>Ga0335073_10005701_pt1 | contig 17478 bp, 20 predicted proteins | sample Lox_Sample_22_FD_207093 | JGI IMG/M metagenome (GOLD analysis project Ga0335073, IMG submission 207093) | Soil microbial communities from Loxahatchee National Wildlife Refuge, Florida, United States - Lox_Sample_2.2 | ecosystem: Environmental > Terrestrial > Soil > Wetlands | place: USA...
ACCCGGGAAGGAGCACCTAAGAGCCGCGTGTCTGTTTTACGAGTGCTCCTGCGCGGCCGCTTTGGGCTTCCCCGATAAGGGTCTGCGCCTGTCACTGGATTTCCTAAGTCGAGCCCGTGAGAGGGCGCAGCCATTGCAGCTCACCTTTGCTCTGAATTCCGTCACGAGCCTATGCGGCTGGCGCGGCGAGGGACGTGAGGCGCTGAAATACGCTGACGCCATGCTCGCTGTAGCCGCGGAGCACGGTTTGAGCAATTGGCACGCATTCGCCCGGATCGCCCGTGGACACGCCCTCGCTTTGTTGGGCAATACCATGGAGGCCATCCCTGAGATAGAGGGGGCGATAGCGGCCTTTGAAGCAGCCGGCAGCGCTATTCCTGGCTGGCTCTGTGCGGCCCTAGCGTCCGCGTACCTGACGGCCAAGCAGCCTGAGCGGGGGCTCGCCCTTGTGTCGAAGGCGCTTCAAGTAGCGGATCAGAGTGGGGACGGTGAAGCCAAAAGCGAGCTCCATCGATTGAATGGTGAATTGCTCGTGATGAGCGATCAAGGCAATAGGGCAGAAGCCGAGGAATGTTTTCGAGCGGCGATCGCTGTGGCCCGCGCGCAATCGGTTAAGCTTCCTGAACTGAGCGCAACGATGAGCCTCACGCGGCTGCTCGCAAATCAAGGCAAGCGCGACGAGGCGCGCGCGATGCTCGCGGACATCTACAATTGGTTCACTGAGGGCTTTGAGACTGCCGATCTGAAAGGCGCCAAAGCACTACTCGACGAGCTGAGCACGCCGGCGAGCACTGATTATCGCTAATTATCTGGTGTGAATCGGCGGCGGCGCGGGTTTGACAGTTTCAGCGGATTCCTGCGACAAAGTAAGACAAATTCGAGGCATCGATGCCGCATCAACCGCAGGCGTCGAGGCCTTGCCAACAGGCGGAACCGATCCGCTATTCCGGGCACGCATTGGCGGCCCGAGGAGAATCGTGTGACTACAGCTACCAACGAGACGATCAAGGTGGGCGACACTGACCTCGCTGTGGTCAGGGGCGGCGCGGGCAAGCCGTTGCTGATCTTCCATGACGAGCTGGGCTATCCCGGGTGGATGACCTGGAATGAAAGGCTGGCGCAAGAACGGACGCTGCTCATTCCGCTGCAGCCGGGCTTCGGTAAAACGGTGCGCATCGACTGGATTCTGAATTACCGCGATCTAGCGGGTTTTTACTCGCAGGCAGTACGTGAGCATAAGATCGAGCCTGTGGACGTGATCGGATTTTCGTCGGGCGCTTTTGTTGCCGCGGAGATGGTTGCAGCCGATCCAAAGATTTTCAACCGCATGATCCTTGTCGCACCGATGGGTCTGAAGCCGGCCGAGGGGGAGATCCTCGATTTCTTCGCGCTGACGATTGGACGCCATTTGCGCAGCACGGTGGCTGATCCAGTGAGGACGCCTGAGTTCAGCAAAATCTATGGCGGCGAGATGACACCAGCACAATTCGAGGCGTTTGAGGATGCACGGGCGGAAACGGCGCGAATCGGATGGGAGCCGTTCATGCACAATCCCAGCTTGCCGCATCTGCTGGCAGGACCGAAGCCGCCGACGCTACTCATACGCGGGACGCAGGATAAGATCGTACCGCAAGGGTGCGTTGACGCTTATATGAAGGCGATCGCGGGTTCCAAAGCGGCTTCAATCCAAGGCGCAGGGCATCGGCCGGAGATTGAGAACCCGGCGGAGTTCGAGCGGCTAGTCAAACAATTTCTCGCGGCCTGAAGCCGTAAGGAGGAACTGTCATGAAGATAGGGTATTTCACGGAACGTCCTTACCGCGGGCTGGCTGAGAACGAGATTCTGCGTAATCGCGCTTACTTTGCTGTGTCGAATAAGTTCTTCGACCCGGAGCAAGCCGCTAATGACTATCATTACTATCTGGACGAGTATTGCTACGCCGAGGAACTAGGATTTGACGTAGTCGCGCTGAATGAGCATCACGGGAACCCGTTCTGTATGGGAAGCGTCATGAACGTCGAAGCGGCGATCCTCGCGCATCGCACGAAGAAAGTAAAGATCGTGCTGATCGGAAATCCGCTGCCGGTAATCAAGCATCCGCTCAGGATGGCTGAGGAACTGGCGGAGATCGATCTGATATCGCGCGGGCGGCTGATCACTGGGTGGGTGCGCGGAGCGGGCAGCGAACAATTCTTTAATAACGCGAATCCCGCATACAATCGCGAGATGTTCAATGAGGCACACGACTTTATAGTACAGGCATGGACGCGGCCGGGGCCATGGCGCTATGAGGGTAAGCACTTCCATTACCGGCACGTAAATCCGTGGGCACTCCCGTACCAGAAACCGCATCCGCCAATGTGGATACCTGGTGTAATTAGTGCTGAGACCGTGAAGTGGTGCGCGGAGCATCGATACCCTTATATCGGACTAGGAACGCAGCTTGGACCTACGTGCGATCTATGGGATTACTATGCCAACGAAGCAGCAAAGCTGGGGTACGAGGCAGGACCGGAGAATTTTGGCTATCTGGTGCCGACGGTATTGGCGGAGACCGAGGACAAGGCGCAAGAGATCGCGAATAACTTCGTCTACGGTGGTGGGCAGAATGCGTTCGCAGCGCCGGAATTTACAATGCCGCCTGGATATAACTCCAAGAGCGCCATCCGGATGCTGGCAAAACAGACGACCGGAAGCTGGCTCGGCGTCAGTGGCGACAAGTTGAAACAATCGGCGAGCGGCGACGAAGAGGGCGCGGTCGATTACGACGAGGTGCGGCGGAAGCTGCGCGCCGGCCTTCAGAAAGTACAGAACAACTATCAAGTCATAGTCGGTACGCCGAAGACGGTACTGCCGAAGATCAAGACGATACTGCAGGTGTTGCGGCCGGGCGTGTTTATCATGTTCAGCGTGCAGGGGCCCGTCAGCGACGAGGACCGCAAGCGGAGCATGCGGCTGTTCGCGGAAGATGTAATGCCGGCGCTGCATGAATATGGCAAGGAGATCGGCTTGCCGGATGCTTTCGCACGGACGCCCGGATCGGTGCCGCTGAATGATGGCGTCGCGCGATCGGCGGTAGTCGATCGCGGTCCGCTGAAGGAATTGGGACTGAGATAAGACTCGCACAGTCAAAGACTAGAAGAGTAATCGGGATACGGATAAAAGGGAGAGCCTCGATGGATTTCAAGTTTAGTGAAGAAGACGAGGCGTTTCGGCATGAGCTGAGGAGCTGGCTCGAAGCGAACGTGCCGAGGGATTGGCGCGACGATGGGGAGTTGGCCGATCCCGATACCAAGACGGAATTTGAACGGCGGCGCGGATGGCATCGGAAACTCTACGATGCGGGGTGGATGTGTATCCATTGGCCGAAAGACTATGGCGGGCGCGGTGCGACGATCCTGCAACAACTCGTGTATCAGCAGGAATTGGAGCGCGCGAAGGCGCCGCCCGTTGTGAACTTTCAGGGAATCGCACGCGTTGGTCCGACGTTGATGCAGTGGGGGACCGAAGAACAGAAGAAGCGATACATACCTCGAATTCCGTCGGCGGAAGAAATCTGGTGCCAAGGGTTGTCAGAACCAAACCATGGATCTGACCTGGCAGCGGTCGAGACGCGGGCAATCGATGAGGGCGATCATTTTCGCGTCAACGGATCGAAAGTATGGACCTCGAATGCCCATCACGCAGATTTCTCGACGCTACTGTGCAGAACAGATCCGGACGCACCAAAGCACCGCGGACTGAGTTATCTGCTTGTCGACCTGAAGACGCCCGGAGTTGAGATTCGGCCGTTGATTCAAATCACCGGTGAGCATGGATTCAACCAGGTGTTTTTTGAAGATGTGATCGTGCCGAAGGCGAACCTCGTTGGGCAAAAGAATCAGGGCTGGATGGTCGCGATTACAAATATGATGTTCGAACGCACGATCCATGGTGGGCGCACGGACATGCTGGTCGAGGTGCGCCAGCTAGCAGAGATGGCGAAGCAGGTGGATCGGGATGGCCGTCCAGCTTGGGAGGACGCTTATGTGCGTCAACGAATTGCGCGATTCGCATGCGAAGCCGAAGGATTGAAGTACACAAGCTATCGGCAACTGACGCGGCAGTTGCGCGGACTGCCGCCCGGGCCGGAAGGCTCGATGATGAAGTTGTGCACCAGCGACCTGAATCTGCGTATTCAGCTTTTCGCGATGGAACTGCTGGGGCCGTATAGCCAGTTTGAGTACAAAGCCGATCGGGCAATAGATAAGGGCAAATGGTCTCATCGGATGCTGGCGGCGCGGCGCGGGACAATCGCGGCAGGCACCAACGAGATACAGCACAATATTATCGGCGAGCGCGTACTGGGATTACCAAAAGGCTGACGAGCCAGCCGAATTCCGGGCGGCGACTCCGATCTTCGAAGCTAGCCGTTCGCGGGAACTTAGGCATAGATGGGTTGGCGTGCGAGGCGCATTTTGATTAGTTTGAACTCATCGTGGATTGCAGTATGATTAGCTCATCTTATGAGTGAGAGATTAGGAAGTAGGCATCCGATGAGTCCGCAGCATTATCGCCGTCTTGGTACCCTTTTACTTGTGATCACAACGTGCGCCGCAGGACTGATGGGCGCGCCGTTCGTCGCGGCGGCCAACACCGTGAAAGTCACTATGACAGATAAGCCGCCGGAGTATGTTCCGAAAAAGCTGACAATTCCGGTCGGGACGACGGTCGAATGGGACAATAACGCAAAGACTCTTCACGACGTCACGACTGACGCGGATTCGGTGCAGAATCCGAAAGATGTGGAATTACCGCCCGGGGCACAGTCGTTCGATTCAGGCTTTATGCAGCCGGGCACGACGTGGAGTTATACCTTTACCGTACCGGGCCATTACAAGTACACCTGCATCCCGCATGAAAAAGATGGAATGGTAGGCGAAATCGATGTCACCAAGTGAGTATTGTTTGTTTTAGCTGCTGCCATCTTTGGCGAAGTTGACGCTATAGTCAGTTGAGGGGAAACGTTCCCCAGTTGACCAGCCCGCAGGTTCTAACACTGGTTCAAACGCGAACCACGAAGGCCTGTTTCTCTGGCTTCATAGGCGGCGGGGTTCGACTCGGGCGGCGCAATCGGATAGAGGCGCTGGCATGGCATTGATCGAACTGCTGATCGCTTCGGCAGCCTACGCTACCGGCGGCCTGTTCATGAAATTTTCGGAAGGCCTGACGCGGCCGATTCCGGTGCTCGTATTTGCGCTTCTATTCCTGGCGGGGGCGTCGCTCCAAGCCTTAGGGATGCGGAGGGCAGACCTCGGTATGGCCTATATCCTAGTTCTGGGGCTAGAAGCGGGGATGGCAGCGATCCTTAGCGTCTTCGTTCTACACGAGAATCTGTCGATCGCGCGCGCAGCTGCGATTCTGGTAATCCTGGCGGGAGTTATAATGCTCGGGCGCACCTGAAGATTGCGAATAGATAGTCAGTTATGACACACCTCAATATATGGGTCGCGCTGGGTGTAATGGTTTCGACGGCGAGTACAGACGCTGTCTACGTGTTATTCAACGGGGCGGTCTCCTCCCGCCTTCGGATACGCGCGGCAAGCTGGAGCAGCATCTGGTATCTTTTGTCGGCGTTTGCGGTGGTGAGTTACACGAAAAACCCCGTCTATGTCCTGTTTGCAGCGGCGGGCTCGTGGTTTGGCGCGTTCGGAGCCGTGACGTGGCTCAAGCGCACGGATGCGCGCACCGCACTCGGGCCGTAACGCGCGGGTATACCAGAGGAAGGCGTGTCGAACGCGCGCCCAGTAGAATAGCCGTCAAATAGCAGTCGTGTACTAACGCCACAAAATAGACTGGCCCCTGGTCGTCCGTCCGAAACGCTATATCAGCGCTCAACGGATTGAACTAATCTTCTGAATTTCCGCGTCAATATCGAGGACCGCGACCATTTGCCTGCAAAGCGCGCCTGCATAATGATGGAGCACGGCATCGCGGAGGATCAATGGACTTCAACTATAGCGAAGAAGCCGAGGCTTTTCGGCGTGAGTTTCGTGCATGGCTGGATGCGAATCTGCCCGAGTCATCGCGCAGGGGCGATGAATTGCAGGGGGAATTCATGCGGGCTGAAAGCAGTGGCTGGGAGTTTCATCGCAGTTGGCATCGGAAGATGCACAAAGGCGGCTGGGTGGGAGTGAGCTGGCCGAAAGAGTATGGAGGACGCGGCGCCACCCTCGAACAACAGGTCGTCTATAACGAAGAATTGACACGGTCGAATGCGCCCAGCCTCGTGAACGGCCTTGGAATCATGCTGGTCGGACCGACGCTGATGCATTGGGGGACCGAGGAACAGAAGAAGCGGTACGTGCCGAAAATACTGTCGGCAGAGGAGATCTGGTGCCAGGGATATTCAGAGCCGGGTGCAGGTTCGGACGTGGCATCGCTGCAGACGCGGGCGGTCGAGGAAGGTGATTACTTCGTCGTCAACGGGCAAAAAGTATGGACCTCGGGAGCGCATCACGCTGACTGGTGTATCTTGCTGGTACGGACTGATCCTGAGGCGCCGAAGCACAAGGGAATTAGCTATATCCTTGTGGATATGCATAGTCCGGGCGTGACGGTGCGTCCGCTGGTGCAGATTACCGGCGACAAAGGTTTCAATGAGGTTTTCTTTGAGGACGTGAAAGTTCCGAAGAAGAATCTCATTGGCGAGAAGAACAAAGGTTGGCAAGTCGCGGTGACTACTCTGATGTTTGAGCGCAGCGGAATTAGCGCGGGCCGTGATATGATGAGCGTCGTCAATGATCTGGCGAGGCTGGCGAAACAACTGACGCGGAATGGCGGCAGCGCATGGAATGATTCGAGTGTGCGGCAGAAGATCGGAGGATTCGCGTGCGATGCGATGGCGCTGCGCTGCTCGAATCTGCGGCAACTGACGCGGCGGCTAAAGGGTTTGCCGCCGGGACCGGAAGGGTCGGTCGGAAAGCTTTGGACCAGCGAACTAAACTTGAGGATTACCAAGTTCGCGACGGAATTGCTCGGACCGTATAGCCAGATCGAATACGAAGCGCCCTATGCTTATGACCGCGGCAAATGGCTATACAAGACCCTGGCCGCGCGCGCCTTGACGATCGCAGGTGGGACGAGTGAGATTCAGCACAATATAATCGGCGAGCGGGTGCTGGGATTGCCAAAGGGTTAACTGGACTGCAATCGACGATTAAACGCCGCCGAACCAGTCATAACCCTGGTTTTCCCAATAGCCACCGGTGGGAGCATCTAGAAAGTTCACTGCCGTCAGGTATTTGACCATCTTGTAGCCGAGCTTCACTGCGGAATAGACACGGACCGGTGCGCCGTGATCGTCAGTGAGGTTGTGCCCGTTCATACCGTAGGCGAGCAATGTTTGGGGATGCATCGCACTGCCAAGATCCCATGATGACCAGTAGTTGGAATCAAAGGAGCGAAATTCCACATATTTAACGCTTGGACCGGGATTTACCAGTTTAGCGACTTCGCTGATGCGTACGCCGGTCCATTGCGCGACAGCAGACCATCCCTCGACGCAATGATGGCGCACGCGCATCGACGCAGAGGGCAGCGCACGCAGTTGATCGAGAGTTAAAGTGGCGGGCTTGGCGACCATGCCGCCGACGTTTAGCGCCCAGTTATCCGGTACGTCCGGCGTATCGTCGGAAATAAAATAGGCAGGGAAGGCATCCTCTGGGGTTTGAGCGGAGGCTGGAAGCTCAGGCGCAAGACGATCGGGAGAATAGAGGAAACCTTCGAAATGCTTATTCCATTGCAGCATCAGATTGAGGAAGCGGTTGACCGGATGGCTGTTGCATCCGGCGAGTAGCGAAGCAGATGCGGCACTGATGACGAAGCGGCGGCGGGTGACGATACTAGCCACGCACTCCTCCCGTAATCATCTTGACGATTTCGTGGGGATGACTGATGACCAGGACAAGGTGAGCCATCAGGAACATTACTATGAGCGTGAGGCCGCTAAGATGGACGAAGCGAGCAATGTCGTAGCCGCCAAATAGACTAGTCAGAAAATGAAGCTGCACAGGCTTATAGATAGCTAATCCCGACAGTACCATCACCAACCCGAAAATGATTACCGAAGTATAAGCAAGGCGCTGAAGCCCATTGTAGAAGCCGGCGTCGGGGGGCGTACGGCGCAGATGGACATAGTACAGAAACTGGGCGATCGCGCCGCCAACGTCGCGCCACGGGAGAAACATGCGACGGCGCCATTCGCCGCTCGTGAAGAAGTAAGTGAGATAGATGAGCCCGTTGATGACGAAGAACCAGGCGATGGCGAAGTGCCAGTGGCGTCCGCCTCCGAGCCATCCGCCGATGCAGAGCCATTCAGGGGGCGACATGTTCTGGAAGGGATACCAAGCGTACAGCTCGCCGCGAGGGCCCATATTGGGATAGGCGCGAAGGATTTGGAGGCCACTTCCAGCCATCAAAATGATGAACAGTGCATTGCACCAATGGGAAATGCGAATCGGGAGGGGTTGCTCCCTGGGCTTACGAACGGAAGGTGCGCCAGCAGTTGCCATAAGTCGCTCCTTACAGATTGTTGGGGAGTGAAGGTTAGTAGTCAACCGGGCTTGAGATCGAAGGTCGAATCGCACCCGCCTGTGCGCCAATCGGGCTAAGATCGCTGCTGCGCTTATAGCTAGACGCCCTCCATCAGATTTCATTCGGGTTGCAATTCGAGCGGTGACTGTGTTTGCCTTGGCCTCAAGGATCGCAAACACGCATCGGAAAGGACTCGCGGAGGGAGAGACATGGTCCAGGTAACTGAGATGGGTTACATGGGGCTCGGGGTAAAAAAGCTCGACGAATGGAAGGAATTCGCCACTCAGATCCTTGGAATGGAGTTGGCGGACGAAGGCGATCGCGATCGCGTCTACCTGCGGATGGATTACTGGCACCATCGGCTCGTGCTGCAGGATAACGGAAGCGATGACCTGGAGTACCTGGGGTTCCGCGTGGCTGGCCCTGACGAGTTCGGGGAGATGCAGCGGCAACTGGCGGCGGCTGGAATCGAGTACCGCGTGGGGTCAGACGACGAGGCATCGGAGCGGCGGGTGCTGGAGGTGCTGAAAACCAGTGATCCCGACGGCAATCCGATCGAAATTTTTCATGGACCAGAGGTGCAGTTCAGCAAGCCATTTTATCCGGGGCGGCGGATGCACGGACGGTTCAAGACCGGCAGCGGCGGCCTCGGTCATTGCATAATCCGGGAACGCGACGTCGAGGCGGCTAGGAAGTTTTTCACCGCGTTAGGGATGCGTGGCGGCGTCGAATACAAGATTCGGATGGGCAAGCGAACCGTTGCGCCAGTGTTTATGCATTGCAACGAGCGCGACCATACGGTGGCGTTCGGGATCGGACCTGAGCCGCGGCGGATCAACCATATAATGGTGGAAGTGGATAATTTCGATGATGTCGGAATGACGTACGATCTGGTACGCCGAAGCAAGGTTCCGGTGACGATCAATACCGGGAAGCATTCCAATGATCATATGTACTCATTCTATATGCGGAATCCGTCGGGTTGGATGTTCGAATATGGTTATGGCGGGCGGCCTGCAACACATCAGTCCGAATACTATGTTGAAGATATCTATGGTCATCGGAATGAGGAGGGTGGATTTGATCTCGAACCAAAGGGGCCGCAGACTGAACTGAAAAAAGCCGGTTGAGCGGCCGATCGTGAGAGCGAATAAGCTGTAGAAGCTTAGTCGGCAATGGCGCAGAGATAGCGCGTATCGGCAAATCCAGTTCAGGAGGCTAGCACATGGTTCCAATCGCCTTCGGAATATTTGACCATCTGGAGCGCCGCGACGCGCCGCTCGACCGAATTTATCAAGGACGGTTCGAGTTGGGTGAGGACGCGGACCGTGCAGGCTTTTTCTGCTATCACGTAGCGGAACATCACGCGACCCCGCTCGGAATGGCGCCGTCGCCGGGCGTGTTTCTCGCGGCGCTGGCGCAACGGACGAAGCGGCTTCACGTCGGGCCGCTGGTCTATCTGTTGCCGTTGTATACGCCGCTCAGGCTGGTGCAGGAAATCTGCATGATAGATCAGATGAGCGGCGGACGGCTCGAAGTGGGCGTTGGACGCGGCGTCTCTCCGTTTGAGCTGGCGTACTATCGTGTGCCATTCATGGAATCGCGCGAGATGTTTGAGGAAGCGCTCGAAGTCATCGTCGCAGGACTGCGAAATAGGCGGCTGAACCACCGCGGGAATTACTATCGCTATGATGGCGTGCCGGTTGAGCTGGAGCCGTATCAAAAGCCCAATCCGCCAATTTGGTATGGTGCGGCGACGCCGGAGAGTGTGGCATTTGCGGCAGCGCACGGAATGAACGTGGTGGGCAATGGGACCAACGCGATGCTGCGGCGGTCCACAGAGCAATATCGGGAGGAATTGGCGAAACACAAAGGCGGAGCGAACGATTTAAATCCCCAAATTGAAGAGCCACGCCGGGGAGCGATCAGGCATATCTATGTGGCAGCGGATGAGCGGGAGGTCGAAACGATCGCGAAGCCAGCCTATCGCGCTTACTACGATAATATCACGAAGCTGTGGCGAGACTTTTATACGACGCCGACGCACGGCTTCACCCCCGATCTGGAATTGGCGCAAAGGCACGAAGTGGCTATCGCTGGAACTCACAACGAAGTAACGGATTTGGTTGGACGCTTCTTCGAAGAAAGCGGCTGCAACTACCTGGTGTTGTCATTCGCCTGGGGTAATTTGCCACAGGCGGCGTCGCGTGGTTCGTTGGAGCGATTTATCACCAAGGTTATGCCGCATTTTCCGAGTAATCGAAGTGCGGGCGGCTTGCCTAACGGGCGATAGCAAGGGGAGGGCATGATTTCTGCTCCATTAGTCACGCAAATTAGAGAAACTGAAGGAGTAGAAGCATGTGGCTCAAACGACTGACTGGTGTAATTGCAGGAATAGCGATGGCGGCGGTGACGAGTGGGATTGCCTATGGTGGATCAGTGGGAATCCAGCGAGCGTACGCGATTGAGACCTATCCGCAGTATATGACAACGCCGCAGATCGTCGATGCGCTCGAACAGGCGTCCCAAAGAGACGCAGATGACGCGCGCAATGGGAATAAGAACGGTGCAGAATTTACCCAAAAGAGTGTAGAAGCAAATGATCTGGCGAACGAGTTAGCTGGCGGCTATCCAGTGACAGTTGCCGAGGTTGATGACGCACTCATGCCCGTTCACGTCTGGTAGATTTTTCCGATCGCCCTACCATTCAGCGCGTCCAGTCTGACGGCGGTATGTCTCAGTTAGTGGACGCGCTCGCTTACCATCTTCAGTCTGACATTACGCTCCGATAAAGCAGCAGGTCGGGAGCATAGAGCTTCTGAGAGTCGGTTGCTTGATGCGGAAATAGAAGACAATTGCTACCGCGGGATGTTCTCGGTGGCTATTGAAAGAACGTTTAAAGCACCTGTCCGCTGTGAGCAGCAAACGAAGAACGGGTACTGTGGCCATAAGTGAGGAAGTCAAGTAACGTCATCAGGCGGTGGAGTAGCGGCAGATGGCCAGCAGAACGTGCTCTTACCTGATGATCTTCGCGAGAAAACATTCGCATATCTAAAGCCCTCGCTTGCCTCAAGATACCCTCCCGGCTTGGTCGTCGAGAGAAACGAGCAACCAGTGCTGCGAAACCTCAATAACGGGCTGTTGGTCGCTTACGTAATAGAGCGAGAGAAAGGTTTCCGTTACATTCAAAGTCGTGACCTTGACGTCTCTGGAATTGAAGAACCAGAACTTCACGAGTGTGGAGTACGCAACCTCGCTAAGTTTGCGCGTACCAACCTGAGGGTCGAGCGATGTGGAGCGGTATTCGCCACCTTTCTCGATGGAAATTTTGAAGCAAGCCTGCTGCTGATCGATAGGCTCTGGGACCATGAATTGACCAGCTTCGTGGGCGATAGGGTGACGGTCACGGTTCCTGCCCGCGATGTGCTTGCATTCTGCGACGCCACCTCCAGTGAAGGACTCGCGCAATTACGACAGATCGCCCGCAAGACGACAGAAGTTGGCGATCACTCGCTGACGCCGGTCCTTTACCGCCGGCATCAACGAAAATGGGCGCCTTTGATTTGATGCCCTTTGAAACCGGCAAAGTCCTGTTCAGCGGGGGGTTCGCAGAGGCTAAGAGGCGAGAAGGGCAGGGCACTAGTCGACACCGAAGTTTTTTTCATGTTCAAATATAAAATAGGAGATTGAAGATGACTGCTGACTTAACAGCAGATAGGCGGCTGCCGGTGCCGCCGTATACGCGCGAGACGGCGGTTCTAAAGGTTCGATTGATCGAAGATGCCTGGAACTCGCATGAGCGGGAGAAGATGGCTGCCGCATATAGTCCGGATTCGCGCTGGAGAAATCGCGCGGAATTCTTAAATGGACGACAAGAGATAGTCGAATTCCTTAAGCGCAAATGGGCGAAGGAACTGGACTACCGCCTGATTAAAGAGCTGTGGGCATCCGAAGGGAACCGCATTGCAGTGCGTTTTGCATATGAATTCCACGACGACTCGGGAAACTGGTTCCGCGCTTACGGCAATGAAAATTGGGAGTTCGATGAGAACGGGATGATGCGATTGAGGATCGCCTCAATCAACGATCTTCCAATTAAAGAGGCGGATCGCAAGTATCATTGGCCGCTCGGACGGCGTCCGGACAACCATCCGGGCCTCAGCGATCTTGGCTTCTGATACGAAGATTTCCGCCGAGATATACGATTAAGCGCATTTAGGGAGGAAACGATGGCACGGGGTGGGATTAATCATCTGGCGCTGACGGTCAGCGATCTGGAGCGTTCGGCAAAGTTTTACGACGAGGTGCTCGGTCTCGCCGGCTATACCAGGCAAGAGGTACCGGAATCGACTCAGACCGCGATGAAAACGAGGTTGCTGGCCTGGGTGAGTCCAGCCGGTTCGGTGACGATGCGCCCGGCCAAGGGCGAATCAGCGGATAAAACGCATGACCGAAATGCGCCCGGACTTAATCATATTGCATTCGCAGTGGAATGCCGGACCGACGTGGACGAGGTGCATGAGAGGCTCGAGAAGATGGGCGCGCAGATTCTTGATGCGCCTGCCGAATATCCGTACTTTCCGGGCTATTATGCAGTCTACTTCACTGATCCCGATGGGCTGAAACTGGAGTTTGTGTATTGGCCGCAGCCATAGCTGTTCGGGAGTCAAAGCATATGACGACTGCGACGATTAGGGCGGCCACCAAGGCGGATGAAGCGGCGGTCGTGGACGTGATCACGGTTGCCTTCACTACGGATCCACTGGTGCGCTGGTTGTGGCGAGACCCCCATCAGTATCTAGTTCATATGCCGGCCCTGGTGAGGGCGGCTGCGGGTAAGGCGTTCGCTGCCGGAAGTGCCTACTATGTCGACGGGTACGCGGGAGCCGCGCTGTGGCTTCCGCCGGAAGTTCATGCGGAGAAAGATGAATTAAGGTCATTAATCAGAAATGACGTTGCCGAAGAGCAGCGGGCAGAGGTGGTTGCAGTCTTTAAGCAGATGGGCAGCTATCATCCGCAAGAACCGCATTGGTATTTGCCGCTAATCGGAGTGGACCCGGCTAATCGATGGCGCGGGTATGGTTCCGTGTTGATGCAGCATGCGCTGCAGCCGTGTGATCGGAATCATGCGCTGGCCTATCTCGAATCTTCCAATCCCAGAAATTTATCACTCTATATTCGTCATGGCTTCGAAATTACCGGCACGATCCAAATAGGCAGCTCGCCGCCGCTGTTTCCGATGTTACGGAAACCTCGGTAAGCGAAAGCTGTGTAACAGTTAATGAGTTGGAGACGGCGCATGCGCGCTTAAAGTTCGCTGCGTTTGAGGGGCCCATTGCTTCGAACGTACGCTGCTAAGAGCGTCGCCGCGCCCAAGAAAAATGCGGCGAAATAGGCACTTAGCAAGCGCAGAAAGTTTAGTTGACCGCCAAACTGTGCTTGTGAGGTTACAACCGCAAATACTGCAAATGAAAGTACAGCGTAGAGGAAAAGCGTCGCTGAGGCCCAGCGCAGCCATTTTGGCGCTGATGCTAGTATCCTCCAGAAGATTTTGCTGCCAAACCCAAAACTCATCTTTTCGGCAGTTGAAAACTCGGAACGGAGGCGTTCTTGGGCGCTAACCGTGAAGATTACAAGCGCGAAAAGAACAATGAACAGGCGAGCCTCTAAATGAAACAGGAACTCCGAATAATACCCGAACAAAGTCAACACGTGGACTGAGAGACTCAGTAAGCTTCCTGCAAGTGCCACTACAATCAGGATGCGAGCGAGGCCTTTGGCCGGTAGAGATGAGCTAGAAGGTACTAACGACCGTGCCATATGGTCTGTTCTGAGCTTCATAGTCCGAGCCACGTTGTGAAGTTATTCCAGACAATCAGAGGGCGGCGGGTGCGCCGCCCTTCATCATCCAGTTAAGCTTCAAAGGCGAAGCCGCCGTTGCGGCGGACGATATGGCCGGCGGTCGGTCCGGCGAAATGGGTGCCGAGGACGCGGACCGGCTGATCGGCGTAGCGCTTGACGAAGCTCTGACGAGTCTCACTGGCCATTTTGGGATCGTTGTCGAACTCGCAAATCCATTCGGGATGCGCAATCTGAATCGGATGATGAATCATATCGCCGGTGATGACAGCGTTCTCGCCTTTCGAGCCGATACGCACGCTGGTATGACCAGGCGTATGGCCGGGAGTCGCTTCAAGCCAGACCTCGCCGGTGATGCGATGACCCGGTTCGACCAGTTCGGCAAGGCCGGCGTCGATGACTGGACGGACGGAATCGTCGATCGGATTCTTGAAATCGGCGCTGCCCTCATATTTGTTCCAATGGTCCCATTCGCGACCGACCATCAGATACTTGGCCTTGGGGAAAGTCGGGACCCAGCGGCCATTTTCGAGGACGGTGTTCCAGCCCACGTGATCGAGATGAAGATGGGTGCAGATAACGGTATCAACCGAGTCGCGTGCAACGCCAACCTTGTCGAATTCGGCGAGGAAGGGCAGGTGCATCTCATTCCATTCTTTGAAGCCGGGGCGCTTCTTGTCGTTACCGACGCAGGTATCGACGAGGATACGACGGCCTTCGGATTCGATGAGGAGTGTGTGGATGCTGAGGAGGATGCGGCCCTTGCCGTCGAAGAAGGGCTTGAGCCATTCGCCCTCGCGATTGAGATTATCGGGGGTGGCGTTGGCGGTTATCATGGTGCCAGGCCAGTGGGGTTCCTGTTCTTGCAGGCGAGTGATGCGGGCGTCACCAATTTGCCAAGTGGTCATACGAAGAGCCTCCAGAATTAATTGGGTCGGAGCCTAGCGCGATTGAGCAGGGGCCATCAATCGCGGCGGCTGGAGACGACGGACACGGGGGCTTGGGCAGGAAAAAGAGGGTAAGCTATCGCTCAAGGGGATTTAACGAAAGGCTTTGGAAAATGGCGGGTACGATCGAAGATAAGGCCGTTGCGATGCCGGGAGCGGTGGCTCGCGGGATAGAAGGACTGATTCGCGAGATGTTACCGCCGGTGACATTCTTCTTTGTCGCGTTGATGCTGATCTACACGGCACTGAAGCTGCTTGCGTTACAGTATGACGTTCATTTCATTGCATTCGCGCGAGCCGCAATCGGAGCGGTCATCCTCGGCAAGATAGTGCTGCTGATGGAAATGGCGCAGCGCAAGCGTAAGCCGAGCAATTATCCGCGGGCGATAGTGGTAGTGTACAGGACCTTAATTTATGCACTGGCCGTGATCGTATTCGAATTCGGCGAGCGATTCGCGCGTGCGTGGTACAAGACCGGCAGCGTGAGCCAAGGGGCAGCGCTCGTGAAGGCGAGCGCGAATCTCGATCATTTTCTCGCGCTACTGATCTTAGGCTGCATGGTACTGGCGGCATACTTGGCGACGCAGGAGATTAGCCAGGCGATGGGTGAGGGCGAGTTGACGCGCCTGTTCTTCAAGCGCCAGGACGTAGCATAAGAAGCTCATAGACGAATAGAGGATCGAAGCGGCACGGTCTTGGTCAAGGTCGAGAGAAGCTTCGCAGAAATCTAGATTGAAGTGGCTGCTATCATGGGCAGCGCCTTCAGAAGATTCTTAAATCGCGAGTCAAAACTCACTAACGGTCGCGTGATTCGATCTGGATCGGAAAGATAAACACGGAATGGTTAAACAAGTAGAACTTCGTGGTGCGGAAGGCCTGCGGCTTGTAGCGGACGCATTCGGGCCAATCGATGGGCCGCCAGCATTACTGCTGCACGGTCTCGGCCAGACCCGGCAATCATGGGGATTGGCCGCCGAAAAGCTGGGCGGGCAGGGATGGCGGGCGTATGCGGTCGATCAGAGGGGTCATGGCGACAGCGATCGATCGCCCGCTGGCGCCTATGCGCATGCAGATGTCGCTGCGGACGTGCTGGCTTTGTGCGAGGCCGTCAAGAGACCACCACTCGTTATCGGTGCGTCAATGGGCGGAGTCGCCGCGCTGGTCGCTCAAGGGACTTCCGATGTGCAGCTTTATCGAGGACTCGTGTTGGTGGATATCACGCCGGATATCGACGTAGAGGGCGCGCGCCGGATCATCGCATTCATGTCGGTCAATCCAGATGGGTATGTCGATCTCGAAGAAGCGGCTGAAGCAATTTCCGCATACCGTGGCCCCGAGCGCGGGAAAGCCTCGCCGCGCGGGCTTGCCCGAGTGCTTCGCCAAGGAGACGATGGGCGCTGGCGGTGGCATTGGGACCCACGCGTCCTCGATGCGCGAAAAGGCTGGGCAGAAAATCCAAAGGCGGCTGAGGCTTACCTGGAGCGGATGCGAACAGGGATGACCGCCGGGGTACATAAACTCGCGGTGCCGACCATGCTGGTCCGCGGCGGAAGCAGTGATGTGGTGACGCGGGAGGCAGCGGAGGCCCTACTCCAACTGATTCCGCACGCCAAGTTCGTCGATGTCGCGGACGCGAGTCACATGGTTGCCGGGGATCGCAACGATATTTTCAGTGCGGCAGTGCTTGAGTTCGCGTTGCCGCTGCTGGACGTTAGCGGGTGAATCGCCACCTCTCTCCGCTTGGTGCGCAGCTCCGAGTTGGACGAAGCGCGTGAACGGCGAGTTCGGTGGCTAAAAATACAAGTCGGCCGACTGACTACTTGTAGCTTTGGACGATAGTCCAGGCCTCGGCGTAATCCTTGACGGCGGTGAGGTAGTAACCGGCGCCAGTGGCGGCGTTCCCGTCGGCAACTAGTTGCGAGGCGTAGGTATTGCCGCCAGCGTCGGTAATCGCGACTACTGCAAGTGAGCGATCGGCGATCGTGATGTTGAGCAACCAAATGTTCGAGCGTGTTACTCGAGAGCTGACTCCATGGCGTGAGGCTATCCAGGAATTGAACGGCGGCTGCCTCCGATTGGAATTCAACACCTCCAAAGA
>Ga0335073_10005702_pt1 | contig 17478 bp, 14 predicted proteins | sample Lox_Sample_22_FD_207093 | JGI IMG/M metagenome (GOLD analysis project Ga0335073, IMG submission 207093) | Soil microbial communities from Loxahatchee National Wildlife Refuge, Florida, United States - Lox_Sample_2.2 | ecosystem: Environmental > Terrestrial > Soil > Wetlands | place: USA...
CGCGATGAGGCGGCGGGTGAAGCGGTCGAACGCATCGACCTCGGTGGATGGCAGATCTATCCAGATGGCGTCGATTGCGGCGCGGCGTGCCTCGCGCAGCGCATCGAGCGTGCGGCGCCCGCGCGGGCTGAGAGCGTAGCTGCGCTGGCGCAGATCTCGGCTTGCGACTGCCACCGTGACGAGACCAGCCTCGAGCAACTGGCGCAGGATCTTCGACACCGCGGCGGGCGAGCTTTTGCGCCCGCGCGCGAACATCGAAGGCATGAAATGCTCGGTTGCGATCGCTTCGAGCGCGCGCCATTGCTCGACCGTGAGCCCGGCGCCGCGCGCCAGCGCCGCGCGCCGCCGCTCGAAAACCTCGGCCAGGGCGCGGAGCTGCTCGATCGCCTCGTGAATCCGGTTGAATCGCTCCAATTGTTGTGGCACAGATATATTTTACTAGAGTTAACTAAATCGGCAAGAGCACTGGAGGGCAGCCATGACACAGCCGCAGACTTGGGATCCGGATCGCTATGCGAAAAACGCCCGCTTCGTCGCCGACCTGGGCCAGCCGGTCGTCGAGTTGCTCGCGCCGCGCGCCGCAGAGCGGATTCTCGACCTCGGATGCGGCGACGGCGCGCTTACGCAGAAGCTCGCGGCGATGGGATGCGACGTGGTCGGCGTCGATGCCAGTCCATTACAAATCGAAGCGGCGCGGCGCCTCGGCCTCGATGCGTGGGTAATGTCGGCCGATGCGCTGAATTACGATAACGAGTTCGATGCCGTGTTCAGCAACGCCGTGCTGCACTGGGTGCGGCGCGCCGACGACGCGATCGCATGCGTCTATCGCGCGCTCAAATCAGGCGGGCGCTTCGTGGGCGAGATGGGCGGCGTCGGCTGCGTCGAGAAAATCAGGACGACGCTGATCGCGGCCCTCGACCGCCGCGGTATCGACGGCCGCGCAGCCGATCCCTGGTATTTCCCAACTGTGGCGGACTACAGCGCGTGCCTGGAGCGCGGCGGCTTTCGCGTCAACTATATCGAGCTGATCCAGCGGCCGACGCCGCTGCCCGGCGACGTCAGCGGATGGCTCGAGACCTTCGCCGAAAGCTTCATCACCAAGCTGCCCGCGGCTGATCGGCCGGCCTTCATCGACGAGGTGCGAGGCGAGCTGGCGCCAAAGCTGAAGGATTCGAGCGGCACTTGGATCGCCGACTACGTGCGGCTTAGATTCGCCGCGGCGAAGCCAGCCGCGTGATCAAAGATGACGATCTCTTCCGTGAGCTGACCGAGGGCCTGCCGCGCCAGGGTCCCGGCTCGACCGAGGCGACGCTGCGCGCGCTCGCGATGGTGTCGGGATTTCCGCCACGTCCGCGTATCCTCGATATCGGTTGCGGCCCCGGTGCGCAGACGGTCGACCTCGCGCGCGCGACCGGCGGCATGATCATCGCACTCGATTTGTTCCCGCGATTTCTCGCCGAGCTTCAAGCACGGGCACGCGCGGCTGGAGTCATCGATCAGATCACGGCGCTTCACTGTTCGATGCTCGCGATGCGGTTCGCCGATGAGGAGTTCGATCTCATCTGGTCGGAAGGCGCGATTTACATCATGGGCTTCGCCGCTGGCCTCACCGCCTGCCGTCGGTTCCTGAAACGCGGAGGATGGCTCGCGGTATCTGAGCTGACCTGGTTGACGGACGATCCGCCTGCGGGGGCACTCGACTATTGGGCAAAGAACTATCCCGCGCTCACGACGATTCATTCAAATCGCAGAACAGCCGCGGATGCCGGATACGAGAACATCCAGAGTTTCGTCCTGCCCGTCACCGACTTCTGGAACTATTATGAACCCGGCGAAGCGCGCCTCCACGAGGTCCGCGCGCGTCACCCGAGCGATCCGCAGATCGCCGCGCGGCTCGACGAAGCGCAGCTCGAATATGATCTTTTTCGCAAGTACTCAGACGCCTACGGCTACGTCTTCTATGTGATGCAGAGGCCGTAAAATGATTGGTCCCGGCTGGAAAGTAGCGGGGTGGGCGTCCCTATGGGCGTCCCTGCCCGCCATTGATCGCGCAGAATCCTCTCTGCGCCACCCTTAACAGCCATCGAAGGCGAGCAGCGCGGCGTCTTCATGGCGGGAAGAGACGCCCGCCCCACTTAACCTCTGCGATGACTCAGCGCGGCGGTGAGTCAGACACGGTTTGCTAATCCAGATGAATCTGGGTTATTGCTCTTTTTGCAATTCATCAGATCATTGCGAGGACCGAATGGACTTTTCGCTATCGCCGAAAACCGAAGAGCTGCGCAAGCGCGTCTCCGCCTTTATGGACCAACACGTCTATCCTGCCGAAAAGCAGGTCCAGGACGAGATGGGCGAGGACGGCCACGAGGAACCCCAAGTCCTCAAGGACATCCGCAAGCGCGCCAAATCCGAGGGGCTCTGGAACCTCTTTCTGCCCGATCCCAAGCATGGCGCCGGGCTGACCAATCATGAATACGCGCCGCTCTGCGAGCTGATGGGCCGCAGCACGATCGGCGCGCGCTCCTTCAACTGCCAGGCGCCCGACACCGGCAACATGGAAATCCTTGCCGAGTACGGCTCGCAGGAGCAGAAGGATCGCTGGCTGCAGAAGTGCCTCGATGGCGAGGTCCGCACCTGCTTCTCGATGACGGAGCCCGACACTCCGGGCTCCGACCCGACGCAGCTCAAAACGCGGGCGGTCCGCCAGGGTGACTACTACGTAATCAACGGACACAAGTGGTTTACGTCGGGGGCGATCGGATCGGCCTTCGCAATCGCGATGGTCGTGACCGATCCCGACGCCGAGCCGCATCGGCGCGCCAGCCAGATCATCGTCCCGACCGATACTCCCGGCTTCAATATCGTCCGCCCGGTGCCCGTGATGGGCCATACCGGCGGCGGCGGCCATTGCGAGGTCCTCTACAAGGACTGCAAGGTGCCGATCACGAATATCCTTGGACGCGAGGGCGACGGCTTTGCGATTTCGCAGGCGCGCCTCGGCCCCGGTCGAATCCATCATTGCATGCGCACGATCGGAATCGCCGAGCGCGCGGTCGAGCTGATGTGCAAGCGCGCCCTCAATCGCTGGACGCACGGCAGCCTGCTCGCGGACAAGGCCAATATCCAGCAGTGGATCGCCGACTCGCGGATCGAGATCGATTCCTGCCGCCTGATGGTAATGAACGCGGCGTGGAAGATGGACACCCAGGGCAAGAAGGCCGCGGCCAACGAAATCTCCATGATCAAGGTGCAGTGCGCGAACATGGTGATGATCGTACTCGACCGCGCGATCCAGCTTTACGGCGCGGCCGGAGTGAGCGACGATTTCCCGCTCGCGCGCTTCTGGCGCAACAGCCGCGCGCTCAGAATCGCCGACGGTCCCGACGAAGTGCATCGCCAGACCATCGCGCGCCGCGAACTGCGCAAATGGAAGTGAGCTAGTCCAACTCGAATCCAAACGCCCGCGTCGATTCGGCGCGGGCGTTTTTCATTCCCGGCTCTCGCAAATCTGACGCATCGAAATATAATCACCGCCATGGCTGACGAAGCGATCGATCTATCCGCAGAATTCGGCGATATCCGCAAAGAAGAGCAGCTCGACTGGACCAAGCTCCAGGCCTTCCTGCGCGACAAGCTGCCGGGCGCGGACAAGCCGCTCGAAGTGAAACAGTTCCGCGGCGGCTCCTCGAACCTGACCTACCTGATGCGCTTCGGCGATCAGGAATGGGTCGTGCGTCGTCCTCCGTTCGGACCGTTGCCTGTGGGCGGCCACGACATGGCGCGCGAATATAAGGTGCTGTCGCAGTTGTGGAAGGTCTTCAAGCCGGCGCCGCGCGCGATGGTCTTCAGCGACGATATTTCGATCATCGGCGCGCCGTTCTTCGTCATGGAACGGCGCCACGGCCTCGTCATCAAGCAGCGTCAGCCCCTGCCGCCCGAGATGCCGACCGATCCGGCGTCGCTGCGCCGCCTGTCAGAAGGATTCATCGATGCGGCCGCCGATCTTCACAGTGTCGATTACAAGGCGATCGGCCTCGAGACGCTCGGCCGGCCCGAGGGCTTCCTAAATCGCCAGACCAGCGGATGGATGAAGCGCTGGGAGGCGGCCAAGACCCGCGAAGTGCCGCTGATGGAAAAGCTCGGCGCGTGGTTCCTCGAGCATACGCCGCCGGCGCAGCCGCCCGCGATCATTCACAACGATTTCTACCTCCACAACATAATGGTCGATGCGAAGGACCCGGGGATCATCACGGGCGTGTTCGACTGGGAGATGTCGACGCTCGGCGACCCGCTGGTCGATATCGGAATCGCGCTCAACTACTGGCGCGACAAAACCGATCCCGACGAACTGTTGCTGACCTCACAGGGCGAAGTGCCGACGCTGCGGCCGGGATTTCTGAGCCGCGAGCAACTGATCGAGCGCTACGGCAAACGCACCGGTCGCGACATGAGCAATATCGGCTACTACTGGGCCTGGGCGCACTGGAAGACGGCCACGGTCGTCGAGCAGATCTACGTGCGCTACGTGCGCGGCCAGACCACCGATCCGCGCTTCGCGCAGATGGGCGGCTTCGCCCCGGGCCTCGCGCACGCTGCCGCGCTCGTCGCTCGCCGCGAGGGCTTCAAAGAGTAGCGCCCGCCCTCCAATTGGCCTCCCCTTTAGTAGCGGCGTGTCGCCGTATCGCGATTCTTCGCCCGTTGAGTTCTCCCCGTAAATTCTCCATATCGCAATTCGCTAGAATTTATGGTGAATAGAAGCAGAATGCGCTCGTCAAAATTCTGAGTTCGATTCCATTGCGAGATCTGCGGATCGCAGATTGGGGCTATCTCCTAAATTCGCCCAAAAGCGAATTAAAGTCGAAGAAAAGAAAGGATCAATGCTATGAGTCTAAGTCCTCAACTCGAGTCGCACCGCTCTGAACCGCGGATGCGTAGATGGAGCATCCGGACGGCGATCGCATTCCTGACGATCGGCGGCGCGATTCTGCCGCTCTCAGTGAAAGGGCATGACTTCGTTTCGCAGGCGCAGGCTGCCCCCTTGGCGGCGACGATCGAAGCATTGCGTCCAATCAAGGGCGCGTCGTATGACCCGACCCCGTCGGACGATCCGCTGGGGGACAATGGCGGAGTCAACGGCGGACCAGCGGCGAATCGCTCTTTCGTTTACGAGGACTCCGATTTTTTCAATAACGATTTCAAGGCGCTGTGGGGCGACGACGGCGTCTCGGGAGCGCGCAATGACCTTCAAACGATGAAGGCTGCGGGCGTCAACTTCCTGCATCTCTACAACTGGAACCCGGCTCGCAACCATGACAGCTTTCTGAACGCTGCGGCAGCGGCGGGCATCAAGGTGATGGTTCCGATTTCGAACTTCACCGCATCGCTGACGGACGCTTCCTGCTGCGGAATCGATCCGGCCAAAGCGGGTTACAATCCTGCGTTCAACAACATCAAGGCCATCTTCAACCAGATCTATCCCGGATGCTCATCGACACCGCACACGGGCGCGGCGGTCTGGGGCATCATGAATGAGTTCGACTTCGAGCGCGCCGGAACCGAGAAGGTAACGTTCATTATCCAGTCGCTGCTCAAGCTCGAGAACGACTGCAACATCCCGGCGGCCAACCGTCTGCCAATAGCGGTGCCGGTTTCATTCGCGGTCCGCGACAGTATCAACTATCGCGCCGACAACGCTCCGCAGCCGCCCGAATTCGCTGCGGCCGAAGCGGTCTATCATCAGTCGCATCCGGGACAGCGTCCTCCGGGCGGAGTGCTGCCGCTGATCGCCCTGTCGACCGCGTTCCAGAACGCGCCGACGTCATATAGGCGCGGCGGCGAAGCGGCCGTCGTCCTTCCCGCCTTCCCTTCTGACTTCTGGACAACGCGATTCGTCGCGGTAATCAACCCGTTCGAGGACGGAAAAGTCATCAATACCTTCCTCAGCGACACGACCGCCGGATACCAGTCGGGATTCCCGGGCACGACGGCATGGAACAGCGTGCCGCCGCTCTTCTTCGGCGAGTACGGCGTCAACCGCGACGCGAGCCGGCTCGAAGCCGCCCAGGCAACCTTCGTGGCGCGGCAGATGAACTGCGTCTTCCCGCTCGCCCTGAATCCTTCCCCGCTGCCGAACAACTATTTCCTCGGCATCAATGCCTTTGAATTCAGCCCGGTGTGTAAGAACAAGTTCTGGGACATCTTTGGATTCACCGGCAATGGCAGCACCGCCGACCCGCTCCAGGGCCCGGGATGCAGGAGCATCGCCGAGGCGTTGAACGCGACCTGCACGAATCCCGCAGTCACTCAATGCGCGAACGCGACACCGCAGCCTTCGACCTTCACAATGCACCAAACCTCGCAGGGCTTCGGCTATCGCGTCGATAAGCTGATTCCGTTCCAGGAATGGACGAGTTTCGAGAACGGATTCCAGGCGACATCAGTTCAGTGTCCGTAGCGGTGACTCTGAGTTGACCGAAAGCGACGGCATCAACTGTTACAAGCAATCGAAGGAATGTTCGCTATGAAGCTGAATTCAATCTCAATCATACGGTGGCAAAACTCCTGGCTTGGTGCGCTGACGATCGCGGCAGCTCTGCTGGTGGCTGGTTCGGGTTCGGCGCGCGCGGGATTGCTCACTCTGCCTGCTCCGAAGATTGCCGCTCCGAATATCGCCGGCACGTGGACGCTCACCTGCGAGCTGCCTGCGCGTGACTGTTCCAAGATCTCCGTGACGGTCGATTCCTCCGGCGCGCTGCTAGATGCGGAAGTACCTGGTTTCAGCGGTCTGATCGAAGGCGGTGCATCCGTCGGGAGCGGCAAATTCGGTCAGCAGCTCGAGATCGACATCCTCGACACCTACACCTTCGAGGGCGTGATGGTCGGCGACAGCCTCGCGCAAGGTAACCTGACGATCGAGGACATCGAAAACGGTGAGGAAGTAATTCCGGTATTGGCGATCAAACTCAAGTAAGAAGTATTGCTGGACGACAAGCGGAACGAACCGCAGCGTGCTCCTCGGAGCCGCGCGGTTTCGTTTTCTGGATCACTCTCGCGCGTCTCGGCTCGTTGTGATGGCTTTGTCGCAGGTTATCTCAGCTGCTTTGCCGCCGGGTTCCAGTCGAAACTGGCGCGCGCATCGAACTTCCTCACCGATCGGTATGGCTCGCACCTTTTGAGCGTGGATATCCGCTATAACAAGCGAGCGACTCCCGTTTGAACCGAAGAGTTCGGGTGAACATCCGCAGTCAGTTCAAGATATCCAATCGCGAGCGGAATCGTCGACGTGAATCACGTGCCGAACACTGCCTGGTATGTTTGTAAGCGCTTCACTCAGGAAGCTGGGTACCAGGTAGATGTCTTTGAGGGTCTTCGTCCGGTGCCAGGCCACCTCGAATCGCGAACCGTCGGCCTCGTCAGCGTAGAAGGTCATCGAGAGGTCCGAATGAACCTCGGCAGGTATTGCGACGCTGAAATAGAGGGCCAATTCATGTTGGTACGTTTGTCCGGCGCGGAAGAAATTCTCGTTTATCCAGATTAGTCGCTCCACGCTGGCCGTGACGTTCAACTCCTCTGCGATTTCTCGCGCAAGAGCTTTTTCCGCAGGCTCGCCGATTTCGACCCGGCCGCCTGGCACGAACCAATAATCCTCGGCGAGGTTGCGCATCAGAAGCACGTGGTCGTCGCGAATAATGATCGCGCCGACCCGATACGTAAAACCGGCCCCGCCAGAACTAAATGTCACCATCGTTCGATCTGACATTGCGCGCACCTTCTGGCGTGTCGCGTACCTATCAATGTTCGCCAGAGACGGGACGCGCCGACAGCTCCTCGACCAGCGACTTGGCTTGCTTCAAGTCGCCGGTGTCAAAGCCCTCGGTGAACCATCCATAGGTATCCGCGAGCGTCCGGCATGCCTCGTCGCGACGCCCCTGCTTGTCGAGCAGCAACGCGAGTTCTGTCGCCACGCGCAGCTCATCCGACTTGCTGTTGCGGATCCTCGCCGCCTCTATCGCCTTGTGATAGCTCGCCTCGGCTTCGTCGTAGGCTCCGGCCCGGAAAGACAGCCTGCCGCGCAGGCGATAGTAGTAAGAGTCGGCCATGTTAAGTTCGACCTTAGCGCGGAGCGCATGCCACTGGTCTAGTAACGCGAGAGCGCGATGCGGCTCGCCGATATGTGAGTAACAGTCGGCGATGCTCAGCAGGGATCGATAGTGAACCATCTCGGCCGCAGGCCCAGTGAATCGCTGTAAGTCTTCCTCCATCAGATCGATGGCCTCTCTCAGCTGCCCTTGCAACATTAGAGCCCATCCGACCATTCTTCGTCCCACCGACAGCCAGAATGGATAACCCTTCTCCTCGCACATCGCCACGACCGCGCGCGCCAACTCTCCGCCCTTGGCGGCTTCCCGGCGCGCACAGTGAGCCTCGCCGTTAAACACCATCGCCATCACCATGCTGAACGGGTCGGAGGCGGCATCAACGGCCGCCATCGCCTCCTTCGCCCGCTTCAGCGCTTGGTCTGGATAGCCCAGCTCCAACAGCACCCCGCCCAAAGTGGTGAGACAGATTACGGTGGGGTCCGGGCCAAAGTGATAACTCCCAGCCCGTGATCCGGATGCGTTCTTCACGGCGGCGGCTTGTTCCAGATGGCGGCGAGCGGCCGGCAAGTCCCCGGCGTAATGAAGCGCCGCTCCCATCGCGGTATGAGAGGAGCTGATCGATTCCGGATCCTTCAATTGCTCGGCGACGGCCATCATGTCCTGAGAGATTTCCACGGCCTGGTTCACGTGACCGCGAGTGAAATGAAAGCCCCACAGGCCGTTTAACACTGCGAACTGAAAGATCGTCTCCTTGAGTTCTCGCGCCAGAACCGATGCGCGCCTGAAAGCGCTCTCGACTTCATCGGAGTCGAAGCCTTCGGCCGCCATCAGCGAGAGGCCCAGCGTTACGCGCAGTTGCAGCTCATCGCGATCGCGCTGCTCGCTCTGCGGCAAGCCGGCAAGGATTTCCAGTCCGTTGTTGACGTAGGAAATCGCCTCGGTGTAGCTCGAGCGCTCCGCGGCCTGCTGAGCGGCAAGGCGCAGATATTCGATCGCCTTGGCGGGCTTGGCGGCGCGGCTGTAATGGCGCGCCAACTCACCAAAGTGATCGCCGAGTCGGCCGGCGAATTGTTCTTCCATCGCGCGCCCGATCCGCTCGTGCATCGCCTTGCGCCGCTCGGTCAGCATCGAGTTGTAGGCAACTTCCAGCGTGAGCGCGTGCTTGAAGGTGTACTCGACTTCGGGGAAGGCCGATTGCTCGTAGATGAATTCCGCAAGCTGGAGGTTGGAGAGCGATCTTTGCAATTGTTCGTCCGGCCCGGGCGCGACGCGCATGACCAGGCCGAGCGGAAACTCTTTGCCGATCACGGCCAGGGTCTGGAGCAGCTCCTTGTCGCCGGCCACCAGACGATCGATTCGCGAGGCCAGAATTCCCTGCACCGTCGCCGGGATTTTGATCTCGGCGACCGTCATAGCCGCCGTCACGCCGCCGCCGTCGCGCACAAGCGCGCCCTGGTCGTACAGCGCCTGCACCATCTCTTCCATGAAGAATGGATTGCCCTGGGTCTTCTCGATGATAAACCGCTTGAGCGCTTGGAGTCCGTCGCGGGTCGTGGCGCCGTCTTTAGCCGACGCCTGCTCGCCGAACAGCGCGCCGAGCATCTCTTCGGCGCTGTCCTTTCCCAGCGGATCGAGCCGCAACTGAGTATAGTAACTTCTCGCGCCCCAATCGTGCCGGTACTCGGGACGATAGTTGACCAGCAGCAGCACTCGCGCGTTCGCGATGCCATCGGCCAGCAGGTCGAGGAACTCCTGCGTCTCGTTATCGACCCAATGAAGGTCCTCGAAAACTATCAGCAAAGGCTGGTTGAGACTCTCGCGCGAAAGCATCCGCTTGAGCGCATCGAAGGTGCGTTTGCGCAGCAGTTGAGGATCGACTCCGTTGAGGACCGGCGACTCCGCCCCTTCGCCGATTCCCAGCATCGAAAACAAATAGGGCAGACTGTCCTCGAGAGCGCGGTCCAGCGCGAGGACCTTGCCGGTTACCTTCTCGCGCCGCTTACGCTCGTCGTCGAGAGGAGTGATCTCGAAATAATTTCTCAGCAAATCGATAAGCGGCTGGCAGGCGAGCGCCTTGCCGTGCGAGACCGAGAAAGCCTCCAGCGTCAGGCATCCGCTTCGCGCGATCGCCTTGAACTCGTAAAAGAGCCGCGACTTGCCCACTCCGGCCTCGCCAATCGCAGCGACGATTTGACCGCGCCCGCCCCGCGCCAGCTCCAGCGCGCGCTTGATGGCTTCCATCTCGGAGTGCCGGCCCACGAACTTGCTCAGCCCGCGCCCGAGCGAGCGCTGCAACCGGGTTCGAAGTGGCCCCAAACCGGTGACTTCATGGACATTCACGTGCTCGCTGACGCCCTTCATTTTGGTCGGACCCAGCGACTTCAGCTCGAAATATCCCTCCACCAATTTGCGTGTCTGCTCGCTCGCGACGATCGACCCGGTTCGCGCGATGCTCTGGAGGCGCGCCGCTAGATTGGTGGTGTGACCGATGGGCGTGTACTCGATTTGGCCCTCGCCAGTCTGGATCGGCCGCACCACGACTTCACCCGTGTTGACGCCAATGCGAATCTCCACCGGAGCACGGCCTTCAGCTTGCAGCCTGGCGCCATAGCGCCGTAGCTCCTCCTGCATGCGAATCGCTGAATACAGCGCGCGCTGAGGATGGTCCTCGTGAGCGACTGGCGCACCGAACAACGCGAAGATACCGTCGCCGGTCGATTGCACCACGTAGCCGTCATACTGCCGCGCCGCATCGATCATCAGCTTCAGGGCCGGATCGACAATCGCTCGAGCTTCCTCAGGATCGAGGTCCTGCTCCAGCTCGGTCGAGCCCTTGATGTCGGCGAACAACGCCGTGACCGTCTTGCGCTCGCCCTCGGGAATTTCGCCGATCGTCGCTTCCGGGCGAACCCGCAGCGCCGTCCTGGGAGTCTCCGCACGCGCCGCTGACGATGGAAGGCGGGCCGCCGGCGCGTTGGAAAGCGCGCACCCGCAGCCGCCGCAGAACTTCTCGCCGGGCTCGTTCGATGCGCCGCACGCGGCGCACGGCGCGGCGAGCGCGGCCCCGCATTCCGCGCAGAAGCGGCGCCCGGCGCGGTTGTCGTGATTGCAGGACGCGCAACGCATGGTGTCAGTTGTCTTGTTGATGATTAACACACCTGGCGCGCACTCCCGAAACGCGGCATTGTTCCGATAACGACACCAAGAGCCTCGATTGGCGAGGCTCAGGTTGGAAATCTCGACGAGTCTACATCCGGCCCAGTTTCGTGGAGGGCAGTTGTTTGTCCTCACCGATCGGTATGGCTGGCCCCTTTTCGAGGCTTGCCAAGTAGGCTATTGAAACTTGATACGGGTTAACTCCCCGACGTGGAGGTTCTTCTTTTGCACGCGATTAACTACGAAGCTCCATCTACGATCGACCAGGCGGTCGGTCTGCTGAAGGCGCATGGCGAGAAGGCGCGGCCGTTCTGCGGCGGCACTGATCTCATCATCCAGATGCGCGCCGGAGTGCGGACGCCCGACTACGTGGTCGATCTCAAGAACATCAAGGAGATGCGCAACATCTCGTTCGATGCAAAGACCGGCCTGCGGCTTGGCGCGGCCGCTTCGTGTATCGAGATTCACGAGAGCGAAGTGATGCGCCGCAACTATCCCGGTCTGACCGAGGCGGCGCATCTGATTGGCTCGCTGCAGATTCAGAATCGCGCATCGGTCGGCGGCAACCTGTGCAACGGATCGCCCGCTGCGGATTCGACGCCGGCGCTAATCGCGATCGGTGCGCGAGCGCGCCTGGTCGGGCCTAACGGCGAGCGCGAGGTTCCGGTCGAGCAGTTCGTGCTGTCGCCCGGCCGCACCGTGATTCAGCCCGGCGAACTGCTCGTCGAGTTGCTTGCGGCCGCACCTGCGCCCCATACCTCCGATGCCTATTTGCGGCTGATCCCGCGCAACGAAATGGATATCGCGATCGTCGGCGTCGGCTCGTCGGTGACACTTGATGGCGACAAAGTGACTGCGGCCCGAATCGGACTCGGCGCCGTCGCGGCGACTCCTCTACTTGGCGCAAAAGCCGCCGAATCTCTAATCGGTAAAAAGCTCGACGATGCCGCCCTCGATACCGCCGCGCGGCTCGCCAGCGAACAGGCGGCGCCTATCGACGACATGCGCGGTACGGTGGAGTATCGCAAGCACATCACGGGAGTTCTGACCCGGCGCACTTTGCTGATCGCTGCGGAGCGCGCACGCAAAAAGTAATTCAACTTACATAAAATCCCAGAGGCTAAGGGACAGCGGACATGTCCAAGAAGACACTGGTCGAAGCAACAATTAACGGCGAAACCGTCGAATTTCTCTGCGAGCCGCGCCAGAGCATGCTCGAATGCCTGCGCGACGTGCTGGAATTGACGGGCGCCAAGGAAGGATGCCTGACCGGAGACTGCGGCGCCTGCAGCATCAACGTCAACGGGCGCGTCGTGTGCTCGTGCTTGATGTTCGGCCCGGAGGCCCAAGGCAAAACGATTACCACCGTCGAGGGGCTCGCCGAAGGCAACCGGCTGCATACGCTGCAGCAGAAGTTCCTCGAGCATGCGAGCCTGCAATGCGGAATCTGCACGCCCGGCTTCCTGATGGCGGCCAAGGGCCTGCTCGATCGCAACCCAAATCCGACTGAACCCGAGATTCGTTACGCACTGGCCGGCAATCTTTGCCGATGCACGGGTTACGACAAGATTGTCCGTGCAGTACAAGATGCGGCGCAGACGCTGCGTTCGTCGAACGAGGGCAAGGCCGCCGCGCGCTAAGGCGCGCCCACGGATTCAACCGTTTAGCCACGAGGTCTCGTCATGGAAGGAACCAACGGTCAGGGCAAAAAATTTAAGGTCATCGGCACTCGTCCGATTCGCCACGACGGCGTCGATAAAGTCACCGGCCGCGCACGCTACGGCGCCGACTACGCGTTCCCCGGGATGCTGCACGGCAAAGTGCTGCGCAGCCCACATCCCCACGCGATTATCAAATCGATAAATTTCGAGAAGGCACTCAAGCTGCCCGGCGTGAAGGCCATCGTCACGTCAGCCGATCTGCCCGAAGCCGAGAGCAAGATCGAGCAGGCCGGCGAGATGGCGATCAATCCGCACTACCTCTCGATGAACATCCTGGCGCGCGGCAAGGTCCTGTACGACGGCCATGCGATCGCGGCCGTGGCGGCGACGAGCCCGCATATCGCGGAAGAAGCGCTCAAGTTGATCGAGGTCCAGTACGAAATCTTGCCGCCCGCGATGACGGTCGATGTTGCGATGAAGCCGGGCGCGCCAATCCTGCTCAGCGATCTGCGCAACAAAGAGGAAGGTGACAAGCAGACCAACGTCGCGCAGCACTACCAATTCAAGCGCGGCGACCTTGAAGCCGGGTTCAAGTCGGCGGATTTCATCATCGAGCGCGAATTCAACACCGCGATGGTCCATCAGGGCTACATCGAGCCGCACAACGCCGTCGGGATGTACAACAACGACGGGCAGGCCACGATTTACTGCTCGACGCAGGGCCCATTCGATGTCCGCTCGCTGAGCGCGCAGGTGCTGGGCATGCCGGTCGGCAAGATCAAAGTCGTTCCGGCGGAAATCGGTGGCGGCTTCGGCGGCAAGACGACGATCTATCTAGAGCCGCTCTCGGTTCTGCTTTCCAAGAAAACCGGGCATCCGGTGAAGCTCACGATGTCGCGCTCGGAAGTACTGCGCGCCTCGGGACCGACCTCAGGCTCGAAGATCAAAGTGAAGATGGGCGCGACCAAGGACGGCAAGCTGGTCGCGGCGCAAATCTGGATGGCCTACGAGGCCGGCGCCTTTCCGGGCTCGCCGGTCGGCGCCGGTGCGATGTGTATCATCGCGCCATACGCTATCGAGCATTTCGTAATCGACGCCTACGACGTGGTCGTGAACCGCCCCAAGACGGCGGCCTATCGAGCGCCTGGTGCGACCAACGCCGCGATGGCGTCGGAGACGGTGGTCGATGAGCTCGCGGAGAAATGCGGCCTCGATCCGCTCGATTTCCGAATCAAGAATGCCGTCAAGGAAGGCCTGGCGCAGATCGTTGGACCCCCTTTCAAGGCGATTGGTTTCATCGAGACCTGCGAGGCGATCAAGAACAGCCCGCACTACAAATCGAAGCTGACCGGCCCCTATCGCGGCCGCGGCGTCGCCTCGGGCTTCTGGTTCAACGCCGGAATGCAGTCCTCGGCGACGGTCAATATTCACACCGACGGCACTGCGAGCGTCGTGACCGGCTCGCCTGATATCGGCGGCTCGCGCGCGTCGATGGCGATGATTACCGCGGAAGTCCTGGGACTGTCAGTCAGCGATGTGCGCCCGGTCGTCACCGATACGGACTCAATCGGTCACACCGACGTGACCGGCGGCAGCCGCGTAACGTTCGCCACCGGAACGGCCGTGTACGAGGCCGCGCAAGACGCGATACGGCAGCTCAAGGAACGCGCCGCCAAAGTGCTCGAGAAGAAGACCGAGGAAGTCGAATTCGTCGATGGCTCCTTCCGCGCGATCGGCAACGGCGTTCCGCCGCTCAGCCTGAAGCAGCTCGCGTCCAAGCTCGCGCGCACCGGCGGACCGATCACCGGTCGCGCCAGCGTCAATGCGCGCGGCGTCGGACCGGGATTCGCTACCACCTGCGTCGATGTCGAAGTCGATCCTGATACCGGCAAGGTCCAGATCCTCCGTGCCACCATCGCCCAGGATGCCGGCAAGGCGATTCATCCGAGCTACGTCGAGGGCCAGATGCAAGGCGGCACCGCGCAGGGCATCGGCTGGGGCCTCAACGAGGAATACTTCTACGACGACAAGGGTATCCTCCGTAACATCGGGTTACTCGACTACCGAATGCCGACCTGCCTCGACCTGCCGATGATCGAGACGGCAATCGTCGAGGTGCCAAACCCGGGGCATCCGCTGGGAGTTCGTGGTGTCGGCGAAGTTTCGATTGTGCCGCCGCCGGCCGCGCTCGCCAACGCGATCTATCGGGCCATTGGCGTCCGCATGGATACGCTGCCGATGTCGCCGCCGCGCATCCTCAAGGCAATCCTGAAAAATCGCGCCTCAACCCAATCCGCCGCTGCGGATTAACTTGACAAAATGTAGAGAAAGGGCCGGGCTGACCCGGCCCTTTTCGTTTCAATGGCAAGCGTCGTAATTCCTTCGCTGCTGCGCAAATACACGGGCGGTGTCGATCGCGCCGAGATCGCCGGAAGCTCACTGCGCGAGTTGATTCGTAATCTCGACGCGAAGTTTCCCGGCCTTGGTGAGCAGCTTACCCTGGACGGCGACCTGCGCCCTTCGATTGCGGTCTCTGTAGACGGGGAGATAGCAACGGGCGGGGTTCTGGAGAAAATCGGCCCGTCGAGCGAGGTTCACTTCCTGCCCGCAATCGGCGGCGGTTCATCCTGATAGGCGCGCTATCCTACCAATTTGTTGGTCCGTCGCTCGGTAACAATCATTAGTTTCGGTGGGTTCTTAGATGACAAAATTAAACGCACGGTCGATTTTTTTTAGCATCTGAAATTGTTGCAACGCGCTTAAACTTGCGTACAATACTCTTGCTGGCCGGGGTTTGCCCCCCTTTTCCCGGTTGGCGCAGGGCCGGGCGGAGTTATCCGTCTGGCCCTAATTTTTTGTCCCTTGGCGCATCTTGGGGAATTCTTAACACTTACTGACCAAACCCCAATTGCCGGTCGGCAAAAAGACTACGGGGCGTGCCTGCGATCGTTACGGCATGCCCCGTTAGCGTTGCGATTCGAAAGGCGTGGGCGCTTGCGCCTAGCTCATGAAGACTTCGCGGACGTGATTTACGTCGTTATATTCGCGGGCTTGTTCGATCTTGTCGCCGGCGAAACGAAAATAGAAGTGATACCGGTTCGCGTACTTCTTGCCGTTGCCCGCCGTCGTGTCCGATTCGCACTGGATCGCGACATGCGACCCCTCGGCGATCACGGTGTGGAACTTCAGATTCAGGCCCTTGGGAAACATCGCCTTCAACGTGGCCGGCATCGTTTTGAGGAAGGCCTCTTTGCCCCGCATCGGCGCAATGCCCGGCAGCCGGCCCATCATCTCGAATTCAAAATTGTCAGCGAGAATTTTTTCGTAGAGCTTGGGATCGGGATTCTCGAAGCTCTTCAGAAACGAAAGCGCGGTTTCTTTTTGCGTCTCAAGACTCATGATCAGCACCCTCCCGCTCGCGCTAGCACGAACGGCGATTCAATTGTGTCGTTACTCGGATCAGGCTGCCGCGCGGCGTAATACGAGAACCGAGCACTGCGCCAGGCGCACGAGCTTTTCCGCCACGCTGCCGATCATCACGCGCGCCGCTCCGGTCCGGCCCCGCGTCGAGAGCAGTATCAGGTCGATTTGGTTCTCTTCCGCATATTGGACGAGCTGGTCGACCGGCGCGCCCTTCAACACCGCGGTTGAGACCTTGGCCGAATTGCCGAATTCGTCCTTCTTGATGCGAGCGAGCTCTTCTTCAGCCTGCTGCGTCATCGCCGCTTCGCGGGTGAGCTCAAAGCTCTGGTCGCCGCTGGTCGCAAGCGGGAGCGGGATGAAATGGAAGTGCGGCACGACGACGTGAACGAGATGGATCTCGGCGCCGACGTCGGCGGCTAGTTCCCTGGCGCCGCGCATGGCGTCCATTGAGAACTCGGAGAAGTCTACCGGGGCAAGAATCTTCTTGACGTTTTGAATCATGGAAAACCTCCGAACCAAGTGCAATTATCATGCACCTCGCCGCCGCTGCAAACGAGTCCGGGACTGTGCAATTATCCCGACGCATCGGAATCTATACCGGCGCTGAACGCGCCCGCACGAGGCTTGGCTTATGAAAGGCACGGTTTTTCACGGACCGCATGACGTCCGCGTCGAGAAGGTCAAGGACGCGGAGCTAAAAGCTTCGACCGACGCGATTGTACGTATCACACGGGCGGCTATATGCGGCTCGGATTTGCATTTCTACCACGGCGGATTCCCGATTGAGCCCGGCTTCGTGCTCGGTCACGAGGGCGTTGGCGTCGTCGAGGAAGTTGGCAAAGGCGTCGCGCATCTGCGCAAAGGCCAGCGCGTCGTCGTATCGGGCCTGGTCGCCTGCGGCGGATGCTTCTTCTGCCGCCGCGGCCAGCCCTCGCAATGCGCAGAAAGCGGCGGCGCCGTCTTCGGCTACGGCAAGAACTCGGCGCGCAACCTCGGATGGCTCGGCGGCGAGCAAGCCGAGGCCGTCAACGTGCCGCTGGCCGACTACACCTGCTACCCGATCCCCAACGGAATCGACGATGAAGCGGCAGTCTTCCTGGCGGATATTCTGCCAACGAGCTACTTCGGTGCGCTCAACG
>Ga0335073_10005703_pt1 | contig 17477 bp, 14 predicted proteins | sample Lox_Sample_22_FD_207093 | JGI IMG/M metagenome (GOLD analysis project Ga0335073, IMG submission 207093) | Soil microbial communities from Loxahatchee National Wildlife Refuge, Florida, United States - Lox_Sample_2.2 | ecosystem: Environmental > Terrestrial > Soil > Wetlands | place: USA...
CGGCGAACGTGGCCGGCGACGAGACGCGCCGGCCTCCGATCCAGTGCCTGGTGTCGACATCGACGCCCGCTACCTGCGCTGTGCTGATTGGCGCACCTCCGGCACTGTTGACTGGCGCACCTCCGGCGCTGTTGACTGGCGCACCTCCGGCACTGTTGACTGGCGCACCTCCGGCACTGTTGACTGGCGCACCTCCGGCACGACGCTCATCGCCTTCCCAGCCGTGCCGCTGGCCGTCCGCCGCGCACGGATAGATCGTTTGGACCCAAATTATCGCGGCGGGTGGCGCGCTCAGTCAACCGGCACTCAGTCAACCGGCACTCAGCCAACCGGCACCCCGCGCTCAGCCAGCACCCGGCCGCCGTTCCAGGTGACCCCGACCTGGCGGTAGTAGCCGCCGATGATCTCGTCCACGGTCAGCCTGGCCAGCTCCTCGGTCGGCGACTCGAACAGTTCGAGCGAGGCGTCGCCGCCCCAGGCCGGGCCGGCCTCGGCGCTGGCGGTGCCGGACTGGACCAGCTCGTCAAGCGCGTCACCGGCGCCGATCTCTATCGACGGCATCCAGCGATGGTGCGCCATCGGGTGCGCGTTGACGAACCCGTTGTTTGCGCACTCCTCGCGCAGGGTCACCACAGCCTGGGCCAGCCGGCGGTCCGCGGCGGCCAGGGTGCCCGCGAACCGGCCGCCGGGCGCGATGCGCGGCGCCGCCCGCCCGAACGGGTGCGGCCTGGTCTGGTGAATCGACCCCAGCTTCTTCGGGTAACCCTGGTGCAGGCCGCGGGCCAGGGCGAAGTCCGAGTCGACCCAGATGTAGACGCAGCGCGAGAACACCTGGCCGCGGAAGCCGCAGCGCACGACGGCGAAGCACTCCTTGTATTGCGCCCGGACCGGGTCGAGCAGCTCGGCCCCATCCTCCCCGCAGGACTGCCAGTCGGCCCAGATCAGCGCGACCGCGCCCGGGTCGTCCGGTGCGGGCTCCAGCGGCTCGGGCAGCAGTTCGGCGACCCGGGCCGGGTCGGTGCGGTACTCGACCGTGAGCAGGTCACCCGAGTAGTGCCAGGGCGGCTGGGGCAGGAGCGAGGACCGGCCGCTGGCGGTCCTGGGATAGAAGAACCCCGTCACGTCGCTCATCGCCGCTCCCGCAGTCGTGCGCACCTTGCCCGGGCCCGCATCGCCGTCTAGGCTGCCAGAAATTGTTTGTGCCCAAACATTCTGCACGCCCGGGGAGTCAGCGTGACGCATCCATCGGACGTTGCCGCCGTCACCGAACGGCTGCGAGAGCTTGGCGTCGACGTCGTTCGCGTCTCCTACCCGGACATGATAGGGATCGACCGCGGCCGCGATGTGCTGCTGGACGAGCTGGCCACGGCCAGCGAGCACGGCCTCGCGTTCTGCCGGGCGGTGTACCACACCTCTCCGCGCGGTGATGTGGTCCCGGTCCAGGGCGGCCTGGAGCTCGGCCTGCCCGACATCCTGGTGCACCCGGACCTCGCGACGCTGACCCCCCTGCCCTGGGAGCCGGCCACCGCCTGGTGCCTGGGCGATGCCGTCACCACCGACGGCGATCCCGCGCCGGAGTCGCCGCGCACGGTGGCCCGCCGCGTGGCCAGCCAGTTCACCGACCTTGGCTATCGCCTGATCTGCGGTCCTGAACTGGAGTTCTACCTGTGCGAGCAGCGGCCGGACGGCAGCTGGCATCGCTACGCCAACGAGCTCGGCAACGTGTACGTGGTCGGCCGCAAGGGCGACCCGCAGGGTCTGCTGCTGCACATGCTCCGCCAGCTTCGCGACGCGGAACTGCGGGTGACGGCGGCCAACCACGAGTTCTCCCCCGGGCAGTTCGAGATCAACCTGACCCATTCGGAACTGGTCGACGCCGGCGACCGGGCGTTCCGGCTCAAGTCCGCCGTGCAGGAGATCGCGCGTCAGCGCGGGCTGCTCGCCACGTTCATGGCTAAGCCGTTCAACGACGAAGGCGGGTCCGGCTTCCACGTACACGTATCGCTGGCCGATGACTGCGATGGGAACGTGTTCGGCGACCCCGACGGCCAGGACGGCCTGTCCGCGGCGGCCCGGCACGCTGTCGGCGGCGTGCTGCGGCACGCCGCCGCGCTCAGCGCGCTGCTGAACCCGACCGTCAACTCCTACAAGCGGTTCGGGCCCGACACCCTCGCGCCTTGGCTGGTCGACTGGGGGCTGGACAACCGCAGCGCGATGGTGCGCATACCGCCGGAACGAGGCACCGCGGCCCGGATGGAGATCAGGCTCGGCGACGCCTCGGCCAACCCCTACCTGGGCCTGGCCGCCATCGGTGCGGCCGCCTATCTCGGCATCCAGGAGAAGATCGAGCCGCCATCCAAGCTCGAAGGTTACGGCTACGACCCCGCCCGGGCCCAGCTGCTGCCGGTCCGGCTGGGCGCGGCGCTGGACGCCCTGGCCGCCGATACCGAGCTAGCGGACGTGCTCGGCCAGTACTTCGTCGCGTCGTTCCTGGCCTACAAGCGCAATGAGATCGAGCGGTTCGAGCGGTACGTGACCGACTGGGAGTTCGGCGAGTACGCCTACCACCTGTGAGAACGGCATGCACGACGGCTCGATTACGGCACTGGCGCAGGCGGTCACGGTCGAGGACCTGGAGGCCGACCCGTACCCGATCTATGCGCGGCTGCGACGCGAAGCGCCGGTCTGCTACATCCCGGCGGTGGGGCTCTGGTTCGTGACCCGCTACGACGACGTCGAGTTCGCGGCGTCCCGCCCGGAATTGTTCACCGCCGAGCTGGACGACTCGCCCGTGGACCGCATTTCTGCGCCGGGCACGCGTTCTCCCGCGGGCAGATCAGGATCGCGATCGACGTCCTGCTCCGGCGGTTCCCTGGCCTGGCGCTCGACCCGGCGCGGCCGCCGGTCTTCCGCGGCTGGGAGTTCCGCGCGCCCCGCAACCTTGATGTCATCCTGGGGTGCTGAAAGTCTCACCAGGAGCGTGCCGTATGGCTGCGGTATTCGAGCGTCCGGTCGACGTCAGGTGGCGTGACACCGACGCGCTGGGTCACGTCAACCACGTCGTCTTCCTGACCTACCTGGAGGAAGGCAGGGACGCGTTCTACGCCCGCGCCATCGGCAGCGAGCCGAGCTACGTCGTCGTCCACATCGAACTGGACCTGCGCGCCGAGGTCCGCTACTCCGACCGCCGGGTGACGGTCCAGATCGCGGTGGAGAAGCTGGGCACCACCAGCCTGACCACACGGGAGACGGTCCTCACCGCCTCGGGGGCGATAGCAGCGGAAGCGACCGTCATCACGGTGCGCTGGGACGCGAGCCTGCGCAAGCCGGTCCCCTTCAGCGACGCCGAGCGGGCGCGGCTAGCCGACCGGGATACTCCGATCGGCTGACCTGCATCGAGCCCCGACGGGCACGGCCGTGGCGGGGCCGCAGATGTCGGCTGGCGGTTATATCCCCACTACTCCCCGCAATCGGGACAACCGTTTGCCTGATCAGGGCGTCATGCAATGGGCCGAACGTGGGGGGAATCCGCGTGGGCTTGGCCGGCGCGGCGCAGGGTTGGGCGGGCGCGCGGCCCGACGTGCGAGGAGTGGATCGGAATTGGCTTCGGCTACCCCGGATGCGGCTGACGTAGACCCGTATCGCCTTGGCTCACATCCGGTGCCGGTCCAGCTCGGCCAGCGACCGGGCGCGGCATCGCCGCCGGGCCAGCGCGGCTCTCGTGACCGCCACGGGCGTGACGGCCGCGGGCGTGCGGAGCGGCGGCGCAAGCAGTGGGGAGGTGACCGGCGCACCCGGGCCATGCCGATGGTCCCCCGGCCGGTCAGCGACCGCCGGGTCGCCATGGCCCGGCTGGCCATCATCGTCACCGTGACGGCCTGGACCGCCTACGTCGTGACCTGGTTCTTCGACGACTTCTTCCACCCGGGTTACGAGTCCGCGGTGGCCAGGGCCGAGGCGATCCTCTACCTGCTCATCGTCACCATGCTGACCGTCTCCGCCCTGGCCTATCTGCTGAGCCGGCTCGGGTTCTTCTACCGGACCCGCACGCACCACCGGGCCAGCCGCGCCATCCTCGACCAGTTCTTCGACGAGACCACGCCGACGCTGACCACGATCATCCCGTCCTACCAGGAGGATGAGCGCGTCATCCGCAATACGCTGCTGTCGGCGGCGCTCCAGGAATACCCGGGCAAGCGTGTCGTCCTGCTGATCGACGACCCGTTCGTCCCGAAGACCGAGCAGGCCCGTGACCAGCTCGAGGCGGCCCGGGCGCTGCCGCGCCAGATCGAGCAACTGCTGGCCGAGCCCGCAGCCAGGTACGCAGCCGCGCTGCAGATGTTCGAGGGTGCCGCCGAGCATCACGAGCCGCTCGGGGTCGGCTCGATGATCGCGCTCGCCAGCTACTACGACGACGCGGTGATCTGGCTGGAGAATTTCGCTGCCGACCAGGACATCCTCGACCACACCGACGCCTTCTTCGCGAACGAAGTGATCTTGCGGCTCGCGGCGTCGCTGCGCGAGATCAAGGACGCGCTGCTGGAGTCGGCCAACGAGGGCGTGGTGCTCGAACGGCCGATGTTCCGCCGCCTGTACCGCCGGCTGCTCTGGACGTTCCGGGCCGAGGTGACGAGCTTCGAGCGCAAGCGCTACGTGTCGCTCTCGCACGAGCCCAACAAGGCGATGAACCTCAACAGCTACCTCGGCCTCATGGGCGGCTCCTACCGCGAGGTGCAGACCGTCACCGGGCCGGCGCTGGTCCGCTCGGCGGCCGGCGGCGACCTGAACGTCCCGAACCCGGACTATGTCGTGACACTGGACGCGGACAGCATCCTGATGCCGGAGTACTGCCTGCGGCTGGTGCACCTGCTCGAGCAGAGCGAGTACCGCGACATGGCCATCGCGCAGACGCCTTACAGCGCCTTTCCCGGCTCGGCCACCCGCCTGGAACGGATTGCGGGCGCCACCACCGACTTGCAGCACATCGTGCACCAGGGCCTGACCTACTACGACGCCACCTTCTGGGTCGGGGCCAACGCGGTGATCCGCAAGCGGGCTCTCGACGAGATCGCGGAGACCTCGTATATCGGCGACTGGGAGATCCGCCACTACATCAGGGACCGTACGGTCATCGAGGACACCGAGTCCACCATCGACATGGGCATCCACGGCTGGCGGCTGTTCAACTGCCCGGAGCGCATGAGCTACAGCGCGACGCCGCCCGACTTCGGGTCACTGACCATCCAGCGGCGCCGCTGGGCCAACGGCGGGCTGCTGATCCTGCCCAAGCTCCGCCGGCAGTCGCGGGCCCGGCGGGCTCAGGGACAGCGGACCCGCTTCGGCGAGCTGTTCCTGCGGTGGAACTACATGGCGTCGATCTCCTGGAGCTCGGTCAGCTTGCTGGTGCTGCTGGCGTTCCCGTTCAGTGCCGCGCTGATCAGCCCGCTGCTCGGGCTCGTGGCGCTGCCCTACTTCGTGGCCATGGCCAGCGACCTGCGCTACTGCGGCTACAAGCGCCTCGACGTGCTGCGGATCTATGGCTTCAACCTGGTGCTGCTGCCGGTGAACCTGGCCGGCTCTCTCTCCTCGGTGGTCCAGGGCATCACGGCGTCAAAGGCGCCCTTCGCGCGGACTCCAAAGGTGCGCAACCGCACTGTCGTCCCGGCGTTCTTCGTCGTCGCGCCCTACCTGCTGATCGCGCTGGCCGGCTTCACGTTCTACGTGGCCTACCGGCACGACCGGATCGAGAACATGTGCTACGCGGCGCTGAACGTCCTCTTGGCCTGCTATGCGGTCAAGGCGTTCATTGGGCTGCGCAATTCCGTGGTCGACGTCTGGATCCACGGCACCTCACTGCTCTACAAGTCGCCCCGGCGGCGCCGGCGCACGGCCCGCCACAACCGGTCCGACCAGCAGCTTCCGCAGCCGACCGACTGGCGGTCGGTGCTGGAAGTCGACTTCATCGAGGCGCATGAGCGGTCGGCGGCCTACGTCAGGCCGAACGTCACGACCGTCGCGGCGTCACCGGTGCCCGCGCGGTCACCTTCAGGCGAGCCACGGCGGCGGCTGTCACTCCTTCGCATCGCGGCGGTCCTGGCCTTGCTCGCCGGCGCCGGTTATGGCGCGCTCGTCGGCGTCCGCACCCGGCTGCTCGCCGCCGAGCCGGTCATCCATCAGACCTGGTTCGCGCCGTACGTCGACGCCACGCTGACGCCGACGTTCCAGTTCCAGAGCTCGTCGGCCGACCCGGCGCAGCAGACCGTGCTGGGGTTCGTCGTCGCCCAGCCGGGATCCGGGTGCACGCCGAGCTGGGGCGGCGCCTACACGCTGGCGGCGGCCAATCAGGCGCTCGCGATGGGCTCGCGCATCGCTCAGGTGCAGCAGGACGGCGCGCAGCCGATCGTGTCGTTCGGCGGCCAGGCGCACACCAGCCTCGACGTCGCGTGCACCAGCGTGAGCGGTCTCACGGCGGCCTACCAGTCGGTGATCAGCGCCTATCGGCTCACGACGATCGATCTGGACGTCGAGGGCGCGGCGCTGGACAACTTCCAGGCCGAGCAGCGCCGTGCGGCGGCCGTGGCCAGCCTGGAGCAGGCGGCGCAGGCCGCGCACCGCAAGCTCGCCGTCTGGCTGACCCTCCCGGTCGAGCCGTCGGGGATGGCGGGCGCCGCGATCTCGGTCATCGAGTCGATGCTGCGCGACCGCGTTTCCATCACCGGGATCAACGTCATGACCATGGACTTCTCCCAGGCTCCCGGCGCAGGGAGCACCATGCTGGCGTCGGTGGAAAGCGCGCTGCGCGCGGCCCACGGCCAGATAGCCGATATCTTCCCGCGATACGGAATCCGGCTGAGCTCTCAGCAGATCTGGCAGCGGCTCGGGGCGACGGTCATGATCGGCCAGAACAATGTCCAGGGCGAGACCTTCTCCGTGGCCGATGCCCGGGGCCTGGCCAGCTTCGCGGCCGCGAACCGCCTCGGCCGGGTGTCGATGTGGTCGCTTAACCGGGACAGCCAGTGTGGCTCGTCGTTCCCGGAGAACGGGGTGGTGTCCAACACCTGCAGCGGGACCGCGCAGTCCGCTCTCGCGTTCTCCGACGCCTTCGGCCGGCTGAAGGGCGGTGCCTCGGTGACGCCCTCGGCCGGGAACGTCCAGCCCGCCGTGGCCGCCACGAACCCCGCGGACGCGCCCTACCCCCTGTGGTCTGCGACCGGCACCTACCCGCTTGGCTACAAGGTCGTCGAGCAGGGGGAGATCTACCAGGCCAAGTGGTACAACACCGGCGACGATCCGGCGGCTCAGGTCCAGTATTCGTGGCAGTCACCCTGGGAACTCCTCGGGCCGGTGCTGCCGGGGGACCATGCCCCGGCCATGATCACGTCGCCGAAGGCGGAACACTACCCAGCCTGGTCGATCACCGCTCACTACCGGGCCGGGAGCAAGGTGCTCTACCAGGGCCTGCCGTACCAGGCCGAGTGGATCAACCAGGGTGTCTCGCCGCAGACCGAGCTCAGCGATCCTTCTGGTTCGCCCTGGAAACCGCTCTACACGGTCCCCGGCGAGCCGGCCGGCGCGCTCGTGCCTCAGCAGTGAGCGGGCGCGGCTCGGGAGTGTCTAGGCTGCAGAGGTGCCCATCAAACCGAGGCAAGTGTTCGCTTTCTCCGGGATCCTGAACCGTCCCCCAGGCCAGAAGCGTGACCCTGCGTTCCTTGAGTACGCGGTGAGCCTCGCCCCCGGAGAGGGGAAGAAACGGGTCTGCTTCATCCCCACGGCTACCGGTGATTCCCCGTCCGCCATCGAAGCGGTGACCGAGGTTTTCGCCGGCCGTGGGGATGTCGGCTTCAGTGTGCTCACGCTGTTCACCCAGCCCAGCGTTGCCGATGTCGGGGCGCATCTGATGGCGCAGGATGTCCTGCTGGTCGGGGGCGGCAGCGCCGTCAACCTGATGGCGGTGTGGCGGGCGCATGGCCTGGCCCCGGTCATGCGGCAATGCTGGGAGGCGGGGGTGGTTCTCGCCGGGTGGAGCGCCGGCAGCCTGTGCTGGCACCGCGGCGGGCCGACCGACTCCTTCGGCGACTCCCTGGCCGTGTTCAGCGACGGCCTGGGCCTCCTGCCCTACAGCAACGGGGTTCATGACTCGCTCGGCGGCCAGTCCCGCCGCCGTGCCTACCGCGAGTACGTAGCCAACGGCGAACTCCCAGCCGGGTACGCCACCGAGGATGGCGTCGGTCTGCACTACATCGGCACCGAGCTGCATGAGGCCGTCGCCATGCGCGACGGCGCCCGGGCCTGGTGGGTGGAGCCGTCCCCCGACGGTGGCTATCACGACGAACCGGTCCTTCCACGCAGGCTCTGACTGCCCGGCGGGCGGGCGGGCTCGGCTGTCCCTGCTGCTGGTGCCGTCTGCCAAGTTCGAGTTGACGCGCACGAACCTAACGGTTATATTCAAACCCTAACCGTTAGGATGGAGAAGCGGGTGCAGCAGGAAGTCGTGCTAGCCATGCTGGCCAAAGAGCCGTCGGCGGGCTCCCGGCTGCGCGCCCGGCTGAACGACGCGCTCGGCCCTCTCGGCGATGCGGTGAACGACGGGCAGATCTACGTCACCCTTTCCCGGCTGGAGAAGGCCGGGTTCATCGCTCGCCAGGGAACCGAAGCGCCGGAGGCGGGCCGCAAGGTCTACGGGCTCACCGCGGCCGGCCAGGAGCGGGTCGCCGAATGGCTCTCGGAGGTCACCTGGCCGAAGCCCGACCTCGCCGAGTTCCACCTGAAGCTGGTCGCCGCGGCCCAGGCCGGGCTGGCCGACCCGATCGGCATCGTCGACGCCCAGCGCCGGGAACTGCTCCGGCGGCTCTGGGAAGTGCAGCGGGCGGCGATGGCCGAGCCCGAGGACTCATCGGCCGGGCTCCTGCTCGAAGGCATCGTGCTGCGTCTGCAGGCTGATTTGCGCTGGCTGGAGGCATGCGAACGCGCCTGGATGGATCGGAGAAAAAAATGACCGAGACGGGTTCGGGCGCGCCCATCGTGCGCGCTAAAGGCCTGCGCAAGGAGTACGGCAGCGGCGAAGGCCTGGTGCGCGCGGTCGACGAAGTCGACCTCGACGTCGCCCCGGGCGAGGCGCTGGCCATCATGGGCCCGAGCGGCTGCGGCAAGTCCACGCTGCTGCATCTCCTCGGCGGTCTGGACCGGCCGAGCGCCGGCGAACTGTGGCTCGGGGGCCGGCAGATCGACAAGCTCTCCGAACGCGGCCTGGCCCAGTTCCGGCGCGATGACGTGGGCATCGTTTTCCAGGCCTTCCATCTGATGGACGAGCTGACCGCCCAGGAGAACGTCGAGCTCCCGGCGCTGTTGGCTGGACGCTCACCCCGGCAGGCCCGGCGACGGGCCCGCGAGCTGCTGGACCAGGTTGGGCTCTCTGACCGGGCGGGCCACCTCCCGTCGGCGCTGTCCGGTGGCCAGCGCCAGCGGGTGGCGATCGCCCGGTCGCTGGCCAATGACCCGCAGATCGTCCTGGCCGACGAGCCGACCGGCAACCTGGACAGCACCTCCACCCTGGAGGTGCTCCGGCTGTTCGAGAGCCTCCGCACCGCCGGTCTCACCGTCGTGGTCGTGACCCACGACGAGCGGATCGCGGCCACGACGAACCGGATGATCTCGATGCGCGATGGCTCCTTTGTCGATGAGATGCGCCTGACCGGCGGCATCAAGGGCAGCCTGGCCGGCCACGCTGGACTAGGGGAATAAGCAATGGGCACCGCACTGCTCGTCTTCCGGCTCGCGGCCCGCGACGTACGCCACCACGCGGCCCAGGCCGTCCTCCTCGTCGTCGCCATCGCGGCGGCGACGGCGACCCTCACGATGGGGATCGCCCTGAATGGCGTAACCACCCAATCGCCATACGTAACTACCCGCGCCGCGACGAAGGGGCCCGACGTCGTCGCGTACCTGACGTCCGCCTCGCAGGCGAACCAGCTCGCCCACGCGGCCGGGGTCAGCAACTCCAGCGGTCCGTTCCCGGTCGCCTCGGCCACGATCCGTTTCGACGGGCGCCAGGCCGACGTCTTTGCCGAGGGACGCGCCGTGGCGCCGGCTACGGTCGACCAGCCGCTGCTCACCGCCGGCAGCTGGGTGCGGCCGGGCGGCGTGGTCATCGAGCGCACCTTCGCCGACGCGCTCGGCGTCTCGGTGGGCGACCGGATCAGCCTGAACGGCAAGTCGTTCACGATCGCGGGCATCGCGGTGACCGCGGCGCAGTCGCCCTATCCGTACCTGTGCAACGGCACGCTGGTCGGGCCCTCTGCCGCGGCGTCGAAGTTCTCGACCGCCTGCCCGACCTGGTTCAACATCCCGTTTCTCTCGCTCCCCGGAGGGCAGGAGCTCAGCAGCTCTGACTCGGTCGGCCAGATCTGGATGACCGAGTCGGACGCCGTCGGGATGACCTCAAAGGCAAACCCCCTGACGACCTATGTCGTCAACCTGAAGCTCACCAACCCCGGCGATGCCCTGGCCTTCGCCTACGACCGCTTCGCTCATACCAGCAGCCCCACCGCCCCGACGTTCGCGACCTGGGAAGGGCTCGAGTCCGAAGACGCGAAATTGGTCCAGGACGGGCAGGGGGTGCTTCAGCCGGGCGCGTTCCTGCTCGCGCTGCTCGCGATCGCCAGCGTGGCCGTCCTGGTCGGACGCCGGCTGTCGGAGTACGCCCGCCGGGTCGGGCTGCTGAAGGCAGTCGGTGGCACGCCGAGCGTGGTGGCGGCGACCTTCCTGGCCGAGAACCTCGTCCTCGCGCTATTCGCCGCGCTAGTCGGCCTGGTGGCCGGCTGGCTGGCGTCGCCGCTGATCACCAGCCCCGGCGCGGCCCTCGTCGGCGCCGCGGGCGCGCCGCCGATCTCGTTCGGCTCGGCCGCGGACGTGATCGGGCTGGCGATCGTCGTGGCGCTCGCGGCGACGCTCGTCCCGGCCATCCGCGCGTCGCGCGGCAGTACCGTCGCGGCGCTCAACGACATCGCCCGCCCGCCGAAGCGCCGGGGCGCCCTCATCCGCATCTCGAGCAAGCTGCCCGTCCCGGCGCTGTTCGGGCTCCGGCTGGTCGCGCGTCGCCCCCGCCGTTCGCTGCTCAGCGCGGCCAACATCGCGGTCACCACCACCGGCATCGTGGCGGTGATCTCGTTCCACGCCTTTGCCGACAACGCGCTGTCCGGCGCCGTCGCCCTCACTGGGGGCGGGCTGTCCAATCCGGTGGTCAACCGGGACGAGCAGATGCTCACGATCATCACGGTCATGCTGGTCACCCTGGCCGCGCTGAACACCCTCTTCACCACCTGGGCCACCGTGCTCGACGCACGTCACGCCGCAGGGCTGATGCAGGCGCTCGGCGCCCGGGTCCGGCAGGTCAGCACCGGGCTGGTCGTTGCCCAGGTGCTGTGTGCGCTGCCGGGCGCTATTGCAGGCATCCCCCTCGGCGTCGTGCTGTTCAAGCTCGCCGTCAAGCACGGCAGCTTGCCGCCGGTGACCTGGCTCGCCGCCGCGACGCTCGGGGTCCTGGTGACGACGGCCGCGCTCACCGTCATCCCGGCCCGGATCGGCACCCGGCAGCCGGTCGCCGAGGTCCTCCAGTCCGAGACGGCGTGATCGGCCGTCAGCGTGCCGCACCCGCGCTCAGGTCGGCCAGCTGGGTGCTGGCCGAGTCCCTGGCCCGCAGCACGAAGGTCGAGGCGAACCCGATGACCAGCAGCGCCAGGGCGTACCACGGTGCCTCGATGGTCGGGCTGGTCACCTTGTAGAACGATCCGAAGATCGCCCCGCCGGTGATCAGGATGCCGATCACCGCGGACACGATGATCGACACGCGGCGCTGCGAGGCCGCGAAGCTGCGCAGCGAGCCGATGCACATCAGCAGGTAGACCACGACCAGCGCGAAGCCGCCGAAGGTCGACCCCCAGGCGAACAGCGCGAAGTAGTGCGGGGTGGCGGGCAGCGCGAACAGGCTGGTCCAGAACTGGTTGACCAGCAGCGTCACAATCGCGACGCCGATCACGAACGCGCCGGCACCGGCCGGCGAGCCGTGCTTCTTCGAGGTGACGGCGAGCACGCCGGGAATGCGCCGGTCCCTGGCCATGGCGAAGATCCCGCGGGAGGCCGACACCGCACAGCCGATCGCCACCGCCAGCATGTCGAACAGCACCACGAGTTCGAGCAGCCGGTCGATCCAGGTGCCGCCGTACCCGCCGGCGTTCGCGGGCCCGCCGAGCGCGAACAGCGGAGCCGAAGCCGCCGCGGTCAGGGTCTTGAGGCTGTAATGGAAGCCGGCCACCTCCACGTAGGTGGCGAGCACGTAGATGACCGTGGCGATGCCAGCCGTCGTCATCACCGCGATCGGGATCTCGCGGCGCGGGTTGGGCGTCTCCTCAGCCAGGTTGGCGGCGGTCTCGAAGCCCACGAACAGCAGCACGCCGTACAGCACGCCGAAGAAGATCCCCGACCAGCCGTCGGACGAGGAGGAGGGCTCGAACGGCCGCGCGCTGTTCGCCGATCCCAGCTTGGCGATGACGGTCAGGAAGAAGATGGTCAGCACGATGATCGACACCATGGCCAGCGCGAGCTGAGTGCGGGTGGACAGCCGTACGCCGAAGTAGAGGATGGCGGCGATCAGCACGATGATCAGGGCCGTCCAGGCCCAGGACGGCAGCGGGTTCACCTTGAACTCGGCCAGGATCGTGCTCTGCAGGTAACCGCCGATCAGCAGCAGCAGGCCGACCAGCAGGACCGTGACGCCGCCGTAGTACAGCCACCCGGCCGCGGTGCCGACCCGCTTGCCGAGCCCGCGGGTCACGTAGTCGTACAGCGATCCGGCCGCGTGCACCTCCTTGGCGTAGCTCGACACGATCCAGCCCAGCGCGAACACGCCGATCCCGGCGATGATCACCGACAGCGGGGAAGCCACCCCGCCGCCCTTGCCCGACGCGCTGATCACCCCGACCACCAGCGGGATCACGAAGGCCGATGAGAACACCGGGCCCATGAAGCCCACCGACTGGGCGATGACGTCAGGCAGCGACAGGACCTTCGCGCCCAGGCGCTCGTAGCCCCGCTCCGAATCCGGCATCCTGTCCTCCTTGCGGCTGTCAGTGGTCGTGGCGTCCGGCGCGGCGCGCTGCTGTCACGGTGCTCAGGCGGCGATCCGCAGCACCCGTTTGGCGTTGCCCGCGAAGATCGCGGCGGCGTCGGCGTCGGCGAGGCCCAGCGCCTCGATGTCCGCGATCGTGTCGGCGACGACCGCCGGGCCGCCGAGTGGCATGTCGGTCCCGAACAGCACCTGCCCGGGGCCGAAGAATTCCACCGCGCAGCGGACCGCGTGCGTCGCGCCGAACAGCGCGGTGTCGGTGAAGAACCGGCGGAAGTAGTCGAGCGGTTCGGCAGTCAGCCCGGCCATGATCGCCTCCCGGTCCGGGTCCTCGAGCGGTGACGCCAGGCGCCCCGCGAAGTGCGGCACCATGGCCCCGGCGTGGTGCACGAGTACCTGCAGGCCCGGATACCGGTCGAAGTAGCCCGAATAGACCAGCCGGGCCATGCAGACCGAGGACTCGTACGGCCAGCCCAGCGACCACCAGATGCCGTACCTGGACCGGCTCTCCGCCGGATAGTCGGCCCAGATCTCGCTTCGGGTCGGATGGATCCAGAGCGTGCCCCCGCGATCGGTCACGACCTCGAAGATGGGCGTGAACCGCGGGTCGTCCAGCGGCACGCCGCCGACGTTCGTGTGCAGTTGCGCTCCGAGCGCGCCCAGCCCGGTCATCGCCCGGTCAAGCTCGGCGGCGGCCGCATCGGGGTCGCTCATGGGCAGCGCGGCCGTGAACCCGACGAACCGGTCCGGATGCCTGCTGACCAGGCCGGCCATCTCGTCGTTGGCCCAGCGCGCCAGGTCCCGCGCGGCCTGCGGCCCGCCTAGTTCCTCGACCGGCGGCACGGCCAGGGTCAGAACCTGGACGTAGTCGCCGGCCGGGTCCATGACCCGCCAGCGGGCGTCGAGGTCGACCAGGGCGGGATCCTCGCGGATCCACGGGCGGTAACCGAGTATCCGCCTGCTCACGTCCGAGCCCGCGGTGATCGACTCCAGGCGCCGCGCGTACTCCGGCGGGAGGATGTGAGCGAAGGCATCGATCTTCCGCACGCTTCCTGCTTCCCAAGTGCCGCGCGGTACCGGCTACTGCTCTCGCACCGGGCGACCGGCCGTCGATGTTCGGGATCGTATGGAAGCAAACGATCTGCTGTCAAGGTGCCCGACGCGACTCGCCGCAAGCCGGTGCGAGCGGTAGTCAGGCGGGAACGACCCGGACCGGAAGCTCCTTCAGGCCGTTGGTGAAGTTCGACCGGATCCGGCGCGGCGGTCCGGCGAGCTCGAACCTGGCCACCTGGGGGGCGAGCGCCGCAAACAGCACGCGCAGCTCGAGCCGGGCGACATGGGCGCCCAGGCACAGGTGTGGCCCGCCACGGCCGAAGCTGAGATGGCGGTTGGGCGAGCGCGCGACGTCGAACGTGTCGGGTGCTTCGAACTCGGCCTCGTCCCGGTTCCCCGACACGTACCAGAGCACGACCTTGTCACCGGCCCGGATGGCCGCGCCGCCCAGTTCGGTGTCGGTGGCCGCGGTGCGGCGCATGAAGTGAGTCGGGCAGCTCCAGCGCAGCACCTCCTCGGTCGCGGTGTCCAGCAGCCCAGGATCGGCGCGCAGCCGTTCCCATTGCTCGGGATGCTCACAGAAGGCCAGAACAGCGTGGGCCATCGCGATCCTGGTCGTCTCGTTGCCCGCGATGACCAGGATCGAGAACAGGTTGTCCAGGTCAACCTCGCTCAGGGCGTCCCCGTCCACCCGGGCCGCGAGCAGCTTGGACAGCAGGTCGTCACCGGGGGCCAGCATCCGCTCCCGGACGATCTCACGGCCGAGATCCCAAAGCTGCTTGCCGTACGGGCTGCGGAACGGGAACTTGCGGTAGGCGTCCGTGTCATCCCGGCCCCAGACCACGTCGGTCAGGTCCGGGTCTGTGTTGGCGATGAGGCGGTCACCGAGATCGATGAACTGGTCCAGGTTCTGCTCCGGCAGGCCCATGATGCGGGCCAGCACCCGGATCGGAATCTCCTTCGCCACCGCGTCGATGAAGTCGAACGGGCCGTCGGTGAGTCCGTGACCCAGCACCTCCTGCGTGAGCCCGGTAACGAAGTGCCCGTAGACCGCGACCGCGCGCTGGGTGAAGCTGCTGGACATGACCTTGCGGAGCTTGGTGTGGTCGGGCGGGTCGGTGTCGATGATCGTGCGGCGCGCCGCCATGTCCTCGTCGGTCGGTTCCTCGAACGAGACCCCGCGCGCCGAGGAGAACGTCGCCACGTCCCGGCTGGCCGTCACGATGTCGTCGTAGCGGGTCACGGACCAGAACCCGGAGTTCGGCGCCGCTTCGGGGCACCAGGCGACCGGCGCCTCCCGCCGCAGCCGGCGGAACTCCTCGAACGGCACGCCGCGGACCCACATGTCCAGATCGGCCAAGTCGGCAGTGACGGGCATGGGAATTAGTTTGGCACCAAACGAGTGGCCTGGGGAAGTGCGGTGGCCATGGCGGCGCGTTCAGGCCAGAAACAGGGCTACTGGCTGGCGGCCGGATCCCCCTCAGCCGTACGGATGATCTTGCGAAGCAACGCGGCCAGCTGGCTCTGCTCGCGCTCGGTGAGGCCGGAACTGACGTGCGTCTCGCTCATGTTGAAGGCGGGGAACAGCCGCTCGATGACCGCGAGCCCCTTGGGCTCCAGGCTGACCAGCACCAGCCTGCCGTCCTCCTGGTGCCCGCGGCGCCGGGTCAGCCCGCGCTTCTCCAGCGTCTTCAGCACGCCGGTCAGCGTGCCCTTGGTCACCCCGGCCTCCTCGGCCAGGTACCGGGTCTGCTGGTCGCCCCAGATCCACAGCACGAACAGCACGGTGAACGCGGCCCAGGACAGGTCCTCGTCCGCCAGCACTTTCCGCTCCATGCGATTGCGGATGACGTTGGCCGCGCGGTAGATGTTGGACACCGCGGCCATGGCGGCGAAGTCCAGGTGCTGCTCGCCGATGCGGGCCCGGATGTCGCGCTCGGCCTGGACGAGATCATCGGCGCTGCCAGCGGCAAGACGACGTGGCATGTCACGATGGTACGTGCGCGTCGGCCCGCGCCACGACCCGCCTGTCCTGCTCAGGCCAGGTCGTAGGCGGTTGTGGGCAGGTCAACCGCGGTGGCCCCGCAGTCAACCGTCAGCACCGCGCCAGTCACCGCCGACGCCTCGGCGCTGGCCAGAAACGCGATCACCGCCGCCACCTCGTCCGGGTCGGCCGGGCGGCGCAGCGGCACTTGTGACGTGGCCAGCGCGTAGGCGGCCTCACGGCCCGGCAGCTCGCGCAGCGCGGCCAGCTGGTCCATCTCCTCGTCGGCCATCGGCGTGCGCACCCAGCCAGGGCACACGACGTTGACGCGAACGCCGCGCGGCCCGAAGTCGCGCGCCATCGACCGCGCCAGGCCGATCAGCCCATGCTTGGCGCTGACGTACCCCACCGACTCCGGCGCGGCCGCCAGCCCGGCGATCGACGACACGACCACGACCGCCCCGCGCACCGCCATCAAGTCAGGCAGGCACGCGCGCGCGCTGACCAGGCAGGTCGACATGTTCGCCCGCAGGCCTGCGGCCCAGGCCTCGTCGGTCACGTCCGCAGCGGTGCCCAGACCGTGGCCGCCGGCGTTCGCGACCAGGATGTCAACCTTGCCGAATCGCCCGTTCGCCGCCGCGACCACGGCCGCCATGTCCTGTGCCGAGGCAGCGTCCGCCGCGATCGCCTCGGCCTGGTCGCCCAGCTCGGCGGCGACCGCCGCGAGCAGGCCCGGGCGCCGGCCGACCAGGACCACCGCGGCACCGTCGGCGGCCAGCCTGCGCGCGGTGGCCGCTCCGATGCCGGTACCGGCGCCGGTGATGACCGCGGTCCGGCCAGACAGGCTGTTCATGGCTGCGACATTACGGACAGCAGAGCACCGCCGCCAGGGCGCGCCTGTCCCGGCAACACCAAGCGATAAGCCGGGCCGGCCGAATGTGGGCTTGGCGGCGACTCCCTCAGGCTGCCGCGCGCTCGGCGAGCAGGTCGCGTACCGAGCGCGGCTCGCGGCCGAGGATTTCGCCGAGGAGCGGGCCGACGCTGGCGAAGCCTCCCTCGCGGGCGGCCTGGTAGAACCCGAGCAGGAAGCGCGCGGCGGCCTCCGGGGTACCGTGCGCGGTTTGCTCGGCCACCCACTGCTCGTCGTCCAGGACGACACGCCGGATATCGCGGCCGGTGAGCTCGGAGGCCATGCCCGCGATCTCGACGAAGGTCGGGGTGGCGCTCGCGGTGAGGGTAACCGGGCCGTCGAAGGACCGCTCACCGGCCAGGATCACGGCGGCCGCCTCTGCGGCGTCAGCCCGCTCGGTCCACGACACG
>Ga0335073_10005704_pt1 | contig 17477 bp, 16 predicted proteins | sample Lox_Sample_22_FD_207093 | JGI IMG/M metagenome (GOLD analysis project Ga0335073, IMG submission 207093) | Soil microbial communities from Loxahatchee National Wildlife Refuge, Florida, United States - Lox_Sample_2.2 | ecosystem: Environmental > Terrestrial > Soil > Wetlands | place: USA...
CTGGGCGCGGGCCGCGATGAGCCGCTCGCAGATGGCGCTGGCCCGGTGCTCGGCCGCGATCGTCACCTCGCCGTCGGCCCACTCCTCGCCGATCCGCCGCAGCGCGGGCGCGATGACCCGCTCGCACAGTTCGGTCAGCGGCACGCCGCGGGCGAGCCGGTCGAACCCGTGCCGCGCCAGCGTCTCGTCACCGGACACGATCGCCGCGTGCAGCCGGGCGGCCTGGGCCGGCCAGTCCCGCACCCGGATGTCGGGGCGCGGGGCCGTGCCCGAGGCCCGGCGCGCGGCCAGGGCGCTGACGTCGTCCTCGCTGACGTCGTAGCCGCGCCCGGTCTTCCTGGCCGGGAGGACTCCCTGGCGTACCCACGCGTAGGCGGTCTGGTAGTGCACCCCGAGGGCCTCGGCGGCGTCGCGTAGCTGCATCGGCGTCTTTCCCGTGCGGTCCTCCCGCACTTTTAGTGTATTTTAGCATTTATTAGTAAGCGGGCGGGCCGCCGGCGGCGGCCGGAGGGAGCTGGAAACGCCATGGGACTGACTTACTCCAGTGTGGTGGACGCCAGCCACCCCGAGGTGCTCGCCTGGCACGCCCGGCCGGGCGCCCCCGCGCGGCTGACCCCGCCCTGGCCGCCGGTCCGGATAATCGCCGACGCGCTGGCCTCCCGCCCGCTCCCCGCGGTGCTGCCGTGGCGGCACGCCTGCGAGTTCAGCCCGGCGGGCGAGCGGGCCACGCTGGTGACCGACGTGGTGGACACCCCGCTGCCCGCCCGGGTGCTGCGGCCCGCGTTCGTCTACCGGCACCGCCAGCTCGCCGCGGAACTGGCCGCGCTGGCCCGCGCCCGCGCGATCTGCCCCGGCCCGCTGACCATCGCGGTCACCGGCTCGGGCGGCCTGATCGGCACCGCGCTGACCGCGCTGCTGACCACCAGCGGGCACCGGGTCATCCGGCTGGTCCGCCGGCTGCCGCGCCCGGGGGAGCGCTACTGGCGCCCGGAGGACCCGGGCCCGGAGCTGCTGACCGGGGTCGACGCGCTGATCCACCTGGCCGGGGCCTCGATCGGCGGCCGGTTCACCGCGGACCGCAAGCGCGAGATCCGCGACAGCCGGATCGGCCCCACCCGCCGCCTGGCCGAGCTCGCCGCGGCCACCGCCGGCCGCCCCGGCGCACCCGGCCCGCGGGCGTTCGTCACCGCCTCGGCCATCGGCATCTACGGCCCGGACCGGGGCGAGGAGGTGCTGACCGAGGCCAGTCCCCGCGGCGGGGGGTTCCTGGCCGACGTGGTCGCCGGCTGGGAGGACGCCACCGCCCCGGCCGCGGCGGCGGGCATCCGGACGGTCCAGGTCCGCACCGGCCTGGTGCAGACGCCGCGCGGCGGCATGCTCCGCCTGCTCGGCCCGCTGTTCGAGGCCGGCCTCGGCGGCCGGCTCGGCACCGGCAAGCAGTGGCTGGCCTGGATCGGCCTGGACGACCTGCTCGACGTGTACCTGCGGGCCGCGACAGATCCGGGCCTGTCCGGGCCGGTCAACGCGGTCGCCCCGGAGCCGGTGCGCAACGCCGACTACACCAGGACGCTGGCCGGCGTGCTGCGCCGGCCAGCGGTGCTGCCGGTCCCCGGGCTCGGCCCCCGGCTGCTGCTCGGCGCGGAAGGCGCCGCCGAACTCGCCCAGGCCAGCCAGTACGTCCGGCCCGAGCGGCTGATCCGGGCCGGGCACCAGTTCCGCCAGCCGCACCTGGAGGGCGCGCTGCGGCACATGTTCGGCCGGGAGGGCACGTGAGCGGGCGCCGCATCGCGGTCGTCGGCGGCGGCATCAGCGGCCTCACCGCCGCGTACATCTTGTCCCGGGACCATCACGTCACGCTGTTCGAGGCGGACGCCCGGCTCGGCGGCCACGCCGACACCCACCTCGTGGTCCCGCCGGCCGGCCGCGACCACCTCGGCGACCCGCGGCGCGGCATCCGGGAGAACCTGGACCGCTTCCTGGCCGCGCGCGGCGTCGACCTGGGCGGCGGCCGGGTGCTGATGCTGGCGCACCCGCGCGTGCTCGGGCACGTGTTCAACCCGCTGACCGTCTACTGGTGCCACCGGGCCGACGGCAGCCTGGCCGCCGTGGTGGCCGAGGTGCACAACACCTACCGCCAGCGGCACGCCTACCTGCTCCCGGGGCCCCGGGCCGAGGTGGCCAAGGAGTTCTACGTCTCGCCCTACCACCCGGTCGACGGCCGCTACCGGATCAGCCTGCCCGAGCCGGATGCCCGCCTCGCGCTCAGCGTGGTGCTCGACCGCCCGGACGGGCCCTCGTTCGCCGCCACCGTGCGCGGCCGCGGCGTCCCGGCCACCGGGCGGGCGCTGATCGCCGCTGCCTGGTCCGCGGCCGCCGTCCCCGCCCGGATCCGATATCAGGGCGCGCGACTCAACCTGCGCGGCCTGCGGCCGGTGCCGCGGCCCGCGCACCAACCCCAGGAGGGGGTGCAGTGACCACCACTGTCAGCACGCCGCCTGCCCTGCGCCGGTGGCCCGCCCTGCGCGGGCGGCCCGCCCCGGGCTCGCCGGCCCGCGCCGCCGTGGCGCGCGCCCTGTTCACCGCCGCGGTGGCCCGGCTGCCGCTGCGGGTCAGGCGGCCGGACGGCCGCCCGCTCGGCGCGGGGGGACCGGACGCCCCGGTCATGGTCCTGCACCGGCCGCAGGAGTTCTTCCGCCGCCTGGGCGCCTCCGGCCTGATCGGCTTCGGCGAGTCCTACATGGCCGGCGACTGGGACTGCGCCGACCTGACCGGGCTGCTCACCGTGTTCGCCGCGCACGTCGGCGACCTCGTGCCGCCCCGGCTGCAGCGGCTGCGCCGGCTGGCCGTCCGCCGCCAGCCGCCGGAGGACCTGCCGACCGTCGCGGGCGCGCGGCGCAACATCGGCCGCCACTACGACCTGTCCAACGAGCTGTTCGCCCTGTTCCTCGACGAGACCATGACCTACTCCTCGGCCCTGTTCGCCACCGGGCCCGGCGGCGCCCCGGCCGCCGCCCCGGACCTGCTCGCCGACGCGCAGCGCCGCAAGATCGACCGGCTGCTCGACCGGGCCGGGGTGGGGCCCGGCTGCCGGGTCCTGGAGATCGGCACCGGCTGGGGCGAACTGGCCATCCGGGCGGCCCGCCGGGACGCCACGGTGCTCACCGTCACGATCTCCCGGGAGCAGCAGGCCCTCGCCGCCCGCCGGGTCGCCGAGGCCGGGCTGGCCGGCCAGGTCCGCGTGGAACTGCGCGACTACCGCGACGTCGACGGCGAGTTCGACGCGATCTGCTCGGTCGAGATGCTCGAGGCGGTCGGCGAACGCTACTGGGACGCCTACTTCGCGGCCCTCGACCGGCATCTCGCGCCGGGCGGGCGGGTCGGCCTGCAGGCCATCACCATGCCGCACGACCGGATGCTGGCCACCCGGCACACCTACACCTGGATCCAGAAGTACATCTTCCCCGGCGGGCTGCTCCCGTCCCTCACCGCGATCCAGGACAGCCTGGCCGGGACCCGGCTGCGCATCACCGCCCGGGAGGACTTCGGCGCCCACTACGCCGAGACGCTGAGGATCTGGCGGGAGCGGTTCGGCGCCCGCGCGGAACAGGTCGGCCGGCTGGGCTTCGACGAGGTGTTCCGCCGGATGTGGACCTTCTACCTGTGCTACTCCGAGGCCGGCTTCCGGGCCGGTTACCTCGACGTCAGCCAGCTCACGCTGGCCCGCCCCGGGCCGTACCCCGCCCGGTGACCGGGACCCTGCTCCTGACCGGGGCCGCGCTGTGGCTGGCCGGTTTCGTCTTCGAGTCCGTCGGCGACTGGCAGCTGGCCCGGTTCAAGGCCCGCGCCCGGACCGGCCAGATCATGGACCGCGGCCTGTGGCGCTACACCAGGCACCCGAACTACTTCGGCGACTTCTGCATGTGGTGGAGCCTGTTCCTGATCAGCCTGGGCTCGGCGGCCGGGCTGGCCACCGTGTTCGCGCCGCTGCTGATGACCTGGATCCTGACCCGGGGCACCGGCCAGCGCCTCACCGACCGCCGGATGGCCGCCACCCGCCCCCAGTACGCCGACTACATCGCCCGCACCAGCGGCTTCTTCCCCCTCCCGCCCCGCCGCCCCGGCTGATCCCCCGTCACGCCTCGCCGCAACAGCTGATCTCCATGATCGTGAAGGATCTTTAGTCTCCCTGGACTAAAAACCCTTCGTGATCATGAAATTCGAACATCCCAGCGGAGGCCCGGGGGAAACGGGCGCAGGTACGTCTGCTCGGCGAGCCACGGAAACCCGCCGCCGCTGGCGTAGTGGGCCAGCAGCGCGACCGGGACGCTGAGCGGCTCCTCGCCGCGGCGGTAGGCCTCGATCCGGGCCACCAGGTCGGCGCGCCGCGGCCGGTCGAGCTCCCGGCCGATCCGGCTGTACGCGTGCTGCAGCGCGTTGGCGTGGCGTCCCCGGGTGGCCGGGCTGGCCAGTGCGGCCAGGAACAGGTCCCGGTACGCCACCTCGGCCCCGGCCCCCGCTACCACCCGGCCCGCCGCCCGGTAGCGTGCCGGGTCGTGCGCCAGCAGCTGCAGCTTGTGCCGGGCGTGGAAGCCGACCAGGTCCGCGGCCGAACACGGCCCGGAGAACAGCACCCGCAGCCGGGCCGCCGCGAAGATCCGCTCCACGAACGCCTCCCGCAGCACGGGGTCGTTGAGCCGGCCCTCGTCCTCGATCGCCAGCAGCGGGAACCGCGCCAGCACCCGCGCCGCGTACAGGCCAGGCCCGGCGCCCGCCGGCGACCCGTCCGGGCCGTACCGCGGGATGCCCCGGATGCCGCAGCTCGGCGACTTGGCCTTGAATACGTAGCCGTCTAGGTCCGGTGAAGGCAGCGGCAGGGCCGCCATCGAGTCCGTGTGGTCGGCGGTGCCGCTCCGGTTGACCAGCCGCCCGCCGGCGGTCAGCCGGACCGGCTCGCGCGGGGTGCCCAGCCCGATCGAGACCTCCGGGCAGAACGGCACCCAGTCCACGTGCGGATCCAGCTCGTCGGCCAGGAACCGGTAGCGCTTGTGCCCCCCGTTGAACCGGACCTGCTCGCCGAGCAGGCAGCTCGACACGCCCACCCGCGGCCGGACGCCTGTCATCCCCCCAATTTAGCGGCGTCGGAACCGAGGACCAGCTGGCCGGTTTCCGCGTCGTACTCGAACAGCTCGCCGTACCGCCCCCAGTCGATGGCGATGTCGAGCTGGCGGCGGGCCTCGTCGGCGGAGAAGCCCCGGCGCAGCAGGTCCAGGAAGAATCCCTCGCGCAGCGTCCCGTCGGCGGTGGCGCGCAGCGCCCGCATGATCGCCTTGATCAGCGGGGCGCGCTCGGAGATCAGCTCGCCGAACAGCTTCTTGCTGGTGTCGATGTCGGCCAGGGCGAACTCGCGGCCCACCTCGGTGATCGAAAGCTGCGCGTCGTGCACCTGCGCCAGGCCGAGCATGACGGCCGCGTCGACCAGCGGCAGCAGGTCGTCGACCTCGAAGCTGAGGTCGTCGGCCAGCTCGGCCAGGCCCTCTTCGCCGCCCTTGGCGGCCAGGATCTCCAGCAGCCCGGACAGGCCCCCGGCCGAGACCTCGGGCAGCGGCTGGTCGGCCGGGGTGGCGGCGGGCGCGCCCGGCACGACCTCGGTGGCGGCCTGCGCGGCGGCTTCCTCCCGGCCGGTCAGGATGCCGTAGACCGTGTCGACGAGCTGCTCGAAGCGGGGGTCATGCCGGTCCCGCGGGCGGGGGATCCGGCACGGCAGCTCGGCCCGGATCCGGCCCGGGTTGGAGGAGAGCACCAGGATCCGGTCGGCCAGCTGCACGGCCTCCTCGATGTTGTGCGTGACGATCAGCACCGCCTTGACCGGGAAGTCATGGCCTTCCCACAGACGGGTCAGCTCGCCGCGCAGGTTGGCCGCGGTGAGCACGTCCAGGGCGGAGAACGGCTCGTCCATCAGCAGCGCGTCCGGCTCGACGGACAGCGCCCGGGCGAAGCCGACCCGCTGGCGCATGCCGCCGGACAGCTCCTTGGGGTAGGCGGACTCGAATCCGTCCAGGCCGATCAGGTCGATGGCGCGCAGCGCCTTGTCGCGCCTGGCCTCTTCAGGCACCTCGCGGGCCTGCATGGCCAGTTCCACGTTCTGCTGCACGGTGAGCCAGGGCAGCAGCGCGAACGACTGGAAGACCATGGCCACGCCCGGGTTCGCGCCGTTCAGGACCGCACCCCGGTAGGTCACAGTGCCGGCCGACGGGGGGATCAGGCCGGCGATGCAGCGCAGCAGGGTGGACTTACCAGAACCCGACTTGCCGAGCAGCGCCACGATCTCGCCCTCGTGCAGGGCGAACGAGACATCGTCCAGCACCGGCAGCGCCCGTCCGTCCGGGGTGGTGAACGTCTTGGTCACGCCGTCGGCCGCCAGGATCACCGGCCCGAGCGGGGCCTGCGGTGCAGCGGACGGCTGGGCGGTAGCAGGTTCGGTGGTCACAGCGAGTACCTCGTTTCCGCCAGGTGGTACAGCCGCCGCCATACCAGCCGGTTGAGCCCCACCACGTACACGCTCATCACCGCCACGCCGATCAGGACCTGCGGGAAGTTCCCGACCTTGGCCGCCTCAGCGATGTAGGCGCCCAGGCCGCGCGCGACCAGGTGGTGGTGGCCGTAGTCGACCACCTCGGCCACGATCGAGGCGTTCCACGCGCCGCCCGCCGCGGTGATCCCGCCGGTGACGTAGGCGGGAAAGATCGCGGGCAGGATGAACTTGATCCAGCGCAGCCTGCCGTGCACCCCCATCAGCTGCATCGCCTCGCGCAGGTCGCTGGGGATCGCGGATGCGCCGGCGATCACGTTGAACAGGATGTACCACTGCGCGCCCAGCGCCATCAGGAAGATGCCGCCGAGGTTCAGGGACAGGCCGGTGTACACGAAGAACGCCGCGGCGAACGGGAACAGGAAGTTCGCCGGGAACGAGGCGAGGACCTGCACCACCGGCTGCGCCAGCCGGGACACCCGCGGGTTCATCCCGATCCACACGCCGATCGGCACCCAGATGACGCTGGCCACGATCAGCAGGATCACGACCCGGACGAACGTGAAGGCCCCGTCCACGAAGGCCGGGCCGAACGCGCCCAGGCCGACGTGCACATGGACGTACTCCAGGGCCTTCCAGGCGCCGAACACCGCGATCGCACTGACCGCGCCGAAGAAGAACACGTCCCCGGTGCGGGTGCGCAGCGCCGGCCGCTGCAGCGGATGCTCGGCCAGCCCGAACGGCCGGGTGATCCGGTCCAGTAGCCGGCCGACCGGCCGGGCCGGCCGGGCCACCAGGTCCGGGACCGAGGAGCGGCGCAGCACGTCGAGCACGTAGCTGCGGGGGCGTTCGGCCGCAGCGGATTCCTCCACGCGGAACCGCTCGGCCCAGGCCACCACCGGGCGCCAGAACACGAAGTTGACCCCGATCACCAGGAACACCATGACCACGATGGCGATGCCGACGTGGTTCAGGCTGCTCTGCGCGATCGCCGCGGCCACGTAGGAGCCGATGCCGGGCAGCGCGTAGGTGTGGTTCAGCACGCTGATGGATTCCGAGGCGGCCAGGAAGAACCAGGCCCCGCCGAAGCTCATCATCCCGTTCCAGACCAGCGGGATCATCCCGCTGGGCACGTCCAGCTTCCAGAACCGCTGCCACTTGGTCAGCCGCATGACCCGCGCGGCCTCGTCCAGATCGCGTGGCTGGGAGATCAGCGAGTGGTAGAACGCGAACGTCATGTTCCAGGCCATCGAGGTGAAGATGGCAAAGATCGCCGCGAACTCCAGGCCGAGTTCGGAGCCGGGGAACAAGTTGATGAACGCGGTGACGGTCACCGTGAGGAAGCCGAGGACCGGGACCGACTGCAGGATGTCAAGCACCGGGATCAGCACCTTCTCCGCGCGGGGCAGCCGGGCCGCCGCGGTGGCGTAGACGAAGGTGAACACCAGCGAAAGGAACAGGGCGATGAACATGCGGAACAGCGACCGCACCGCGTAGTACGGCAGGTCGGCCGGGTCCGTGGACACCAGGCTGGGCGCGGTCTTCGGCAGGAACGGCGCGTTCAGCGCCGGGGCCAGCCGCAGCAGCCCGAACAGCAGGGCCAGCAGCGCGGCGAACACCAGCAGGTCGACCGGGCGGAAATTCGGCCGCCGCCACACGCCCCGTGACGGGAACACGCCAAACACCGGTCACCTCCCAGGCCCGTGATGATCCGCTGGGCCAAGCGTCTCACGGCGAGGTGAACACCAGGTGTCGCCCCGGTGACCGAGCCCCCGCTCGCCCTGCCCGCATGGGCCCGGCCGGACGGGCCTGGTTACCCTGGACCACGATGGACACCGCGATCGTGGTCTTCACCCGTGATCTGAGGCTGCACGACAATCCGGCGCTGTACGCGGCGTGCGCCCGGGCCCGCCAGGTGGTCCCGCTGTTCGTCGTCGACCCGGCCATCGCCGCGCCTGCCCGTAGCCCCAACCGGGCCCGCTTCCTGGCCGAATCCCTCTCCGACCTGCGGTCGGGCCTGCGCGAGCGCGGCGGCGACCTGGTGGTCAGGCGCGGCGACCCGGCCGCCGAGGTGATCAGGCTGGCCGCCGAGACCGGCGCGCACGCGGTCTACCTGGCCGGCGACGTGTCCCACTACGCCACCGCGCGCCGCCACCGGCTCGAGCGCGAATGCGCCCGGCAGCGGCTGGACCTGACCCTGACCCCGGGCCTGACCGTGGTGCCGCCGGACGAGCTGAAGCCGGCCGGCGGCGCCCACTACCGGGTGTTCACCCCGTACTGGCGCGCCTGGCGCTCGGCCGCCTGGCGCCGTCCCTGCCCGGTGCCGCAGGCCATCCGGCTGCCCGCCATCGCCGATCCCGGCCGCCTCCCCCCCTCCCCCGGCGACGCCTCGCCCGGCCTGGCCCCGGGCGGGGAGAAGGCCGGCCGCCGGCGCTTCGCCGCCTGGCGGCAGCGCCAGCTGGGCAGCTACGACCAGATCCACGACGACCTGGCCGGCGACGCGACCTCACGGCTCAGTGCCTACCTGCGGTTCGGCTGCGTGTCGCCGCTGGAGGTGGCGCTTGGCGCGGTGGACCGCCCGGGCGGCGAGGAGTTCGCCCGCCAGCTGGCCTGGCGGGACTTCTTCTACCAGGTGACCGCGGCGTTCCCGGACATCGCCAGGAAGAACTACCGGCCCGGCGCGGCCTGGCACGATGACCGGGGGGCGCTGGACGCCTGGCGCGCGGGCCAGACCGGGATCCCGATCGTGGACGCGGGCCTGCGCCAGCTAGCCGCCGAAGGCTTCATGCACAACCGGGCCCGCATGATCACCGCCTCGTTCCTGACTCGCAACCTCGGCATCGACTGGCGGCACGGCTACCGGCACTTCGCGTCGCTGCTCGCGGACGGCGACGTGGCCTGCAACGCGGGCAACTGGCAGTGGGTGGCCGGGACCGGCAACAACACCCGCCCCAACCGGGTGATGAACCCGCTGCGCCAGGCCCAGCGGTTCGACCAGGCAGGCCAGTACGTCCGCCGTTACGTCCCCGAACTGGCCGGCCTCGACCCGGCGTATGTCCAGGCCCCGTGGAAGCTGCCCGCCGCCCACCGCGGCCGCCTCGGCTACCCAAGCCCGATAGTGGAACTGAGCTAGCCGCAGCCCGACGCTATATCGCCTGGCACTATATCGGATTGCGCTATAGTGGGTGGCGCTATAGAGTGAGGCGACATAAACCCAGACCGGGGGAGCGTGACATGACCAACCGGCTTGATCGATGGGCGGATCCGCCGCTGCTGGTGCTGGCCAGCCTGGCCGACGAGCCCAAGCACGGCTACGCGATCACGCAGGACGTGGCGCAGACCATGGGCGTGCGGCTCAGCGCGGGGACCCTCTACGCGGTGATCGCGCGGCTGGAGGCGCGCGGCCTGATCGAGCCGCTGGAGTCGGACGACCGTCGCCGGCCGTACCGCATCACGGCGGCCGGCGCCGAGGCGCTGGCCATGCAGTCCGAACGGATGAGCAAGGTCGCTTCGCTGGCCAGGGAGCGGCTGAGCACCCGTCTCGGCTGGTCCGGAGCATGACCCGCCCCCCCTCGCCAGGGCTGCTGGCCCGGGCCGCGCTTGCCCTCTACCCGCCGTCCTGGCGGGCGCGCTACGGGGATGAGGTCCGCGCGCTCCTGGAGGAATCCGGCGGCGGCCTGGCCGCGGTGGCCAGCCTCGCCTGGCGCGCGCTGCCCGCCTGGTTCTGGCCGCCCAGGCACCTGCACGACCGGCCGGCCCGGATGCGGGCCAGCCTGGGTACGGCGCTCATGTTCTGGTCCATGCTGGCCGGCCTAGGGCTGGTCTTCGCCCAGCTCACCCAGTTGCAGTCACTGATGGCGCCCGGGTACGCAGAGGTCCGCTGGGCATACGCCGTCTTCGACGGCTCACTGGCCCTCTCGGCGCTGGTCGCGGGGCTCGGGGGGCTGCCGCTCTGGCTGCTGATGCTGCGTCGCGCCCGGCGCGAGCGACGTGCCCGCGACATGCTGTACCTGCTGCTTCCGGTGCTCGCGCCCGTGGCCTACCTGGCCGGGCTGGCCGTGACGGTCAGGCTGGTCGGCGGCCCGAACGGGGTGAGCCTGTCGTGGTTCCTCGCGGTCACGCTGGCCGGGTTCGCCGCGGCCGCCATCGCCGCGGCCGGTCCCGGCCTGGCCCTGCGCAGGCTGCAGCCACGGGGGCCAGCCCTGCGCCTGGCGGCGGTCGCGTCAGTCGTGGCGGCCGCGATCATGGCGGTGGCGGCCGTGGCCATCGTGGTCGCCGTGGTCATCCTGTGCCTGTGGGCGCGCCAGTTCTCCGGCTACCACAACTTCACCACCCCTGGCATCTACCTGGCGCTGGTCGTCGCGACCGCGACGGTCACCACGGCGAGCGCCGCCCGTGGCGCCCGCGCCGCCCTCCATACTGGAGCGTGACTTCTGCCGACAGGGCGGCCCAGGCCGCCGTCAAGGTAGCCGCCAGCCTGGGCGTGCGCGGTACCGACCCGGTCGTGCTGGCCGACGGCGCGAACGTGATCGTGCACCTGCGCCCCGCGCCGGTGGTGGCCAAGGTGGCCGCGAGCACCGTCGAGGTCCGTCTCGATGACGCGGCCTGGCTGCAGCGCGAACTGGACGTCACCCGGTTCCTGGACGGCCGCGGCGCTCCGGTGATGACGCCGAGCCCGGAGGTTCCCCCGGTCGTGCACCACGGCGACGGTCAGATGATGTCCTTCTGGCGGTACCTCCGCTCCACCGGCGACCTGCCCGGCGAGGCCACCATCGGGTCGATGCTGCGTGACCTGCACGCCGCGCTTCGCGGGTATCCCGGCCAGGCCCCGGTGCTCGCGCCGCTCGGTGACATCCCGGCGTTCCTGGCCAGGGCCCGGCTCACACCAGGCCAGGCCGCCGCCGTGGCCGCGGCGTACGCGCGCCTGACCGCCGACCTCGACCTGGACTCCGTCCAGCCGCTGCACGGCGACGCCGGCGCCGGCAACCTGATGGCCACGGCCGCCGGGTGGGTCTGGCACGACTTCGAGGACACCTGCCCCGGCCCGGTGGCCTGGGACCTGGCCGCGTCGACGGCCAGCCAGCGGCTGGACGGCCCGCGCATCCTGGCCGCCTACGGCACGCCGGTGGACGCGGCCCAGCTCGCGGTCTGCCAGCAGCTCAGGCGGCTGCACCTGACCGTCTGGTACAGCCTGTACGCCGAGCGGCTGCCTCACCTGCGCTCCCGCGCCGCCGAACTCCTGGCCCTGTGGCCGGAGCCCTGACCCGGCCGGGGCTCACCCCGGCCGGGCCGGCGGTCCGTGGCTGTGCAGCACCTTGGTCTTGTCCGGGTTCCACGCGGTGGTCGTGCCGTCCGGGTTCAGCACCAGCGTCCAGCCCCACCGGTGAATTACCACCTGGTGATGAAAGAAACAGAGGAGCACGCAAGATTTGGTGCTGGTCTTGCCGCCGTCCTTCTTGTGCCTGACATGATGCACCTCGCACGCCGAGGCGGGCTGGCTGCAGCCGCCCGTCCACTCGCAGTGCTTGCCCCGCAGCATGACGGCGTTGCGGATGCCTGCCGGGATGGTCTGGCTGTAGCCGATGTCCAGCGGCAGGCTCTCGCCGCCCAGCCGGGTACCGAGCTGCTGCCGGCGCAGGAACGACGCCAGCCCGCCCGGACCCGACAGCAGATCGACCGCCGCCCCGATGATGGCCTGCTCAAGGGCCTCCGAGGCCAGAGCAGGTGCCGTCGCCTGGTCGCCATCGACCCGGCCGCCGCCGTGGCGGATCTGGTAGAGCTGGGCGCTGAGCCGGACCAGATCGTCCAGGGCGGCGGGATTCACGTTCCCGGTGACGTACGGGGCCATCGCCGCATCGCACGCCACCGCGGCCGCGGCCTGCCCGTCCAGCCACGCCCCCGGCTCACCCCCGCCCGCCGACGCGCCCGCCCGGTGCCCGGCCCAGGCCGCCCGCAGCTGAGTGACCCAGGCCTGGACCAGGGCGGTACTGCCCTCCATGGCCAGCAGCTCAGCCAGCGAGATGTGCACCCAGGCCTTCACCGGCGCGCCCGCCCGGTGCGGCAGTAGCCCGCTCGCCGCCAGCCGCCGCATCGCCTCCTGCAGTCCATCGTGATACCGCTGCGCGTGCGTCCGGGTGTCTTCCGCGCCGGCCGGGGCGGACAGCGCGTCCAGCACCGTCCGGACCAGCTCCGCGCACTCGGCAGTCAGGTCCCCGGACAGGAGCCCGGCGCCCTGGAAGGTCGTCGCCAGCCTGACCGACCGGTCCTCGAACGCCTCGTCCTTCTGCTCGCCGGAGGCCTCGCCGTCCTCGTCGCCGCCCAGGGTCACCGGTACGGACCGGGCGTAGATCTCCGCGGCCAGGACGGCCAGATCCCGCAGGCCCATCCCCGAGGCCGCCGCGCTGATCAGGATCTCATCCGCCGCCGCGACGCAGTCCGGCGGGAGCTTGTCGGTCCAGGAACAGAGCGTCCGGGCGTGGGACTCGGAGATCTCCCCGGCGGCCAGCGCCTGCGCCATCTGGGGGTGGGCGGCGGCCCGCTCCACCCACGCGGTGTACCCGGCCGCGGCGCCCCTGGTGACGCCGGTCTTGTGGATCAGCCACGTCCTGGGACTGTAATCCGCGTCAGCCGAATGCCCCTGGCCGGCCGTGAACGCCCCCAGGATGAAGGTCCGCGCCGCGGTACCGATCGAGTTGGCCTGCTCCAGCATCCGCAGGTACCGGGCCTGCTCCTCGGCCGCCATCGCCGTGGCGTCCGCCGCGGCCAGGTAGCCCAGCCCGGCGCGGACCATATCCATGGCCTCGCTGGCGCTGGCGGGAGCGGTCACGGTACTCACCGGGCCGGTCACCTCCTCCGGGCACGCGGGCGGAGCAGGATGTTGTCGCTGTTCTTGGCGATTCCTCTTATCTCCGGGCATATCTCTCAATTACCAGTTCGATTCTAGCAACCGGCTACGACATTTTCCCGGAGCCGCGCCGAAGAGCCGAAGATCAGCCACGCAAAGCCCGGTCAGCGCGCCAGCCAGCTGACCCAAGGACAGTGGCCAGGGCGGGAACGGGATCAGTTCGGGAAAATGATCTTGATCTGCCCGGGCCGACCGACAGCCCGGGATGAAACTGGGGGTGAACCCGCCGTAAGCCCCTTACGTTTTCATGAATATGCAGGTAGAAGTGGTGAAGGCAGCCCATAAACGGGAGGGGGCCGCAGGCTCTACCTGCCCACGATCGTGATCGCGGGCCTGGCCGCGTGGCTGAGCTGGCGGGGCTGGACCATCCTGGCGCAGACCGGGGTGGTCAAGGCCGTGGACGACGGCCGCTTCCAGCTGGCCGGGCCGGTGGTGCTGGGCTTCGTGGTGGGCGTCTGTGTGCTCGAGCAGATCTGGCCGGCGCAGCGGCGGCCGCTGTTCGCCCGCGGCCACCTGCTGGATTTCTGCTACGCGGTGTTCTACGCCCTGCTCGTGGTCCCGCTGATCGTCCTGCTCGGGGCGGGCTTCTCCGACCTGCTGGCCCGGAACGCGCCGTGGCTGGTGCTGCCCCGCGTGCCCGGAGTGCCCGGCTGGTGCTGGATCGCGCTCGCGGTGCTCGGCATCGACGCGGTGGACTGGCTGACCCACCTGGCCGACCACCGCCTCATCGCGCTGTGGCGGCTGCACGCGATGCACCACTCGCAGGAGGAACTGAGCATCCTTACCACCTACCGGGCGCATCCGCTGGCCCACGTCAGCTTCCTGCTCTCCGCCGTGCCGGTCCTGGCCATCGAGGACAACACGGTGGCGCCCGCCGCGGTGCTCACCGTCTACGCCTGCCTGGGCACGCTGCCGCACGCCAACGTGCGCTGGACGTACGGCCGGGCGGGCCGGATCCTGATCAGCCCGGCCTACCACCGCATCCACCATGCGGCGACCGGGCGGCTGGACATCAACCTCGGCACCGTCTTCGCCGTCTGGGACGTGCTCTCGCGCCGGGCGGTGTTCCCCGCCCGGGACCGCGCCTGGGCCGGACCATGCTCAGCCAGCTCGCCGAACCCTTCATATCGACCAGGACACAGGAGACCCGGTGACCACGATCCAGGGCACCCGCAAGGCCGGGCCAGACCAGCCGCAGCGGGCTGATGTGGCTGCTTTACCTAGCCGACGCCGGCCTGCTCGTCACCTCCGGGCTGAACCACCTGCACCTGTGGGACATCGTCTACCGGCACGTCAAGACCCTGGACGTACTGTTCCTGGTCCAGGTGGCGCTGTGCCTGCTGGCCGCGGCGGCGCTGCTCGTCACCCGGCAGCTGCTGGTCGTGCTCGGCGCCATGGCGCTGATGGCCGGGACCATCGTCGGGTTCCTGCTGGCCCGCACGGTCGGGATTTTCGGCTTCCACCTGACGTTTTCCACCGGGCTGGCCTACACCGTCCTGGTCGTCGAGGCGGCCGGGGTGGTCCTGCTGGGCCTGACCAGCTGGCTGCTGTGGCAGCAGCGCCCGGGCACGCTGGGGGATAATCCAGCGAGTGGGCGAGGAAATGCATGAACAGGGGCGTGCGGTCCGGCAGGCGGCGCTCGCGGCCGGGTGGTCGCACCGGCATCGTGACGTGTCCGGGGGCTGGCTGCGGCCGACTGTGTTCGGGGCGGTCGACGGCCTGGTGACCAACGCCTCGCTGATCGCCGGGCTCGGCGGCGGCGGGGCGCAGGCGCACATCGTGATCCTGACCGGCGTGGCCGCGCTGGTGGCCGGGGCGTTCTCGATGGGCACGGGGGAGTACATCTCGGTCACGAACCAGAACGAGCTGGTGCACGCCGAGGTGGCGACCGAACGCACCATGCACGCCAGGTTCCCCGCCGCCGAGCAGGCCGAACTGGCGGACACCTTCGCCAGCTACGGCGCCGACCCGGAGACCGCGGCCCGGATGGCCGCCGCGGTCTCCCAGGACCCCGACACCGCGCTGCGCGTGCACACCCGCGAGGAACTCGGCGTGGACCCGTTCGAGCTGCCGTCGCCCCTGGTGGCCGGCGTATCCTCGCTGGTCGCCTTCTCCGCCGGCGCGCTCATCCCGCTGCTGCCCTACCTGGCGGGCCTGTCCAGCCTGGCCGCCGCGCTGGGCATCGCCGCGGTGGCCCTGCTGACCGGCGGCATGGTGGTGGGCCGGCTCACCGGCCGCCCGCTGCTCCGCTCGGGCCTGCGCCAGCTCGCCCTGGGCGGGCTCGCGGTGGCCGTGACTTACCTGGTGGGCAGCCTCATCGGCAGCGGCCACGTCACCTGACCCGCAGGCCCGCCGGGTCGGCCTCCATGAACCCCGCGGTGAACTGAACACGCCGACCGTACGTGATCTTTAGCGGGAGAGCACTTGCACTGTAAACAAGGGGAGATATTCCGATGCGAAAGATATGGGGTGCCGCGGGACTGGCCGCCCTCGCGCTGACCGTTTCCGCGTGCGCCAGTTCCGGCAGCAGCTCGGCCGCCTCGGGCAGCACCCCGGCCGCGGGTAGCACCAACACGGCCGCGGCGGCCTCGGCGCCCGCCTCGAGTTCGGGCGGGACCGCGATCGCGGTCAGGACCATCAGCGGCCAGCAGGTCCTGACCAACGCCCAGGGCATGACCTTGTACTGGTTCGCCCCGGACACCTCGACCACGTCGAAGTGCACGGGATCCTGCGCGACCTACTGGCCGCCGGTCAAGGGACCGGCCACCGCCGGGTCCGGCGTCACCGGCACGCTGAGCACCATCACCAGGTCTGACGGCTCGTCGCAGGCCACCTACGACGGGCATCCGCTCTACACCTACGCCGGGGACACCGCTCCGGGCCAGGCCAAGGGCAACGGCCTGAACGTCTCCGGCGGCCTGTGGTACGAGATGACGGTCTCCGGGGCCACTCCCGCCGCCAAGGCCAGCACCAGCTCCGGCAGCGGAGGTTACGGCTACTGATCTCGCGCCCACCGTCCGGGCGCGTTGTGTCCAAGGCGGCGCGCGGCCTCAACCGAGCCCGCGCGCCGTCGCGGGCATGCCCTGACCTGCGATGCGAGCGCACGTCGGCCCGGCCACGCCGCCGCGGCCGACGGCCGGTGCTGCCGGTTCCCGTCCGCTCCGTTTCTTATCTACCGAACTAAGACGCTTCACCGCCCCGGTACGTGCGACTGTCCGCCGGCCCAGGCGCATCCCGGGAAGGGCCTCAGGACCGGGACTCCAGCGGGATGCCGGCCGCGAACGCCACCTGGCGGCGCTGCTGGTCGGTGAGCAAGGGGGTGCCGAGCAGCCCGGCGATCTGTGCCGCCTGGCCGGCTGCGGGCCTGCCGTACGTGGTCGTGGCATCGTGTTGCAGCCAGGCCAGCAAGTCCGTCCGCGCGGCCTGGGCCAGGGCGGGATCCGGGCCGTTGACCGCGACCAGGTCGGCGTGGACCCGGGCCCAGGGGCCCAGGCGCTGCCGGATCGCCAGCGCGGTGCGGCGCGCGCGGGGGGTGCCGGCCGCGTCGAGGGCGGCCAGCACGCCGGGCGGCAGCCGGTAGCCGCGCAGGTACCGCAGCACCGCCGTCACCACCTTGTCCGAAGGATCCTGAAGCAGCGGGGTGAGCTGCCCGGTGATGTCGTCGGCGCTGCCGTGCAGGCCGACCGCCCGGACGGCGGCGCGCCGGACCGCGGGGCTCCGGTGCGCCAGGAACGGCACGGCGGCCGCGGGCAGCGAATCGTCGTTCCCCTCGTCGAGCTCCCGGAGCGCCGCCGCGACCGGCTGCGGCGGGTCCCCGGCGGCCAGCACTTCCAGGTACACCGGCCCCGCATCGCCAAACTGCCGGGTCCACTTCCACCGGGCCGCCGACCGGACCGCTCCCGACCGGTCCGTCAGCAGCCCGCGCAGCGCGTCCCGGGTGAGCTGGTCGTCGGCGGTGTGCGCGACCGCGAAGGCGCGGACGCCGGCCCGGGCCGACCGGAGCAGCCGCGGGCCGGCTCCGGCCGGCAGTTCCCCCGAAGGAGC
>Ga0335073_10005705_pt1 | contig 17477 bp, 17 predicted proteins | sample Lox_Sample_22_FD_207093 | JGI IMG/M metagenome (GOLD analysis project Ga0335073, IMG submission 207093) | Soil microbial communities from Loxahatchee National Wildlife Refuge, Florida, United States - Lox_Sample_2.2 | ecosystem: Environmental > Terrestrial > Soil > Wetlands | place: USA...
TGACCAATCCTCTGGTCGGCTCCACCGTCGAGTTTCCCGGCCGCGTGATTGCCGCCCTGGCCAAGGATCGCGACGTCATGCGTCGCAGCGGCGGCACCTTCATCGGCGTCGAGCTCGCGAACGAGTACGGTGTCACCGACATCGACGGCAAGGTGCCGCCGTCGCTGCGCGCCGAGCGCGGCTCCCCCATCTGGTCGCCGATCTGAAAGAGGAGCATTCCGTGCCCGAGTTGAGATTCGACAATCGCGTTGCGGTCATCACCGGCGGCGGCAGAGGTCTCGGAAGGGCTTATGCCCTGCTGCTCGGCTCCAAGGGAGCCAAGGTCGTCGTCAACGACGTCGGCGGAAGCCTCAAGGGCGACGGCGCTGACGCCGGTCCGGCAAAAGAGGTGGTGCGGGAGATCGAGGCCGCCGGGGGCGAGGCGGTCGCCTGCACCGAGTCCGTAGCGACGCCGGCAGGGGGCAAGGCCATCATCCAGGCTGCGCTCGACACCTATGGGCGCATCGACATCCTCGTTCACAACGCCGGCAACGTGCGTCGCGGCTCGCTGAAGGAGATGACGTACGAGGATTTCGACGCGGTCGTGGATGTGCACCTGAAGGGAGGCTTTCACGTCGTCCGACCCGCATTCCCCGTCATGTGCAAGGCCGGGTACGGGCGTATCGTCCTGACCACTTCGATCGGCGGCCTGTACGGCAATCACAACGTCGTCAACTACTCCATGTCGAAGGCCGGGCTGATCGGCCTCTCCCACGTCGCGGCGCTGGAGGGCGCGCAGGAGGGAGTGAAGTCCAACATCATCGTTCCGGCCGCGGTGACCCGCATGGCCGAAGGGCTCGACATTTCGCAGTACCCGCCGATGGGGCCGGAGCTGGTCGCGCCCGTGGTCGGCTGGCTGACCCACGAGTCGTGCTCGATCTCGGGCGAGATGTTGATCGCGCTCGCCGGCCGCGTGGCGAAGGCATACGTGGCGGAGACGCGCGGCGTGTACCGCCCGTCCTGGTCCATCGAACAGGTGGGCGAGCAGATGGAGGCGATCCGCGACACGCGCGAGCCCCTCATTCTTCCCGTGCTCCCCTACGGCTTCGGCGAACACCTGAAGTACAGCTTCGGGCGGGCACGGGCCCGAAAATAACCTTCGAGCCAGGGGCGGCCGACAGCGATGAAGCGCAAGCTGACATTCGGCTATCTCTGTGATTTCAGGAACCCGTCCCAATGGCGCCGGCCCTGGCCTGATCTCTACGCCGAGACCCTCGAGTTCATCCGCTGGAGCGAGAGCGTCGGGTTCGAGGGCGCGTGGGTGCCGGAGCATCATGGGGCCCAGGATGGCTATGTCCCTGCGCCGCTGCTCGTCCTCGCGGCAATCGCCGCGCGTACCAGCACCATCAGGCTCGGGTCCGCGATTGCGCTCGCGCCGCTCTACCACCCGGTGCGCTTCGCGGAGGAATGCGCGATCCTGGACATCCTGTCCAACGGCCGTCTCGAGATGGCCGTCGCGATCGGCTACCGGCGCCGCGAGGACGAGGCGTATGGCGTCGACTTCTCCACACGCGGGAGACGTACCGACGAGTTCCTGGAGATCGTCCGCCGGCTCTGGGCCGGAGAGTCATTCTCCTTCGAGGGCAAGCACTTCCGGCTGCAGAACGCCTCGATCGCTCCCACGCCGCCGCGAGGTCAGATCCCCCTCTACATCGGCGGATTCAGCGACAAGGCAATCGAGCGCGCCGCGAAGTATGGCGACGGCTACTTCGGCAACGAGGAAATCTGCGATCTCTACGGCGAGAAGCTGCGCGCCGCCGGTAAGGACCCGGCCGCCGCACGCATCCGCATCCAGGGACTCTTCGTCGTGGTCGCCCGCGACCCGGAGCGCGCCATGCATGAGCTCGCGCCTTACTATCACCACGTGAACAACACCTACGGGCAGTGGCTGGCGGAAGATCGCGCCTCGACGGGCTTTGCCGACGCCGCGCTCGCCCCGATGACGCTGGCGGCGTTCAAGGCAAGCGGCATCCTTCGCATTCTGACGCCGGGACAGGCGATCGACATGCTCACGCGGATGCAGGCGAAAGCGCCCGTCGAGCACTTCATGATGATGAAGCCGCCCGGCCTGCCGGTGGCGAAGCTGATCGAGTACGCAGACCTCTTCGCGAAGGAAGTCATCCCCGCGTTTCGTTGAGCGTCCGCCAAAGACCTCCCCATCGAACTCGGAGCCGCAACCCATGACGATCCACGCCCCCGGCGCCGCCAAGGCGGCCAGGCTCGAGCAGTTGCTCGACCGCCAGGACATTCTCGATTGCCTGATCCGCTTCTCACGGGGGATGGACCGCTTCGACCGGGAGCTGTTTCTCTCCGCTTTCCACTCCGACGCGATCATTGCTGCCGGACCCTTCGTCGGCGGACCCGTGGAACTTTACGACTGGGCATCCCGGCTGCACGAGCAGGGGCAGGCGGCGACCCACCACAACCTGCTCAATCACACCTGCGACATCGACGGCGACAGCGCGCACACGGAGACTTACTACCTGTTCGTCGGGCGCAATCGCGACGAGACCAACTGGATCGCGGGCGGCCGCTACATCGATCGGCTGGAGCGGCGAGATGGCGCATGGAAGATCGCCCTGCGGACCAACGCCATCGAATGGTCGGGCCTCGTGCCCACGCTGCCCATTCCGTTCGGCGACGTGCCTGATGTCCACGCAAACGGCGCTCCCCTGCGCAGCAGGGGCGATCCCTCCTATGTCCGGCCGCTGCGAAACGTGCGCAGAATGCGCTCGCCTGGTTGAATCCGCGGCGGAGCCTACTGCCTGAAACCCTCGGCCGGCTCGATCGGCGACATCATCACCAGCGGAATCTCACGTGCGGTCGACGCCTGGTAGGACTTGTACGGCGGGAAGATGCCCACCATGAAGTCCCACACCGTGGCGCGCTCCGCGCCTCGTGGCTCGCGCCAGGTCGCGCGGTAGGCCTGCGAGGCGATCTGGAAATGCAGCTCCTTGCTTGCCGCGACGTTGAGATACCACGCGGGATGATGATCGGCCCCACCTTTCGACGCGACGATGACGACCTCGCCGCCGATGTCGCCGTAAATGAGCGGTGTGATGATCGTCTTGCCGCTCTTGCGGCCAAGGTATTTCAACAGCAGCGTGGTCGTGAACCTGTGGCCGCCGATGTCGCTCACGTCCACGATGTGGCCGCGAGTGCCGCCCGACCCGAGGTACATCTCCAGATGCTCGGTCTTCCAGTCGCGTCTGGCCCTGGCGATTACGGCGCTGGTTTCATCAGTCATGGCTCGGCCCTCATTCAACGGGTTACACGGTAATCATCGGCCCTTCCAATTCGGACGACGCTTCTCGGAGAATGCCCGCGGTCCCTCCTTCGCGTCCTCGCTCAGGTAGGCGGATTCCGACGCATGCCGGGCAGCACGCAGCGCCGCGGCGCGGCCCATCTCCGTTGACAGCATCACCGTCTCGCGCGCGGCGCGCACCGAAAGCGGCGCGCCTTCGAGGATCTCGACGGCGAGCTCGAGCGCCGTATCCAGCAGCTTCGCCGGCTCGGCCAGGCGGTTGACGAGTCCGATCTCGTACGCGCGCTGCGCGGTGATCGGCTTCCCGGTAAGCAGGATCTCCATCATGATCCGTTGCGGAATCATGTGTATGAGCGGCGCCGCCCACGGCGAGCTCCTGCCTACCTTCACCTCGGTGACCGCGAATCTCGCGCTGGTGCTCGCCACGCAGAGATCGCACGCCTGCGCGATCATCCAGCCACCGGCATACGCCAGACCGTTGATCGCGGCAATGGTGGGCTTCGTCAGCTCGATGTTGTCGCCCGGCACGGGAAACATGTCCCGCGGCGGCACGGCGAGCCCGACCTCCATCATCTCCTTCAGGTCCCCGCCCGCGCAGAAGGCCTTGTCGCCCGCGCCGGTAAGGATGGCGATGCGCAGCCTCGAATCCCGCTCGAAACGATCCCACGCCGCGAACAGGCCCTGCCGGACCTCCCTGCCGAGCGCGTTGCGCGCCTCGGGCCGGTTGATCGTGATGATCGCGATGCCGTCATCGCGGGCCTCGAAAAGCACGGCGTCGGCGTCGGGCATTCAGAAACCTCGCTGTTGGATCTCGTGGGCGGCCCGCTCGAGCGCTTCCCGGAACTCCGGATGGGCGATCGCAACCAGGCGGCGCGTGCGCTCAGCGAGCGTCTGCCCCTTGAGCTCAGCGGCACCAAACTCGGTGACGATCACATCGACCTCGCTGCGCGCCGTCGTGACCGGGCCCGAAAGATCGGCGGTGATCCTGCTGACTTTGCCGCCGCGAGCCGTTGCGGGCAGCGCAATGATGGAGCAACCGCCGGCGGAGCGCGCCCCGGCGCGAACGAAGTCCACCTGTCCGCCGGTGCCGCCGAGATACTGCGTGCCGCTCTGCTCCGCGTTCACCTGGCCCGTGAGGTCCACCTCGACCGCGGAGTTGATCGTCACGAGCTTCGGCAGGCGAGACAGCACAGCGGCGTCGTGAGTATAGGCGGAGTTGCGCAGGCCGATCTTCGGGTTGCGATCGGCAAAAGCAAACAGGCGCTTCGTTCCGATGAGGGCGCCGGTGATGGAGACTCCCGGATCGACCGGCTTGCGCGCGTTGGTGATCACGCCTGCCTCGACGAGGTCGACCAGCCCGTCACCTATCATGCCGGAGTGGACGCCCAGGTCGCGCCGGTCCCGCAGCAGCCGCAGCATCGCATCCGGCACGGCGCCGATTCCGACCTGAATGATGGCGCCATCCTCCACGTAGCCCGCCACGACCTTCGCGATGGCGAGATCGGTCTCAGCGATCTTCGCCGGTGACACCTCGACCGGGTCGCGATCTACACGAACCGCGCAATCGATGCGCGCGGCCGGCAACACGGCATCTCCCAGCGTGAACGGCACGCGCTCGTTCACCTCCGCGATGACCACCCGCGCCTTATTCACCGCCGCCGCGACGAAGTCGCCGATCAGGCCGAAGCTGTGATTGCCCTCCTCGTCGGGCGGGCTGACCTGCACGAAAGCCACATCGCAGCCGATGAGCCCTTGCTCGATCATGGGAGCCACCTGGCCCACGTGACAGGGCACTACGGCGAGATGATGCGCCTCCGCGAGGAGGCGCAGCGAGCCCATGGCACCCATGCTGCAGATGGCGACTTTCTCCGCAGCCGCGGCATCCAACAGTCCCGAGAAGCTGGTTGCCGCGAACGCCGCCAGCGGGCCGATGCCTCCGGCCTGCGCGATCAGCGCCTCGATGAGTGTCGTCGGCTCGCCGCAGGCCTGGCCCCACACGATGCGATCGCCAGGCCGCAGAAAGCGGCTCAGGTCCAGCCGCGCCGCATCCGTGGTGACGGTCATCGGCTTGCGGTGCGCGCGGCCAGCCGCAGCAGCGCTTGAGCGCGCGCTAGATGCGGGCGGTCGAGCATGGCGCCCTTGTGGCCGACCACCCCGGCGCCGGGGTTCGCGGCAAAGAGATCGACGATCTCCTGCGCGGCGGCCAACTCCTCGGTGCTCGGCGTGAACGCCTCATTGATGACATCCACCTGTGCCGGGTGGATCGCCAGCATGCCGCGAAAGCCCGCGCGCCGCACCTGCTGCGCCCGCCTGCGCAGACCGGCCTCGTCACGGAAGTCGCCGTGGATGGTCTCGACGGCGGCGACGCCGGCCGCGGCGGCACCGAGAAGGCAGAGACTGCGGGCCAGCTCGTAAGTGAAGAGATAACTCCCCTCCGCATTGCGGTTCTCGCTCGCGCCGACTGCGTCGGCGAGATCTTCCGCGCCCCAGGTCAGGGCCGAGACTCTCGGCGCCCCGGCATAGCTGCCCGCGGTGAACATCCCTTGCGCCGTCTCGCCCACCAGCACGATGACTCGCGTGGAGCCCCGATCGATCCCGGAAGCGACCTCCAAGGCGCAGAGGTAATGATCCAGCAGATCCACGTCCGCCCGCCCGCGCGACTTCGGCAGCATGATGCCGCCCGGACGGCCGGGCATCACCGCCGCCAGATCCGCCAGCGCATGGGGTCCCTGCAGCGGATTGATGCGGACCCAGAGCCGTGAGCGAATCTGCGGCTGTGCCTCGAGAAAGGCGCGCAGCCGGGCGCGCGCTTGCGGCTTGCCCTCCTCAGCCACGGCATCCTCCAGATCGAGGAGAACGATATCGGCCGCCCCCGCGGCCGCCTTCTCCATCTTGCGATCGCTGTCGGCGGGGGCGAAGAGCCACGAACGGGCGGGGGTGTCCGCAGGGTCAGTCATCTTCTCGGGCCATCCTCTTGTCTGTCGGCGCTGCTCAGTACGAGCGAGGCAGCTCCAGGACCTTCTCCGCCAGGAAGTTCAGGATCATGTGCGGGCTCACCGGCGCGGTTCTCGGAATGAGCACCTCGCGCAGCAGCCGCTCGACATGATACTCCTGCGCATAGCCCATGCCGCCCAGGGTCAACATGGCGGTATGGCAGGCCTCGAAGCCGAATTCTCCGGCCAGGTACTTCCCGGCATTCGCCTCCACGCCACACTCGAGCCGCCGATCGAACAGCGTCGCCGCCTTCATCACCATGAGGTTTGCCGCCTCGAGCTGCGCCCAGCATTTGGCGAGCGGATGCTGGATCCCCTGGTTCATCCCGATCGGGCGGTTGAAGACGATGCGCTCGCGCGCGTAGCGGGCGGCGCGTGTGATGGCGGCCCGGCCGATGCCGATAGCCTCCGCGGCGACCAGCACGCGCTCCGGGTTCAGGCCATGAAGCAGAATCCTGAAGCCCTCGCCCTCCTCGCCGATCCGATCCTCTTCCGGGACCCACAGGTCCTGGATGAACAGCATGTTGGAATCGACCGCATGCCGGCCCATCTTGTGGATGAGCCGCACTTCGACCTTGGCGCGGTCGAGCTGCGTGTAGAAGAGCGACAGCCCGTCGGGCTTGCGCTTGACCTGCTCCAGCGGCGTGGTGCGGGCAAGCAGCAGCATTTTGTTCGACACTTGCGCGGTCGAGATCCAGATCTTCCGGCCGTTGACCAGATAGCCGCCCTCGCGACGCTCCGCCCGCGTCTTGATCTCGGTCGTATTGAGGCCGGCATCAGGTTCCGTCACCGCGAAACACACCCTGTCCTTGCCGCTCACGACCGCGGGCAGGATCCGCTCCTTCTGCGCCTGCGTGCCGAAGAGCACCACCGGCTGCACGCTGAAGACCGGGATGTGCACGCTCGAGGCGCCCGTCATGCCGGCCCCCGATTCCGCTATGGCCTGCATCATCAGCGCCGCCTCGGTGATGCCCAGCCCCGAGCCGCCGAACTGCGCCGGCATGGCGATGCCGAGCCAGCCCGCATCGCGCAGGGAATCATAGAAATCCTGTGGAAAGACGCCATCCCGGTCGCGCCCCAGCCAGTACTCGTCCGGAAAGCGCTCGCAGTGCTTCAGAATGGCATCCCGGATGCTCTGCTGCTCCGGCGTCAGTGAGAAGTCCACGATTCAGCCCGTTCAGATATTCGCATGCTGTACCTATATCAGTACGGCCCATCATAGCGGGTTTCCCGCCCGCGGGCACCGTGCCCGGATTCGCACAGCTTGGCGCTTCCCGCGACGGTTGTATTGACCGCGGGTGCCAACGACTCAGTCCCATGGACGCACGTCCACCCCGAAACATGAAGCGGCGCGAGCGCGCGCCCAGGTACAAGGATGTACCCCGCCGCAGGTGGCGGACGTTGAGCCAAAAACCACGCTTTTTTTGGCTCAACCGCGCTGGGCCCGGGCAGGAGCCCGGACCGAGCGCTTCATACTAGTCGGCGGCGGCGGGCATCGCCGGCTCGGCGAGGTCCTGCCGCTCCTGCTCGTGATCGGCCGCCAACAGAAGGTAGACGGCCGGCACGATGAAGAGCGTGAAGATCGTGCCGATCGAGAGGCCGGTGAAGATGACCCAACCCATTGCCTTGCGTCCCGCCGCGCCCGCGCCGGTGGCGATGACGAGCGGCACGACTCCCAGCACCATCGCCGCGGTGGTCATCAGGATCGGCCGCAGCCGCACCGCCGCCGCCTCGATGATCGCGACTCGCTTCGGCTTGCCTGCCCGCTGCTCGTCGTTGGCGAACTGCACCATCAGGATGCCGTGCTTGCTGATCAGGCCGAGCAGGGTGACGAGGCCCACCTGCGTGTAGATGTTGAGCGAGGTCACGCCGATGTTGATGAAGAGCAGCGCACCAAACAGCGCCGCCGGCACCGACACCAGGATCACCACCGGATCGCGGAAGCTCTCGAACAACGCCGCCAGCGCGAGATAGACGATGATGAGCGCGAACGCAAAGGTGTAGACGAAACTGTTGGAACCCTGAATGTATTGACGGGAAGCGCCCGAGTAATCGACCGTATAGCCGCTGGGGGCGACCTGCTGCAGCGTCCGGCGCAGGAACGCCAGCACCGCGCCCTGAGACGCGGCCGGCACGCCGGCGATGGTGGCGGAATTGAGCTGCTGGAAGTGGTTGATCGACTCCGGAACGGTGGTGCGCTCCAGGTGGGCGATGGTGCCGAGCTGCACCAGCGACCCATTGGCCGTGCGCAGGTGCAGATCGAGCACCTGTTGGGGGTTCAGCCGGTACTTCTGCAGAACCTGCGGAATGACTTTGTAGGAGCGGCCGGCGATGGTGAAGTAATTCACGTAACCGCCGCCCATGGCCGCGCCGAGCACCGAAGCGACGTCCTGATCGGTGAGGCCGAGCTGCGACACCATGTCGTGGTTCACCACGATCGTCTGCTGCGGCTCGTCGAGCTTCAGGTCACCGTCGACGAACCAGAAGAGTCCGCTCGCCTTGGCGCGATTCACGACCTGCTGCTCGACTTGGTAGAGGTTCTCGATCGGCTCGCTGGTCGTGATCACGAACTGCACGGGATATCCCTGGGCGCCGGGCAGCGGCGGAAACTGGAAGGCCGCGATCTCCGCTCCGGCGATGTTGCTATAGCGCTGCTGCAGCAGCTTCTGCAGCTGCGTCGCGTCGCGGCTGCGCTGGCTCCAGGGTCTGAAGATCACGCCGCCGAATCCCTGCGATACGGCCGGAGTGCCGTTCGCCTGGAAGGCTCCGTTGTACTCGGGCAGCGAGTGCATCACTTGGAATATCTGCCGCGAGTACGTATCCATCTGCTGGATGGTCGCATCCGGTGGGCCGATCAGCTGGTAGGCCACTACGCCCTGATCCTCGTCCGGCGCCAGCTCGGAAGTCGAAGTCATGAACAGATAAGGCAGGGAGGCGAGCAGCAGCACCAGAAGCACGATCAGCACCTGCCAGGTCTCGAGCCAGCTCGCGAGCACGCGCTGGTAGCCCGATCGCATTCTCGAGAACCACCGATCGACCATCTGGACGAAGCGGCCCTCCTCCTGCTCGGCGCGGAAGATCCGCGAGCACATCATGGGCGAGAGCGACAGCGCGATGATCGCCGAGACGGTGATGGCCCCGACGAGCGTGAAGGCGAACTGAGTGAACAGCGCCCCCGTCAGGCCGGTCTGGAATGCGATGGGCACGTACGCGGCTACCAGCACCACGGTCATGGCGATGATCGGACCGCCCAGCTCACGGGCTCCCGCGATCGCGGCCGTGAACGGCGTGAGGCCCTCCTTCAGATGCCGATCGATGTTCTCGACGACGATGATGGCGTCATCGACCACGAGGCCAATCGCGAGGACCAGGGCCAGCAGGGTGAGCAGGTTGATCGAATAGCCGAGCGCCAGCATCACGAAGAAGGCGCCGACGAGCGACAGGGGCATCGCGATCGCGGGCACCAGGGCGGCCCGCGGACTGCCGAGGAATACGAAAATGACGGCCGTCACGATCAGCAGCGATTCCACCAGGGTCTTGATGACGTCGCGGATCGAAGCATCGATGAAGATACTGCCGTCGAACGCCATCGACTGCTCGATGCCATTCGGCAGCTGTTGGGCGATCTGCGGCAGCGTCGCCCTGACCTGACGGGCGACGTCGAGCAGGTTGGCGGTCGGAGAGGGCTTGATGCCTATGAATACGCCCGTTTTGCCGCTGTAGGCGACGCTGAAGTCGTAGTCCTCGGCTCCGAGGACGACCGTCGCCACGTCCTCCAGCCGCACGATCGCCCCGTTCGCCTGCCGGATCACCAGGCGCTTGAACGCCTCCAGCGAGTGCGGATCTGTTGATGCGGTCAGGTTGATACTGACCATGTCGCCCTTGGACTGACCCGCGGCGGACAGATAGTTGTTGGCCGAGAGGGCCGCATAGACGTCGCTCGCGGCGACACCATGCGCTGCCATCCGATCCGGATCGAGCCAAGCGCGCAGCGCGAAGGTCCGGCCTCCCAGGATCTCCGCGTTCTGAATGCCGGGAATGGCGTTGAGCTTGGGCTGCACGACGCGCAGCAGGTAGTCGGTGACGTCGTTGGTCGGCAGCACTTTGCTCGAGTAGCCAATGTACATGAGGTCATTGGTCTCGTTGGTCGACAGGGTGATCACCGGCAACTGCGACTGGGGCGGCAGCTGATTCCGTACGGCGTTCACCTGGGCGCTGATCTCCGTGAGTGCCTTGCTCGACGGATAATTCATCTGCAGTGTCGCGGTGATGACGGAGCTGCCGGCGCTCGAGGAGGACGACAGGTAATCGATCCCCTGCGCCTGGGCAATGGCGGCCTCGAGAGGCTGAGTGATGAACCCCGCCACGGTCTGGGCATCGGCGCCGTAGTAAGTGGTGGATACGGTGATGACGCCGTTCTCAGTCTGCGGGAATTGCGTCACCGGCAGCTGGAAGATGGCGCGCAGGCCGACCACCAGGATGAGCAGGCTGACGACCGCGGAGAGAACCGGCCGCCGTATGAAGAGATCGGTGAGATTCTTCACGCCGGCGCCTCAGTGCTCCTGCGGAGCGGGGTTGGACTCGTCGAGCGGCAACACGGTGTTGTTGACGGCGAGCGCCGTACCATTCTTGATCTTCATCTGGCCGCTGCTGACGACGACATCGCCGGCTTTGAGACCCTGGACGACGGCCACCTGATCGCCGCGCGCGGGCCCGAGAGTCACGAAGATCTGCTGCGCCGTCGGATGTCCGCCGGCGGCCGCGCTGCTGCGTACGAGAAACACCGTCGTACCGTACGGGTTGTACGTGATCGCGGTCTGCGGGAGCGTCAGATACCGCTCTTGCGCTCCGGCATCGACCGCGGTGCGGACGAACATTCCCGGCAACAGCTTGTGCCCGGGATTGCGGATCGTCGCCTCGGCTTCGAAATTGCGGGTGGAGGCATCAACCAGCGGATCGATGGAAGTGATCTTGCCCTCGAAGGTTTTGCCGGGAAAGGCGTCGGCCGTCACGTGGACAGTCTGGCCCACCGCAACGGTCGCCAGATTATCCTCGGGCAGACGGAAATCGACGTAGATGGGATCGACCGATTCCAGGGTGACGATCGGGTCGCCCGGATTGAGGTATTGGCCAAGATTGACGGTGGTGATGCCGAGCCGCCCGCGGAAGGGCGCGCGGATGGTCTTTTTCGCCACCAACGCGGCCTGTGCCGCCTCCTGCTCCCGGGCGCTCTTCAGGTTGGCGATATCGGTGTCGAGCTGCGCCCTGCCGATGGCCTGTGCCTGATACTGGATGAGGTCGCGATGATAGGTCAGCGCGGCGAGATTCGCCTCCGCCATCAGCGCCCGAAGCTGTGCCATGTCCGGATCGGCGTTGAGCTGCACCAGCACCTGGCCGGACTGCGCGTCCGAGCCGGACTTGAACGCGATTGTGCGCACGAGGCCGGCCACCTCGGTGGTGACCTCGACGCCGTGGATGGCCCGCAGGCTCCCCACTGCCTGGACCTGAGGCTGCCACTCGGAATACTCGGCCGTAGCCGTGCTCACCGTCTGGGGGACCGAGGCGTTCTGCGCCATGGCCCGCTTGATGAAGTGCGCCTTCACCATGTTGAAGCCGACCGCCCCACCCACGAGAACGACGAATAAGGCCAGTACGATGACCAGCCGCAAGCTCATACCGCGTTTCACAGCGACTCCTGACTCTCCGGTCCTCTTCCATCCGCTGCGCCCAAGAAGCGGCGGCGCGGCCTTGCCTGTGAGCGCAGGGGCCGCAACGCGAGGGCCAACCGGGAAGCTGCCAGAAGAGTGCTATTTTAACAGAATTTAACAAAGAGCTCGGCGGTTTCCCCTCCCCCCTTGGAGGTACGACGATACGGTATTGTGCGTGGATGTCCGACCACCACGTCGATGGCGACCCGCATTCAGCCGGCAACAGTTCCCCACATGCCGCTGGCGGGACGGTCCTGAGCGTCACCGGGCTCTGTAAGAGCTATTCGCACGTGGTTGCCGTCGAGCAGGTGTCTTTCGACGTGCATCGCCGCGAGGTCGTCGGACTCCTCGGCCCGAACGGCGCCGGCAAGACGACCACGATCAACATGATCCTCGGCGTGCTGAGCCCGACCGCAGGGAGCGTGCGCATCGGCGGCGTCGATTTGGCGAGGGAGCGGGCGCGCGCCCTGGCGTCCGTCAATTTTTCCGCCGTCTACGCCTCGCTCCCGGGCAACCTCACGGTGATGGAGAACCTGCGCTTCTTCGGCCTGGTGTATGGGATACCCCAGCTCGGGCGAAGGGTCGCCGAGCTGTTGCGGCAGTTCGATCTCGAGCGCCTGCGCAATACCAAGTGCGGCCTGCTCTCCTCCGGTGAGCAGACGCGGGTCGCCCTCGCCAAGGCGCTCCTCAACCGGCCGCGGCTGCTACTGCTCGATGAGCCGACCGCCTCGCTGGATCCGGCCGCTGCGCAAACGATGCGCGCACGCATCCGCAGCCTCGCCGTCGAGACCGGCTGCGGGATTCTCTGGACGTCTCACAACATGTACGAGGTCGAGGAAGTCTGCGACCGGGTTCTCTTCCTTTCTCACGGCCGACTGCTCCTCGAGGGCGATCCGCGGCGCCTGCCGCGCGAGCATGGCGCCGCGTCGCTGGAGGAGCTGTTCATCCGTCTCGCGAGCGAGCCGCTTGCCGAGCCGCTGGCGAGCGCCGGATGAGATTGAAGCCGGTGGCGGGCATCCTGCTGCGCCAGTTCTACCTCCTCCGCGGCAGCCCGGTGCGCTCACTCCCGATGTTCGCCTGGGTGGCCATCGACATCGTGGTGTGGGGGTTCATCACGCGCTACCTCAACTCGATGGCCGCGGGCCGCTTCAACTACGTGCCGAGTCTCCTCGGAGCAGTCCTGATGTGGGACTTCTTCACTCGCATCATGCAGGGGGTGAGCACGGCGTTCCTCGAGGATGTGTGGTCGCGCAACTTCCTCAATCTCTTTGCCACTCCGCTCACGATCGCGGAATACATCCTCGGACTGGTGATCACCAGCGTGGCGACGAGCATGGTGGGGCTGGCCGTGATGCTCGTGCTGTCAACGGCGGTCTTCGGCCTGTCGTTCCTGTCGCTCGGCGCTCTGCTCGTGCCGTTCCTCCTGGTACTGTTCGCCTTCGGGATTGCCCTCGGTATCCTCGCGAGCGCGCTCGTTCTGCGCCTGGGGCCGGCCTCGGAATGGCTGGTCTGGCCGCTGCCAGCGCTGCTGTCACCGTTCGTGGGCGTCTTCTACCCGCTCGCGACCTTGCCGCGCTGGATGCAGTTCGCCGGCCATCTGCTGCCGCCATCGTACGTGTTCGAGGGGATGCGGACGGTGCTGGCGGGGCGGCCTCTCTCGGGCGGAAACTTGGCGGTAGGGGCTGCGATCGCGGCGCTCGACATCCTGCTCGCGGCGCATTTCTTCACGCGGGTGTTCCGTTACGCCGCAGCGACCGGGCTGCTCGCCCGCTACAGCGCCGAGAGCGCGGGATGAGCCCGGCACATCTTCCCCGAGGGATGGCGCCCCCGGGTCGTGGTACCGACAAATGCGCGTCTTTCAGGAGCCACGATCGCGCCAGGCCGATGGTCCGATGAGTCGTGCCACTTGCAAAAATCTCAGCAATTGAGGTAACTTACGCGTTTCACGTGTTGCTGTTTGCTCGGAGGTTGCGGTGAAGAAGTCCTTGCTCGTGCTCTGCGTCATTACTGTCGGCGTGCTCGCGGCCTGCGCCAATCCCAACGCCGACTGGCAGAAGGCGAACCAGCAGAATTCGATAGCCGCCTACCAGCAGTTCATCCAGCAGCACCCGAATGACGCGCGGGTAGCGCAGGCACGCGACCGCATCAACGCGCTGCAGGACGAGCAGGCGTGGAGCACCGCTCAGAGCACCAACACGCTCGATGGCTACCAGCAGTACCTGCAGCAGGAGCCGAACGGAATGCATGCCGCGGATGCGCAGGACAAGATCAACAGTCTGCAGTCGGACGCCGCCTGGTCCAGCGCGCAGTCGACCAATACCGCCGCCGGATATCAGGACTTCCTGCAGAAATATCCCAATTCACCGCACGCCGCCGACGCGCAGGCTGCGCTGAAGCAGCTCACGGGCTATCAGCTGTTGCTCGGCTCGGCCCGCTCGCAGGCCGTCGCCGACAAGCTCAGCAAGCGCTTGAAGGACAAGTTCGGCAGCGACCTGCAGGACGTCGTGGAAGTGCCGCCGACCGGCAAGTCGAAGACCATCGAGATTCGCTCCGCAGGCATGACCCAGGATGACGCCAAGGCCGCCTGCGCCAAGCTGCGCAAAGCGCATCAGCACTGCGAAGTCGTGAAGAGCGCCCCCTGACGCTGACCGACTGTTCGTCTCCCTCCTAGCAGCGCCCGCCGCAGGCCACTCGTCTGCGGCGGGCGCTTGCATCTGCCTGCTGCTTCCGGTAAGTAACGCCTGATGAGCGCCGCCGCAGCTAGATTCGCTCGGGACATTCCGGCCGGCCCCACCCTGTCGCGCTCCCGGGCTTCGTGACCGGCGATCTGCCCGAAGATGTGTGCGCGCTCCTTCACGAGCACATCGAGACCTACGAGCAGCTCGAGGTTCTGCTGTTGCTGCGGCGCGAGCGCTATGAGAAGTGGACGGTGCCCGGGCTCGCCGCCCGTCTGCAGGTGCGCGCTGAGCTCATCGGTTCGGCGCTCGAAGGCCTCGAGGCGGCCGGCCTGGTGGCAGTCACCGGCGCAGCGCACTTCGCCTATCGGCCAGCCACCTCCATCCTGGATGCGGCCACGGGCCGTCTCGATCAGGAGTACACGGAGCGGCCGATCCCCATCATCCAGCTCATGAGCACGAACGCCATCGAGCGCGTGCGCAACGCTGCGCTGCACACGTTCGCCGACTCCTTCGTGCTCAAGAAAAAGGACAAAGACCGTGGCTGAGGCAGTTTACATCCTGTGCGCACTGACCAGCATGTTATGCGCGATGCTGCTCTACCGCGGCTATCGCGCAAACCGAACGCGCCTGCTCTTTTGGGCCAGCCTCGCATTCCTGCTCCTGGCAATCAACAACGTGGTCTTGTACGTGGATCTCGTCATACTTCCAGTGCTGGCCGATCTTTTCTGGTATCGCACCGGCGTCGCGCTTGCGGCCATGCTGTTGCTCCTATTCGGACTCGTTTGGGAAACAGGGTAGCCGCGTAACAATGGCCATGAGAGTGTTTGCCTGGGGTATGCTCGCAATGGCGAGTCTGGTCGCGGCGCTCTTCTTCGTGCGATACTGGCGCGCCAGCCGGGAGCGGCTGTTTGCTTTCTTCGCGCTCGCCTTCATCGGCATGGCAGCCAACTGGACGGTGCTGGCAATAATCGATCACCCGGTGGACGAGGCGGGGCAGGCGTATGCCTATGTGATACGCCTCGCGGCCTACGTGATCCTGCTCGTCGGCATCATAGACAAGAACCGCCGAAGCGGCAGGCTGTGAGGACGCGCTGCGGCAGCGCCCGCCTCAGGTAAGGGGCCCGCCCACCGCAAGCAGCAATTGGATCGTGTCCAGGTACTGATGCGACTGCGCCTCTAGAAATCCAAGCTCGGCGCGCTGACGCTCGCGCTGCGCATCGAGAACCTGGAGGATGCCCGAGTTGCCCGCTTGATAGCTCTGCCGCGCGAGCTCGAGACTCGCTTGTGAGGTATCTCTCGCGTTCGCCTGCGCGGCCACGAGCTGTGCATCATGATCCAGGGCGTCGAGGAGATCGGCGACCTGACCGAAGGAGTCGAGCACTGTCTGCTGATACTGCTGCGCGCTTGACTGCAGCGCATCGAGCGAGGCCCGTCGCTCGGCACGCAGCGTCCCTCCTGCGTAGAGAGGCTGGGTCAACCCTGCAATCAGCGACCAAGCCGTCGAGGAAGCGTCGAACAGCTTGCCCGGAGTCAGCGCCTGCCTGCCAAGGGTCGCGGTCAAGTCGATCTGAGGATAGAGATTCGCCGTTGCAACACCGACCGCGGCCGTGGCCGCGTGCAACTGCGCCTCCGCCGCCAGGATGTCGGGGCGGCGGCGGACCAGCTGCGAGGGCACGCTCACCGGAAGCTGCCGCGGCAGCCGCAGATCCGTGAGCTCGAGGTCCGGCTGCGACCACTCGGCCGGGCTATGGCCGAGCAGCACCGCGAGCGCGTGACGCGCCATGGCGAGTTGCTGATAGAGCGGCGGCAGCAGCGGCTGATCGCTTGCGAGCTGACTCTGTGCCGTCAGAACGTCGACTCTCGATACCGAGCCGTTGGCGAACGCAGTCTGCACCAGACTCACGTTGTTGCGGTCCTCGGAGAGCAGCTCCGCTGCCGCTCTGATCTCGCCGCGCGTAGCTGCAATGACGACGGCCTCCGCTGCCACATCCCCCGTCAGTGTCAACTGCGCAGCGTCGAATTCGCTGCGCTCGTACTGCTCCAGCGCTTTCTGCTCCTCGATGGACCGGGCCGTGGCGCCGTCATAGTCGAGCGTGTAATTCACGCTCGCGCCGAGAGACTCATAGGTGAAAGGCGCCACGTGGGGAACCAGTGAGCCGAGGAATTGCTTGCCGTACTGCTGCCGCCCGGTGCCGGCCAGCAGGCCCACCTGCGGGTAGAGCCGCCCCGTCTGTGCTGCCACCAGCTCCTGAGCCTGGGCCAACGTTGCCTTGGCGGCAGCGAGGTCACGGTTGTCAGCGATGGCGCGCCGGATCAGCTCATCGAGCTGGGGCGACTGGAAGAGCGACCACCAATCGGCTGCGGTCGGTGCGCCGAGGATTATCCGCTGCGCGTACGGCGCGGCGGCGGGCGCGAGCTGCTGCGCGGCCGCGGCGGCGGTACTGACGACCGGACGCGATTCCTCCGACGGTCGGTAGCCGGGCATGGCCGGCGCGGCCGGACGGTGAAAGTTGGGTCCGACAGCGCAGCCGCCCAGCAGCAGCACGGCGGCGAGCGCAGCCGCGGCAGGAGCTGGTTGCACGCGAGTGGCGCCTGAGCGCACGGTCACTCCAGCACGACGGGCTCCTCCGCGCGCCGGCGGCCGGGGCGCAGGAGGAGCACTAGCGGAAGCAGTGCCAAGGTCATGACGAACATCATCTTGAAATCATCATTGTAAGCGATCATCTGCGCCTGTTGCGTAACGGCGGCGTCGAGCGCGGCCAGCCCGGCGGGCGCGGTGAAACTGAAAGGCGCG
>Ga0335073_10005706_pt1 | contig 17475 bp, 11 predicted proteins | sample Lox_Sample_22_FD_207093 | JGI IMG/M metagenome (GOLD analysis project Ga0335073, IMG submission 207093) | Soil microbial communities from Loxahatchee National Wildlife Refuge, Florida, United States - Lox_Sample_2.2 | ecosystem: Environmental > Terrestrial > Soil > Wetlands | place: USA...
CACACGAACATCGTCAAGGCCATCCTGGCCGGCGACCCCGAGCGGGCCCGGCGCACGATGGAAGAGCACGTGGCCGGGACCGCCGCCCTGCTGCGCGGATTCCTGGGCGACGTGCTGGAGTCGTAGCGCGGTGTTAGCCCGGCGTCAGCGCCGGGCTCTTGACACGCTGCCTGGCCTGGTGCGTGAATACGTTCATTCAATGGACTAGTTCCAGCCATATCAGCTCTCTCCCAGGGAGATCGCATGGCCGACGATATAGCCGCCGCGCAGGCAGCGAGCGAGGACGAGCGCCGCCTTCACGAGCTTGGCTACGCGCAGGAACTTCGCAGGCGGATGTCGGGCTTCTCGAACTTCGCCGTGTCGTTCACGATCATCTCGATCCTGTCCGGCTGCCTGACCCTGTACTACTTCGGGATGGAGGAGGGCGGCCCGGCCATCATCGTCTGGGGCTGGCCCATCGTCGGGATCTTCACCCTGCTCGTCGGGCTGTCCATGGCCGAGGTCTGCTCCAGCTTCCCCACGGCCGGCGGCCTGTACTACTGGGCGGCCAAGCTCTCGCCCCGGCACGGCCCGGTCTGGTCCTGGTTCACCGGCTACTTCAACTTCCTGGGCCAGGTCGCGATCACCGCCGGCATCGACTTCGGTGCGGCGCTGTTCATCAACTTCCTGTTCAGCCTGTGGTTCAACTTCAGCGTGACCACGCACTGGCACACGATCGTGATCTACGCCGCGGTCCTGCTGCTGCACGGACTGCTCAACCAGTTCGGCATCCGGCTGGTGGCGCTGCTGAACAACGTGAGCGTCTGGTGGCACATCATCGGCGTGCTGATCATCGTCGGCGCGATGATCTTCGGGCTGAAGGCGGGCGCGCACCACGCCTCGGCCAAATTCGTGTTCACCGGCCTGAAGAACCTGTCCGGGCTCAACCTCGGCTGGTTCTATATCCTGCCGATCGGGCTGCTGATGGCCCAGTACACCTTCACCGGGTACGACGCGTCGGCGCACATGACCGAGGAGACGCATAACGCCGCGCGCAGCGGCCCGCGCGGCATCGTCATGTCGATCCTGATCTCGCTCATCGCGGGGTGGGTGCTGCTGATCGGAATCACGTTCGCGATCCAGCAGAACAATTACGTGGGTGAGGCGACCGCGGTCGTGGCCCCGGGCCAGATCTGGATCGACGCGATCGGCCAGACCGGCGCCGAACTGCTGCTGCTGGTCGCGATCGGCGCCCAGCTGTTCTGCGGCATGTCGTCGATCACCGCGAACTCGCGGATGATCTACGCGTTCTCCCGGGACGGCGCGCTGCCCGGCTCGAGGATCTGGCACGTGGTGAACAAGCGGACCAGGACGCCGACCAACGCGATCTGGCTGGCGGCCGGCGGCGCGCTGATCCTCGGCCTGCCGTACCTGTGGAACTCCGCGGCCTACGGCGCGGTGACCTCGATCGCCACCATCGGCCTGTACGTCGCCTACGTGGCGCCGACGTACCTGCGGCTGCGGCAGGGCAGCAACTTCCGGCGCGGGCCGTGGCACCTGGGCCGGTGGAGCTACGTGATCGGCTGGATCGCCGTGACCTGGGTCGTGATCATCTTCTTCCTGTTCATGCTCCCGCAGTTCGGGCCCATCAGCCGTCTCACGTTCAACTACGCGCCGATCGCCGTGCTGGTGGTGATCGGGTACGCCACCCTGACCTGGGTGCTCTCGGCCCGGAAGTGGTTCACCGGGCCCAAGGTCCAGGGCACGCCTGAGGAACTGGCCGCCATCGAGCGAGAGCTGTCGGTGTGATGGCGGGCGGGCAGAGCAGGTCCGGGGGTCCGCGTCCCGGCCTGCTGACGCTGGATCAGCTCCGGACCGCGATCCACGACGGCCAGATCGACACCGTGGTGCTGGCCTTCACCGACATGCAGGGCCGGCTGCAGGGCAAGCGCCTGTCGTCGGAGTACTTCCTGGACGAGGTGGTCCACCACGCCTCCGAGGGGTGCAACTACCTGCTCGCGGTGGACGTGGACATGAACACGGTCGACGGGTACGCCATGTCGTCGTGGGAGCGCGGCTACGGCGACTTCATGCTCGTGCCGGACATGAGCACGCTGCGCTGGCTCCCGTGGAACGAGGGCTCGGCGCTGGTGCTCGCGGACCTGACCTGGCTGGACGGCGCCCCGGTGCTGGCCTCGCCGCGGCAGATCCTGGCCGCGCAGGTCGCCCGGCTGGCCGAGCGGGACCTGGTCGCGCTGGCCGGGACCGAGCTGGAGTTCATCGTGTACCGGGAAACCTACGAGGAGGCGGCGGCCAAGCAGTACCGCGACCTGGTGCCGGGCAACGAGTACAACGTGGACTACTCGATCCTGGGCACCGGGCGGATCGAGCCGCTGCTGCGCCGGATCCGGTTGGGGATGACGGGAGCCGGGCTGTACGTGGAGTCGGCCAAGGGCGAGTGCAACCTGGGCCAGCACGAGATCGCGTTCCGTTACGCCGACGTGGAGACGACGTGCGACAACCACTCGATCTACAAGACCGGGGCCAAGGAGATCGCCGCCCAGGACGGCATGAGCCTCACGTTCATGGCCAAGCCGAACGCGCGTGAGGGGAACTCCTGCCATATCCACCTGTCCCTGCGCAGCGCGAGCGGGGACGCGGTGATGGCCGGCGACCGGGCGTACGGCCTGTCCCGGCTCGGCGAGCACTTCCTGGCCGGCCAGCTGGCTGCGCTGCGCGAGCTGACGGTGTGCTACGCGCCCAACATCAACTCCTACAAGCGGTACGTGGCGGGCAGCTTCGCGCCAACCGCGGTCCGCTGGGGCCCGGACAACCGAACCTGCGCCATGCGGCTCGTCGGGCACGGTCACTCGCTGCGGGTCGAGAACCGGACGCCCGGCGGGGACGTGAACCCCTACCTGGCCCTGGCCGCGATGATCGCCGCGGGCCTGCACGGCATCGACCACGAGCTCCCGCTCGAGCCGCCGGTGACCGGCAACGCCTACAACGACGACAGCGTGCACGTCCCGCGTACCCTGCGGCACGCCCTGGAGCTGTGGGAGAAGAGCCAGCTGGCCCGGGAGGCGTTCGGCGCGGACGTGGTGGAGCACTACGCCAACTACGCCCGGGTCGAGCTGGCCGCCTACGACGCGGCGGTGACGGACTGGGAGCTGCGGCGCGGCTTCGAACGACTGTAATCCGGGGAGTTGCCGCGTGTCTGTCTTCACCGTGCTCAACCCTGCCACCGAGGAGCCCGTCACCACGGTGACCCAGGCCTCCGCGGAGGAGGCCGATCTCGCGATCGCCCGGGCCGAGGCGGCGCTGCCCGCCTGGCGCGCGGTCGCGCCCGGCGACCGGGCCCGGCTGCTGCGGTCGTTCGCTGCTGCGGTCGATTCGGCTTCCGAAGAGCTCGCCGGGCTGGAAGTCGCCGGCTCGGGCCATCCGATCGGGGCGGCCCGGTGGGAGGCCGGGCAGGTCCGGGACGTGCTGCAGTACTACTCGGCGGCGCCGGAACGGCTGATGGGTCACCAGATCCCGGTGCCGGGCGGGCTGAACGTCACGTTCCACGAGCCGGTCGGCGTGGTCGGCCTGATCGTGCCGTGGAATTTCCCGATGCCGATCCTGTCCTGGGGCATGGCGCCGGCCCTGGCCGCGGGCTGCACCGTGGTGGCCAAGCCGGCCGAGGCTACCCCGCTGACCGCTATGCGGATCGCTTCGCTGGCCCTGGAAGCGGGGCTGCCGCCCGGAGTGTTCACCGTGCTGCCGGGCAAGGGCAGCGTGGTGGGGCAGCGGCTGGTCGACCATCCATCTGTCCGGAAGATTGTCTTCACCGGGTCGACCGAGGTGGGGCGCTCGATCATGGCTTCGTGCGCCCAGCAGGTGAAGCGGGTCACGCTGGAGCTGGGCGGCAAGAGCGCGAACATCATCTTCGCCGACTGCGACCTGGAGCGGGCCGCCGCGACCGCGCCGTACGCGGTGTTCGACAATGCGGGGCAGGACTGCTGCGCCCGGTCCAGGATCCTGGTCCAGCGTTCGGTGCTGGACAAGTTCATGGAGCTGTTCGAGCCCGCCGTGCAGGGCGTCGCGGTGGGCGACCCGGGCTTGACGACCACCGAGATGGGGCCGCTGATCTCGGCCGCGCACCGTTCCCACGTGGCCTCCTACGTGCCGTCTTCTGCCCCGGTCGCCATCCGGGGCAGCGCGCCATCCGGTCCCGGGTTCTGGTACCCGCCGACCGTGCTGGCCCCGGTGCGCCCGGACGATCCGGCTTATACCGAGGAGGTGTTCGGCCCGGTGGTGACCGTGACGCCGTTCTCGGATGAGGCGGAGGCGGTGGCCATCGCCAACGACACGCCGTACGGGCTGTCCGGCTCGATCTGGACCTCCGACGTGGGCCGGGCGATCCGGGTGGCCCGCGCGGTGGAGACCGGCAACCTGTCGGTGAACTCGCACTCCTCGGTGCGGTACTGGACGCCGTTCGGCGGCTTCAAGCAGTCCGGGCTTGGCCGCGAGCTCGGACCGGACGCCCCGGACGCGTTCACCGAGACCAAGAACGTCTTCATCTCGACGGAGTGAGCGAGCCGCGCCGACTGGACCGAGGAGCGAAGCGACGAGGGTCCGCCGCCGAAGGCGGCCATGGCAGCAGAGAGGCGCCTTAAAAAGGCGCCCGGAGGCGAGCGAACGAAAGGTAGGGCTCATGAGCTTGCGCTTGCAGGATCGGGTGGCGGTCATTACCGGGGCGGCCAGCGGGATCGGCCTGGCCAGTGCCCGGCGGCTCGCCGCCGAGGGAGCCCGGGTGGTCGCGGTCGACATCGATGAGCAGGCCGGCAAGGCGGCGGCCGCCGCCGTCGGCGGTGATTTCGTCGCGGCCGACGTGGCCAGCGAGGATGACGTCCGGCGTCTGTACGAGACGGTGGTGGCCCAGCACGGGCAGGTGGACATCGCGTTTCACAACGCCGGGATCTCGCCCCCGGACGACGACTCCATCCTGACCACCGGGCTGGAGGCCTGGCACCGGGTCCAGCAGGTGAACCTGACCTCGGTGTACCTGTGCTGCAAGCACGTCATCCCGCACATGCAGCGGCAGGGCAAGGGGTCGATCATCAACACCGCCTCGTTCGTGGCCGTGCTCGGCGCGGCCACGTCGCAGATCTCCTACACCGCGTCCAAGGGCGGGGTGCTGGCGATGAGCCGCGAGCTTGGCGTGCAGTTCGCCCGGGAGGGGATCCGGGTCAACGCCCTGTGCCCGGGCCCGGTGAACACCCCGCTGCTGCAGGAGCTGTACGCGTCTGATCCGGAGCGGGCGGCGCGCCGGCTGGTGCACATCCCGATGGGCCGGTTTGCCGAGGCCGACGAGATCGCGGCCGCGGTGGCCTTCCTGGCCAGCGACGACGCCTCGTTCATCACCGCCTCGTCGTTCCTTGTCGACGGCGGGATCTCGGGCGCCTATGTGACGCCGCTGTGAGGGGCGGCATCATGATCATGGGTCAAAGTGAGCCGTATTTGGCCAGAACGACCCATGATCATGAAATCGAGGGCCGGGCGGCGGGCGGGCTCAGGGCGAGCGGAGGGTGCGCAGGCGGATGGTGACGGGCATGGCGCGCAGCTCGGCCAGGACGGCTTCGCTGTACTCCGAGCCGATATCGGTCAGCACGTAGCCGAGCTCGTCCCTGGTCCGCAGCAGCTGGCCCTCGACGTTGACCCCGTGCTGGGCGAGCACGCCGTTGATCGAGGCCAGCACGCCGGGGACGTTGTGGTGCAGGTGAACCAGGCGGTGCGCGCCGCTCGTGGGGCCGAGGACGATCTCCGGCAGGTTGACGCTGAGCGAGGTGGCGCCGGAGGCCAGGTAGTCGGCCAGCTTCCCGGCGACGAACTCGCCGATGTCCTGCTGGGCCTCCTCGGTCGAGCCGCCGATGTGCGGGGTGAGGATGACGTTGGGCAGCCCGCGCAGCTCGGAGACGAACTCATCGCCGCCGCCCTTCGGCTCATCCGGGAAGACGTCGACGGCCGCCCCGGCGATGTGCCCGGATTCGACGTGCCGCCGCAGCGCGGCGTGATCGACCACGAACCCGCGGGACAGGTTGAGGAACAGCGACCGGGGGCGCATCGCGGCGAACTCGGCCTCGCCGAAGAAGCCGCGGTTGCCGTCGCGCCCGTCCACGTGCAGGGTGACGGTCTCCACCGATTCCAGCAGCTCGGCCAGGGTCGAGCAGCGCCGTGCGTTACCGAGGGCCAGCTTGTCGGCCACGTCGTAGAAGTAGACGGACATGCCCAGGTTCTCGGCCAGGACGGACAGCTGGGTGCCGATGTTGCCGTAGCCGACGATGCCGAGCTTGCGCCCGCGCACCTCGTGGCTGCCGGAAGCCGACTTGTTCCAGACGCCCGCGTGCATCTGGGCGTTCTTCTCGGGCAGCCGCCGGGCCATGGCGATGATCTCGGCCAGCGCGAGCTCAACGACGCTGCGCGTGTTGGAGAACGGGGCGTTGAACACCGCGACCCCGCGGCGGCTGGCCGCGGCCACGTCGATCTGGTTGACGCCGATGCAGAAGGCCCCGATCGCGACCAGGTCCGGCGCGGCGTCCAGGACGCGCGCGGTGACCTGGGTCCCCGACCGGATGCCGAGCAGGCGCACCCCGCCCAGGGCGTCGATCAGCTCGTCTTCGCCGAGCGCGCGGGGCAGCGAGGAGACCTCGTAGCCCTCCTTGGCCAGCCGCGCCGACGCGTCGGGGTGGATGTTCTCGACCAGCAGCGCCCTAGTCGTCTCCAAGCGTGCGCACTCCCCCAGATCGGAACCGGTGAACCCCGTAGTTCTCTTTATACCGAACGGATCGTGGTGGCTGCGTCCGGCGCGGGATCACGCTCGGCGTCCGGGTCCTCGGCCAGGTCGTGGAGCTTGCCGCGGACGACGTCGGCGAGCGGATGCGGCAGCGTGTCGAGGATCGCGGCGGCCTGAAGGTAGCGGGACCGGGCCGCGGGGACGTCGCCCCGGCGGAGCAAGACGTCGCCCAGGCCAGCCAGCGAGTTGCCCTCGCCGAACGGCGCGCCGATCTCCCGGTACGCTTCGATGGCCTGCTCGTAGTGGGCCTGAGCCCGGACCAGGTCGCCCTGGTGCAGGTGGATGAAGGCGAGGCTGTCCAGCGTGTCGGCCGCCCCGCCGCGGTGACCCGATTCCCGGTGCAGGCTCAGCGCCCGCTGGCAGTGAGTCAGCGCCTCCTCGTACTGGCCCAGGTGGGCGTAGAGCCAGCCGACGCCGTTCTCCAGCGTGGCCTGCGTCCACCAGTGCCCGGCGGCCTTGAGCATCCGCAGCGCATCCAGCGCGACGGCCAGCGCCTCCTCGTAGCGCTCCTGCTTCTCCAGCATGCCGGCCAGGCCGTTGAGCACGACCGCCTCGTTGGCCCGGTCGCCCAGCTCCCGGAACAGGTCCAGCGCGCGCCGGAAGTTCGGCTCGGCCGCCTCGTAGTCGTTCGTCTGCAGCTGGGCATGGCCCAGCAGGTGGTGCGCGTGCGCCAGGGCCTGCGTGTCATCCAGCCGCCGCGCGGCGGCCAGCGCGGTCTGCTGGATGTCCGTATAGGACTGCAGCCAGCCGCGCCGGTGGAAGAACGGGCCGAGCGCCCAGGGGAGCTGCCACGCCCAGGTGTCGAACTCCCGGGCCTCGGCAAAGCCGATGAGCGCGAGCAGCACCGGAACCTCGGCCTCGAACCAGGCCATGGCCTGGTCCTTGTCCGCCATCTCGCCGGGCAGCACACCCGGCTCTGGCGCGGGCAGCCGCAGCGGCGACCGGAACGGGCTGAACCGCTGGGAGGCCGCCATGGCCGTGTGCAGGTAGTGGTCGAGCATCCGGCGGCTCGCGGCGTCGCGCTCCTGCGCCGGGTCGAGCCGCTCGGCCTGATCGGCCGCGTAGACCCGCAGCACGTCGTGGAACGTGAACCGGCCGGGCAGGTGCTCGGTGGCCATGTGGGTCCGGGTGAGTTCGCGCAGGGCGGTTCCGGCCTCGGCCCGGGAGATCCCGGCCAGGCTGGCGGCCGCCGGGAGCGAGATATCCGGGCCCGGGTGCAGGCCGAGCAGCCGGAACATCCGGGCCGCGGCTGGGGTGAGCTGGTCGTAGGACCAGGACAGCACGGCCCGCACGTCGGTGGCCGCGTCGCCTGCCTCCAGGGCGTCCAGCCGGCCCCGGGCGTCGCGCAGTTCGGCCGCCAGTTCCGCCAGCGAGCGCTTGGGCCGGCCCGCGGCCCGGCCGACCGCGATGGACAGGGCCAAGGGCAGGCGCGCGCAGGCCGCGACGATCTCGTCCGCCGCCCGCGGCTCGGCCGCGACGCGTTCCCGGCCCAGCCTGCGGGCCAGCATCTCGTGGGCCTCGTCGTCGCCGAGCACGTCCAAGGTGATGAGCGTGGCGCCCTCGGCGGCCACCAGCCCGGCCATCTGGTTACGGCTGGTCACCACGACCAGGCAGTCCGGCGAGCCGGGCAGCAGCGGGCGGACCTGGGCCGCGCTGGTGGCGTTGTCGAGCACGATCAGCACCCGCTTACCGTCCACCAGGCTGCGGAACAGGGCCGCCCGTTCCTCGAGCGGGGCGGCGATCCGGTGCGCCGGGACGCCGAACGCGTCGAGGAACCAGCGCAGTGCCACGCCCGGGTCCATGGGATGGTGCGGCTCCGGGCCGCGCAGGTCGACGTACAGCTGGCCGTCCGGGAAGCGCTTGGCCACCTGACGCCCGAACCGGATGGCCAGCGCGGTCTTGCCTACCCCGGCGGTTCCCGAGATGACCGCGACCGGCACCGATTCGTCGGTCCCGGCGGCCCGGGCCGAGGGCAGCAGGGCGTGCAGCACGCGGAGCTCATCGTGGCGGCCGGAGAAGCCCGGGGCGTCCAGCGGCAGCTGGGCCGGGACGGGGACGCCGGGCGGCCGGCCGGCGGCCCAGGGCGGTGACCCGCTGGACCCGCCGGCCAGGGGTGGGCCGGCCGGCCCGGTGGTCCCGCTGGGCAGGACAGACCCGTCGGATCCGCGGGGCCTGGTCCCGGCGGCGGTGCTCGGTTGGCCGCCTCCGGCGGCGCGTCGCCGCGGCGGGGCCGATCCGGGGCTGACCTGGTCCTGGGCTGTCTCGTCCGGGCCGGGCGGGCGGTCGTCCGACGGCGCCCCGGCGGCCAGGTTCAGCGCCGGATCACAGGTGAGCACCTGCTGGTGGATGCGGAACAGGTCGGCGCCGGGGTCGATGCCGAGCTCCTCGGCGAGCACGCGCCTGCCGTCCTGGAACACCCGCAGCGCCTCGGCGTGCCGACCGCTGCGGTACAGCGCGATCATCAGCAGCCCGCGCATGCGCTCGCGCAGCGGATGGTCGGTCACCAGGGCGGTCAGGTCGGGTACGACCTCCTCGTGGCGGCCGAGCGCGAGCAGGACGTCGGCTCGCTCCTCGGCGGCACCCGAGCGCAGTTCGCCCAGGCGGACCCGCTCGGTCTCCGCGAACGGGCCCGGCACCCCCGCGAACGCGGTGCCGCGCCAGAGCCCGAGCGCGCTCTCCAGCGCGTCGACCGCGCTGGTCGGGTCCCCGTTCTTACGCAGCTGCCGGGCCCGGGCCAGCTGCTGCTCGAAGGCCACCGCGTCGGGCTGGCCCGGCACCAGGTGCAGGACGTAGCCGGCCCCGGAAGAGACCAGCACGCGGCCGGGCCCGCGGGCCGACCGGGCGGGCTCGATGATGCGGCGCAGCCCGGCCACGTAGGTATAGATGCCGCCCTCGGCGCTGGCGGGCGGATCATGCCCCCAGACCGCGTCGACGAGTTCGCCGCGGGAGATCACCCGGTTGGCGCGCATGGCGAGGATGCCGAGGACGGCTTGCTGCCTGGGCTGCCCGACGCGCAGTTCTTCGGTACCATTCCAGACCGCTACCGGACCGAGTACGCCAACGCGCAAGACCACGGTTCACTGCCTCCGTTTATCGCCCACCCACCCAGCGCTCGACGCCGCCTCCCACCCCGGGCGCAAGCGTCTGCCATGAAGGCTACAGCGATTTAGGCCGGTCCTCCAGAAAAAATCTAGATCACGTAGAGACTGCCCGTTAATAGTTGGTGCGCGCCAGGCCGCGGTTTCTCCGGCTCGGCGCTCGTGCGGGCTGCACGGCTACGCGGGGAGGGCAGCAGATGACGGCGAACGGCCGTGCCTGTGGGACCTCCGACGGCCAGGACCGCGACCGGGGAAGGGTTGCGGAGACCGGCGAACCGGCGGCGGCCGGGCCCTGAAGCCTCCGGGCACCTACGTGACCCGGAGTGGCCGACCCTCACGGCACCCCCCTCACTACCTGCCGTGAGGGTCGGCACCCTCAATGTCGGCCGCGCCGACCACGCTCTAGCCGTACCGGGCAGAGGCATCCGGGCAGAAGAGGCTTTATGAAATCGTCGGGCTATCTTGCTCATTACGTCACAAGACGCATCTTCTGCGCGAGGCCGGGCAAACGGGACTGTGTCCTGCGGCCCCACGCCGCTCGGCCGGTCCACCGGGTAAGGTTTGCCTAAGCTAAGTCCGGTCCGGCAGATCAGGCACCCACGGTTGGAGGCTCGCGCATGCTCGCGACGCTCGTCATCTTCCTGCGCGAGGGCGTGGAAGCGAGCATGATCATCGCGATCCTGCTGGCCTACCTCAACCGGATCGGCCGCCGGGAGCACTTCCGGGACGTCTTCGTGGGAGTCGGCGCGGCGCTGGCGCTCGCGACCGCGGGCGGGATCGCGGCCTACGAGACCATCCGCAGCTACGACGGCTCGCGCGTGCAGACGATCTTCGAGACCGCGACCTACCTGGTCGCCGCGACCGTGCTGACCTATATGACGTTCTGGATGCGCAAGCATGCCCGGTCGCTGTCCAAGGAGTTGCGGGCCCGGGCCGACGCGGCGCTGGACGGCCGGGCCCGGTGGGGCCTGGGGCTGCTGGCCTTCCAGGCCGTCGGCCGCGAAGGGCTCGAGACCGTGGTCTTCACCCTGGCCATCATCTTCTCCACCTCCACGGCGGGCGCCCTGAGCGGAGCGGTGATCGGGCTGGCCGCATCGCTGGGCATCGCGTTCGCCATCTACCGGCTGGGCCACAAGCTGAACCTGGCCCGGTTCTTCACCGTGATCGGCGTCCTCCTGATGGTCTTCGCCGCGGGCCTGCTAGCCGACGCGGTGGAGAACCTGCAGCAACTCGGCTGGCTGCCGGTGCTCGACGCGCCGATGTGGCACACCGCCCGGCTGCTGTCCGAGGACAGCGCGCTCGGGGACGTGCTGCACAGCTTCTTCGGTTACAGCGACGCCCCCACGCCGCTGCAGCTGCTCATCTACGTCGCGTACCTGGGCATCGTGGTGGTTGTCTACCTCGGCGTGCGGGCCAGGCTCGCGGCGCGCGGGAGCGGCCCCCAGCCGGCCGCTCGCTGAGGGGTTTCTCACCGCTGGCTGACGGTTGGCTCTGAGTCATGGCGGCGGGGGCGCGCCAGCGTGCTGAACCGCCTACGATAGAGCGCGGTACCCGGGATGACGGCTACTCTTGCGCGGTTGGCGCAGGTATGACAACAGCGAGCGCGGACCTGATCGCCGCGTGCTGAGGCAAGGGTTGGACGAAGCGAGCATGGGCAAGGCAAGCAGAACGAAGGTTGAATCCACCCGCCGGGAGAAGATCGCCGCGCAGCGGGCGGCGGAGCGCCGGGCGGAGAAGCGCCGGCGGATCCTCCTCGCCTCGGGCAGCGTGGTCGTCGTGTTGGCGATCGTGCTGGTCTTCGTCATCGTCAAGCTGAACAGCAAGAGCCCGTCGGGCTCGTCGTCGGCGTCGAACGGCCCCACCGGCGCGGCCCTGGCCGCCGTGGTGGACAAGACCACCTCGGTGCCCGCGAGCACGCTGGACGCTGTCGGGTCAGGCGGCTTCACCGGCAAGATCCAGACGATCACCGGGTCGCCGAAGGCCCTGACGGCGAACGGCAAGCCCGAGATGCTGTACATAGGCGCCGAGTTCTGCCCCTACTGCGGGGCCATGCGCTGGGGCATGATCGTGGCGTTGAGCCGGTTCGGCACGTTCTCGGGCCTGAGCACGGTCCACTCGTCGAGCATCGACGTCGACCCCAACACGCCCACGTGGACCTTTTACAAATCCACCTACACCAGCAAGTACCTGACCTTCAGCCCCGTCGAGCTGACCACGAACGTCCCGGACTCCAGCTCCGCCTCGGGCTACGTCAACCTGCAGACCCCCACCCCGGCCCAGCAGGCGCTGCAGAATAAGTACGACGTCGCGCCCTACAGCAGCCAGAACGGCGCGATCCCGTTCATCGACTTCGGCAACAAGTACCTGACCATCGGCACTCCGTACGACCCGGGCGTGCTGGCCGGGCTGAGCTGGAGCCAGATCGCGACGGACCTCAGCAACCCGCAGAGCACGGTCGCCCAGGCCATCGACGGGACGGCGAACAACATCACGGCCGCGATCTGTAAGATGACCGGCAACCAGCCGGCCAGCGCGTGCACCTCAGCCATCCAGTCCCTGGAGAGCCAGATCTAAGGCTGGCTTAAGACTGGCACGATACGATCCCGCCAGCAGCCGTGACACCACCGGAGGCGAAGCCCGGATGACAGCGTCGAAGTCGAGCCGCGCCAGGCAGGCCCGCGGCCAACGCGCCCAGGCCAACGGGCGGAACGGCAGCGCGGCGGAGGGCCGCGCCAACGGGAACGGCACCGCGGTCAAGGCCGCTCCTCCGGCCAAAGCGGCGGCTCCGGCCAAAGCGGCGGCTCCGGCCAAAGCGGCGGCTCCGGCCAAGGCGGCGGCTCCGGCCAAGGCGGCTCCGGTCAAAGCCGGCACCGTGGTCAAGGCGGGGAGCCAGCCGCGGGCCGCGGCGGCCCGCGGAAGCGGGCCGGACCGCCGCGGATCGCGCGGGCCGGCGCTCACCCAGGAAGCCACCGCTGAGGCGCCGGGCACCTCAACCGTCCCGCTGTGGTTTCAGCTCGTCACCTTCGCCCTGGCGCTGGCCGGGCTGGGCGTGTCGATCTACCTGACCATCGCGCACTTCACCGAGTCGACGCTGCTCGGGTGCTCGGAGACGGGCGGGCTGGTGAACTGCACCAAGGTGACGACCAGCCCGCAGTCGTACGTGTTCGGGATCCCGGTGGCCGTGCTCGGACTGGCCTTCTACCTGGCCGCGGTGGCGCTCATGAGCCCGTGGGCCTGGCGGTCGCGCCGGTACCGGCGCGAGATCTACTTGATCCGGCTGGCGTCACTGGTGGTCGGGATCGGCTTCGTGCTCTACCTGCTCTACGCCGAGCTGTTCATTATCGGGAGCATCTGCCTGTACTGCACCAGCGTGCACGCGATCACGTTCCTGCTGTTCCTGCTGACCGCCCTCGCCGCCGCGGCCTGGGGCCTGCCGGGGCGCCAGCGCGCTTAGGCGCCGAAGCGGCGGAGGCGGAGGCTGTTCCAGACGACGAAGACCGAGGAGAGGGTCATGGTGGCCGCGGCGACCAGGGGGTTGAGGAAACCGAGCGCGGCCAGCGGGATGGCCAGGATGTTGTAACAGAAGGCCCAGGCCAGGTTGCAGCGGATGGTCGTGAAGGCGGCCCGGGCCAGCGCGATGGCGTTGGGGACCGCGTCCAGGTCGTCGCGGAGCAGGATCATGTCGGCGGCGACGATGGCCACGTCGGTGCCGGAGCCCAGGGCGAGGCCGAGCTGGGCGGCGGCTAGTGCGGGGGCGTCGTTGACCCCGTCGCCGACCATCGCGACCGAACGGCCTCCGGCCTGAAGATCTGTGATCACCCGGGCTTTGGTCGCGGGCAGCGCCTCGCTGAGGACCTCGTCGATCCCGGCGGCTGCGGCCACGGCCTGCGCGGTAGCGGCGTTGTCGCCGGTAAGCAGGACGGGGCGCAGGTCCAGGCTCCGCAGCCGGGCGACGGCCGCGGGGGCCGACGGCTTCACCGTGTCCCGTACGGCCAGGGCCCCCCGGACCGCGTCGTCCCAGCTGACCAGGACCGTGGTGCAGCCGACGTGCTCCTGCTGCTGGCACCACGCGGCCACGGCCGGGGGGACCTCGGCGAACAGCGTGGCCCGGCCGACGGTGACCTCGTGCCCGTCGACGGTGCCGCGGGCGCCCAGGCCCGGGAGCGCCCGGAAGCCGTCGGCGGCGGCCAGCGGCGCCGCCTCGGCCATGGCCAGGGCGGTGACGGCGGCGGCAACGGAGTGCTCGGAGGCCTGCTCCACCGAGCCGGCGAACCGGAGCAGGTCGCCGCGGCTCACCCCGGGGACGGCGAGCAGGCCGATGACGGTCATCTGGCCGGTGGTGACGGTGCCGGTCTTGTCCAGCACCACTGTGTCGATGGCCCGGGACGACTCCAGGGCCTGGTAGCCCTTGATGAAGATGCCGAGCTGGGCGCCGCGCCCCGAGGCCACCACCAGGGCCGCCGGGGTGGCCAGGCCCAGCGCGCAGGGGCAGGCGATGATCAGCACGGCCAGCGCGGCGCTGAACGCGTGGCCCGCCGGGCTCCCGGCCAGCAGCCAGCCGGCCAGGGTCAGCGCCGAGCAGGCCAGGACGGCGGGGACGAATACCGCGCAGATCCGGTCGGCCAGCCGCTGGACGCCGGCCTTGCCGGCCTGGGCCTGCTCCACCATGTTGATCAGGTGGGCCAGCTGGGTGTCCGCGCCCACCTTGTCGGCCCGGATCACCAGGCGGCCGGTCAGCACGATCATGCCACCGGTCACGGCGTCGCCAGCGGCCGCGTCGACCGGGACCGATTCGCCGGTCATCGCGCTGCGATCCACCGCCGACTGGCCGGACAGGACCTCGCCGTCCGCGGCGATCCGCTCTCCGGGACGGACCACGAACCGCTGGCCCGCCCGCAGCATCCGGGCCGGGATCCGCTGCTCGGTTCCGTCGTCAGTGTCGTCTTCCGGCAGGACGCAGACGTCCCGGGCGCTGGCCGCGGCCAGGTCCCGCATCGCCTGCCCGGCGGCGCGCCGGGCCTTCGCCTCATACAGCCGTCCGGCCAGGAGGAACGTGGTCACCGAGGCGGCCACCTCGAGGTAGATGCCGCCGCCGGAGCCGTGCAGCAGGTTCTGCAGGCCGCTCAGCCGGCCCGGGCCGCGGTCCAGGACGAAAATCGCGTACGCCGACCAGCCGCAGGCCGCCAGGATGCCCAGCGAGACCAGGGTGTCCATCGAGGAGGACAGGTGCCGGGCGTTGCGCAGCGCCGCGGCGTGGAACGGCCACGCCGCCCAGGTCGCCACCGGCACGGCCAGCGCGACCAGCAGCCACTGCCAGCCGGGGAACCTGGTCCACGGGAAGATCGACAGCATCAGGGACAGGTCGGTGAGCGGCACGAAGAACACCAGGGCCAGCGTCAGCCTCCGGCGCAGCCTTCGCACCGCGGCCTGTTCGGCCTCAGCACCGGCGCCCGGTCCGTCCGGGCGGGCCACCGCCGCGGTGTAGCCGGCCGCCTCGACCACTTTGATCAGGTCTGGCGTGGACACGGCGGCGGGGGCGGAGACGTAGGCCCGTTCGGTGGAAAGGTTGACGGCCGCGGTGACGCCGTCGAGCTTGTTCAGCCGGGCCTGGACTCGCGCGGCGCAGGCGGCGCAGGTCATCCCGCGGACGACCAGCTCGACCTGGGTGGTCTCGGGGGCGGCGGTGACCATGGCCGTCACCGTACCTGACGCCACGGAACCGGTCATGGGATGCCCGGGCCGGTGACCGTCGCGGTGACGGTGACGGTGCCGGCGTGGCGGAAGGTCAGCGTGAGCGGCACGGTGGCCCGGGATTCGTACGGGGAAGGCTGCTGGAGCACCAGGTCGTCACCAAACGGGGTAAGCGTGAGGGTACCGTGCGCGGGGATGACCAGCCCGCCGACCTGCGTCGGCGGCCCGGCCGGCCCGGCCCGCTGGGTCAGCACGACGCGCCGGGCGAAAGGGCTGCGCGCGGCGACCAGCTGGTCGGGGGTGCCGCTGAGGTTCCTGATGGTCAGGAATGTGGCCGCGGTGCGTATCTCGTCGGCCGCCCGCGGGGTGAACGCGCGCATCGGGACAGCGGCCTGGGTGACCTGGAGGCTGACCCGGGTGAGCGTGCCGGCGCCGCCGGTGCCGGCCCAGGCGGCCAGCAGCCCGATCGCCACGACCGCGCAGGTCACCGGGCCGGCGACGGCGCGGAGCAGGTCACGCACGGGCCTGCTCCCGGGCCGGGCGGGGGCGGAAGCGGCGCAGCCGCAGGCTATTGCCGACCACGATCAGCGAGCTGGCCGACATCGCGACGCCGGCGAACAGCGGGTTGAGGTAGCCGAGGGCGGCCAGCGGGATCGCGACCAGGTTGTAGCCGGACGCCCAGGCTAGGTTCGCGCGGATCACGGTCATAGTGGCCCGGGCCAGCTCCAGGGCGGCCACGATGCTCAGCGGGTCGCCGCCGACCAGGGTCACGTCGGCGGCGCCGATGGCCGCGTCGGCGCCGGTTCCGACGGCCAGGCCCAGGTCGGCCTGGGCCAGCGCGGCGGCGTCGTTCACCCCGTCGCCGACCAGGGCGACCGAGGTCCCGCCGGCCTGCAGGCTCCGGACGGCCTCCACCTTGCCCTCGGGCCTGACTCCGGCCAGCACGTCCGGAGCCGGGAGGCCCAGCTCGGCGGCCACCGAGCGGGCGGTGTGCGGGTTGTCGCCGGTGAGCAGGAGCGGCCGGATACCCAGGCGGGCGATCCGGGTCACCGCCTCAGCGGCGTGCGGCTTGAGCTGGTCGGCGACCACGAGCGCGGCGCGCACCCGGCCGTCCCAGCCGGCCAGCACGGCGGTCCGGCCCCTCTTCTCGGCGGCCTCGGCGGCCCGGCCGAGCGGGGCGGGCACGGTGAGGGACAGCCGGGCGAACAGGTCCGGGCGGCCGACCGTGATCTCCCGGCCCCCGACGGTGCCACGCACGCCGGCGCCGGGCAGCGCGGTGAAGCCCGCGGCCGGCGGGAGGGAGCCCAGCCGGGCGGCGGCGGCCCGGGCCACGGCCTGGCCGACCGGGTGCTCGGAGGCGTCCTCCACCGCGCCGGCCAGCCGGAGAACCTCGTCCTCGGCGGTGCCGTCGGTGATCACCTCCAGCACGGTCATCGTGCCGGTGGTCAGCGTGCCGGTCTTGTCCAGCGCCAGGATCCGGATCCGGCCCGCCGTCTCGATGGCCTGGGCGCTCCTGATCAGCACGCCGAGCTCGGCGCCGCGGCCCACCGCGGCCAGCAGGGCGGTCGGGGTGGCCAGGCCGAGCACGCACGGGCAGGCGACCACCAGGACCGCGACCGCGGCGCTCCAGGCGGACGCCGCGGGCAGCCCCGCCCCCAGCCAGAAGCCCAGCGTCGCGACGGCGACGGCGATCACGCACGGCACGAACACCGCGGCGATCCGGTCGGCCAGCCGCTGCGCCCCGGCCTTGGTGGCCTGCGCCTGGCTGACCAGGTGGGTGATCTGCGCCAGCAGGGTGCCAGAGCCGACCTGGGTCGCCCGCACCACCAGCCGGCCGCTCATGTTCACCGTGGCCCCGGTCACCGGGTCGCC
>Ga0335073_10005707_pt1 | contig 17475 bp, 22 predicted proteins | sample Lox_Sample_22_FD_207093 | JGI IMG/M metagenome (GOLD analysis project Ga0335073, IMG submission 207093) | Soil microbial communities from Loxahatchee National Wildlife Refuge, Florida, United States - Lox_Sample_2.2 | ecosystem: Environmental > Terrestrial > Soil > Wetlands | place: USA...
AAGTAGTCGGTGATATGTGGACAGGAAAAGATGTGATATCTGTCTTGGCGATTTGTGAAATAGTCATTGGACAGGTTCGCGCCCGAGAGAATCAGGTCGTCATCAACGCCGTACAATTTCATATGTTGAAGTCCCCAGCCTTCATTGACACGCCGAGGTACGATAGATTTGCGGATCCCAGTTAGATTAGGAGTGTGAAACATGCGTATATCGACGCGCCGTTCGCCAAACTCCTCGACAAGTGGAGCCAATAAAGACGCACTCGACGGCTCAGGTGCCTCACGTGTCCCTCGTAGAGCATCTGTGAGAATTGATATGCGAAGATTTTGATTTTTTCTAAGAGCTTCTTGAAGCGTAGAAATCTAGACGACTGTCAGGTCAAGGTCGATTGAATTCCACGATGTGCTTCTCACGAGTTCGTGCTCTGTCTTCCCAATGTACAATGTCGAAAGATAGATTCTGTTCTTTGCGTTTAGAATCTTCGCCTAGAACTTCAAGTTAGTACGAGGCCAATGCCGTTATAAGAGAATCGAATGCTACACTTCAATTTTCTGTAACGCCGCCGTTGTTTTGGTTCTAGACCTTAAGACGCACCTTCAGTGTATCATAGAAATCAGTAGGAGACTTCAAGATCTGTATTTGGGATGGCTGGAGCTCAAATCGCGGTGATAGCCTATCCAGCTCCGTTGTGAATGCCCCAAGTATCGATGCAGAGGACTGCGGAGCTGGCGTTGATGTGGTGGATGATGTTGCGTACTTTCGAACTGCTCTCGAGCGATGCGCTCTCCATCTTGTATGTAGATCGCTGCGGCATCTTGCACAGCGAAAGAAGCCTCGGGATATCATCTCTGGCAAAAGGATGGCTTTATCTCCTGATGAAAGAAATTGCGAGCTATACGTTGCACGTTCAGAAGACAATGGCGATCCGCTATTCTTCTAACTCGGCGTTCTTATTGGCCGTGCGCACGGAGCAGGGCAGTTGAAGTGAACGTCAACTCAACCCACCACATCTCCAATTACCTCCCAAACCTTCGCCCACAATGTCGACGATACTGAGGACGTTGCGGAATCTGAGGAGGATAGGTTTAAAGGTACAATCGGCTCCCATGAAACTCAGCGGCTGCTCTGCTAACGCGCAATTGTTCGCAGGACTATGGTCATCAAATGCAGGTATGTGCGATCTTCAACGTCTTGGATGTATTGTAACTAACATAATGCCTCCGGAAATATAGTATATAGGTACTTTGTCTTTCACTAAAGCTCCAAGCTAGCCATTGACCGGGCATAGGTGATACTAAAGCCGGCACCTTGATCGGAACTGACCGCTACGGCAACAAGTTCTATGAGAACCTCGAGGAAGAGCTTCCATGTCAGTCCACCTTAACCACAGCGCCTAGTTGAATACTAACGGGCTACGTAGTGAGAACCAGATGGGCAGACTACAAGAATAAGGAATACGATCCGTATGTCTCAACCTCTCTCACCTAGGAACATTCTCACTGACTTCGACGTACAGCTCTCAAATAGAACCTGGATGGTGCGCTCCAGCTCTCTTTTCAGAGTTTATTCCCGTACTGATCTTATGTAGGCACGCGTGGATATCCTACATGGTTGACAAGCCTCCCGTCTCAGATCCGATCCTCCAAACAGGTGTTCGTGCGTGGGAACCTAAGGAACATTTACCGGTGCTCACCATGAGTCGATCTGCATACAAGCCCTACAGCACTACGAAGAGCAAGTACTTCCAATGGACTCCTGTTGCAAAGGAGAGATAGTGAGAGGGAACAGAAGATATTGAATAGATTGTAAATAGCTAGAAATCGGAAGATGTCAGTCCAAGAAAAGCCTTTCTGATTCGTCTTCTTGATCCTCGAAAAGTCTCTCGTTCGTGGACTCCTCTTCACACGTCAATTTTGGTTATTATTCCTTCGTGGTTCTTTCGAGAGTCATCAAAGATTGTCTTCTGTGTGATTAGTATCTCTCAGCACGCTTTTCACCGTCATCCCGTTTTGGTCTTAAGCACTAGATTGAGTTGCATGTACAGTCAATAAGAGATATTACAAAGAAATGCTTATGTTGCTCTTACTCTTGAAGTTTGTCGAATATGCAAGTTCATATCAGAAGGATATGGCGCATAACAATCAAGTCTGCATGAACTACTGTACTCGATGTCTGAAGGAACCTAAAGCCAAATCCGATGGGAAAGTGGTCCGTGCACACAAGGGAGGCGACGCCTATAGCCCCAGACTTTTGAAGTTGGAATCTGAAAAAGCGACATCGCAGTAATCCTCTCTCATACACTGCTTTCTATTAAATAAATCGGGATTCGTGACCCAGAGTTAAAATGGATTCGTTATCAATGCAAGACTTGCAGAACCTCCCCGAGCGCGACAAGGCCGAGCTTCAAAACTTCATCCGCAACGAAACTCAGAAGTCCGCAATCCAGCAAAGTAAGATCTCCAAGTTTCATCACGCCAATGTAGTTCCCCTCGTTCCTACCATGTGCCCTCTTCTCACCCTTCTTAATGCCCTGTATATCCTGGTCGAAGCGACTGTCAGGCCTTTCAAGCCTTCTACCAAAAAATTCAAGACCAATTAAAGAGCTATGAACTAATGTCTTCGGGACAGACATACACACCTACACAGACATTTGCTTCCGCAAATGCATTACCTCAACGATAAAGCAGGGAAAGTTGGATAGATACGAGGAACCGTGCATGCAGAACTGCGTTGATCGTTTTATGGACGCGAACACTCTTGTGCTGAAGCAATTGGAGATGATGAGGAATGCCAATCCATAAAGCAGTTGAATCAAGAATGGGACATCATAAAGGGGCATAGACTGGATTGTACGATAGTAGGAGACGCAAATCGAGCAGTGCATAGGCATGGAGTTGAAAACATGGACAGGATTGGGTCACGCATCTCAGCTCCGTCATGCGCTTGAATATCCTAACAGAATTCTCAAAGGGTAGATAAAATATCAAATATAGATTATGGACCACATTCCGCCATTGATGGAACTTTCGACGTGATTTCATTCGAATATGATTGCTATTGGCCGCAAGCCACGAGAACCGCTTTAGCAGTCTCGGAATGCACGCTACTCCGTCCCAACGCCGTAAGCCGTGAAGACCTATGCACAACCCATAAGTCACCCTCTAGACAATGCTCAACTTCGTCGCCGCAATATCCAGCGCATCAACATCTGGTGTTAGCCTTGCATATGCCTTCTTCGAACCATCGGGCCGGATGAGGGTGTTGATCTTGACGGTGTCCACATCGTACATCTTCTTCAGTGCCTCCTTGATTTGCCTTTTGTTCGCCTTTACATTAACGATGAAAACAAGTGTGTTGTTCTCTTCGATCTTCTTCATCGCAGATTCGGTGTTGAGGGGGTAGAGGAGAATGTTTGACGCATCTAGGCGTGGCTCATGCTGAGAAACAGTTACTGTTGTGTCCTCGCCCTTGATTTGATCGCTCGAACTTACGTTGATGCTCTTCCGTGGATATCTTGGGGTGCGGGAGAGGACCAGAGTCTTTGGTCGGTGAAAGGTTGTGCTATGTCGGACCTTGCGCACTTTCTGTGAGTGGGTCTGGGTATCGACCAGTTAGCATCATTCAGAAAACTATCCAGAGTATTCTGTGTACTTACACCCTTCAGGGCTGCCTTCGCAGCTTGGTTGGCCTTCGCAGCTTTGTTGCCGGGCTTGCCCTTCCCTAAAGACAGGTTAGTGATGGCATTCATGATGGGAATGGCGGATTTGTGGCATCAAAAACAAAGCTTTGTACATAAAGAGGACTGTAATTAACATACCTGACTTCGCGTCTGCTTTCGGAGCCATTGTGTGTACGCGATGAGGATAATCGTGCTTCTTGCAGGTGAAGTTCAAAGAAATTGGAAGTGCGCTTCGTTTTGCCGGCCGAAGTTCTACCGATAAGGCAACAAGGCAACAACATTTGTTTTGACAGCGAACTTCCAAACTTCTTCTTTTCTCCAGTTTATTCCATACCCTTGTTACATTGAGTGCATAATGGGCGTACTGAATGGCAATTTCCAAACGGAGCTCTTCGAACAGAAACAAGAAAAGCCTGTCCCATGGGCGTCCGCCAACGGCGAAGAAATCTACCCCTTCACTTTCCGCAAAGTCAACTCGCGGAATAATTCGAACTCACCACCAATTGCACAAGAGACTTGCTCAGGCGAAGAAGGATGGCGATGGCAGCAAAATTTATGAACTGGAGGAACAAATTCAGGCAAATGGAGGATTGAAATTGTATCAACAAGCAAGTATCACGGGCCAGTCCTCGTCCAGAGGTGGAGACTCCTCGAAGCAATTGATGAACTGGCTTCAAATTGGCGGCATTTCTTCCGATTCAGTCAGAGAGAAGCTAAGAATGCTCGAAATTGGTGCATTGTCTCCAAATAACGCATGTTCAACATCCGGCATTTTTGAGATAACTCGGATTGATCTGAAATCTCAGCATTCCGATGTTGAAGAGCAAGACTTCATGCAAAGGCCACTGCCGACAGATGAAGCAGATAAGTTTGACATTCTCTCTCTTTCATTAGTTTTGAATTACGTTGCCGATGCCGCTGCAAGAGGAGAAATGCTTCGCAGAACGTGCGCCTTTCTAAAGTCATCGACCACCGATTCTCCGGAAATATCACCTCAGAAGACAACAGACGCACTATTTCCTTCTCTATTTCTTGTCTTACCAAAGCCGTGTGTCAACAATTCTAGATACATGACCGAAAATCACCTGGAAGTGATGATGGCAACTCTGGGGTTCAGCAAAGCCAAACATAAGCTCTCGGCAAAGCTCTACTACTCTCTGTGGACGTATGATTCCAAGGAAGCTGAGGAGACGCGACGATTTCCGAAGATGGAGCTGAATCCTGGCAAGAATAGAAACAATTTTTGTGTCCTCTTTCGCTGATGTCGATATGATAGCAGCGACAGCAACAGTGGCACTGCCATAAGCGCCACAAAAAGCACATGGTCGCATGGATGCCCATTCTGCCTCTGCTCTACAAACTGGTTTCCTCTTGCGCATCGCTTAAAACCTGCTTCGCCCCATGACGGACCGGTGATGTAGGGCTAACCAATTCCGCTTTTAGAGGCGATCGTCGATCGCTACCGCATTGGGGCGGGTCGGTTGACTGCTTACGGTTGAGGGATGATGATCAATTCGATATGGCATTGTGTGATGCCATTCTCATGTTGCGTGCGCCACAGGACTGCAATAAAGTGTTATTGCGAACATACGATGTCTCGGGGGTGCAAAAACTTGGGAAAGGATGATTTCGCTCCGAGATCGTTGATCAGTAAATAAATCTTGGCGATATGTGTCTTATGGATCAGTATTGAGAGTATGCGGATTCTTGTTTATCGCTCGCTTCGTACACGGAGATCCGAAGGGCTGTGTCGTCATAGCAGGCTTGCTACGGCTGAAATGCTTCTTACCCGCGGGAAAGCGCGTCACCAGCTCTGATATCAACACTCATACTCCCACTTTCTATTTCTACTCCAAACAACCTAAATAATTCATTCTCCGTCACCACACATATCAACTTCCTCAATTTCACGAATAAAGTTAACGGTTCCACTAAGATCAACAACGAGCTTAATTCCGTTCAAAGAATTCAAACTAGTCTAGCTCTACGGGCAAAATGGGTGCCGTCGTTTCCTGCGTAAGTTGCTTCCTACTCTTACATCGCTGTCCTTGTTCTTTGCCTGCACCGACTTGCCTTAGTTATGGGACATGCTGACGAAAAGCAAACAGATCGAAAGCGTTTTCCGCGCCATTGGTGACTGCTTAATGGCTATTGTGAATGGTATAGGAGCCGTTCTTATGGCGATTATTGGTGGTATCGTCGCTGTCTTCGACATCATCGTGTCCTGCCTCACCTGCCATCGCACTCGTAGGCATAGGACACGAAATGGCATGGGGACTGGCACTGGAGTGGGCACTCGCCATGGCATGGGGACAACATCTAGAATTTAATACTTGTTTCTCGTCAATCTCCGCTGAACTGCCTGCACTTCAGATTGGCAATGAGATTCGGAAGGAACGAGCGAACAACGATGTTCGGAGAGCTATGCGCCATCGGGGATTACGATAGAGATTGGATTTGCGAGTGCGGTGATATGCGAAGGTCTTCCTATCAATGACCTTCAATGTGTTTCCGCGGACGGAAAAAAGGTGTTCAAGGAGTGATGGACTTTGATGTTACATTTCAATACCCATGTTCGCTGCGTTCTCAATAGTCCTGTCCTCATGTCGCTAAATAGTTGATGGATCCTATGCAGCGTATCTCTACAAACTTCTTGAATCAAACAGTCAGTTTGACTTAAAAGTGAGCTTAAACTCGTCAAAAGACTGTAATTTCAATTTAAAAACGAGCCAGATGCCCATCACTTAAATTTGTCGCAGCCTCGATTACCCCAGATTTATGTAAATATAGTAAAATCCTAGTCAGCCACACGGAAAGATCCGAAGTCGATCCAAACAATCCAAACAGCCACTTCACAGCTACAATGCCAATCTACTACCTTCAATCTCAATGCCACCGCCACGATTAAATACTCGACTCTCGGCCTTTCGCCAAACGTACATTCTTCCTCCTCGGTCTTCCGTCCTCCTGGGTCGTAACTATGTGACAGCTACCGCGTCAACAGCATCTCCACGGGCTTCCAAACGCCGTATCCGCCCTTGGATATACGGCATAGTCTTTGGCGTTGTTGGCTTCACAGCAGGAAAGCTAACCACCTACTCGCTACTTCCTCCACCGTCTCCCGCCGCTGGTACAAAAGAAGATACACTGTTATTGAATAAGCTCAATGCCAATGTGGACAAGCTGGGCATCGTCAAAGAGCTCCGCGCAAAGACTGCGCCGTTGCCAACCACGGGCGAAGCCTTACGAGTTGACGCGCAACCAGCATCTGTAGATGCTCCGGTTCTCGGTGGTGAGTGGGTGGAGTTGCAGGATCCGTTCAGCATCGGAACGTGGACAGGACCCCAGCACTCAAAGAGAATGCTGAGCATGTTTACTGGCTTCAGAGGCTTGGGTATCAATCGCGCTTTCTGGAATACTACCACGCGTGAACTAGTCTTTGTGACATGGTTTGGGGGCAGCCTCTGTGGATGGCCTGGTGTAGCACACGGTGGTATGCTTGCCACGCTCCTTGAAGAGGCTGGGTTTGTTGCGTACGAACTTTCAGAGGGACCGGATGATTCGGCACATAAGATCGACAGAGAGTTGGAACGGAATCCAAAGAGCTTAGACTTGACCTATTTAAGGCCCACGGTTGCGAATGCCTTTTACATTATTAGAGCGAAGGTCATAGACGGCAGGTTGGAAACACCGAGACCGAAAACTGAGTTGGGCGTAGAGAAGGATCTCGCGAAGCGAACTGCATCAGAGATCCCTGGCGCCAAGGTTAATTGCTCAATAGAGTCCCTAGACGGGAAGGTTTACGTCAAGGCTGTTTCGGACTGGAGCGCGAACGAGGGAACAGTGACTAGGACCTCTCGGAAGGTAGCTCGACGTTGGTGGTCACTGTGGTAGCCCGAACGGGAGTGTCAGATGTATTCGATTGACATAAATATCGTTACGACTATCTCGTTCTGCAAGGTTCTGCAACTAGCAGCTTGCGTCAAGTCTCCTGACGCGGAGGTGTACGAGAATATAAATCAATCCTGTCCGAGAAAGGATTGGTGAGCCGAAGCACGACTCTTTTCGAACAAGTGATAGAGTGTGCCATTACCGTCACCTACGTCAAACCATTTTTCCGCCCCAAGTCCACCCAGCCCACTTCGTATGTGGAAGAGGTCCGGAGGCAGAATCCAGTTGGTTGAGGAGAGTTACACAGGTAATGAGCACAATAATCTCATCGAGCTGTGTGGTGTCGAGGGCCAAGATTCCGCCTTTGTCGTACGTGTGTTTGGCTCCAAATTTCGCAATCTCAACTCTCTTATCACCGATAACCTTGGTGAGCATTGCAATATTCTCCTTCTTATCCCAAAAGTACAGGACGCTATCCTTCACGAAGCCCTCAGCACGGCGACCCATGCCAACTGGCTTCATTTCGATGTCGTGAGTAGAATGTGTTGAGCCTTGCGGGAAGCTGAATGTTCGGATACCAAATGCCATGATTGGAGCACTGATTGTAGCGACTTCATTCTGGCTCTCGTCCGTGACAACTTTCTGGCGTTTGAAGGCTTTCGGTTGCTTGATCTCAAACACAGCATCCCTGGCTTCCAAGTCCTTTGCGAAAACATGTAGTTCATAGATGTATTCGGCGCTCATGCCATCGTAATTGTGCTTGACGATGTTTGTCAAGTCAAACACAGATGAACCAGCGGAAAATCCAGAAGAAGCTTTGATAAAGAGAATCTTATTCGGCTTAAGCGCTACACTCTCGTCAAGGGGAATTTCTTCTGGTTTCTTCATTCTGGTTGAGTAGATTAGAAAAGACTATGGGTTAGTTCTACAATTATCTCCTCGCTCATCGTCGCCGGCATTATCAAGATTAAAAAGTGATCAAGTTCCGCATTAGACGACGGGTGGTGACTGGTGAGAGAGAATTGTCAGACCAGGCATGCTCGAGCCTCACGTGACGTTTGTCTTTCTGGACATCAGTTTATTTCTCAGATAATGCGATCATAGGTGGAGAGTGAAGATGCAGAATAACCATACGCGACATGCGACCAGGAACAACGCCCACGCTCATAGCCTCTTGGTTCCATGTGATCATACTCGTTTCTATCTCGTTTTGAGCTCAGACGGCAGATTAAACTGTTCATAATGCGGTAAACCATTTCAAAAATTTGATAAGCGACCATGTAAACAATGAAATTAAGTCAATGCGGAGCCCTAGATTGCTTCCAATTGTTTTGATTGAAACAATCGGGAGCAGCAGATTGTGATTGGGACGCGATGGCACGCATGGCTCAATGATGCCAGCCGAAGTCGAACCCTAAGTTTCCTGCCCTAGAAACACTTCTAGAGTGGGATATGTGTAGTGGGTCGTGTCGTTTGGCGATGATCACCATGCCAAATCATATCGAATGATATCAGACCATGGAAACAAGTCGTCGCGGCGATGACGGCATCCCGTTCATCAAACCGGATCGTCTGGGCCGATGAAAAGCCATGATGGATACAACTCCGTTTGATAGATGCTATTATGCTCGACCCAGAATATGGCTACCTTAACTTAACACTACCAGATCGTCTAGGCTGTAAATACACCAATTGAGAGCAAGAGAAACGCCAAGCGACACCGCACTTCGCCATAACGATTCAACACACAAATTAGCCGCAGAAAAGTATTCTACTCATACAATACTTAGAAGAGTTGAAGAGCAAACAAAAAAGAAAAGTTTTGTAGTCGTCATCCCCCCAGCGTATGTACTAGCTGCAGTCACCCTTTCATAACAATGTCCAAATGAGGTCCGAAGTCACCTGAAACCTGGAGTTACGGGCCTGAAACAAGCCACCCAGGTCTAATAGTGTAGCCTCCTTACCAAACCCACCGCACGAACCAACCGGATTCCACGACCATTTCGTCTCAACAAACCAATTTCCTTGGCGCCGCTGCTCCAGAAACAAAGCACTGTCACTTGTAGTTCGCACATCGGACGATCCAAACTGATCGTCGTTTAGCTCAGACAGTTCCCGCCGACGCAGTAGCCGGAATTTCCGTGCCTCGGGCACTTGTTTTCGGTGAGCAGGGCGGTGATGGCGGTGGGCGCGCCGCTCGACTGCTGGCTCCAGCTGCCGGGCCTGCTGAGGAGGCCGGGCGTCGAGCCCAGCGTCGGCGGGCCATACGAGCCGGCCGCGGCCCCGAAGCCCTGCGCGTAGCTGCTTGCGTTCGGCGCGCTGAACGTCGCCCCTGCGTAGAAGGGCAGGCGGTCGGGCGCGCTGACCGCGCTGCCTGTCTGCGCGGAGAGAGGCGTCTGGTTGGGCTCCATCGCGCTTGGCACGCCGCCACCCAGGCTGAACGACGGGAACGGGCTGGGCTTCAGAAGACTGCCTCGGTCGGGGCTCTGGCCTGGAGTAGGTGGACGATGTACGAACTGCTGCGAGCCCGGCTGGTGGCGCCAGATCTCCTCGAGCTGACCAGGCGAAGCGTCGGCGCCGTACTCTGCGGCAATCGCGGACCAGAAGCTGGAGCGGTGGTTGTCGTAGATCGTTCGCAGGCGGTCTGTGTCGACGGAAGATTGACTGGGTAGAGTTGGTGGAGTGGTATTGATACGCAGACCATACTTCGGAGATTCGTCTGGACTGATCGGAGGCTTTGGCAGTAGTACTTTATGTTGTGGACGACCGCCCGGAGAGCTCTGCAGGCCGGCGAAACGAAGATCGGGTGAGATGCTGGAGAAATAGCTTTCGCTGTTTGCGTAGTCATATTCACCTGGAAGTGGATATTGGTTTGGCGAATGACGAGAAGAGTTGGATGAGCTACCGGAAGAGCATGAAGATGTACGCTTTCGGCGGTGGCTGCCGTGCGATAGTTGATGGTAATGCAAGCGACATGCTAACTCGGTCTTTTTCAGATGAGCAGCAATATGCTTGTATGGCATCTTCTGCATCCGAGTCTGAAGAAGATAGTTCTCCTGAGGCGGTATTAGTCGAAGTGGGACAAGCTTAACAAAGGCTAGGTCTTACCTCTTCTTCCGACCAAGATCGGTTGCCTCCAGTTGCAGACATTCTGCGGCCTCTGGAGCCAAGGGTACCGTGGAGATCAGTTGAAGAGCCAACGGTCTTTGGGACAGGTCGATTTTGCATGGTGGCTAAGGTATATGATTGGATTGAAGATTGTTCTAGCATGCGGGACTTTGAGAGGATTGTACGTTCTAAAACTTCAGGTGGAGCAAATGACAGGTGACTATTGGGCAGGAATGAACGAAAGCGTCAATCGAGCAACAGAAATAGTCATAAACAAGTGGACTATACACAAGAAGTGAAAGTTGAAGATATTGTCCAGCAATTGGTTTGTAAAGGAGCGTAAAGCAGCCCAACCAGTGGGATATGAATGAAAGTAGAACGGAGCTGCAGAGAAAATTGGACAAAGGTCTATTGCCGACAGGACAACATCAAGTAGGTGTCAAGTGACGAACGGTAGAGGGAGAGCGATATAAGGCTCATTTCTGAAGGCCGGGCATCGCAGACGGCATTGGTGATTAGAGTGGCGCCTCCTGATGTTGGCTACGTTTCCAAACCACGCGGATCGTCAGGTGCTGCGGCACACGTCGAAGGTTCAAAACACGGGAGAGCTATCAAGGAAACGGAGCTCCATGGTTCGGTCTCGTGTGGACAAAGCGTAGTCGTGGGTGTGGAAACATCCGGAGTGGGTCCGCGGCCAGATAGGGTTGGTGGTGCCTCAAGGCTGAAGGGCATGAATTTGGCATGCGATAACAGGAAAGCTCTCACCAATCTCAAACTTGCCTCGCCGTCGAATTGGACCAAAACAGCCAGGAAGTCCGGTTCATGGGGCGGGGAGTGACGCGGATGTATCAAACAGTCGAGACAGGAACATCTACAAGGACCTCTGCATCAACCGCGACCTACTGCAGCAACCAGGGTCGGGTGAGAAATAGACGTTAAACAGCCAACGAAAAAGGTTACCAAAGGTCTGTAACGGCTTGGCTAGATTTCTCGCGGGCACCGAGGTGGCATCAGTCGCGCGACTACAGCGAGCACCAATGGGGATATTCGAGAAGGGAGGCGACACATCCGTCACATTCGAGGAGCACGGGAGCTTCGGAAGAAAGAAGAGCGGTAAGGTGGGCGGTGCTGTGGGGCGAAGCGACCGAATCAAAGGGAGCGAAAAATAGAAAATGTCCAGCAATTAAAAAGGCCAGACATGTAGCGTTAGAAACAATCAGAGCCCGTCGAGGTCCCAGGGAGGCCGAAAGGCGAGGTCGTTTCAAATTTGCTAAGCACAAGCCCCAGGGCGTCACCAGGGTGACTCTGCAGCAAAGCACCACAACATTACGGCAAAAAGACGGTCAAGTCCGGCGCCATGGACGAGATACGTAGTTACAGACGTTACAGAGTAGACTGATGGTTGGAGTGCGAAACCGATGGCTGGAGAAAAGATGTATTTTGCGCCTCATCGCCTATACCTGCTCCCTACTGCACTCCTGGCTTCTCTCCATTTGCCCGTTCTGCTGCCCCAACTCCACCAGCTAAAGCAGCACACGGACTCTCGACGGTAATACAGGGTGCGGTATAAGAGCGGGCGAGAGAATGGGGAGGAGCCGTTGGTGGTAGTACAAAGACGCTCCACCACCTCCACAGTTCAGTACTCAATACTCTAGCCTCTTGGTCACTTTTTGCCCGTCCGCATGCATGTGCAAAGTGACCAATCGCGATGCATGAGGTAATCGATTCACGAATAGGCCGGAGGTATTTGCAAAACAGACCACCGCCATAGCTCAGCGCCGGTTTGCCGTACTCTAGCGTTTTCGGCGGGAGTCGGAGGCTGAAAAATGGGTACCGGTACACGTTCACCTGCCGACCGTTTTTCTAGCAGTTCTTGCGAGGCCGGTCCCGTATTTTCGAGATACATTCCAACCTCGCCGAATACGTTTCCCGGCATCTCATGATCTCACAGACTCGTTCTGGTCTTCCCATGTACTCCGTACATGAGCAATGCTGACAGTTTGCTTTGGCTTCATCGGTCCCCTGCGATTCGTGCAGAACCGAGTGACATTTTGGCAGCAACGGGCGACGGACAGTCCCGCGGATTGACGATCGGCATGCTGGACCAAAGTGCGGGCGTTATTGGCAGAGCATGGGCTGCAGCTGTGCGCCACGGCTCGAACCTCGACCGTACTCCATGGTCCGTCGACTTAGGTTCTTACCAGCCACCTGTTGTGCGCAAGCATTTTTCAAGTTGTTTTCATGCGACCTGCGGCCTGTTTCGACATAGCGGCATGCACAATGGCTTGCTCTAGCGCCTTGTCGCTCCTTCAGCGCAAACGAGCTTCTCCCACAGCACTCTACTTTGGAAGGTACCGCTGTGCGGCACGCTGTGTGCCATGGCTTTTTATCGCATCCCTACTCCCTACCCCCTCTCGTCGGTTTGTTCCGTGGGGTTTGCTAGGCCAGGCTGGGGGTCGATGATCCATGATGCGCCCGCCTTCATCCGCAAGCTCGCCAGACAATCGCGACGGCATGGAGATTGACGTCTCGCTGCAGCACACTAGGCTAGCCTTCGCTCCCAAACCGTCGCCGTGCAGCGGCCGCCAGTACTGCCAAAGGTTGCGCGACCTCTGAAGAAAAGAGCTCGTGATTGGACTTGCGACCAGGTATCTCCCCCGCCAGAGTATCGACGTACATATTCACTGCGGGGTAAACGCCGTCCCACAGAGGGAGCTGCATGTCTACGATACCATCAATCCACTTCGCCGGCCGCGCGTGGTCGATGTAGCAGTACGCGCGAATACGCCCTGACACCACTTGCCTTGCTTTTGCTTCTCTCGCGACGGCTGCACCTTCTCTCCAATCGAGCCCCTAGCCACTTGCAATGCTTTCCAGATGCATCCCCCGCCGTCCTTTCTCTGAGCTCTGACCTTTTTCTACTACTTGCGGGATACACTCTCTCGCCGGCCGTTTCGTACTCAATCTGTCCTGAATCCATGTACTTGATCTTCGTTCGCACGCGACGATCGCTTCTCTTCTGAATTCCAGCCACCTCCCCATCCTATGTCATCTTGAAAGAACCCTTTCCGAAGTCCAGTCTATCATGAAAAGGCAGCAGCCGTAGTCACTGCAGTTTTCCTTAAGCTTCCCTTTCAACGCAGCAAGCCGTCTTGGTACCGTTCGTGACCGGAAATTTTATGTGTACTATGGCTGCCATGTCGTGAGACTCTCCTCACCGATCATTAAGCTCCGTACTGGACTGTACCCGTCGTCTACGTACTCTGAGCCTCAACTGGCAAGCCCCTGATAGCTGACCGCGAATCGTGCTCGCTCTGCAGGACTACACCTGCCACGAAACGCACCTTGAAGCCCTCAACGCCATCAATCTTACCTCAACAGCAACCGCAGCAGACGCTGGCCGGTGCTTCAGCTCCCGTCTCCACCATGTCTGCTCCAGGCCAGCCGACTCCTGACAAGTTCAGTAATCTGCAAACACAAAGTACGCCAAACACATCGGTCAACTCCAGAAAACGACGGTTGTCTGGCCAGCCAGTAACTCCAAGTCCAATAGCTCCAGCACCGACCGCGGCTGCTACTGCAGCTGAACCTTCCGCAACTGCCGTGCCTACGACGGCACAAGATACGCCCGGCCCGCCGCCAGCGAAGAAGGGCCGGACGAACACGCCGTGGACTCCAGCTGAAGAGCTGAGATTGAAGCAAATGAGAGACGCAGGTAACAGCTGGAGTGAAATTGCAAAGGTAGGACCAGATTACGTGAAGAAAATGTTGGTGCTGACGATACCAAGGCTTTCCCTACGCGAACCGAAGGCAGTGTCAAGAAACACTGGTACAAGGCAAGTAACGCATCTATGCTTTTGTATGTGAGCGCACCAGCGCGCCACTGACTGGACTTACCCGCAGGACATGCACTACGCCGAATTCGCGGAAGACGAAGTAGGTTTACCTGTAGTCGCAATTGCTTCAAGCAGAAACGATGCATGACAATGGTAAAAAAAAAAAATTATTTGCTGACACTGACTTAGAGTGCCGCTCTCCTGGCTGCCATCAAGCAGTACGATGCAGACAAATGGAAGGTGATTGGTGCCAAAGTTGGAAAACCGGCAAAGGTTAGACTGCCGTCGTCTAATAAGATAATCAAAGCTGACAATTCGCATACAGGCCTGCGAGCAGTACGCCAAAGAACATTTTGGTGGAAAGATATGAGTTGAAGGAAAAGCACAGCTGGACGTCGAGCAAATGTTGCATCCGCTTTCGAATACTCGTGCTGGATTTTCGAGATACCACCTTCGTAGTAGGCGCATTGCATCTCAACCTTTTCTTCTTTTGGCTCGAACCTTTTGATGACTTAATGATGCGATTTCCCTTCTAAGGAGCATCTTGGCTCGGGCGATTTGTGAATCTGCAAAGGGGTAATGGAATCGTATCTGCATTGGAGGACTAGGGCGAAATCTTCCTTCACCTTCCTGTAAATATCGACCCACAATCTGAGATCTTTCTCATTTTCCGAAAGTCTGGAACGTCCCGGTCGTGGGATACGAAGGGATAGATCCGCTGGACACGTCGGAAACGTGTCTAGTTTTACGGGCTATTCTGTACTTGGCGGTGCTCGAACTGACAGTGACCCGGTACGCGGGAACAAGTACTCGACATGTGGCACATTACCGCCTGCGGTCAGACCTTGACGAGCGGGAACTCACCGGTGGTAAGATAATCTTTGTGCTTTCACATGAGCCACACAGTGCGACTTTGGGATCCAGTAGGCAAAAGCGCCTCGACCGCAACGTCCTGCCGTGAAGCGCAGGTGCAACTCCCACCCACAATTCTCTGCCGGAGCCGAAGTCGAGCCAGGTTACGCGAGATACAGAGACCATCTCAATGCCAGAGCGCGATAACGAGGAAAAATGGCACGGCATTGACGATTTTCCAGTAGTAGAATAGCATGTAGATATCAAATTTCCGGGATTTATGCCTGCACAGTCGACGGAGAGATTGGGCAAATTTGGCGAAATTCATTCATGCAAGCATGAGCATCTCGCTTGAAGCGATTTACGCCAGCATCTTCCAATTACTCGGCAGAACGGATCAAGGAGGGACGTCATAGTATTGATGGCAAATGTCCCATCGGGCGCAAGTGACCAAGAGCGCATCGGGCAGATGTTTGGGTAGACTATTGTCCAATATCACACAGGCCATGTAGGGCTGTGTACTGGAAGCTGGTAAGCATCAGGCTTGATCGGCCTCGTTTTCCGGGAAAGGTGGAATCTCGCCAACGAGTAAGCACTGAGCAGGGAAGACGGTGTCGCAACTCGCAAGTATCTCTATCGTACTCTAGACTTGGTAACGTGGCCGACACCCAGGAATGCGCGTCTCATCAACCTCACCGGCTCGGGCATTGATCACTTGCAGCAAACCTACTGCATTGGCAGATCTTCAAAGATGTACAGTGGCGTATCCAAAGCCGGTACTCGATAGAAGCCGTTACTGCCAGCCCAATCGGCGCCTTACCTCCTGAGGCCCTTGGCTGCGAATAGGAGAAGCTTCAACTTCTTCACCTCATCTCAAAAATAAATTCACCTTTATGCCTCAGCCACGCTCGGATCAGTCTGAGGAATGCCCCGTAAATCGCGTCCAGGGCTCTTCGCGCCCCCTTTTACCTTCTCGCGACCTCCGACCATCTGGCGATGAATGGTTCGTGATGTTCTTCTTCCAATATTGTCAAGCAAGCTTCGGGCTCATGCCCTTGCCGGCTGCCTCACATATAGCCAGGGAAGCCACTGCTATTACGCTCTTGAAACGCGCTCACGCATAGACTCGTCCAGTGGCATTGTGTGCGTCAGCATACCTTCTTCGACGCTTTGCTACCGACGGCTAGGTACATTTCCTCAGTAAACTAATCTTCCGTCAGCCCAGCGGTAAGGTTCGACGCAACCCGCCGCCATACATGTTTCTTTCGCTGTTTAATTTTTTCCAGTCCGGGCGCTTTCGTTGCATTTTGAGGCTGTCCTTCCATCAAAAACGAATTTGTGCTGCGCTGTCTTCGGGCCGCCACCGGACCAGTTCACGACATGACTATTGAAATCGCGCCGTTCACTTTCCCTTTTCTCTCGAACCTGGCTTCTCATCAGTGCGCCTGAGCCTGGTCTGTTTATAAAAATATTTTTTTTTTTGCCGCCAAAACCCCATGCTCGAAATCAGTGCCCGTCGGTAAGAAGGCTTGATGGTCCGTCCGGCCAAGCATCCGCCATGCAACTTCTTGTAACAGCCTGAAGATCTTCGGCGCGCGTTCTAGAAACAACAAGCATCGGCCTGCTTCGAGCGCTCTGATCCATTGGAACCAACGCAACATCCACTCGCCTTTGACCAATTTGGTCGGTCAGCCACTCAAAACTCGTCATCCGATCGCATAACGTAGCCCGGTCGTTACGACTCTGCCCAAAATCATCGCGAGCCGAGGCGCTGCCATCCTGGTACACGACCGTCGCATTATGCTCGAAGCACATTCCGCTTCCCTGCTTGCCATACTCAGCTAATCCCACGGCCATTTAGGAACAAAGCCCGTTTTGCGCTGTCCTTTCCTGCGAGCGCGACTACCCTGCAGTGCTTGTGTGGCCGAGTGCGCATTCGCACCCACACGAGTTTTGATATGCGAAGGGATTGTGTCCGCGCACTCTTCAATGCTCCCCAACAGATGCCTCGCAACATGGTTATAATGCGCACCGCTCCCGGCCCATAAGTTGCGGAAAGTCTTGTTGCTCCAAAACGCTATAACTCAGCCTGTTAATCATTTTCACCCT
>Ga0335073_10005710_pt1 | contig 17472 bp, 13 predicted proteins | sample Lox_Sample_22_FD_207093 | JGI IMG/M metagenome (GOLD analysis project Ga0335073, IMG submission 207093) | Soil microbial communities from Loxahatchee National Wildlife Refuge, Florida, United States - Lox_Sample_2.2 | ecosystem: Environmental > Terrestrial > Soil > Wetlands | place: USA...
CGGATCAGACCGTGCCCAGGTCAGACCGTGCCCGAGTCAGGCCCGCCCAGGTCAGGCCCTGCCCGGATCAGGCCCTCGCCAGGTCAGGCCCTGCCAGGACCGCCGTGGCAGCGCTTGTACTTGCGGCCTGAGCCGCACGGGCACATGTCGTTGCGGCCGACGTTGGCGTACGGGTCGGCAGCCGAACTGCCCCTGTGCTCCACACCGCCGCCTTCCGACGGTGCCGAGTACTGCAGGTGGCTCGGCCGGCGCGGCTCAAGGCCGGGCGCAACCGGGCCAGCGGGGACCGGGTGCTCGCCGCTGTGCGCCGCGGCCTGACCGCGGCCCGCCGCGGTCGCGTGGTCGCGCCCGTCGGCGGCGTGCCGTCCGCTTTGCCGGGCGCCAGCCTGGCGGGGTCCGCCGGAGCGGCCATCGCCCTGCCGGTCGCGGCCACGCGCCGCCGCCTGCTGATTGCCCGTGGTGGCGGCGGCGTCGCGCCGGACGCCGCCCTGTGCGGGAGCCTGCGGTGCCGCTGGCCCGCCGAACGCGGCCGGCAGCGGCGCGGATTCCGCAGGCACGACACCCGGCGGAACGAACCCCGGTGGCACCGGGCCGGCTGGGGCCGGCCCGGCCGGAACGCGGCGGGCACCGGGTGCTCCGGGGCCGCCTGTTCTGACGGGGGCCGCCGCGGCCGGGGCAGCGCCGGCCACCTCGGGCGGCGCGTCGCCGGCGTCCTCTTCGACGATCGGGTTCTCCTGGATCTCGAACTGCCGGTTGAAGAGGTTCCCGACCGAGTCTTCCCTGATGCCGTCCATCATCGCGTTGAACATCTCGAAGCCCTCCCGCTGGTACTCGACCAGCGGGTCGCGCTGCGCCATGGCACGCAGGCCGATGCCCTCGCGAAGGTAGTCCATCTCGTACAGGTGCTCCCGCCACCTGCGGTCCAGCACCGAGAGCACGACCAGCCGCTCTATCTGGCGCATGAGTTCAGGCGTGTACTCCTGCTCGCGCCGGTCGTAGGTGGCCTGGGCGTCCTCCTGCACCATCTCGGTGATCAGGCTGGCCGTCAGTCCCGCGCGGTCACCGCCGGCCTCTTCGACCACCGCGTCGATGCGCAGCGAGATCGGGTAGAGCTCCTTGAACGCCCGCCACAGCTGGTCGAGGTCCCACTCCTCCGGGTACCCGTCGCTCGTCGCGGCGGTCACGTACTGCGCGATCACCTCGTTGATCATGGCGCGAACCTGCTCGTGGAGGTCGGCGCCCTCGAGCACCTTGCGGCGCTCGCCGTAGATGACCATGCGCTGCCGGTTCAGCACGTCGTCGTACTTCAGGACGTCCTTGCGGATCTCGAAGTTCTGCTGCTCGACCTGGGTCTGCGCGGACCTGATCGCGCGGGACACCACCTTGTTCTCCACCGGGACGTCAGCGGGGATGCTCAGCCTGTCCATGATGGCTCCGACCCGGTCGGAGTTGAACATCCGCATCAGGTCGTCCTCGAGCGACAGGTAGAAGCGGCTCAAGCCCGGGTCGCCCTGACGGCCGGAACGACCGCGGAGCTGGTTGTCGATGCGGCGCGACTCATGCCGTTCCGTGCCGAGCACGTAAAGCCCGCCGGCCTCGACGACCTGCTCGTGCTCGGCGGCCACCGCGGTCTTCGCCTTGGCGACGGCCTCCGGCCAGGCGGCCTCGTACTCCTCAGGGGTCTCCGTCGGCGTCAGCTTGCGAGCGTGCAGTTCCTGGTCGGCGATGAACTCCGGGTTGCCGCCGAGCATGATGTCGGTGCCGCGGCCGGCCATGTTGGTCGCCACCGTGACCGCGGCCAGCCGCCCGGACTGGGCGACGATCATGGCCTCGTGCTCGTGGTACTTGGCGTTCAGCACGTGGTGCGGCACGTTGCGCCGCTTCAGCATCACCGAAAGGATCTCGGACTTCTCCACGCTGACCGTGCCGACGAGCACCGGCTGGCCGGCGTGGTGCCGGTCGACGATGTCCTCCACGACCGCCTCGAACTTCGCCTGCGCCGTCTGGTAGATCACGTCCGTCTCGTCGGCCCGGATCATCGGCTTGTTGGTCGGGATCGGGACCACGCCGAGCTTGTAGATCTGCATGAACTCGTTCGCCTCGGTCATGGCCGTACCGGTCATCCCGGCGAGCTTGTCGTAGAGGCGGAAGTAGTTCTGCAGGGTGATCGTTGCGAACGTCTGGTTCTCGTCCTTGATCTGCACGCCTTCCTTGGCCTCGATGGCCTGGTGCATGCCCTCGTTGTACCGGCGGCCGTGCAGGATCCGGCCGGTGAACTCGTCCACGATCAGGACCTCGCCGTTCATGACGACGTAGTCCTTGTCCCGCTTGAACAGCTCTTTGGCCTTGATCGAGTTGTTCAGGAAGCTGACCAGGTGGGTGTTGACCGGGTCGTACAGGTTCTCGATGCCGAGCTGGTTCTCGACCTTCTCGACGCCCGACTCCAGGATGCCGACGGTCCGCTTCTTCTCGTCGACCTCGTAGTCGCCGTCGCCGTCCTCACCACGGCGCAGCTTGGGCGCGATCTTGGCGAACTCCGTGTACCACCGGGAGTTCTGCTCGGCGGGACCGCTGATGATCAGCGGGGTACGCGCCTCGTCGACCAGGATGGAGTCCACCTCGTCGACGATCGCGTAGCTGTGACCCCGCTGGACGCACTCATCGATGTTCCACGCCATGTTGTCGCGCAGGTAGTCGAAGCCGAACTCGTTGTTGGTCCCGTAGGTGACGTCCGCCAGGTACGCGCGCTTGCGGTCGGCCGTCGACATGTCCGCGAGGATGACGCCGACCTCCAGGCCGAGGAAGCGGTGCACGCGGCCCATCCACTCCGCGTCGCGCTTGGCCAGGTAGTCGTTGGTGGTGACGACGTGCACGCCCTTGCCCGCCAGCGCGTTGAGGTATGCGGGGAAGACGCCGGTGAGGGTCTTGCCCTCGCCGGTACGCATCTCGGCGATGTTGCCCATGTGCAGCGCCGCGGCCCCCATCAGCTGCACGTCGAACGCCCGCTGCCCGAGGGTGCGTCTGGCCGCCTCGCGGACGGCCGCGAACGCCTCGGGGAGCAGGTCGTCCAGTGTCTCACCGTCCGCGTAACGCTGCCTGAACTCGTCCGTCATCGCACGAAGCTCGGCGTCTTTCATGGCGCGGAACTCGTCCTCGACCGAGTTGATCTGCTCGCTGATCCGCTTGAGTTGACGCAGGATCTTTCCTTCGCCAGCGCGAAGGATGCTGTCTAGGATGGTTGGCACTTCTCGTCGTGCTCCTCGCGGATCGGATGGGCTTAACTCGCCTCGCAAGTCATGGTAGGCGAGACGCGAACGCGTTGCCGAGTCCGCGACGGAAGGTCTCGGACATGCGTCGCCTGGCGGCCATGACCCGGAAGACGGCGCTCGCCACGGGGTACTCCCGTTAGCCGCCGGGGGGCCGGCCGCTGCGGGGGCGAGACCGATGGGGTATTTTCTTGCCAACCCCCAGCATAAGCAGCGCTGGGCCCCGGAGGAGGAGTCGTGGCCGAGCAGGCAACACGCACCGTCGCGGGCACGAGTCCCGCGGGATCCCTGGCGCACGGCACGGCGGAGGCCCACCACCACGGCAAGCCCATGTCCTGGGTCGCGGTCTCGGTCATCATCGTCGGGTTCGTCATCGGCGGAATCGCCATGGTCCCGCACCCCATCTGGTGGCTTTTCTGGCTCGGCGCGGGAATCGCGATCGTCGGCTGCCTCATGACCCTCGTCGCGAAGACCTTCAGCGAAGACTGGTACTAAAACCGGCCGCGAAAGGCTGAAATTCCCTCGGAACGCCTCCTCCTTGAGGCCTCCCCTCAGCTGGAACGCGGCCCGGCCTGAGCCGAGGGCGGCCTAGGGGCTGCCGTCTTACATGCTGAGACACGGCAGTCAACGTGGGGCCTTATCCGGACGGACAAACCCGGACAAAGCGGTGCCCAAAACATCCATTTGGGGCCCTACGTCCCGATCGCGAACCCGATAACCCTCGTGTGAGAGATGTCCGGGCCGCGAGGGAGGGCGAGCAGGCCGGGGTGGCGGGATCGGCCGGAAATGTCGGACCCCCTCGCTACAGTCGTGTGCGTGGGAGACGATGCCGTGGCCGTTCGGAATCTGCTGGCCGGCGCCGATGGTGCCGCGGGCCCGTCGCCGGAGCACGAGCTCAGCCCCGACGATGTGCGGCGGATCACCCTGCGGGCGCAGGGGTTCCTGGGCGCGGACGGGCGGCGCGGCGGGGTGGCCGGGGTGCTGCGGCGGGTCGCGGCGGTGCAGCTCGACACGATCAGCGTCCTCGCGCGGTCGCATGAGCTGGTCGCGTACGCGCGGCTCGGGGCGGTCGGCAGGGACGTGGTCGAGCGGGCGTACTGGCATCCGGGCAAGCCCACGGCGTTCGAGTACTGGGCGCACGCGGCGTGCGTGCTGCCGATCGCGGACTGGCCGTACTACGCGGCGCGCAGGCGGCGGATACGGGAGCGGGGGCAGCGCTGGCACCAGGTGTCGCAGCGCGCGTGCGACGAGGTGCTCGCGCGCCTGAAAGCCGAAGGGCCGCTGACCGCAACCCAGCTCGGCGGCGCCAAGGCGGGCGGGCCGTGGTGGGACTGGTCGGAGGTGAAGATCGCCGCCGAGTGGCTGCTGGACACCGGCCAGGCGGTCTGCGTCCGGCGCACCGGGTGGCGGCGCGTCTACGACCTGCCGGAACGGGCTATCCCCGAGCCGCTGCTGCGCCACGAGCCGGACGACGCGGAATGCCTCAGCTACCTCGTGGCGAGCACGGCACGCGCGCTCGGCGTGGCCACGCACGCGGACATGACCGAATACCAGCGGCTCAACTGGAACGGCTTCCAGCCGGTCAAGGCGGCGATGCTCGACGAGGCCGCGGCGGCTGCCGGGCTGACCCCGGTCACGGTCACGGGCGGCAAGCGGCCGGTGCCGGCCTGGGCCGACCCGGAGGCGCTGGCCTGGCTGGACGCGGGCGGCCGCGGCACGCACCGCACCAGCCTGCTGTCCCCGTTCGACTCGCTGATCTGGGACCGGAAGCGGACGCTGCGGATGTTCGGCTTCCAGCACGGGCTCGAGGCCTACGTGCCGAAGGAAAAGCGCGTCCACGGTTACTACACGATGCCGCTGCTGGCCGGCGGGCGGCTGGTGGGCCGCGTGGACCCGGCGCGCAGCGGGAGGACGCTTATCGCCAGGCACGTCATGCTGGACAAGGCCGCCGCCACCGCACCCATGGCCCGGGCGCTCGCCGAGGCCGCCTCGTGGGTCGGCTGCGACAGCGTTCGCGCCGAACGAGTCTCGCCGGCTCTCCTTGCCGAGCCGCTCGCGGCGGCGCTGAAGGCCGAAGGACTCAGCTGATCTCGATCAGCTTCTCCCGCACCGCGATCATCACGGCCTCCATCCGGGAGTGAATCTGCAGCTTCTCCAGGATGTTGCGCACGTGGTTCTTCACGGTGTTCTCGGAGATGAACAGCTCCTTGGCGATGTCGCGATTGTTCATGCCGCGCGCCACGAGCCGCAGCACCTCCATCTCACGGTCGGTGAGCTTGGGCGCGGCGACGTGCTTGGCCGGCTCTTCCTCGGCGTCCCGCCTGGCGAGCGTCGCGAACTCGGTGAGCAGCTTGCCCGCCATCGACGGGTTGATCAGCGACTGGCCGTCGTACACCGCGCGGACCGCGTCGGCAACCTCGTCGAGCGGGATGTCCTTCAGCAGGTAGCCGCTCGCGCCGGCCCTGATCGCCTCGAAGAGGTCCTCTTCCTCGTCGCTGATCGTCAGTATCACGATCTTGGCGCTCGGCGCGACTTCCTTCATCCGCCTGGCCGCCTCGATGCCAGAGGTCTTCGGCATCCGGATGTCCATCAAGACGACGTCGGGCACCGCCTCGCCGGCGATCTGCACCGCTTCCGCGCCATCCGATGCCTGGCCGATCAGCTCGATGCCGTCCTCCGCGTCCAGGACCATCTGCAGCCCGTGGCGGAACAGGGCGTGGTCATCCGCGATCAGCACCCGGATCGGATCCGCGCCACGGGCCGCGCCGGCGTCCGGCGCGGACGACTGGGCGGGCGCGGGCACGGCGGCCGGGCGGGACGCAGGCACTGGCGCGCCTGACGCCGGCCGTGGCACCATCCCCGCCCTCGGGCTCGCGCCAGCAGCCGGTCCGCCGGACGCCATCGGCCCGGTCGCGCCCGGGACTGTCCTGGGCCGATCTGTCACGGCCGCTCCTTCCGCTGGTTCGCGTTCACGCAAAGGATAGGACATGTCACTGCTTCCTACCCTTATCGCCCTGGTTGGGCGAATCCCCGAGTACCCCTGGATGACGGTGGACGCTGGATCACTCCTCGACCAGCCGGATGACACCGTAGTCGTACCCGCGACGGCGGTAGACCACGCTGAACCGGTCGCATTCACTGTCGTGGAACAGGTAGAAATCGTGGCCGACGAGTTCCATCTCAAGCAGTGCCTGGTCGATGGTCATCGGGTGGGAGAGGTGGACTTTCTCACGGACGACGAGCGGGCCCTCCCCTTCCATCTGGATGGGCACAAGCCCGGACACCGACGCCTCTGCGTCGGTGTCGTCGGCGTATCCGGCGAAGTCCTGTGCCTGGTAGCCGGCGTCATCTGGCATCGCCGGCAGCGGGACGACGGTCTCCGGACGCGGCCGCCCGTTCATCCTGGTCCTCCGGCCACGGTTCGCTGTCACGTCTTCCGCCTCCTCCTCGAGCAGGGCGGCCGCGACGGCCATGGCGCCCGCCACCTCGGCACGTTCCGCGCCGCGCGACGCGGCCACCGCGGTCATCGCGTCGGCTGACCTTACGGCCAGGTCGGCGCGCCGGGTCTTGCGCCGCTCCGACGCCCGGCGCAGCCGCGCCTCGAGCTTGGCGAACGCCAGGTCAAGCGCGGCGTACCTGTCGTCAGCGGCCGCCTCCGCCCTGATCGCCGGGCCCCGCGATCTGATCGTGAGCTCCACCCGTTCACTGCGGTCAGACTGCCTGGGGTTACGTTCCTTCGACACTTCCACGTCGATCCGGATCGCCTTCTGATCGAGCTTCTCGAGCTTGGCCAGCTTCACGGTCGCGTGCCTCCGGAACCGCTCAGGGACACTGGTGTGCCTGCCCTTGAAGGTGATTTCCATCTCGATCCCCCTACTGGCTGGAGTTGACCGGTAGCCGACACTCGCCCGGCCGACCTGGTCTTCGTCCCCACATCCGCCTGCTGAGGGGTTCGCGGCCTTCCATGGCCACTACTGCCCTTCTCCCGGGGCGGGGAACTATGTATTCCCCGTCGAGGCAGGACTTACCTCTAAGCCGCACCGTGATCGGTCGACGAGAAGTCGCCTTACGTGGGCCGTTTCGCCTGCGGCTGGCATCGGCTTGCCGGTCAGGACCCTCCGCTGCGGGAAACCATCCCGCCGCGGATGGAGCCGACCCAGCGCAACCACGGACCCGGGCGAGTGCCATGCATGAACGCTAGCTCTCCTGGAGCAAAATGTCAGGAGGGACAATAGTCACATGCCGTCACTTAGTGTGCACCGGTAGCTGGTATCCCGTGTTTGTCGTACGTCGTCAGCGGGAACAGGGCTTAGCCAGGGTAAACAGGGGAGATGCCGTAGGCATTCTCGATGTTCCCCCAGGCGCCGGTGAGGCTGGCATTGGCCGTCATGACACCCTTCGGCAGCCCGGCGAGCAGCGGGGAGCCCTCGCTCGCGCTGACCGACTGCATGTCCGGCTCCGCCTGCAGGGTGGTCGAGCCGCCGCCGTTGACCGGAAACTCGGTGACCACCGGACCAGGTTCGCTGAGCGCGATGACATTGTCCGGCCCGTACCAGGTCACCGCGCTGAACGTGGCGGCGGGCGCCGAGACCGAGAACGGCGAGAACTGTATCTTGGCGGTCGGCGGTCCTCCGGCGCGCGTGGGCGGCTTCACAACGATCGCGCCGAAGCTGAGCTCGATCCCGTCGACGATGACCGCGACGCGGACGCCGTCTGGCGCGACCCGGACCGCGGTATACGGTCCGGAAGCGGCGCTGCCCTCGAAGTTCACCACGGACACGACGACCGACGACCACGATCCCGAGCTCAGATCGCCGTGGAGCATGACGATCTGGTCGGCGGTAGTGGTCGTCCACAGGTCGTCGTCGGCGCCCCAGCTCATGCTCGTGAACCCGCTGCCGCGCCCGTCGAGCAGACTGCCGATCCCGATCGGCCCGGCGAACAGCGTATTGCCGCGCAAGACGGCGATGTACTTGCCGTCCGGTGAGACGGCGATCTGCGAGTAGCCGGGGCCGATGTACATGAGCGGTTTCGACTTGCCTCCGGGGCCGTCGCGCCGTTCCAGTTCCCCGGTGCGGTCCAGGTAGTAGATCATGCTGGTGCTCCCGGTAGGCGCCGTATACGAGGTCTTGGCCTGCACCGGGTTGCCGTCGGTCCCCGGCAGGCTCCACGCCTTGCCGTCCCGGGAGAGCTCGATCGACTGAACGGACGGCCCGCCCGCACCCGAGCCGATCAGGGTCGAGAACAGTTGCCCGGACACCTGCTCGAGCACCTGGTCGGTGGCCTTGACGATGGCTTTGCCGCGCAGGTTGACCACCGCCGTCTCGCCGTCGAGCGTGACGTCACCGCTCAGGGCGGTGCCGGGCGGGAAGGCGGTCGTGGTGGCGCCGCGGGTGAGCCAGTCAAGCGGTGGCTTGATGAGGTCCCCTACCAGCTCATCCATCAGGTCCACCTGAGTGGCCTGGAGCGGCACGTAGATCGGGTCAGGCACGAGACTGCGCCCGGCCGGGTCGAAGAAGTACAGGTTCCGCAGCTGATAGTCGTACTGGAACTCGCCGCTTGTGAGGAGCAGCGCCGTCGGCGGGTCGCTGATCCGCCACTGGCCACCGACCAGGGTGAGCTCGAACGGCGTCGACTGCAGCCCGGGCGTCGGGGCCGAGGGCACGGCGTAGCCCCCGCCCCCGGATAGCTGCGCTACTACCTTGCCGCTGACCATGACCGTCGCGGTCTTCTGCCCCTTGCGCAGGGCGGTCCCGCTCGCTGACGGCCCCCCCTTGCTGTAGACGTTGACCGACCAGTCTGGCTTCCAGTCGCGGTTAGCCTGGGGCGTCAGGTATTCGCGCGCGATCTTCAGCTGGTCGCCGATGCTCGCGGAAGCGGTGAGGAACCCGCGGACGATCTGCACCGGCGTCCAGTCCGGGCCCGGGGGCGGCGCGATCAGCTGGATCAGCGAGTGACTCTGTCCTGGCGGCCCCTGCGTAACCGAGTAGGACTGCACCGCGCCGCCGCTCGGTATCGAGACGCACCCGGCGAGGGAGACGACAAGCAGCAGCCCGAGCGCCGCCCGCTTCAGATGGGCCGGCGACAGGCGGCCCCGCCTCCGGTGGCTAACCACGGGCACCGCCGGCCATGTCGGCCTCGAGGGCGCTGGTGACCACCTCGGCCTCGTCAGGGCCGAGCGGCAGCGGCGAGCCCGCGATCTGGTTTCCCGCGACTCGCGGCACGGTCAGCCGGAACACCGAGCCGCGGCCCCGCTCACCCCATGCTTGCAGCCACCCGCCGTGCAGCCGGGCGTCTTCCAGGGAGATCGCCAGGCCAAGACCGGTGCCGCCAATCGTCCTTGCCCGCGCCGGGTCCGCGCGCCAGAACCGTTCGAAGACGAGCTGTTCCTCCCCAGGGCCGAGCCCGACGCCGTGGTCGCGGACCGCGACGGCCACCGCGTCGCTGTCCCCGGCCACGGTGACCACGACGTCTTTGCCCTCACCGTGCTCCACCGCGTTGACCAGCAGGTTCCGCAGGATGCGCTCCACCCGGCGCCGGTCCACCTCGGCGATGCACGCCTGCGCGGGCAGCCGGAACTCGATGCGGCAGCCGCGCCGCTCCGCGAGCTGCTGCGCGTCGTCGGCGGACCGGCGCGCGATGTCGCAGATGTCCGCGGGCTCGGCGTCAAGCGTGGCGACGTTGGCGTCATGCCTGCTGATCTCCAGCAGGTCGGACAGCAGCAGCTCGAACCGCTCGGTCTGGCTCTGCAGCAGCTCGGCCGACCGGGCGGCCGCGGGGTCAAGCTGCTCCCTCGACTCGTACAGGATCTCCGCCGCCATCCTGATCGTGGTCATCGGGGTGCGCAGCTCGTGCGACACGTCCGAGACGAACTGTCGCTGCGCCTTCGAGAGCTCCTCAAGCTCGCGCAGCTTGTCCTGCAGGCTGGCGGCCATGTCGTTGAACGACGTGGCCAGCGCGCCGAGGTCGTCCGCGCCGCCGACCGTCATCCGCTCCTCCAGCCGTCCCGCGGACACCCGCTGCGCCGCTCGTGCCGCGTGCCTGATGGGGAGCACCACCCACCGGGTCACCAGCGAGGCGATGGCCGCGAGCAGCACGACGAGCGCGAGCCCGACGCCGATCAGCGTCGTCTGCACCAGCTGGAGCTCCTGCTGCTCCTGGGTGAGCGGGAAGACGAAGTACAACTGGTACCAGTCGCCGAGCGGCGTGCCGAACGCGACGGCCTGCTCGCCCTGCCCGCCGTCGGCGGACGGCAGCGTGGTGAGGGCGTCGAGCAGGCTGTTGTTCGCATCGCCGCTGCTCGAGGCTTCCTGCTCCTGCTGGACATCGTTCAGGAGCGACGGCGGCAGCGTGCCCGCAGGAACGGTTGTCGCCCATTGCGGGTATCCGGGGATGGCCTCGAGGTTGTCGTTCAGCCCGACGACCACGTCGTACGGCACGGTGCCGCCGCTGCCCGTCGGCTGGAGCTGATCGGCCGCGTTCCAGATGAACTGCAGCGCGGTCTGCGCGTTCGGCGGGCTGGGCGGGGTCAGGCCGCCGAACCCCCGGGCGATGTTCAGCTCGGCGAGTGTCTGGGTGCGCGCCGTGTTCTCGGCGTTCAGCACCAGGCCCTGGGAGATCTGCTCGGTGAGGAAGAACCCGAGGACCGCGATCATCGTCGCGGAGATCACCAGCGTGGTGCCGACCACCCGCAGCTGCAGGCTCCGGTGCCAGCGCTGCCTGACCTTGCCGACCAGCGAGTGCTCCCACCGCAGCAAGCTCCTGATCAGGATCGTGAGCGTGTGCGGCAGCCAGCTGACGACCCACCGGACGACCTTCTTGCGGCGCAGCGCCATCTCCCAGGCTTCGCGGACGTCCCGCTGCGGCGGCGGGGACGGCGGCGCTGCCGGGGCGGACGTACCCGGTGAAGGCTGGGCTGGAGCTGCCGATGGCACGGCTGGTCCCGAGGCCGACGCTGGAACCGGCGCTGCCGGCGGGCCGACCGGGATCGCGTCGGGGTTAACCGCTGACCGCTCCATCAAAAGATCAGCCGGGTCCCGCCTTGTACCCCACGCCGCGGACCGTCACGACGATCTCCGGGTGCTCTGGGTCGCGCTCGATCTTGGCACGCAGGCGCTGCACGTGGACGTTCACCAGCCGGGTGTCCGCGGCGTGCCGGTAACCCCAGACCTGCTCGAGCAGCACCTCGCGGGTGAACACCTGCCGCGGCTTGCGGGCGAGGGCGACAAGCAGGTCGAACTCCAGCGGCGTCAGGCTGAGCGTCTCCCCGTTGCGCTTGACCGAGTGGCCGGCCACGTCGATGGACACGTCCCCGATCTGCAGCATCTCCGGCGCAGGCTCGTCCGTCCGCCGCAGCCGCGCCCTGATCCTGGCGACGAGCTCCTTGGACTTGAACGGCTTGAGGATGTAGTCGTCCGCGCCTGACTCCAGCCCGAGCACCACGTCGACCGTGTCCGTCTTCGCCGTCAGCATGACGATCGGCACGCCCGACTCGCCCCGGATCTGCCGGCACACGTCGATCCCGTCGGAACCAGGCAGCATCAGGTCGAGCAGCACCAAGTCGGGCCGGGTGTCACGGAAGGCCTCCATCGCCTTGTCACCGTCGGCCACGAAGGTCGGCTCGAACCCTTCACCGCGGAGCACGATGCCAAGCATCTCCGCGAGCGCCGCGTCGTCGTCGACGACTAGCACACGTCCTTTCATGGGCCCCATCGTTCCATGTATCTGGCTCCAAGCGGAGCACCCACGGCGACAGACAGTGACGCCCGCCGCGCATCCTGCGCCCAGCATGCGCAGGTTACCCCTTTTTACCAGCTCCGCACTACCCGCGAGCCTGTTACCAGCCTAATGCGTGCCTTCCGTCACAGCTGGCGCATTAGAGTTCGGCCCATGCCAGAGCCGTTGGGCAACATCGTCGAGGCGGGCTGGGCCGCAGCGCTGGATCCGGTCAGTGACCAGATCGCGGCGATGGGCGCCTTCCTCCGCCAGCAGATCGCCGCGGGCAAGCGCTACCTGCCGGCGGGCGAGAACGTGCTGCGCGCCTTCAAGCAGCCGTTCGCCGACGTGAAGGTGCTGATCGTCGGCCAGGACCCGTACCCGACGCCTGGGCACCCGGTCGGCCTGAGCTTCTCGGTAGACCCGAGGGTCACCAGGCTGCCGGGCAGCCTGGTGAACATCTTCGCCGAGTACTGCGCCGACCTCGGCTACCCAGCCCCGGCGACCGGCGACCTGACCCCGTGGACCGAACGCGGCGTGCTGCTGCTCAACCGGGTCCTCACCGTCGAGCCAGGCAAGCCGGGCTCGCACCGGGGCAAAGGCTGGGAAGAGGTCACCGAGCAGGCCATCAGGGCGCTGGTGGCGCGACAGACCCCGCTCGTGGCCATCTTGTGGGGTCGGGACGCGCGCAACCTCGCCCCGGTGCTGGGCGACGTCCCTCGCATCGAGTCCGCCCACCCGAGTCCCATGTCCGCGCACAACGGATTTTTCGGCTCCCGGCCGTTCAGCCGGGCCAATGGACTTTTGCGGCGACAGGACGCCGAACCTGTGGACTGGAAGCTGCCCTGAGCTGGCCACTCGCGGGCGAGCAGACACGGGCGGCTGGCATCCCCCGTGAGGATTACGCTCCACGGCCGATGCCCTGGCGCCCCAGCGACTTTACTGTTCTATTACCATGAATACTGTGTCTGTGGCAGGGGCTGAGGGCGCCCAGGCAGCGGCGGCGGGGCAGGTACACGAGATCTGGCCTGGACGCCGCGTAGTTGCGGCATGGTTCGGCGCCTTCGCGGTTTACGCGCTGGCGCTGGCGGTCTTCACCGGCCACGCCGACCGCGACTGGGCGGTCTGGGCCTTCGGTGGGTACGCCGTGGCCGCGATGCTGCTGTGGTTCGGCACGCGCTGGGTCCTGCCGCTCGCTATCGCGATCGGCGGCGCGCTCGTCGCGCCGCTGCTCTGGCTCGTGAATCAGGTGCCCGCTACCGCCGAGGTGCTGGTCATCGGCAGGTCGGCGACCTATTTGCTCAAGTACGGCACGCCATACCTGCCGTCGAGCCAGTTGCTTGACTGGAAGTCCTACAACCCGTACTTGCCGGTCATGGAGATTTTCGGCCTGCCCCGCTCGGCGGGCCTGACCGGCGTGCTCGGTGACCCGCGGATCTGGGTCTCGGTGACCACGATCGGGCTGCTCGCCGCGACGTTCCTGGTGATGTCGCCGCACACGCTGCACGGCTGCCGGAGTTGCCGCCGCCAGGTCGCGATGCTCACGGTGTTCGCCCTCGCCTCGCCGCTGATCGCCTTCCCCCTGGCGCTTGGCATCACCGACCCGCCGGTCATCACGCTGCTGTGCCTGACACTCGCCCTCGCCAGCCGGGGCAAGATGGTCTGGGCAGGCGTCGTGCTCGCCATCGCGTGCGCGATGAAGTCCACCGCATGGGCGGCCGTCCCAGTGCTCGCGATCATGGCGTGGGTCGAGTACGCGCCGCGCGTCGCCGCTCGGTTCGCGACCACAGCGGTGGCCGCGACCGGCCTATTGGCGCTGCTGGCCGCACCCGATGCGCTAGCGACGCCCGATGACGTCAAGGCCGTGAAGCAGAACTTGATCGACTTCCCCCTTGGCCTCACCAAGCACAAGACCCCCGCGCAGAGTCCGCTTCCCGGCCACCTCATCAACGAGCTCGGCACGGTCGGCCACTGGGCCGTGATAGCGCTGATGGTCCTCGCGGTCGTGGCGTTCGCGGCCTGGATCCTCCTGCGGCCCCCGCGCGATGCGCGGGATGCGGCCTGGCGCCTCGCTGTGGGCTACTCGGCCATGTTCATCCTCGACCCGACGACCCGGTTCGGCTACTTCGTCTACCCGCTGGCGTTGCTCGGGTGGCGGGCGCTGACGAAGATCCATGATCCGCAGCGGGCGGTGGCGACTCCCCCCGGTGAACCGCTTCTGGCCGGAGCGGCGGACTAGCGGACAGGCGCGCCTACCCGTAGCAGCGGGCGAGGGCGGGCACGGCGACGTGGCCGGGGATCCTGGCCACGTCGAGCAGCCCGGCGCTGACCAGGTTGCGCGGCAGCGGCGCGTAGCCAAGCGCGGCGACTTCCCGCTGGCCCGCACACAGCCCGTAGATGACGAAGGCGCTCAGCGTACGCCTGGCCGCCTTGGTGAGAATCGGGGGATCTTCGTCCCTGAGCGCTGCCGACCGGGCCCGGCGCAGCTCGGAGGACACCGTTTCGCACGCCAGGCCCGGCCGGGGTCTCTCAGGCGATCTGGTGCCAGACGGCGGTGTTCCCGCCGCTCTTGCAGAACCAGAGCCGGCCCTTGTCGTCGGCGTACAGGTCACCGCGCTTGCCGCTGGCGGGATGCGTCGGCAGCGACCCCGGGCTGAGGTGGATCTGGGCGGCGGCACCGGAGAAGGCGCCGCCCCGGCCGCCGGCGCCCGCGCCGCTGCTCCTGACGCCCACGCCGGCCGTCCCGGTGCCGCTGGCATTCACCGCGGTCGGGGCGGTCGCGGCCAGCCCCGTCGTCCCGCCGATCGCCGACACTCCGGTCGCGCTGCCATTGGCCTGCACACCAGAGACGCCCTGGGCGCTCACCCCGATCGCCCCGCCGAAGCCGGAAACCCCGGTGCTGCCCTGGCCGGTCACGCCGGTGCCGGTGGTGCCGCTGCCCTGGCCGTACACCCCGATGCCGCTGTCGGTGGTCCCGTAGACCCCGAAGCCCGCCCCCGCGTGGGAGCCGTAGACTCCGGTCCCGAGGGAGCCAGTGCCGTTGTTCACGCCCCGGACTCCGGCGGAAAAGCCGCCGGAATTGATGCTCTGGATCGTCCCGAGGATCGCGTAGGCGTTCGAGGACGAACTGTCGCTGAAGCCGGCGACCGCTGTGCCCCGACCCGACTGGCTGGTGTTCGACCCCACGATGGCGTAGCCGGTGCCGACCTCGGTGTAGCCGTAGATCCCGTTGGACACCGTGCCGCCAGCGGCCCAGCCGCCGAGCGCGGCCGGGTAGCCGGCGGCGGAGGCCGCGAAGCTGGTGTTGTGGGCGAGGAAGATGACGCCTGGGTTCGTCGTCCCGTCGTACTTGACCGTGGTCGCGGCCTCTGCGGTGGTGGTTGCTCCCGCCGTGACGGCGTTGCCGTTGGCCGCCGCGGCAGGCCGTGCGGTCGCGTCCACGACGACGGCGGCACCGACAGCGGTTGCCGCGGCCGCGCCCAGTGCTTTCCCGAGCTTGCGGCGGCTGAGCTTGTCGTGCGGCCCTTCGTCCTGTTCCCGCGCACCCGCGGCGATGCTCCCGGATTCGGGCGATCCGGCGGCGACTCGCAGGGGTACGGGATCGCTCGCCGGCGACATGCGAGAGACGTGCTCGCGGAGCTCCGCGTTTTCCCGGCTCAGCCGGGCACACAGCTCGCTCAGTTCGTCGACCTTCGCCGCCAGAGCCACAAATTCCGAGCCGCCTTTTGTTTTCATTTGTCGTGCTCCGTTTGATGGCAAAATCGACCTGAAAGACGCGGCAACGAGTGGCGCCGAGAGCTTTACTAGTTCTTAACTTAGCCAGTTCTGAACTTTTCACGAGTCTTTTGCGCATGTCAAGAAATGCGGTCTCCGGGGTTCGGGCAGGCGCGCCGGCGGCAGCGCTGTCAGGAGCCGAGGTGCCAGGAGGCGAGGTAGGCGCGCTGTGCCGGGGTAAGCGTGTCGATGCGCGCGCCGAGCGAGGCGAGGACGAGCCGGGCCGCCTCGGCGTCGATGTCGGGCGGGACCGGGTGCACGTCCGGGTTCAGCTTCCCTGAGTTCCCCGCGAGCCAGGCGAGCGCCAGCGCCTCGATGCCGAACGCCAGGTCCATCACCTCAGGCGGGTGCCCGTCGGCGGCTACCAGGTTGACCACGCGGCCTTCGGCGAGCAGGAGCAGGCGGCGGCCGTCGGGGAGTTCGTAGGCGTCGGCGTGCGGCCGCACATCGGGGTGCACCGCGACCGCTAGTGCCTCCAGCGCGCGGACGTCGATTTCCACGTCGAAATGGCCGGCGTTGGCCAGGATCGCGCCGTCCCGCATCACGGCCATGTGCTCGGCGGTGATCACTTCCGCCGAGCCGGTCGCCGTGACGAACACCTCGCCGAGCGGCGCCGCCTCGGCCAGCGTGAGGACGCGGAAGCCGCGCAGCACCGCGTCGAGCGCCCGCACCGGGTCCACCTCGGTGACCAGCACCCGCGCGCCAAGACCGCGGGCGCAGGTGGCGATCCCGGTCCCGCACGAGCCGAACCCGGCGACCACCATCGTCTTGCCCGCCAGCAGGACACCGCTGGCACGGAGCAGCGCGTCGATGACGGACTGCCCCGTCCCGTGCTTGTTGTCCATCAGCCGCTTGGCAGGCGTGTCGCTGGCCGCGATCACGGGGAAGGCGAGCGCGCCGTCGGCGGCCATCCGGCGCAGCCGCAGCACGCCGGTGGTCGTCCCCTCGCAGCCGCCGCGTACCCGCGGCAGGACGTGCGTCCGCTCCATATGCAGCGTGTTCACCAAGTCGCCGCCGTCGTCGATGACCAGGTCCGGCCCAGTCGCGCCCAGGGCGAGCGCGATGTGCTCGTAGTAGGTGGGCCGGTCCACTCCGGCCCGCGCGAACACCTCGATGCCTTCGGCGGCGAGCGCGGCCGCGATGTCGTCCTGGGTGGACAGCGGGTTCGACGCCGCCAGCGACACGCGGGCGCCGCCGGCCCGCAGCACACGGGCGAGCACGGCCGTCTCTGCCGTCACGTGCAGGCAGGCCGCGACAGTCATCCCGTCGAATGGCCGGTCAGCGGAAAAGCGCCTGGCCAGGGCCGCCAGAAGCGGCATGGACCGTTCGGAATACTGGATACGCCGAGCCCCGACCTCCGCGAGGCCGGGGTCGGCGATGGATCCGTCCGGTGAGCTGCCGTGCACCGCGGGTGGCTTAGTACCGGTAGTGGTCCGGCTTGTACGGACCCTCGACCGGCACGCCGATGTAGTCGGCCTGCTCCTTGGAGAGCACGGTGAGCTTCACGCCGAGCGCGTCCAGGTGCAGCCGGGCGACCTTCTCGTCCAGGTGCTTGGGCAGCGTGTAGACGCCGATCGGGTACTCCTCTGTCTTGGTGAAGATCTCGATCTGCGCCATCACCTGGTTGGTGAAGCTGTTGCTCATCACGAAGCTCGGGTGGCCGGTCGCGTTGCCCAGGTTGAGCAGGCGGCCCTCGGACAGCACGATGATCGTGTGG
>Ga0335073_10005711_pt1 | contig 17472 bp, 10 predicted proteins | sample Lox_Sample_22_FD_207093 | JGI IMG/M metagenome (GOLD analysis project Ga0335073, IMG submission 207093) | Soil microbial communities from Loxahatchee National Wildlife Refuge, Florida, United States - Lox_Sample_2.2 | ecosystem: Environmental > Terrestrial > Soil > Wetlands | place: USA...
CCAGCCCACGCTCAGCGTGGAGGCCCTGAACGTCTCGACCGGCTCCTGGTCCTCGGTGGCTTCGCTCGACATCACGGCGCCGAATACGATCGTCCTGGGCGGGCTCGACGGAAACGTCTACGCCTTCGTCGCGGGGGACTCCGAGAACGTCAATGCGGTGCCTCTGCGCATCTACAATCCCAGCGCCGGAACGTGGAGCACCGGAGCGACGCTGGCCGTGGACGACATCTTCAGTGCCGCGGTGCTCCCCAGCGGCGAGATGGTCGGCATCGACGCGGTCGAAGGCAGCCAGTACCAGGAGTACGGCGGGATCTTCGCCTACGATCCCTCGAGCGGCCAGTTTGGAAGCGGCTTTCTCGGCGGCGGCTTGGACAACGGCGCCGGGACGACCAACAACGACTATGGCGCAGGGTATGGGGGGATGGTGGCGCTCCCTGACGGGAGAGTCCTCGCGATGGGGGGCTCGTGGCAATTTGCGGCGCCCTATGACAACGTCTTTCTCTGGGATCCCACCGCCAACCAATGGATCGCCGGCAAGTGACGCATCGTTAGGAGGGCAGGCCCGTGAAGTGCCAGCTCCTGGGTCTTTGCGCGGCAGTCGTGCTCGTCGGCTGCTCGGGCGGGTCGCCCGGAGATGGCGGTGCCTGTGGCTCTGCCCTCTCTTCCTGCGTTACGAACGCCGACTGCTGCGGGGCGTACGTCTGTCTCCAGTCTCTGTGCTTGCTGCCGGAGAGCGGCGCTGGGTCCACCGGAGCCGCTCCCAGCTCCTCGGGGACCGCCGGCTGCGGGCTGTTCCATCCCTGCGGCTCGAGCGCGGGCACGGGCATCGGAACGGGCACGGGCACGTCGGCCGGTGGCGCTTCGACGGGTGGGCCCGCCGGGCCTACCGGCACGGGCGGTGGCTCCTCCGGCGGCAGCTCCGCCGGAACGAGCAGCGCCGCTGGCGGCCTTTCCTCCAGCGGCGGCATCGCAGAAACGACCGGTTCTTCCGGTGGCAGCTCCACCGGAGCGAACAGCTCCTCCGCCGGTCTCTCCTCGAGCGGCGGTGTCTCCGGAACGACCGGTTCTTCGGGTGGCTCGACGGGCGGCCCGACCCCAGACCCCACCTGTGAATTCTCCTGTGCGGTCGACGGCAACTGCCTGCCGGGGAACGCCTGTGTCTACGATCCCGATGGCGTCAACGCTTACTGCGCTCCGGACTGCTCCACCGCGACTTGCCCCGCCGGGACCAGCTGCCTGTTCGAGGTGGGCACGGACTTGGGCATCGCCGAGGTCTGCTACCCGACTTCGGGGACGTGCTGCCCCGGCGGCGGCGCCGCGTGCGAACCGGCGAGCCCCTGCGACCTGGGCGCTACGGCCTGTGCCCCGGACGGAGGGCTGGTCTGCGTCGACACGGGCAACAGCGTCGCGGATGGCACCTCGTGCGGCCCGGGACAGGAGTGCGCCGGCGGGAGCTGTGGGCCGGCGTCGGTGCTGGAGTGGTGCAACGTACAGTTCCCCTACCAGATCCCCGATCAGGCATCGGCGATCCCGTTGCCGCGCGCCGGCGAGACGCTGACCTGGCCGGGCAACCCCGCCGCCATCTACGCGCGGGTCCACTCGCCAGGGGTGACCACCTCGCTGGGCAACCAGGCCCTCATCTGGGGGGACATCGGCTTCGGTCCCGTCGGAAGCGACCCGAGCGCCAATCCGGCTGCCTGGACATGGCAGCCCCTCACGTACAACTCGACGAACTGCCTGAACTGCGGCGCCAACTACGAGTACGAGATCAACCCCATCGCGCCCGATGCCGGCGTCTACGACTATGCGGCGCGCTTCTCGGGCGACGGCCGACAGACCTACCTGTACTGCAGCGGGGGTCTGGGCACCGACGCCGGCATGGGCTACGACCCCGGCGAGGCCTACGTGATGACGGTCGCCGGCCAAGGTTGTCAGCCGAGCGGCGCCGCCTGCGGCGTGGACGGCGACTGCTGCGGTGGAACTTGCCAGAACAGCCTCTGCCAGTAGCGAGGCGTCGAGCGGAGCTGGACCGAATCGCGGACGACCGGGCCTTTCCAATCGATCGATTGGCAATCACCTCCACTGCTTCGGTGGAGTCATCGGGCTGAAGCAAGCCGCGAAGCGCGGTGCGTCAGGGGCACTGGCCGAGCAACACCGAGAGGTTGTCGTTCCCGCCGCTTGCGGTCACCAAATCGGGGCGCCCGTCGCCGTTCAAATCTCCGACCGCGAGGGCCACCGGCTGGGCGCCCACCACGTAGGCGCCAACAGGTGTGAAGAACGTCAGGCTCGAGGCAGAGCCCACGGTCTGGTTGATGAAGACGAGCACGTCGCTGGTACCGCCGACGCTGGTGCCAGCGGCGGCTACGTCTGGCTTGCCGTCGCCGTTCCGGTCGGCGCCGGCCGCCGCGGTTGGCGCGTTGACGGCGAGCGCAGCTTGAGCGGCAAGCCCACTCGAACCATTGAGCAGCGGAATCACCTGGTTGTTTTGCGCGTCTGCGACGGCGAGGTCGGAAACCCCATTGGGGTGACCGTCCAGGTTGCCCGACGCTCCCGCGACGACGTTGCTGGTGGTGAGGGGAACGGGGACGCCAGGCGTGATCGTGGTACCTGCGCCCGTGATGGCCACGATCGTCACGCCGTGAGCCCCGAGGGCCGCGACATCGACCTCGTTGGACTGCCCGTTGAAATCGCCTGGGGTCAGCGCGACGACTCCGTCCACGAGGGTGGCGGTCGATCCCAGCGTGAAAGAGCCGCCCTGGTTGATCAGGGTCACGACTTCAGGCACCAGCGCGCTATTGGCGGCGCCAACGATCAGATCGTGCGAGCCGGGTTGCTGAAGGTCGGCGACCAGCAGGGCGATCGGCTTCTTGAAGATGTCGTTCATCGAGGAGGAGACGAAGCCGCCGTCGGCTTCGTAGAGAAGAATGGTGATGCTGTTGCCGCCGTTGCTGGCGACGGCGAGGTCCTGGTAGCCGTCGTTGTTGAAGTCGGCGACCACCAAAGACGAGGCTCCCGTCGGGAATGCGATTGGATTGGGTAGCAAAGAAAAGGTTCCATCTCCCGCGCCCTTGAGGATCTCGACCTGTCCCGGCGGAGTTTCGCCAACAATGAGATCCGGAATGCCATCGCCGGTTACGTCGCCGATCGCGACGGCTGCTGGCGTGCCTGTTGTACTAGGCGTGGTAATCGCGCTCGCAAACCCCGGAGTCCACGCCCCAGGAGTCGCCGGATTGCAGCACTGGTCGGGGTCCGTGGGATCGGGCGCGCCTGCGTCATAGAACGTCGCGCCGATGAGGCACACCGGGATGCACGCGCCCTGCGCGCAGTAGGTGCCGCCGTTCTCGTTGCACTGCGTGGTGACGGTCGTCGGGCTGAACGCCATGACCGGCTGGCCGACCGTGCTCGCGGCACAGACGTCGCAGACGTTCGTGGGACTGGAATCTCCCGCGTCGAAGAGCTTTCCGCCCACGTAGCAGCCGAAGATGCACGCGCCGGCCTTGCAGTAGTTTCCGTTCGTCTGGCAGGGCGTGGCGTCGTTGACGGGGCTGTAGCCAGTGGCAAGGGTGCCGGGTTGGCAGATCTCGCAGCCGTTGGTCGGGTCGGCCGTGCCGGTCGCGATGAGCCCTCCGTCGATGAGGCAGCCGCTCACGCACTGCCCGTTCAGGCAGAGATTCGCGCCGGGGCAGCCACCGTCCAGGGGGGCACCCGTGAGCGAGCTCCAAGCGGTCGTCCACCGGGACGGGTCGCAGACGCGGCAGGCGTTGCCGGCCTCGAGGGCTCCGGCAGGCTCGAAGCCCAGGTCGGGGATGACGCAACCGCTCTGGCAGGTCCCCGCGTTGCAGACCTGCTGCGAGGTCGCGCAACCCCCGCTCGGCGGGAGTCCTGTGAAGGTCGAGAAGACGCTCGCGCTGATGGCGGGCTGGCAGGTCTGGCAGGGCTGGTTCGGGTTGAAGGTGCCCGCGGGAAAGGTCCGGCCGTCGACGGTGCAGGCAGCACCGGCGTCGTTGCCCGAGACCGGTTTGGCCGAGGAGCAACCCGCAAGGGCGAGTGCGACGGCGGCGACGAGAAGCGAGGGACGCACGCAGGGCTACGGGCACTGGCCGAGCAGGACGGAGATCGCCTTCTGGGTGTTGTTCACGGCTGCCAGATCGGGGAGGGAATCGCCGTTGAACTTGCCCGTCGCGATTGAGACCAGCCCGTCGGCCAATGGATAGGCGAGTTGCGGGGCGAAAGTCAGGGAAGCGGCTCCGGAAGTGGTGTCGATCAGGAGCGAAACCGTTCCGCTGTCCTTGTTCGCGACCGCGAGGTCGTTGAACCCGCTGGCCGCATGACCGCTGAAATTGCCCGCGGTCAGTCCCGTCGGATCGGTGCCTGCGGCGAAGGGGCCCTGCACCCCGCTCCAGGCGCCGCTCTGGTTCAGGAACGCGCGAACATCGTTGGTCACGTTGCTGGCCGCGGCAATGTCCGGCTTGCCGTCCCCATTGAGATCGGCGGCGATCACCGCGTTTGGTTCGGGGGCGCCGTTGCCCAGCGGAAGTGTCGCCTGGGTGGCAAAGGTGCCGTTCCCGTTGTTGGACAGGACGGTCACGGTGCCGTCGATCTGGTTCGCGACGGCGAGGTCGCCGAAGCCGTCGTTGTCAAAGTCGGCCATTGTCACGGAGCTCGGCGAATTGCCGACTTGGTAGGCCTTTGCGACGCCGAAGGATCCTGTGCCGTCATTGAGCAGGATGCTGACCTCGTTTCCCGTCGCGCCCACCACCCCGAGGTCCGTCACCGCGAGGTCCACGCTCGTCTTCGTCTTGAAGTTGCCGACGACAATGGCCGTGGGGCTCGGTCCGACGGCGAATGGCGACGACGGGGCAGGCGCGAAGCCCCCGTCGCCTTGGTTCAGCAGCACCGACACGGTGCCGTCGCCGCTGTTGGCGATGGCCATGTCGATGAGGGAGTCACCGTTGAAGTCGGCGAGTGCCACCGAATTGGGACCGTTGCCGGTGCCGAACGTCACCGCGGACTTGAACGTCCCGTCGCCATTTCCATAGCTGACGCTGACGCTGACGCTGAGCAAATTCGCTGCCACCAGGTCTGCCTTGCCGTCATTGTTCAGATCCGCGACGGCGATACCCTGAGGCGACGTTCCTGTCGCCACGGTCTGGCTCTCGACGGCGAAACCGAGGGTCCAGCCAGTGGAAGCGGCGAGGGGCACGCAGCATTCGTCCGGGTTCTCTGGATCGGGCGCCCCCGCACTCACGAGGCCCGCGTCGGCGATCAGGCACTCGGGCGCGCAGCTGCCCGAGTTGCAGAACGTCCCACCGCCCGCGTCGCAGGCCGTCCCGTTCGGGAGGTTGCTGTACGAGACGGCGGACGACGTCGGCTGGCAGCTCTGACAAGGATTGCTCGCGTCGATCGTCCCAGACGCCACTGCGGTACCGGCCAGGTCGCAGGCTGCCGCACAGCTTCCACCAATGCAGTACTGACCGGCGTCCGTGCCGCAGGCGACTGCCGTCCCGGCCACCGGGCTCCAGTTCTGGGGATCGTTGGCAGTTTCGCAAGCCATGCAGGTGTTCTGCGGGTCCTGCGCCCCGTTGGCCTCGATCTGGCCGCCGATGTCGCAAACGTTGGCGCAGACGCCGTTCTCGCAGAAGTGACCGCCGCTCGTGCACGACGTGCCGTCCGAGGCGTTCGTCCAGTCCGTCGGATTCTTCGATGGATTGCAGCTCTGGCAGCCGCCGGAAGCTGCATTCTGCGCGCCGGCCGCCTCGAACGAGCCAGCGATGAGACAGCCGGCCTGGCATACCCCGCTGTTGCAGATCTCACCGGCGGAGCACGCGCCCGCGGGCGCTTCACCCGTCAGCGGCATCCAGCTCGTCAGGCTCGCGAGCGTGTTCCCAGGCATGCAGCCCTGACAACCAGCGCCTGGCTCTCCCGCTCCGGCGTCGAAGAAGCCGCCGTCGATGAGACAGCCGCTCACGCACTTGCCGCCGCTGCAGAGCTGGCCCGAGGGGCAGCCGCCGTCGGAGACGAACGTGGGCTCCTGGAGCGCCGTCTGGGAGACCGAAGGCGTGCAGATCTGGCACGCGTTCGAGCCGCTGCCGCCCGCGGGGATGTAGCTACCGCCGACGATGCAGCCCGAGGCACAGTGGCCGGCGTTGCAGACGGCGTATTGCTCCTGGCAGCCCCCGGCGGCGGGAAAGCCGGTGATCGCGGTCCAGTTGCCGGAGTTCGTGGACGGCTGGCACTGCATGCACCCCTGGCCTTGCTCGAACGTCCCCGCGTCGTACGTGACTCCGCCGATCACGCACACCGTGGGGCCGGCGTCGCCGTTCGAGGGGCCGGCCACGCAGAGGCCGTAGGTTTGGTCGCACACCTCGCCCGGCCGGCAGTCGGCGGTGGTGGCGCAGGTGATTCTGAAGCCGTCCACCTCCGGCGCGCCGATGGGGCAGGCGGCGAGGGCGACGCAGAGGGCCCCTCCGAGCAACGTCGCGCGCATCGATGGGATCCTCCCGGCCACGAGTGGCGGCAGAATAGAAGCGGTGCCCGCTGGCGTCAACGAATCGGACGCGCGGGGGCTCAGTCGGCGGCGAAGCCCTTGCGCACGTAGGCCTTCGCGTACCGCGCGGCCTCGAGGAGGCTCTCGCCGAGCGCGAGCTTCGTGGCCAGGGCGGAGGCGAAGCGGCAGCCGCTGCCGCGGGCGCTGCCGGGCAGGCGCTTTGCGTCGAGCCAGTGGCCCTTCTTGGCGTCGAGCACGTAGTCGGGCGAGGTCTTGGCCTCGAGGTGGCCGCCCTTCAAGACCACGGCGCGGCAGCCGAGCGCGAGCACGCGGGCGGCGGTGGCCTCCATCTCGGCCTTGCCGGTCACCACGGGGGCGCCGGTGAGCTTCTCGGCCTCGATCACGTTGGGGGTGAGCACGGGCCCGAGCTCGAGGAGCGGCTCGTAGCCGCGGCGGGCGGCGCCGGCGAACAGGGCGGCGCCGCTGGTGGAGCGGAGCACCGGATCCACCACGATGGGCGCCTTCACGCGGTGGCCGAGCACGGCGCCGAGCGCGAAGGCGATGGCGGAGTCGCCGAGCATGCCGAGCTTCACGGCGGCGGGCTTCTCGTCGTCGAGGAGCACGGCCACCTGCGACACCACGAGCTGGGGCTTCAGGAGCTCGAAGCCGCGCACGCCCTTGTGCGACTGGATGGTGATGGCCGTGGCGGCGCACAGCGGCCGCCCGCCGGCGGCCCACACGGCCTCGGCGTCCGCCAGCAGGCCGGCGCCGCCCGAGGGGTCGAGACCCCCGATGCAGAGCACGGCGGGGCGTTCAGCCACGCGCGGCTTCCACGAGCGCCTCGAAGAGGTGGCGCTGGGGCGGGCAGGATTCGATGAGCAGCTCGGGGTGCCACTGCACGCCCACGACGAAGCGCGCGGCCGGATCCTCGAACGCCTCCAGCAGGCCGTCGGGGCTGTGCGCGGTGGCGACGAGGCCGCGGCCCAGGGTGCGCACGCCCTGGTGGTGGGCGCTGTTCACCTGCACCTGGCCCTCGCCCACGGCGCGCGCGAGCCGGCTGCCGCCGGTGACGAGCACGGGGTGGCTGGGGTGGCGGCGGTCCTCGGCCTGCTCGTGAGCGAGCGTGCCCTCGAGCTCGGCGGGGAGGTGCTGGTAGAGCTTGCCGCCGCGCGACACGTTCAGCAGCTGCATGCCGCCGCAGATGCCGAGGACGGGCAGGCCGCGGCGCTCGGCCTCGGCGACGAGCGCGAGCTCGAAGCTCGTGCGCGTGGGGCGCAGGGGCCCGAGGCCGGGTGCGGGCGCTTCGCCGTAATGGGCCGGCGGCACGTCGCAGTCGCCGCCCGTGACGACGAGCGCGTCCACGTGCGACACGAGCTCCTCGGCGAGGCCGACCTCCTCGGTGGGCGACAATAGGAGTGGCAAGCCGCCGGCCAGCGCCACCGCGTCGGCGTACGCGGCGCGCAGCTCGTGGCGCCGGTAGGGGCGGCCCTTGGGGCTTTCGGAGTAGTCGGTGGTGATGCCCACGCGCGGACGTCGCTTCACTTACGATGCCTCCAGTTGGCCGGCGGTGAAGGCGGAGGCCAGCCGCCGCGTCGCGTCGAGAGGATCCGCGCTGCCGCCCACCGCGCCGATGGCGGCCGCGCACGCCGCACCGGTGCCGGCGACGGCGGCGATGTTCTTTTCATCGATGCCGGAGATGGCCACCACGGGCGCCGGGGCCACCGCGCGGCACACCGCCGAGAGCCCGGCGAGGCCGAGCGCCGGCACGTCGAGCGCCTTGGTGCGGCTCGGGAAGACCGGCCCCACGCCCAGGTGATCGGCGCCCGCGGCCAAGGCCTCGCGCGCGGCCCCGCCGTTGCGGGCGGTGGCGCCCACGAGCAGCGCCGGCCCCACCACGCGGCGCGCGTCGGCGGGCGTGAGATCGGTCTCGCCCACGTGCACGCCGTCGGCGCCGGCGAGGACGGCCAGGTCGGGGCGGTCGTCGACGATGAGCAGGGCCTCGGGGAGCGCGGCGCGGATCTCGCGGGCCAGGGCGAGCGCCTCGCGCGGCGTGGAGCGCTTGAAGCGGAGCTGCACGGCACACGCTCCGCCCGCCCAGAGCGCCTTCGCCCAGGCGACCGGGGGGAGGGGGCCTTCGTCGCCCACGATGCCGTAGAACCCGGAGAGCCGCGCCAGCCGCGCGGCGTGCTGCCCGTCGGACATTGCTACACCAGTAGAAACGGCAGCGGCGCGGCGCTGTCAAGCGCCGGTTGCCCTGTAAGGGCTCGTGACGCTTGGTCTTTGACAGGGACAGCGAGGCCCACCTAAACTTGAGGGGCATGGTCCGCGCATTTCGCCGTTCGTTTCCGCAGGTTGCGATGCTGGCCGCCCTCGCGTGCGCGGGCTCGGCACGGGCGCAGCTGGAAGAGCCCACGTGCCGGACGCGGGCATGGCTCGGGGGGAGATCGCTCGGAGAGCCGGAGACGCTGGAGCTGGAGGCGGAGAAGCCGGCTGCGGCGACCCCGAAGGCGCCGCCGGCCCGGACGGCGACCCCGACCCCGACCGCGACCGCGACCGCGACCCCGACCGCGACCGCGACCGCGACCCCGACCCCGACCCCGACCCCGACCCCGACCCCGAAACTCGCCGCGACCTCTCCCGTCGCCGCGAAGGCCTCGCCCGCTGCGAGCGCGACCGCCCCCGACGACGAAGACGACGATCTCGACACCGAGCCCGAGGTGCAGGGCGAATCCGCCGAGCTGCAATCCGCCAAGGAAGTCGAGGCGCGCGCGCTCGCTTCCGACGAGGCCCTGCGGCTCTTGCGGGCGCGGGAGTTCGCCCAGCCGGGGATCGGCAGCCCGCTCGCGGGCCGCATCCACGACGCGCTCAGCGGCGACGGCGCGGGGGCGCAGGCCGACGCGCGGCAGGAGCAGGAGATCCAGGACGAGATCCAGCGCTTCGCCACCTTCGACATCGGCTCGGCCGCCTCGCACTACGACATCCCCGTCGAGCTGAACGATCAGGTGAGCCAGTACATCCGGCTCTTCCAGGGGCCGCTGCGCGACCACTTCGTGCTCTGGCTCTCGCGGGCCACGCGCTACGTGCCGCGCATGCGCGAGATCCTCGTCTCGAAGGGCTTGCCGGCGGACACGGTGTACCTCGCGCTCATCGAGAGCGGCTTCAACACGCTCGCCTACTCGCGCGCGCGCGCCGCCGGGCAGTGGCAGTTCATCGCCTCCACCGGGCGCCGCTTCGGGCTGCGCAGCGACTTCTGGCTCGACGAGCGGCGCGATCCCGAGAAGGCCACCGTGGCGGCCGCCGCCTACCTCACCGAGCTGCACGCGCAGCTCGGCAGCTGGTACCTGGCCTGGGCCGGCTACAACGCCGGCGCCGGCACGATCATGAAGGCCATCCGCCGCGGCGGCACCACGGACTTCTGGTCGCTCGTGCGCGGCCACGTGCTCAAGGCCGAGACGAAGGGGTACGTGCCGAAGCTGATCGCGGCCGCGCTGATCGCGAAGCACCCGCACGCCTTCGGCTTCGACGACGTCGCGTTCCTGCCGCCGCTCGAATACGAAGAGGTGCCGGTGACGCAGCCGACCGACCTCGACGTCGCGGCCCAGGCCGCCCAGGTGGACGTGTCGGTGATCCGCGAGCTGAACCCGGCGCTGCGCCGCTTCTGCACCCCGCCCTCGCGGGACGGCGAGCCCTACCAGCTGCGCGTGCCGGTGGGCACCAAGGCGGCGGTGGCCGCGGCGCTCGCGGCACAGACGCCGTCGAAGGCGCTCGCGTTCAAGTACCACAAGGTCGCGGGGCCGGAGACGCTGGACAAGATCGCCCGCGACTTCCGCGTGCCCGCGGCGGTGATCGCCCGCATGAACGGCCTGCGCCGCACGGTCCTCAAGGTCGGCCGGGAGCTGGTAATCCCCGTGCCGGGCACCGAGACGAGCGACGCGCGCGTGGCGGCCGTGGGCGACGAGCGGGAGACGGGGCGGCGCCGGCGCGTGTGGCGCTGGCGGCACGGGCGCAAGCACTGGTACTTCACGAACGGCGGACCAGGCGGCTGGCTCGCGAGCGACGACGGGCAGGATCCCTGGCACCCGCGCCAAGGGGAGAACGCGGAGGCGGAGGAGCTGGCGAACGCGGAGGCCAGCGTGGGGGATGAAAGCGCGCGGGCGACGCTGGCGCTGACGCTGAGCCCGACCCCGACCGCGATCCCGACCGCGACCACGACCACGACCGCGACCGCGACCCCGACCGCGACCGCGACCCCGACCGCGACCCCGACCGCGGCCACGAGCCCGGCGCCCAAGAGCGCGGGCCCCCTCTTCTTCTCCCGCGTCCCCTCCCACGTCAGCTCCCGCCCTCGCCCCCCACCCGTTCCCGAGGAGCCGCCGCCCGCCGATGCCGTCAAGTACCAGGTCGCCGAAGGCGACACGCTCTGGTCCATCGCCCAGGCGCACGGGGACGAGCTGGAGCAGCTCTGCCGCTGGAACCGCATCCGGCGGCCCTCGCACCACAAGCTCTTCCCCGGCGAGGAGCTCTGGGTCGTGAACCGGGCGCCCGCCGCCGCGGCTTCTCCGCCCGCCGTGGCTCCCGCGCCTGCGCCGGCCGGGCCGACGCACGTGGTCGCGTACCAGGTGCAGGACGGGGACAACCTCTGGGAGATCTCCCGGCGCTTCAAGGTGAGGGTCGCGGACATCGAGCAGAGCAACCACCTCGACGAAGAGTCGACGCTGCAGCCCGGCATGACGCTGCAGATTGCCGTCGCCGGTCCGTAAGGGGGCGCCGGCCCGTGGCACGCCTCGCCGCCGCCGCGCTGTGGCTCTGGGCGAGTGCCCTCGCCCTCGCCGCCGAGGCTCCCCCGCTCGCGCCCTGGGAGCGGGCGCCGCTCGCGGCCGACCCCAAGGCCGTGCTCGCCGCCGCAGCCGGGCCTGCGCCGGAGGGGGCCGGCACCGAGGTCGTCTTCTCGGAGCAGACCGCCGAGTTCGACGCGGAGGGGCGACTCGTGCGGACGGTGCACATCGTCTTCCGCCAGCTCGGCGCCACGCCGGCCTCGGGCTGGGACGGCATCACCACCCGCTGGGAGCCGTGGCACGAGGCGCGGCCGGTGGTGGAAGCGCGTGTCGTCGGAGCGGACGGTTCGGTGCACCTGCTCGATCCGGCGACCGTGACCGAGGGCGCGGTCGCCTCCGACCAGAGCAGCGAGTTCTACGACGCGCGCAGCCTGCGCGCGCCGCTGCCCGCGCTGTTCCAGGGATCGGTGGTGGAGGTCCGCACGACCGTGCGCGAGCGGACGCCGCTCTTCCGCGGCGGCTACTTCGGCTCCTACGTCTTCGGCTTCGACGCGCCGGCGCGGCTGGACCGCCTGCGGTTGAAGGCGCCGGCCTCGCTGCCGCTGCGCGCCGAGGCGACCGGCTTGACGGCTCTGCCGCGCCGCAGCGTGCACGACGGCACGCAGGAGATCGTCTACGAGGCCGGGCCGCTCGACGCGGTGCAGCGCGGGGAGCCGTACTCGCCGCGGAACGCGCCGCCCGGGCTTCAAGTGAGCTTCTCGACCGGCCGGTCGTGGTCGGAGCTGGCGCGGGGCTACGCGGCCCAGGTGGACCGCCAGCTCGCCGCGGGGCCGCTCGCACGCGGCGTGGGGCCGCCCGCCGGACCATCGGGCGACCGCGTCGCCATCGCCCAGCGCGCCCTCGACTGGCTCCACGCCACCGTCCGCTACACGGGCGTGGAGCTCGGCGAGGCGGCGATCGTCCCGCGCCCGCCCGCCGAGACCGTCGCGCGCGGCTACGGCGACTGCAAGGACATGGCGGCGCTGCTCGTGGCGCTGCTCCGGCGCGCCGGCCTGCGCGCCGACGTGGCGCTGGTGCGCTCGGGCTGGTACGACGCGCCGGACGACCTGCCCGGCCTCGAGCTGTTCGATCACGCCATCGTGCACGTGGGCGGGGAGCCCGAGCTGTGGATCGACCCCACCGACCCGGACGCGGTCGTCGGGCTGCTGTCCTCGGGCGATCAGGGCCACCAGGCGCTCGTCGCCGCGCGGGGAACGCGGGGGGTGGTGCGGCTGCCGGCCGGCGGCCCCGAGGCCAATCGACGCATCGCCCGGCGAAGCGTCACGCTCGCCGAGTGGGGACCCGCGGCGGTCCTGGACCAGGAATCGAACTGGGGCTTGCTGGCCGAGAACCAGCGGGCGCTCCTGGGAAAGAACGCGGACGCCGCCCGGGACAAGCTGGTCGATCGAGTGAAGGGCTGGTCGGGCGCCGCGTCGATCTCGGACGCGGAGGTCGACGATCCCCGGCTGGCCGGCGCGCCGGCCCGGACCTCGGCGCGCGCCAGCGGAGCCAGCATCGGGAGCACGCTCTCGAGCGGCGCCTACTGCTCGGTCAGCGCGGCGCGGATCTTCTCGCTCCTGCCGCAGGAGCTGCTGTCGCCCGCGCCTTCGCCTCGCCGGACGCCCTTCGTCGTCCCGTTCGCCTTTCGCGCCGAGCTGACCTACGACGTGGTGCCTCCTTCCGGCTTCGAGATCCACGTGCTGCCCGAGCCCGTGACGAAGGTCTTCGGCCCGGTGCGCTACGATCGGACGGCGGCGCGGGGAACCGGCGGCGAGGTGATCGTGCGCCTCGCCCTCGAGGCGGGCCCCGGCCCCCTCTCACCCGACGAGGTCGCCGCCCTGCAGGGGTACGTCCAGACCGACGTGTCGAACGCGCTGCTCCTGTCCTTCGACGACCTGGCGACGCGGGCCCTCGGCGATGGCGAGATCAAGCAGGCCCTGGGCATCGTCCGCGGCCGCATCGCGGCCCACCCCACCGAGGCGCTGCACCACGCCCAGCTCGCGCGGGTGCTCCTCGCGGCCGGGGCGGGCGAGCTGGCGCGCGCCGAAGCGCGCCGGGCCACGGAGCTGGAGCCGGGGTTCGCCTGGGCCCAGCGCACGCTGGGCTGGATCCTGCAGTTCGACCTGGTGGGGCGCCAGCGGCGGCCGGGTTTCGATCCGGCGGGGGCGGCGGCGGCCTACCGCCGCGCCATCGCCCTCGACCCGAAAGACGTGGGCGTGCGCATGGACCTCGCGCAGCTCCTGCTCGTGAACGACCAGGGGGAGCGGTACGGCCGCGGGGCCCACCTGGACGAGGCCATCGCGGTCTACCGCGGCATCAAGCAGGACCTGAAGGCCGACGACGCCGACGACGACTACGCGGACGCGCTCGCGCGGGCGGGGAAAGTGACGGAGCTGGCGGCGCTCCTGCCCTCGCTCCGAGACACCCCCAAGCGGCGCGCGTTGCAGGTCGCCGTCGCGGCCGCGACCCACGGCGAAGCGGACGCCCTCGACGAGGCGGCGCGCGCCGGCGACGACGCCGCCCGCCGATCGGCGCTCGCCCTCGCCTCGATCCAGCTGGCCGCGTGGCGAGACTACGCCCGTTCCGCCGCGCTGCTCGGCGAGGCGGCGCGCGGGGGCTCCGAAGAGACGAAGGTGGCGCCGGTGATCGAGCTGTTCGAACGGCTCGCCCGGCCCCCGCCCGCCGCGAGGTCGGACGACGGTACTTCGGCCCTCGTCGCGGAGCTGCTCACCGCGGTCCTCGGCCAGGCCGGGCCCGACGTGCCCAGGCTGAAGGCGCTCTTCGCGCGCCGCCCCTGGATCCAGCTGGACGCGGAGGGCGGCGCTCCCTCGATCGAGGCCATGCTCGGGAACGTGCGCCAGTTCGGCCTCACGGAGCAGAACGTCCTCGACATGGCCCTGGCCGCGCCGCGGATCTCCGACGGCAACGATCGGCTCGGGCGCCGGACCCGGCTCGAGCTGCCCGGCTCGAAGCTCGCGTTCTATTCGGTCCACGAGGACGGCAAGGATCTCGTCCTCGCCGTGGGCGGAGGACAGGGATCGGACCTCGCCCAGGAGGCGCTGCGCCGCGCCGACGGCGGCGACCTCGCGGGCGCGCACCAGTGGCTCGCCTGGGCCGACGAGGTCGTCCCCGAGGACGCGGCGGACGATCTGCGCTCGCCCTGCCTGTTCGCCTATCTCTGGAAGAAGGGCGTGCCGCCGGATCGTCCGGCGCTCCGCGTGGCGGCGGCTTCGCTCGTCGCCCTGGGCAAGATGCCCGCGGCCGCGCTGCCGATCCTGGAGGAGGAGCGGGGTCGGGCGCCGCCGGAGGAGAGGGCCAAGATCGACTGGTCGCTGGCCACCGCGGCGCTCACGCTCGAGAAGGACGAGGTGCTGCTGGCCGCGCTCGGACGCCTCGCCGCGGACTCGCCCGATTCGGTCGACGTGTTCCAGCTCCGGAGCTGGGCGTTGCGGCGGCGCAAGCGCTTCGCCGAGGCGGTGGCGATGGCCCGCCAGCGGCTCGACCGGCAGCCGGCCGACGCGCCGGCCATGGAGGAGCTGATGCTCGCCGCCGCGGAGCAGGGCGACTTCGACGGCGCCGAGCAGTGGGGGCGGCGCGCCGTCAAGACCGGACGGGCGTCGGCCACCGCCTCCAACAACCTGGCGTGGTACGCGCTCTTCCGCAACGGCGACCTCGCGACCGCGGCCCTCGACGCGAAGACCGCCACCGAGGAGTCGGACCACCCGCGCGCGAACCGCCTCAACACGCTCGCCGCCGTCCAGGCCGAGCTCGGCGAAGCCGCGGCGGCGCACCGGACGCTCTTGCGCTCGCTCGACGCCGCGGACACGGCGGAGCTGTCCCCGGCGGCCTGGTACGTCCTGGGGCGCGTGCAGGAGGACTACGGCCTGCCCGAGGCGGCCATCGCGGACTACCGGCGCGTCACGGTTCCCGCCGGCGCCGCCCCGGACGACGTGAGCCACCTGGCGGCGCGCCGCCTGAAGGCGCTCGGCGCCTCGCGCTGAAGCTCGGGCCGGAACTAGCGGCGCTTGCGGCCGGGCGTCGCGAGTCCGAGCTCGGCAACCTTCTGCCGCAGGGTGTTGCGGTGCAGGCCCAGCTGGCGGGCGGCCTCGCTCTTGTGGCCGTGGCAACGATCGAGCACGAGCCGCAGGAGCCCGCGCTCGACCTCGCGCATCACCAGCGCGTGGAGGCCGGCGACGGACTCCTCGCCCAGGCGATCGAGCAAGGCCTCGAGGCGGTCGCGGACCAGCTGCTCCATGGAGCGCTGCGAGAGGTCCTCGGAGTCGAGGAGGGCCGCGTCGCAGAGGGCGGCCGAGGCCGCGAGGCGGCGCGCCTCTCCCGGGGTGCGGCAGTACCGCAGCGCGAACCCGGCCCGTTCGAGCCGCGCGGCGTGGGGAGGAGCGCCTCCCTCGGAGGCGAGCAGGAGCGCGAGGGGGGGCTCGGCGGCAGCGGGGCGAGGCGAGGAGGTTGGCGGCATGGGAGGGCTGTCCTTAGAAAGACGGCGGCGGTGAGTCAAGTCGGCTCTTGGACGAAAATCTCGGGCGGCCCCTTGACTCGCGCGGCGCCGCTCGCGGAGTCTCGCGCCGCCGTGGAATCCGAAGCGACTCCCGCCGAAGCAGCGACCATACTCGTCGTCGACGACGATCGCTCGAACCTCGAGTCGATCGAACGGATCTTCGCCAAGGAGGGCTACCGCGTCCGCGTCGCAGACGACGGCGCGGCGGCCCTGGAGATCGTGCGGGAGGATCCGCCGGCGGTGGTCGTGACGGATCTCGCCATGCCGGGGCTCGACGGGGTGGCGCTGCTCAAGGCGATCAAGGCCGTGGACCCGCAGGTCGAGGTCGTCCTGATGACCGCCTACGGGACGGTGGAGGGCGCCGTCGCGGCGATGAAGGAGGGGGCCTACGATTTCATCACGAAGCCGCTCAAGCGCCACTCGGTGCTGCGCAGCGTCCGCAAGGCGCTCGAGAAGCAGGCGCTCGTGCAGGAGAACCGTGCGCTGCGGGCGCGCCTCGCCGGCCTCTCGGCGCCGGGCGGCCTCGTGGGCCAGAGCCCCGTCTTCCGTGCGACGCTGGACCTGGTGCGGCAAGCCGCGGCGTCGCACGCCACGGTGCTCCTGACCGGCGAGAGCGGCACCGGCAAGGAGCTCGTCGCCCGCGCGCTGCACGAGCTGTCGCCGGTCGCGGAGGGGCCCTTCGTGGCGGTGAACTGCGCGGCCATTCCGGAGACCATCCTCGAGGCCGAGCTCTTCGGTTTCGAGCGCGGCGCCTTCACCGGCGCGATCGCCCGCAAGGAGGGGCGCTTCGAGCGGGCGCACCACGGGACGCTCTTCCTCGACGAGGTGGGCGAGATGTCGCCGGCGGTGCAGGTGAAGCTCCTGCGGGTCGTGCAGGAGGGCGAGATCGAGCGCCTCGGCGGCAGCGGGCCGATCCCGGTCGACGTGCGACTCGTCGCGGCCACGAATCGGGACCTCAAGAAGGAGGTCGCCGAGGGGCGCTTCCGCAGCGACCTCTATTACCGCCTCGACGTCGTCGCCATCGCCCTGCCGCCGCTGCGCGAACGGCCCGAGGACATTCCGCTGCTCGCGGCCCACTTCCTGCGCCAGTACTGCCAGAAGAACGGCAAGCAACGGGAGGGCTTCACGCCGGAGGCCGAACGGGCGCTCGAGGGCTACGGCTGGCCGGGGAACGTGCGCGAGCTGGAGAATGCGATCGAGCGCGCGGTGGTCCTCTCGCGCGGGCCGCTGATCGACGTGGAGGACCTGCCGAACCTCTCGCCGCCGGAGGGGCCCTCGGGCGGAGCAGCGGGCCCGAGCGGAGCCGCCGGTCTCGGCGGGCGCACGCTGACCGTGCCCCTGGGTACGCCGCTCGAGGAGATCGAGCGGCGCGTGATCCGCGAGACGCTCCGGCAGACGCGCGGCGACAAGACGCTGGCGGCGCAGCTCCTCGGTATCGCAACCCGCACGATCTACCGCAAGATCGATCGCGACGACTAACCTGCCAATTTGGCAGGCAGCACCCGCGCCACCTCGGGGCCTTTGCCAAATTGTCGGCCGCGGACCGAATTGGCCGCCGACCGCTGGGCCGTGCGGAATGCCGAATCGCGCGGAACCGTTCGAGTTCGCGGCCTGTAGAGTCGGCAGACTTACTGGCACGTCGCTTGCTTGATGACCTC
>Ga0335073_10005712_pt1 | contig 17471 bp, 15 predicted proteins | sample Lox_Sample_22_FD_207093 | JGI IMG/M metagenome (GOLD analysis project Ga0335073, IMG submission 207093) | Soil microbial communities from Loxahatchee National Wildlife Refuge, Florida, United States - Lox_Sample_2.2 | ecosystem: Environmental > Terrestrial > Soil > Wetlands | place: USA...
CAGGACGTCATACGGGGACATCGCTGTCGCCGAGGCCGGCGACGGTCCCGTGCTGGTGATGCTGCACGGCGGCGGTCCGGGGGCGTCGGGAGTGAGTAACTATCACCAGAATCTCCCCGCCTTAGTGCAAAGGTTTCGGGTGGTGTTGCCGGACCAGCCTGGATTCGGCGGGAGCTACCGGCCCACCGAGAAGGATTTGGAGGCTGCCTCAATCACCCATATCGCCGTCGGTGCGTTGTTCGAGGCACTTGACGAGCTCGGTATTGACCGCTTCCACCTCGTGGGCAACAGCTTAGGTGGAGCAGCGGCGATCGCGATGGCACAAACACAGCCGCAACGGATCTCGGGGCTGGTGTTGATGGCGCCAGGCGGAGGATGGCTGCCGTTCGGACCAACGCCGACCGAGGGTCAAAAGGAGATGTTCCGTTATTACAACGGAGGCGGCCCTTCGGAGAAGAAGATGGCGAACTTCATTCGCACAATGGTGTTCAACCACAAGCAATTCGGAGCCGACGTCGTCAAGGCCCGCTACGAAGCGTCGCTGGACCCAAGCCACATTGAGTTTTACCACCACTACAACGCCGCCTTTGCCAAGCGTCACGGCATGGATCCGCTGTGGCGAGACCTACACAAAATCACCGCACCGACGCTGCTGTTGTGGGGTCGCGACGATCGCACCATCACTCTCGACGGATCACAGATCATGCTCAAGCAGATCCGAGACGTCCAGTTGCATGTGTTCGGCAACTGCGGGCACTGGGTGCAGCTGGAGCGTCAGCAGGAGTTCGAACGTCTTGTCACTGACTTTCTTTCGGGGTTGGCATGAGCGGGTGGCTGAAAGACTACGTCGCGCTGATCACCGGCGGGGGGTCCGGCATCGGCCGGGCAGTCGCTGAAAGGTTCATCGCCGAGGGCGCCTCAGTCGTGATCATCGGCCGCAATTTCGAGCAACTGGCCGAGGTAGTGGAGGGGTCCGCCGACCCGTCGCGCATGCATGCGTTCCAAGCGGACGTGCGTGACTCCGAGCAGTTGCACGCGGCGGTTACCGAGACCGTGCAACGGTTCGGCAAGCTCGACACGCTGGTCGCCAACGCCGGCATCTGGGACTACCATCGGCAGCTCACCAAATTGACTGCTGCCCAGCTTGAAGAGACCTTCGATGAGCTGTTCGCGATCAACGTCAAGGGCTATCTGCTCGCTGCCGAAGCCAGTTGGCGGGAGTTGGTCAAAACCCGCGGCAGCATCGTGATGACGCTGTCGAACGCCTCGTTCTACGTTAACGGCGGCGGCGCGATCTATACTGCTAGCAAGCACGCCTGCCTCGGGCTGATGCGCGAACTGGCCTACGAGCTGGCCCCGAAGGTGCGCGTCAACGGTGTGGCATGCGGCGCGATGAACACGAATCTGCGCGGGCCCGAAGCGCTCGACCTGCAGACCCGGACACTGGCTGCGTCATTCGCCAAGAAGAAGCCCAGCGATCCGCCGCCGCCGATTCCGTTGCACGACTCCAGTACCGACCCACGCGATTTCACGGGCTCCTACGTCTTGCTGGCGTCGCGAGAGCAGAGCGGCCCGATCACCGGCCAAGCCATCGAAGTCGATGGCGGCATCGGGGTACGCGGTTTCGCCAAAGCTGCCGGCGGTGACCACCTATGATTGCGGCCCCGCTGGCCGCCCTACGACTCGGGCCGCGGTGGCGACAGCTCGATGAGCGTGCGGACCATGTGTCGTTGCGCTTTGACGAGACCGGCACTGCCGTTGAATTCGGCGTCCGGCGATGCACGAGCGGCCCCCTGCGCGACACGTACCCGGTCAGCGCGCACGATGTAGAAATCTACGCCGCTAATGACGTTGCGCCACAAACGCTCACACGTGCACTTGCAGAGATGAGCCTAGCAGTGCTAGATGCAGATCCTCGCTGCCGTCGCGTGGTATTCGCCGCGCTCACTGATCATGCCGCTGTCGCGGAAGCTATCGTGGCCGCCGGATTCCGGCATGTCGTGGATGTCGATGTGCCTGGCGCCGAGCTGAGCCTGTTTGTTACCGAACCTAGTTGGGTCAGCAAGGTCGACTCCGACCTTCACAAAGTGCCGGGCTCATGACTAGGCGCCGCGGCGAAGCCCAGATCGCGAAAGCCCTTGTGACGCAGACGCGCATACCCGCCGAAGGGAAGCGGTCAACGGGCCCATATCCGTGCCGGTGGGCGCAGAAACCGACATTGCCGCGAGCGGCCGTCCGGAGTGTCCCATCACCGGAGCCGCAACACAGGTCAGTCCCAGTCGGCTCTCTTCGCGGTCGACCGCGATTCCGTCTCGACGTACACACATTAGTTCGCCGGCGAGCGCTTTCGGGTCGGAAATCGATCGGGGAGTCAAGCGACCGATTGGCGTCGACAACGCGGCGGTTGCCGCCTCAGCGTCATAGGCCAGCAACACCTTCCCGACCGCGGTGCAATGCGCAGGTAGCCGGTCCCCAATCCGGGAGGGTGCGGCGATCGTGCGGTGACCGTACAGCTTGGCCAAATAGACCACATCCGTACCATGCAGCGACGCGAGATGAACCGTACGCCGGGTTGTTTCATACAGGTCGGCGAGAAACGGCAAGAGCAGATCACGAAGGCGTTCCTGGCCTGGTGCGTAGACGTTCTTTCCTAACTCATGCAGACGCGCACCCAATCTGTACTTCGCGCCGACACGCTCTACCATCGCGTTGCGCTCGAGCATTCCCAGAACGCGGAACGCTGTCGACTTACTCAACTGGGACCGGCGGGCGAGCTCGCTCACGCCAAGCCCCCAGCCACCGTATTCGCCAAGTGCGGACAACAGACAGATCGCTTTGTCGATGGCCGCTCGGTCGTCACGGATCGGCTCGACGGCGGTCGTACTCATGCGGCAAGGTCCTCCAGCGTTGAAGACCGGGTCGTCAAATGAAATTGACCATCGGTCACTTTTAGGTGATGGCCTCCACCATCGCCCCATTGCTCGGGGCGCCGCATCGGTGCGGATACCCGATGCCATACCCGTTGATATACCTGTCTTGCGCCCGGCCCGAGCGTGGGCGTCAGACGGATCAGAGCGCCGCAATGTCGATTAGAAATGACAGTGCGCCGACAGAGAACCAGCTGGTGGCTCGCAATATTCACCGCTTCCGGCGCGAACGGGCAATGTCGCTAGGTGAGTTGGCCCGCAGATCTGGTCTATCGAAGCAGACGCTGTCGAAAATCGAACAAGGACTCGGTAACCCAACCGTCGATACCCTCGCTCAGCTCGGCGGCGCTCTGGACCTTCCGGCCCGACGTTTTCTCACCGAATGGGGCTCACCGGTGTATGTCCAGCGCCACGACGAGGGTTCGTGGAATGCCCACGCGGAGTGGGCCGAGCGAATCCTCGATGAAACCTACGGGTCCGGGTATGTGCGCACACTGGTGCTGACGCTGGAAAGGGTGGGCCGACAACCTCAGGTGATTGACCCGCGTCCGTCCGGCACCCTGCATCACCTCTACGTCATTACCGGCAAAGTACGTGCCGGCCCCGTCAGCGAGCCCATCGACCTCGTCGCCGGTGACTTTGCCCGTTTCCCCGGGGACACACCGCACCTGCTGGCCTGTCTGAGTGAGCGTGCATCGGCGCACATGGTGACCACGGTGCCGCAGGTGCGGCAGTTCGGCCCTACCGTGACGAGCTCGGTCGACGCTGGATCGGTCTTCGACCGCAACGGCGCACAGGCAACGCCGTAATACCTGCCTGGAACCCTCGAGTGTGCTTGATGCCTTAAAAGCGGCTGATCGATCCCTTGGTCAAGGAGCTGATCTGAATTGTGCTTTGACCGCGTCAACCGGCTGGTGGAGCGATAGTCTGATTGCACGGGTGTGACCAGTGGGAATACAAGATTCGGCGGCCGATGACCGGCACTCAACCTGAGGACACTCAGCGGGATCTGCGCCTCGGCATCGTGGCGGAGTTGGATGACGCCGGGTTTGAGGACGCCGAGGAAGTCGGTCACGGTGGATTCGGCGTCGTCTATAAATGCCAGCAGCCGGCGCTCGACCCAACGGTTGCCATCAAGGTGCTTACCTCCGACCTCGACGATCAGAACATCGAGCGGTTCCTGCGTGAACAGCGCGCGATGGGCAAGCTGTCCGGACACCCGAATATCGTCCATATTCTGCAGCCCGGCGTCACACCGACGGGTCGGTTTTACATCGTGATGCCGTTCCACGCGCGGGGCTCGCTCGATGATCAGATACGACGCGACGGCCCGCTCGCATGGCCGGCCGCGCTGCGCGTCGGTATCAAGATGGCGGGCGCGCTGGAAACTGCACACCGCGCTGGCATTCTGCACCGCGATGTCAAGCCTGCGAACATCTTGCTCAGCGAGTACGGCGAACCGGAACTAACCGACTTTGGCATTGCCCATGTGGCAGGTGGCGGTTTCGAAACCGGCAGGGGCATTGTCACCGGATCGCCGGCGTTCACGGCGCCGGAAGTGCTAAGCGGTAGGCCACCGACGGCGGCATCGGACGTGTACGGCCTTGGGGCCACACTGTTCTGCCTCATCACCGGTCACGCGGCTTTCCAGCGGCGCACGGGGGAGAAGTTGGTCACGCAATTCCTGCGGATTACGACCGAGCCGGTTCCCAACCTGCGCCCTGACGGTATTCCCGATGAGGTCTGCGCAGTCATCGAACGCGGGATGTCGCAGGAGCCCGGCGAGCGGTTTGCGTCGGCGGCGGAGTTCGGCGCCACGTTGCGTGAGCTGCAGCGACTCGCCAGGCAAGACGTCGACGACATGGCAATCCCCGTTGTGCTCCGCGTGCCTTCGGTCAGCGGTGTCTCCACCGACTCGTCGCAGCACATGCCGAGAGGCATCGACACGCCACCGCCGAGCGCGCTGACCAAATACCGTCCGCCCACCGCCACCCGCTCCCTAGTGGCGCGTGCTCGTTTGATCGACATGTTGCGCGCCGGGGGGCGCCGGCGACGACTGATCGTGATTCACGGCCCAGCGGGGTTCGGCAAGAGCACCCTGGCCGCGCAGTGGCGCGAGGTCCTCGTCGCGGAGGGTGTCATCGCCGCGTGGCTGACGGTCGACGGGGACGACAACAACCTCGTCTGGTTTCTCGCGCATCTAATCGAGGCCGTTCGCAGCGCGGCGCCCACGCTGGCGAACGAATTGCGGCAGGCGCTCGAGGAACACGGGACCGAGGCCAAGCACCATGTCGTCGCATCGCTCATCAACGAGATCCACGAGACCGGCACGCGCATCGCCATCATTCTCGACGACTGGCACCGGATCACCGACGTCGCGACCATCGAGGCGTTGGCATACCTGCTGGACCGGAGCTGCCACCACCTTCAAGTCGTGGTGACCGCGCGCACCCGAGCCGGACTGCCGATGAGCCGGATGCGAGTGCGCGATGAATTGATCGAAATCGATACTGCTGCTTTGCGTTTCGACCTGTCCGAGTCGCGAGCATTTCTCGTGGAGCTCGGTGGGTTGAGCTTGGACGAGACGGACGTGGCCAACCTCGAGCAGACGACCGACGGATGGATCGCGGCCTTACAGCTCGCGTCGCTTTCCCTGCGCAACTGCGACGACTCCGCCGAGTTGATCAGCCACATGTCGGGGCGGCATCACGCGATCGGCGAATACCTGGCTGAGAATGTGCTGGACTCGCTGGAGCCCGAGATGCTCGATTTTCTTATGGCCACCTCCATCACGGAGCGCATCAGCGGTGATCTCGCGTCGGCGTTGGCGGGCGTGCGAAATGCGCAGGAGCTACTCGAGGAGACGGAAGACCGAGACCTGTTCCTGCACCGACTCGATGAGGAACGCGTCTGGTTTCGTTACCACCATCTGTTCGCCGAGTTCCTGCAGCGCCGGCTCGAACGGGAACAACCCGTCCGGGTTACGCAGCTGCACGCGACCGCATCCCGTTGGTTCGCCGACCGCAACCTGCTTCGTGAAGCGGTCGACCACGCGTTGGCAGCCGGTGAGGAGGAACGCGCGATCGAACTCATCGAGCTGCATGGCATTGATCTAATCGAACGCGCGCAGATGTCCACGTTGCTGGCGCTGGTTTCGAAGCTGCCGTCGCGCATAGTGGCGGGTAGTCCCAGACTGCAACTTTGCGTCGGTTGGGCCAATATGTTGCTGCAGCGACCCACGCGCGCGCGTGCCGCGTTGGACGCGTTCGAATCCACTACCGAACAACGCTCGGTCTCAGGATCGGAACTTCGGGACATGCGGATAGAGGCCGACGTGCTCCGAGCGACCTTGGAATGCTCGGCCGATCACACCGAAGGCATCGACGAGCTGCTGGCGGAATGCCTGTCAAGGCCGGAGACTTTGCCGCCATGGTTGGTCAGCGTTGCGGCAAATGCGGCGACCGTCGTCGAGATCTATCGGTTCGATTTCGACGCCGCTCGCAAGTGGCAGGAGTGGGTGGCCCCTTACCACGAACGAATCAGTGGCCCATTTGCCACCGTGTACGGGCACTGCCTCGCAGGAATTGCGGCGAAGGAGACGCTCGACATCACCGAAGCCGAGCGGCACTTCCGCGAGGCGCTGCGGGTGGCAAAGCAATGCGGCGGTACACACTCGCACGCCGCGCGTCTCGCCTCCGGACTTCTCGGAGAGCTGCTATACGAGTGCGGCGATGTCGACGAGGCCGAACGACTCATTGAGGAGAGCTGCCAGCTGGGATCGGAGGGCGGTATCGCCGACTTCATGATCGCCCGGTACGTGATCGGCGCGCGTATCAAGGCGATGCGCGGTGAACCCGAGGCTGCCATTCTGGTCCTAAACGACGGTGCGCGCGCCGCGGCAACCCTCGGCCTCCCTCGGTTGTTAGCTCACGTGGAGAACGAGCGGATGCGGCTCGCCCTACCGCTTGCCGGATCGGCGACGCGAGTAGGGCAGGACGAAGCGCCACTTGGCGATGGACTACGCGAGATCACTGCTCAGCTCCGCGATGAAACGGAAATTCGCAGAATGCTCGCCGCTCAACCTGGGCTGGCGTGCCGACGGGCCCAGACCTGGGTGCAAAGGCTCCAACACCAGGGACGTCCACGCGCATTGATGCAGGCGAATCGGCTCCTGGTGGCATGCCTGAGCGCCGCAGGCCGAACCGACGAGGCCAAGCAGACGCTCGCAAGCCTCGCCGCACAGTGCGTCGAACTCGGGCTGGTCCGGTACCTTCTCGACGGCGGGCCGGAGGTGATCGAATTGCTGGCCGCTCTCCGCGACAGCCTCCACAGTGGTAGGTGGGATCAGACGTGGCCGCCGGTGCCGCTTGCCTTCCTCGATCGCATTTTGAACGCGGCCCAACCGATCAGTTCGGGCGGGGCCGCTCCGCAAGCCCGTCCCAATTGAACTCCGTCTCTGACGTGCAGTAGACGACGGCTCCCGCGGCCACCGCGAGTTTGATGGCGGCCGAGGACACCCCGCCGCCGACACCCTGCACCAGGACGCGGTCGCCGGCCTTGATGTTGGCCTGGGTGAACAACATTCGGTAGGCCGTCGTCCATGCCACAGCAACTGCGGCAAGCACATCGCCAACGTTGGCTGCGTCGTGCGTCGATTCACAGTCGGTGTGCCGTTGTGCGAAACGGTCGCTTGAATTCGCTGGGCGACCCAAGTCGTGTGGACCGTATGACTTCCACCATGCAACCGGGCGCCGAGGGCCAGGCACTCACGTCGCCGCCGAGCACGACGCTACGACGTCCCGCTGAACTCGAGCGCACTGTCGACGTGTCGGGTCTCGTCGACGCCGAGGGTGGGCTGTTGGACCGCGCGTTGTTCACCGATGAACTGATCTACCGGCAGGAGCAGCGGCGGATCTTCGCCACCCACTGGTTGTTCCTCGCCCATACCGACCAGTTCCACAAGCCCGGCGACTTCTTCACCACCTACATGGGTGAGGACCCGGTGATCGTCACGATGGACAAGAACCGCAAGATCCGGGCATTTCTGAACTCGTGCCGGCATCGGGGGGTGCGGGTGTGCCGTGCGGAGGTCGGCGCCACCCGCAGCTTCACCTGCACGTATCACGGGTGGGCGTATGACCTCGAGGGCAAGTTGATCAGCATCCCGAACAAAGAGGGCTACCCGGACAGTTTTCAGACCGATCAGTGGGGTTTGGTCGAGGTGCCGAACGTGGACTCCTACCACGGGTTGATCTTCGGGAACTGGGATCCCGGCGCGAGTAGCCTGCGCGACGCGCTGGGCGGGATGACCTGGTACTTGGACGCGATGCTCGACCACGATCCAGAAGGCACCATCGTCGTCGGCGGCGTGGAGAAATGGGTGTTGGAGGGCAACTGGAAACTGGCCGCCGAACAGGCCGCCAGCGACTGGTACCACGTGAACATGAGCCACGGCTCGGCGCTGACGGTGCTGGCGGGTGGGAAGCCCAAAGCCGAAGTGGTGCACCGTACTGGACGGCAGTACGTCGACCCGAGGGGGCACGGGCACGGCTTCCCGGTGCATCCGCGCAACCGGTTCGACAACCAGACCGTGCATGAATGGATGGACTACGCCGCTTTGCGGCTGCGGCTGGGCGACTCACGCGTCGAGGGCCCGTTGACGACCGGGCACGGCACGGTGTTCCCGAACTTTTCCTACCTGCCGGTCAACGGGTCGATTCGGGTGTCGCACCCGAAAGGACCTGACCGGATGGAGGTCTGGGCGTGGTGCATCGTGGACAAGTCGATGCCCGAGCACGTGCGAGAGGCGCAGCGCCTCTACAACCTGCGCACCTTCGGTCCCAGCGGAATCTTCGAACAGGACGACGGTGAGAACTGGAGTGAGGTACAGACCATCTCGCACGGATTCATCACCAACTCCGTCCATCTGAACTATCAGATGGGACTGGGATCCGAACGCGAAGACGGGCGCCACCCCGGAATAACGAGTGAGCTCTACAGCGATGCTGCCGCGCGCTCGTTCTACGCCCACTGGCGTGACCTCATGAACACCCCGGCGTGGCATGAACGCAAGGCTGCCGGTGAGTGAGGGCATCCGCGTCGCCGCCGTCGACGATATCCCCGAAGGCGAGGGCATCGTCATCGTACGGTCGATCACCGGTACCGACGACGACGTGGCTCTGCTGCGCGACGACGACGGCAGCGTCTGGGCACTGGATAACACCTGCACCCACGCCGAGGCCTCGTTGGCCGAGGGGTGGGTCGAGGGCGGTCAGGTGGAGTGCCCACTGCACTCCAGCAAGTTCTGTCTCAAGACCGGTGCCGTCGACGGTCTGCCGGCCACCAAGGACGCCCGCCCGCACCGGGTCGAGGTGCGCGACGGCCAGGTGTTCCTCTATCCGGGGGAGCGGCCCTGATGACCGACCGGATCGCGGTCGTCGGAGGCGGTGTCGGCGGCGTGAGTGTCGTCGCGGCACTGCGGGCCGGCGGCTTCGTCGGCGACGTCATACTGATCGATGAAGGGGAGTTCCCCTATGACCGGCCACCGCTGTCGAAGGCCTACTTGGCTGGTGATGTCGACCTGAAAAGCATTGCCCTGCAGCCTCCGGAGTGGTTCGACGACCACCGCGTGCAGTTGATGGCACACAGCTCGGTGGGGGCACTGCGTCCCGGTCTGGGTGTGGTCGAGTTGGCCGACGGGAGGTCGGTCCGGGCGGACAAGGTCGTGCTCGCCACGGGCGGTCACGCGTTACGGCCACCGATCCGGGGGTCTGCCCGCGCCGGGGTGCACGCGCTGCGCCGCGCGCACGACGCTGACCGACTGCGCACCGCACTGGTGCCCGGCAGCCGCCTGCTGATCGTCGGTGCGGGCTTGGTCGGCGCCGAAGTGGCGTCCACGGCACTGTATTTGGGCTGCCAGGTCACGATCGTCGACCCGGTCGTGGCGCCGCTGGCCGCCGTGGTCGGGGACGAGATCGCTTCCTGGTTGCACGGCATGCACACCGCCCACGGTGCCACGGTGCTGCGCGGTGTCGTCGAGTCGTTCCAGGACTCGCCAGACGGAATCACCGCTGTACTTTCCGGCGCCGAGCCGCGGGTGTTCGACGCGGTCGTGCTGGCCGTCGGGATGGCCCCGGCGACCGCGCTGGCTCGCGACGCCGGCCTGACAGTAGACGGAGGCATCGTTGTCGACCCGATGCAGGTGACGTCGAATCCGGCGGTCCTCGCGGTCGGCGATGTCGCACGCCCCTGTGCCGGCGGTGTCCTGCTGCACCGCAGCGAGCACTGGGAGGCGGCCCAGCACGACGCACAGCGCGCGGCCGCGACGATCCTCGGCGTGGCGCCGCCAGCTGCCGGCGCGTCCTGGTTCTGGACCGACCGGTACGGGACACACGTCGAGGTCGCCGGAAACCTCGCTGGTGCTGACGAATTCGCGTCTCGGGGTCACCGCGGTGAGCAGCCCTACGCCTGCTTCGGATTGCGCGGTGGCCGGGTTGTCGGAGCGGTGGCGGTCAACGACTCCGCGTCTGTTCGGGCCGCGCGCCGGATGATCGATCGCGGCATCACGGTATCCGCGGCCGAACTAGGCGATCCATCGGTAGACCTACGCCGGCTGATCAAACGATGACGACGACACGGAGATTACGCACATGACAAGCGCGGCAACGATTTTGGCCAGCATCGACGGTGCGCGGCGGGCCAGCCACGCCATTCACTTCGAGGTCGAGCAGTTCTATTACACCGAGGCGGAGTTGCTCGACGACGGACGCTTCACCGACTGGCTCGATCTATTGGCCGACGACCTCGACTACTGGATGCCCACCAGAACCAACCGGTTGCGTCGCCAACAGGCGCTGTCGATCTCGGCACGGGGCGAGGCTGCGTTCTACGACGAGACCAAGGAGAGTCTGGCCTGGCGGATCCGGCGGTTCGATTCCGGCATGGCCTGGGCCGAGGATCCGCCCTCGCGGACTCGGCACCTAGTCACCAACGTCGTGGTGCACCATGTCGATTCGGCTCAGGGGAGTGGCTCTGATCTCGCCGCCCGCTCGGCGTTCCTGGTGTATCGCAACCGCCTCGAACGCGAGGAGAACCTGTTCGCGGGGTGCCGCACCGACGTCCTGCGTCGCAGCCCCGACGGCGGGTTGAAGGTTGCCCGCAGAGTCATCCTGCTCGACCAAAGCGTCCTGCTGGCCAAGAACATCTCCACCTTCTTCTGAATCGACGAGCACCCTTCCGAACCGACGACTGAAAGGACCTGCCGGTGGCCAGCACCGAATTCGACACTGAGATCGACCAAATGCCCACGCTGCTCACGCGGACGGTAACCACCTCCTACAGGGACATAGCCATGTCGGGCCGTGCTGCCCGATCAGCCCGGCACCAGGCGTGACCCCGTCAGCTGTCAGCTTGGCTACTCGCAGTGCCTTGCTCGAGTAGTTAGCCAATGTACGGTTCCTAGCGGGTTACCGACGCGAATGGCTGGTCAACCAGAACGTTCTGGTGGACTTAAGCTTTCGGTCCTATTTTGAAGGGAGCCGTGACTCCGTGGTGGGGGGAGTTTTACGTGCTCGACGTCCGGGTGCGGCCGCTGCCGGCAATTCCAGGGAACGCCTTAGGTATTGGGTGAGTTCGAGTGCCACGTCGTCAGCGGGCCTGTCGAATTCGCTATTGACCCAGTCGGTCAACCACACTTGCAGCGCTGACACCACGAGGCCGGCTAGCAGCGATGGCCGCATGGGGGGAACTCCTTCGGATTCGACTGCGTCGTGCGCCAGCGCGACCATTGTGTCGATGCCGGTACGCCAGGCATCGCGCTGGTTGCCGCGGCCCCAATTGTGGCCGCCTGTGGCCCAGCTCAATCCTTCGCTGACGTGAATGCGTAAGTAGTTGGGATGTTCGGCGAAGTAGGTGACGAGCGCATGAAGCGATGCGAACAGTCGTTGGACCGGCGAAGTGCAATCAGCTGTGGCTTGTTGTCCTGCGGAAATGAATTCCTCTACGCGCTGCTGATTGAGGACGTCCCATATTTGGTCCTTGCCGGCGAAGTGTTTGTACAGCGTCGCCAGGGACACATCGGCAGTGCGCGCGATGTTTGCGACCTTGGTCTTTTCGAACCCCGCCCTGGCGAACTCGTACTCGGCGGCTGCAATGATCTGCATCCGATACATTTGCCGGCGGGTTTCGTGAATGCTGGGGACGTTCACCGGTATCGAGTCACTGTGCCATACCGTCCTTCGGGCCTGGGTACTGACTGCTCGAGCATAATTGACCCGTCAGAGAGTTCCTCTGACCACCGGGACGTGCGTTACTGAGACTTGCCGTCACGTCCTATTTGTTCCACTTCTTGCGGTTGGGAGCGTAGAGCCACGGCAGCACTACGTAAGGGGTCAAATACCAGATGAATACGGCCCACCAGCCGATAACACCGAACCGGCTGGCCGGCGTCGCTGATCACGGTCAAACCCCTTTCTCGGATGTTCGTTGGGCATGGCGACCACGCACATTGTGGTGTCGCGAATTGGAGGGGTACTCGCTTGGATCGAATCGGCCTGGCGCTTCTTGGGAGGAGCACCACGCCCAAGCCCCGTGTCGTTGGTGGTTCACCGTTGGTGGGTTCGCAAGGCGATCATGAGGGCGGTTGCTTTGGCCAGTGTCGTTGTGTCGTTGAGGCGGGTCAGCTCGGCGCTGAGGAAGGTTTTGCGTCCTTCGATGACGTCGATGCGGGCGGTGGCCTGGAGCGGGGTGTCGGTCAATACGTAGTCGGTGTAGCCGACGTGGAGGTAGGCGGTGCGGCTGATCGGGCGGCCGCCGGCGTCGATGGTGAGGGCGAAGTGCCAGTCGAAAAGTAGCGGTAGCGCGCCGCCGAGGACGACGTCATGGGCGCCATGGTAGAAACGGCCGAACTTGCCCTGCAGAACAACACCTTTGGCGCTAGTGGCGTGGATGGTGAACGCTGGTATCAGTGGGTTCCCAAAACCGGGTAGTGCGGCATCACGACCGGCTGGGGCCTGTGTTTCAGGTGCCCGATTCTGGGTCAGGATTGTCGTGAGTCGGCGCAGTTGGGTTGCCGCCGCGGTCCACACGGCCGCGTCGGGGTTCGCTGACTGCGTGGCGTCTTGTAATTCCCGCAGGCTCTGGATGTACTCAACGAATTCAGGGCTGGCAGCCTCGGGTCGATACTGTGAGAAGTCGAAGGCGGGTGATGTCATCGTGTCCGTTCGCGGCTATGCGGCGCCAGGGTCCTTTTGAGAGGCGGATGTCGCTGAGCGTCGCGCAGCGACGCTGAAAATCGCTGTGTCTTCTGCGCTTTCGGCGTCGTTGCAACGGCTGTGTGTAGGAATTGCCGGGTGCGCCCAGCGCTTGGGTGCATTGGCTGGATCTGATCTTCGCCAACGCACCCAAGCCCGGCGTGGCGGTTGCCTAAGCGCGGACCGAGACGGGAGTGCCAGTGCCGCGGACAGCGCCCGCTCGGGTCGACGCCCGGTCCGCCGCCAGAGCTTTGCGCCCGTAGAGGTAGCCCAGTTGCTTGGCGACGAAGGGAAGGCTGACGATGGGTGCGATCATCCACGGCAGGTTCTCATAGATCAGGACGATCGAGACGTCCCAGAATCCGTGGCGTGGGAAGTTGGGAAAGCCGTGGCGCGCTTCGGCGATGAAGTAGATGAAAAACACCGTCAACATGACCGCCATGGTGAAGAAGGTCCACCACAGCGGACGGATGCGTTTGTCGGGGTCGTTGCCGGCTTTCCTCAACTTCGACCACGAGTACAGCAGGATGGCGGCGCCGGTTACGACAGCCAGTTCCATCGCCCACAACGCTCCGTCGCTGTTGAGATAGCGCACATCGTTGATGCCGTAGTACCAGATCACCCATCCCCAGCGCTGACCCTGGGTGATGTGCATCTTGCCCATCAGGTCACCGACGAGCCAGATGACCTCCCACCAAAGCTCACTTGCGGCGCCGGCAATGCAAAACCACAGCATCTGAAACTCATTGGCTTTTTCCAACGTCGTGCGTGTCTCGCCCGGAGTATCGATCCATGACGTGATGAACATGATGAAAACCGGGGTCATAAACAGAAAACAGGCGATCGTGCCGGTCACGGGCACCATCGGGATCAGCCCCACGCCGACTCCGATGATGCTGCCCACCGCGATCGTAGTCGTAAACGCCGCGCACCACGCGTAAGTCCGGACGCGCCGTTTGGCCCATGGTCGGGCGAAATCGTGTTCAAGGGCGGTTGTCATCACAGCCTCCTGCTGCTGAAGTGGAAAAACTTCGCGCGACCTGGATACGAACAGAATCGCTATTCTGGAGGCTAGCATCACGATACTGCGCTGCGCAATGGGTGTTCTATTGTGAGGCGGCAGCCGCGGTGAGCGCGGGGGCCGGGTCGTGGCGACGAAATCATGAAGGGAGTCACGCGTTGATGACTTATGGACCGCCGGCGTCAGTCGTGGAGCGGACGCGGAAGTTGTTAGATCCGCAGCGATGTACCGACTTTCGCTTCACCGAGTCGGGCTATATGGACTTTCTTGGTCAGCAGGTACCGCCTGCGCCACGCATCGTGCACCGATTGATGAATACCGAGTTCTATACCGGCGGCTACGAGCGCGGCCGCGCCGCGCTGCGACGCCTCGTGGGGCTCGTTGCTCCGCAGCGCGCCGACGACCGCACACAAATACTGGCCGGCCTTCAGCTAAGACCGGGCCTCAATGCATAAACAGCACGGGCCGCGGAATAAACATGTCCCAGTCCATAGTTGCTGAGGGCTATAGCTCGCCAGTCAGGGCGATGTGGCGTGGCATCTGAGCGTCGCTGATGAGCTGCTCGAACCGGCGTCCCAGCCGGTGTTAGACCAGGAGGTGCTATGACCACCGCCACCCTCCAGAGCCGCCTCGCGGCGGTGCGGAACGCCGGTCGATTCGACGACGTAGTCATCGGCGGTTTCGCCCGCTATATCGCCGAAGCTCCCGACGAGAAGCTCTTCCGCATGAACCCCTACCGCTACGCGGCGGAGACCGGCATCGGTGAGCGCGAGGCGGTGGACCTGTTCCTCCACGCCGCGCACGCCGGCGTCGTCGAGTTCAGTTGGGGTGTTCTGTGCCCTGCCTGCGGGTCATTCATCACGACCGACCACGCCCTTCGCGCGCTGAACAAGGACCGCATGTGCGCGATTTGTGACATCTCCATCCCGCCAGAGATTGACGACAACGTCGAGGTCGCCTTCAGCGTCGCGCCGTCGGCGAGGACTATTCGCTTCCACGCCCCCGAGAAGCTCGACTTTCTCCGTGACAGCTTCGCGCTGTTCTTCTCGCCGAGTGTTGCAGACCCCACGCACCTCGGTCGCTACCTGGAGAACCCCGTGTGGTTCGATACCGCTCCGGCGGGCGCGACGGTCGATGCCGAGCAGGAGCTCACGCCGGGGCGCTACGTGCTGGCGCTGCCGGAGTACCACGTTCTGCGGCGCTTTACCGTGGACGAGGGCGGGGGCGGCTCGGCGTTGAGCTACGAAGTCCTCGCTGGTGGTCAGCTCATTCAGGACGGCGAGCAGCTTGCGGCGGGCAAGGTGCGCATGGCCCTCCAAAACCGGCTCGGCCGGCCAGTGGTCTTCGGCGCTTTCGCCGACCCGCGCCCGTCATCGCCGGAGGCGCTCGCCGAGAAGGTTGCAAAGTTGGCGCGGGGTTCGGGCCTGAACTTCCACCGCTTCTTTACGGTCAAGGAGCTGGTGACGACGCAGGTATTTCGCGATCTCTTCCGCGCCGAGAGCATTCCTTCGCAGGGCGGATTGGGGCTGAAGAACCTGACCGTGCTCTTCACCGATCTCAAAGGCTCGACCGAGCTCTACTCGCGTATGGGCGACATGCGCGCGTACGGCCTCGTCGGCGAGCATTTCGGCCTGTTGCGCGAGGTGGTCGCCGCGCGCGGCGGCGCGGTGGTCAAGACCATTGGAGACGCGGTGATGGCGAGCTTCCCCACGCCGGCCCCGGCGCTCGAAGCAGCTATGGTGATGAACCGCGAGATCGCCAAGGTTGGCGAGCTGGAGCTCAAGATCGGCCTCCACGCCGGCCCCTGCATCGCGGTGGATCTAAACGAGCGCCTCGACTACTTCGGCCAGACCGTGAACATCGCGGCGCGCGTCCAGGGGATCGCCGACTCGCGCCAGATCGTGTGCACCGATGCGGTGCGCGACGCGCCGGGCGCGGCTGAGGTGATAGCTGGGCTGAGCCTCGTCAGCGCGCGCGAGCTGGCGGCTCTCAAAGGGGTCGCCGGTCAGGTGGGGGTCTGGCGGTATCAGTAGGTCGTCGCTGCAAAGAGCACGGTGGCATTGGCGCCACCCGATTAGCTAAATCCGCAAGCGTATGGGCTGGCCCGTTGCTTTGCCGAGCCGACTTTCCTCGAGGAAAACGCATTGCGCGCACTTGCGCTGGCCTGCCACAAATCTGAGCGCCGACTCGGCCGCGGTGTCTGTTGCGCGGTTGCGGTCCTGGTGAAGGGCCGAGCAGTGTTGATGCCATCACACCTTCGGCGTATCCGCACGTCATTCCGCGTCATTTGGCGACGTTTCGCGTGGTTAAATTCTACGTTTCCGCAGCTCACGACCATTTCTGGGGTAAGTTCGATTCCCGGCAGCTCCACTGTCGAGCCGCTCAGCGGCATCGCTCATCGACCTATCGCAGGGACAGCGCCGACGGCCCAGCAGTAGACCCTGCCGGATGCTCTCGCACGAACGGCGAGGGCGATGCCGTGGACGGCGGCCAAAAGGGCAACGGGAGGCACGGCGGCGGCCGCGTTGAGGCCTAGACTGACCGCGTGGTCGGCGCTGGCGCGTTGGCAGTCACGCTTCCACGCCGAATTGCGGTGGTCAATCGCGTGGGTTCCGTCCGCGCGATCAGTCCGGCCGCAGAATTGCGACCGCGGGTAGCCGAGGCTGTGGAGCGTGGAATGGCTCGTGCCAACGGCGAGAACCTCAAGCGCGAGCCCAGTTGACGCGAGCCCAGTTGAGTTGTGGAGGCGGCCTATGTCGCGCATCAGTTGCCCTGTCCTAGCCGCGAAGGTGGTCGCGGCCGAAGAGGCCGTGGCGCACATCCACGACGGCGACAACGTGGGGTTCAGCGGGTTCACCGGCGCCGGCTATCCCAAGGCGGTCCCCGCCGCACTGGCCGCAACCATGATCCGGGCCCACGACGAGGGACGGCAGTTCCAGGTCGGGCTGTGGACCGGCGCGTCGACGGCACCCGACGCCGACGGTGTACTGGCCGCTGCCCACGGGATCTCGACCCGGCTGCCGTACAACTCCGACCCCACGCTGCGCGGCATGATCAACGCCGGCGACGTTCGCTACATCGACGCCCACCTGAGCCACTCCGCGCAGCACATGTGGTTCGGCTTCTACGGCAAGCTCGACGTGGCGGTCGTGGAGGTGACCGCGGCACTGCCGGACGGGCTGCTGGTGCCCAGCACCTCGGTGGGCAACAACAAGACTTGGCTCGACCAGGCCGAGCGGGTCATCCTCGAGGTCAACTACTGGCAGCCGCGTG
>Ga0335073_10005713_pt1 | contig 17471 bp, 19 predicted proteins | sample Lox_Sample_22_FD_207093 | JGI IMG/M metagenome (GOLD analysis project Ga0335073, IMG submission 207093) | Soil microbial communities from Loxahatchee National Wildlife Refuge, Florida, United States - Lox_Sample_2.2 | ecosystem: Environmental > Terrestrial > Soil > Wetlands | place: USA...
TCCTCGCGCATGGGCGGCCAGCGCCTGGGAGGACGTAGGGTCGCGGGCGCAGTCCTCTCGGTGCTGGGCCTGATCGCGCTGGCGGTGTCACTGGCGAACGGTACGAGCGAAGGCCACAGTGGCTCAGATGCGGCGGTGCTGGCCTGGATCGGGGGCACGGCGGCGCTTGCGGTGGCGGTGATCGTGATCGGGCGCCGCACGATCGGCGTGGCGGTGGCGAACGCGCTCGCGGGCGGCCTGTGCTTCTCGATCGGCGACATCTCGACGAAGCTCGCGACTCAAGGCGGGGCGCGGATCGCGTTCGTGGCCACGCTGATCGCGGGCTACACGTTGGGAACGACGCTGCTGCAGCTCGGCTACCAGGCGGGCGCGGCGCTGACGGTCGCGGGCCTGGCGACGCTTCTGACGAACGTGCTGCCGATCCTGGCGGGGACGATCGTGCTGCAAGAGCCGGTGCCCGCGGGCGCGCTCGGCGTGCTACGCGTGGTCGCGTTCGCGGCGGTCACGCTGGGCGCGGTGCTGCTCGCGCGTCCGGACGCGCCCGCGGGGCAGGCGAAGGCCCAGCCGGCGGTGACCCGCGAGCTTGCGCCCTAGCGCCCTTTGGGCGCGACGATCGCGACGGCGGCCTCGGGCGTGAGGACGCGGAAGCTGTAGGACTCCTCGATGTAGAGCGAGACGACCTCGGCGTCGTGGGAGTCGTAGCCGACTGAGAGGTCCTGCCCGGACTCAAAGGCGAAGTCTCCGCCGCGCATGCTGATCACGACGGCGCCTTTGACGCCGGGCGCCCAGACGAGCGGTCCCTTGACGATCTGGCGCAGGTGGTCGAGCAGCGGGTAGCCGCCGTGCTCGGTGGTTTCCACGACGCTCGTGTAATCCTCGCGACCGAGCGCGATGCCGTAAGGACCGGCGACGCCGTTGCGCAGCAGCAGCTCGACCGCGCGCGCGACGCAGCCCGGGTAGTCCTCGAAGCTTTTCTTGCGGACGATCGGTTTGTGCGGCGAGGCGGCGGCAATGCCCTGCACCCCGGCTTTAGGCCAAGAGTGGAAGACGGCGGTGTTCTCGGCCTCGACGATCCGCTGGGCCGCCGCGTCGAGCGCGGTGAAGTCGACGTCCTCGGCGCCACGGTCGCCGTCACGTAGCTCGGCACGCGAGACCGTGAAGCGCGAGCGCAGCTCGAGCAGCGGCTGCACGACGCGGCGGTTGGCCTCGATGCCTTTGAGCTCGCTGACGTTCGTGTTCTCGACGCGGCCGAGGTTCGTGGCGGAATGCTCCCAGCCCTTGGGGCCGGAGAAATCGACGAGCCGCCGTGCGGCAAGCCCGGGCAGCAGTCGCTCGCGGGCCTCCTGGTCGATCAGTCGCCAGCCCTCGTCGGTGATCGGCGCGTGCCCGCGCAGCAGATGGCTCACAAGCCCTCACCTCGCAGGCTGCCGATTCCGAGCGAGCCATTGCCGGAGGCGATCCCCTCGGCGCGCTCGCCTGCTCCGGGCGCGTCGCCGTCGGGCCCGTCGTCGGCGGCAGCCTCAGCAGCCTCGCCGTGCTCGACGATGTCGCCCTCCTGGAACAGCACGCCTTTGGCGATTGCGCGCCACTTGGGCGTGCGGCGCAAAAGGAACTCGAGGTCCATGCTGAAGTGCTTGTACTCCTCGCCGACGGCATCGGACATCACGGCGACGGCGTCGGGATCCTGCTCGACCGCGAGCCGTTGCTCATACCAGCCGATCGCTTCGGCCTCCTCGGTGAGCGACGCACACAGTCGGGCGAACGTCCGCGTTTGCTGAGGCAGCTCCTCGGGCGGCTCGTGGTACTGGTCAAAGCCCATCGCGGCGATTCTATTGCTCGCGCGCGGCGGGAGCCAAACCGCTCAAGATCCCGCGCGCTTGACCAGCGGTCCGCCGACGAACAGCAGCGCGACGATCAGCGCGCAGAACGCGAGCGCGGTATCGAGTCGAAAAGCCGTGTGCAAGCCGGCCACGAACGAGTCGCGCACGAGCGCGGTCAGCCGGTGCGCGACGCCGCCGGAGAATTCGGCGAGTATGCGCTTGCCGGAATCCGTACCCGCAAGGATCCCGTGCACGAGGTCGGACTGCGTTTCGGTGACGGCCGCTCCCAGACTGTGGAGATGATTATTTAGATCCGTCTTCGACGACGACGTGAACAGCGTCGTGTTCAAGCCGAGCCCCACGGAGCCACCGGCGATCTGGAACATGTACACGATCCCCCCGGCGAGCCCGGAGCGCGAAGGGTCCAGGGCGGTCACGCTGGCGGTCGTGATCGAGGAGTAGAACAGCCCGATCCCGACCCCGAGCACGAGCATGCCGGGGACGAGCCCGCCGTATGAGTCGTTCTCGCCGATCAGAGAGAGCAGCAGGATGCCGACGGTGATCGCGGCGCAACCGGTCGAGACGATCAGCTTGGGGCCGGTTTTTTCATACAACGGCCCGGCGACAAACGAGGTCAACGCGAACATGCCCATCATTGGCACGAGTCCGACGCCGGAGCGCAGCGGCGAGTAGCCGATGATCTTCTCCATGAACTGCGGCAGATAGAGCAGCGAGCCGAAGAACACTGCGGACATCAGCAGCACGGCGAGGCAGGCGGTGGCGAAGGGACGGTTCTCGATTACGTCACGGGGGATCAGGGCCGCGGCGCCCATCCGCCGCTCGACGAAGCCGAAGGCGATCAGCATCGTGGCGCAGAGCACGAGCAACACGATGATCCGCGTATCGCCCCAGCCCCAGTCGGTCACCTGGTCGAGCGCGACGAGCAGTGAGACCAGGCCCAGCGACAGAGTGACGACTCCGGCGTAATCGATCCGATGGGTCTCGGGTTCGGGTTCGGTTTGATGGATCGCGTACCAGGTCGCGAGCACGCCGAAGGCGGCGATCGGGACGTTGACGAAGAAGATCCAGCGCCAGCTGAGCAGATCGGTGAGCACCCCGCCGAACATCGGCCCGACCGCGTTGCCGATCCCGGCCGCGCCGAGGATCAGCCCGCCCGCGAGCCCGGCCTTGCTTTCGGGCAGCGCGGCGAAGGTCATGCCGAGGATCGCGGGCCACATCAGCGCGCCGCCGATTCCCATCAGCGTGCGACAGGCGATCAGCCAGGCGGTGTCCTGGGCGGCCCCACCGAGCAGCGAGAAGCCCGCGAACACGGCGGCGCCGACGATGAACATGCGCTTGCGTCCGAAGATGTCGGCGAGTCGTCCGCCGACGACGATCAGCACGCCGAAGGTCAAGGCGTAGGCGTTGATGACCCACTGCACGGTGCCGACGTCGGTGTCGAACTGCTTCTCGATCGCCGGCAGCGCGACGGCGAGGGCGGTGAAGTCGTTGGCGATGATGAACACCGCGACGCCCATCGCGACGAGCGCGAGGATCGTCGTGCGCCCGAGCGGCTTCGCGGGCGTGAGTGGCGCGACGGAGGTCGCGGTCGGCATGCAGCCGAAGATACCCGCGCCTCCCGACGCTTCAGAGGGTTTGGACAGTCGGTCGATTCGCGCCCGGCCCGGCGGCGGCTTATGCTGGCGGGGTGAGCGAGCCGTCCTCACCTACGTTCGCGACGCTCGATCGAGAGCACGGGGAACGCTTCCAGACGCTCCGTCGCGAATTGGGCGTCCAGGCGTTCGGAATCAACCTGATCGTGCTTCGACCGGGCGAGCGCGGTCGCATCCACGCGCACGCTCGTCAGGAAGAGGTCTACCTCGTGCTCGCGGGAGAGCTGACGTTGGGCGTGGAGGGCGTCGAGCATCGGATCGCCGTCGATGGCCTGGGCCGCGTCGCGCCGAAGCTCCGCCACCAGCTCATCAACGCGGGGCGCGAGACGCTTGTGCTGATCGCGCTCGGTGCAGCGGGTGAGCACGTCGGGCGTGACGGAAGCGCGTGGGAGTCCTGGGGGGAGGAAGGACCCGGCCGCCCACCGCAGGAAGTGCCCTTGCCTGAGGATCTCCCGGTCGCCTAGCGATGGAGGTTCGTTCCTACTCGGAGCTGCCTGCATTCACGACGCTCGACGGCTCGGAGATCCGCGAGTGGGCCGGGAAACTCGCGATGCCTGCCTGTAACCAGAGCCTTGCCGAGGCGACGATCGCCCCGGGCGGCGCGACGACCGAGCACTACCACGTCCTCACCGAGGAGCTGTACCTGATCGTCGAGGGCCGCGGGCGGCTGGTGATCGACGGCGAGGAGCGGCCGGTAGGGGAGGGCGATTGCGCGCTGATCCCGCCGGGGGCGCGGCACAAGCTGTTCAACGCGGGCGAGCAGCCGTTGCGGGTTCTGTGTGCGTGCGCGCCGGCCTACTCCGACGAGGACACGGTCCTGACGGAGTGAGCGAGCGCTTGGACCTTGCCGGCGCGCCTCGCGCCCCGCTCGACTTGCTTGGACGCTGGCTGGGAGACGCCCACGAGGCGAAGCTGCCTGCCGCGGACTCGGTCGCGTTTGTGACGGTTGGCGAGCAAGGCAAGCCCAGCGCGCGCACGGTCTCGCTGAAGCGCCTCGAGGACGGCGCGCTGGTCTTCACCTCCGCGCTGTGGACGCGCAAGGCGCGCGAGGTCGCGGAGAACCCCCATGTCGCCCTGCTGTTTCACTGGCCGTCGCTCGGTCGTCAGGTGCACGTGATGGGCGCGGCGGTGCTCGCGGAGAGAGATCTGGCGGAGGAGCTGTTCTCCGAGCGCGCACCCGCGCACCAGGTGCAGACGCTCGTCTCGCGCCAGGGCGAGCCGATCGATGACCTCGCGCCGCTGCGGGCCCGCCACGAGCATCTGCTGGAGGCAATGGAGGCGCCACCCGCGTGCCCTCCGGACTGGGGCGCGATCCGCGTGCAACCGGAGGCGATCGAGTTCTGGCTCGAAGGCGAGGACCGCCTGCACGACCGGTTGCTCTACGTGCGCGAGGACGAGGGCTGGTCGCTCACGCGGCTGGCGCCGTAGCCAGGCGCCGCGCGGTGACGAGCGTCGCCTCGTAGGGCATCTCAAACGATCCGCCGAGCAAGTCGATCGCCTCGCCGATCGCAGCAAGCAGCCGGGCGCGCCGCTCGGGCACAAGCGCCTGGTGGTCGCTGTGGGTTTGCAACAGGTCAAGCCACTGCTCGCGCGTGTGCGTCTTGTGCCATGCGAACGTGCGCGTCTCGGCGGACTCGAATGCCTCTGCGGCGGCGATGCCGGCGAGGGCAGTCTGTGCGCGTGCGTCGTTGCTGCCGAGCAGCACCGAATACTCCTCCAGGCGGGGGGCGTAGCGTGCGTAGATGGGGTCGAACAGCTCGGCCACTGCGGGCGGCGGGGCTCCGAAGTTCCAGAACAGGCCAAGCAGGCCGCCGGGCGCGAGCGCTGCGGCGGCACGCTGCGCGCCGAGCACCGGGTCGATCCAATGCCATGCCTGGCCGCAGCAAGCGAGTTGGAAGCTGCGTCCTTCGGGCTGCCAGCGCTCGAACGGCGCGACCTCGACCGCAATACCGTTCGCTCTTGCGACTTGCGCCATGCGCTCGTCGACCTCGACGCCGAGCATGTCGCAGCCGCGCGCGGCGAGCAGCCCGGCGACGATGCCGGTGCCACAGCCGACGTCGAGCGCTCGCGGCCTTACGGTGGGCGCACCAACGAGCAGCGCGTCGATCAACGCGGCGGGGTAGGAAGGGCGCACGCGGTGGTAGAGCTCGGCGACCGCACCGAAGGACTCGGCGCGCGAGCGCTGTTCGAACAGCATCCGCGCCATGATCGCAAGCGCCTCGTGGGCGTGAGCTCGGCACGCAAGGCACGGTGCAAAGGCGCTCGGCCTAGGCTCGGATGACGGCGGCACGATAGGCTCGTCGCGAAGTCGGGGCGGGAGAGAGAGATGGTCACCCAGACGCACAGCATCGGTACAGGTGAGTCACCGCTGAGCGCGGCTCGGCGACTGGCGCCCCGCGCGGCGGAGCTGGCCGAGCAGAGCGAGCGCGAACGCACGCTCCCGCAAGAGCTCGTGGACGAGCTGCGCGCGGCGAGGCTGCTCTCGTTGTGCCTGCCCCGCTCGCTCGGCGGGCGCGAAGCGCAGCCGGGGGAGCTGATTACCGCGCTTGAGGAGCTGGCACGCGGTGACGGGGCGTGCGCATGGTGCGCGATGATCGCCTCGACGAGCAGCCTGCTCGGTGCCTACCTGCCCGTCGCGGAGGCGGAGCTGATCTTCGCGGGCGGGGCGAACGTCACGGGCGGGGTGTTCGCGCCGCGCGGACGAGCCGAGCTGCGCGAGGGCGCCTACGTCGTGAGCGGGCGCTGGGCGTTCACGAGCGGCGTGCAGCACTGCGATTGGGTGCTCGGTGGATGCGTGGTGCACAAAGGCGAGGAGCCCGAGCTGCTCGCGAACGGCGCGCCCGACGTTCGCCTGATGCTGATGCCGGCCGACGCAGTCGAAGTGATCGACACGTGGTCGGTGTCGGGTCTACGTGGCACGGGCAGTCATGACATGGTGGTCGGCTCGGTGCTCGTCCCGGCGACGCGCGGTATCTCGTTGCTGACGGACGCGCCGCGCGATGACGGACCGCTTTATGCCTTTCCGCTTTTCGGCTTGCTCGCGCTGGGGATCTCCGCAGTCGCGCTGGGGATCGCGCGCGGCGCAGTCGAGGACTTTCTCGCGCTCGCAGGCGCGAAGACGCCGGCGGGCGGGCGCAGGACGCTGGCGGAACGCTCGACCGTGCAGGCGGAGCTTGCGCGCAACGAGGCGGAGCTGCGCGCGGCTCGCGGGCTCGTGCTTGGCGAAGCCGAACGTGCGTGGCAGGCCGCGCTAGAGGGCGGCGCGATCGCCGAGCGCGAGCGGGTCGGTCTGCGCATGGCTGCGAGCCACGCGACCGCGATCGCGGCGCGGGTCACGACCGCGATGTACCAGGCTGCGGGCGGAACCTCGATCTACGATTCGAGCCCGTTGCAGCGTCGCTTTCGCGACGTGCACGTTGCTACGCAGCACGTGATGGTGGCACCTGCGACGTGGGAGCTGACGGGCAGGCTGCTGCTCGGGCTGAGCACCGACACGACGCAGCTATAGAAGTGCGCCTGCTGAGCTACGACGACGGCACGGGGCCGCAGGCAGGAATACAGGTAGGTGGAGGCATCGTCGCGCTGGCTGCGCTCGATGCACCGGCCGACTCGGTACGCGGGCTACTGCAGGCGCTAGACGCGGCGGGCCTGGCCGAGCTAGGCGAGCGAGCCGCCGGCGCGGACGGCCAGCTCGCGCTGGCGGACGTGCGCCTGCTCGCGCCAGTGCCCGACCCCGAGAAGATCGTCTGCCTGGGACTGAACTACCGCGACCACGCGGCCGAGGCCGGACAGGAGATTCCAGCGGCGCCGATGTGGTTTGCGAAGTTCGCGAACTCGCTAATCGGAAGCGGCGAGCCGATCGTGCTGCCGCCGGCACACGCCGAGCACGTCGACTACGAGGCCGAGCTGGCGGTCGTGATCGGCCGCCCTGCGCTGCGCGTGCCCGCGGAGCGGGCGCTCGACTACGTCGCGGGGGCGATGCCGTTCAACGACGTCAGCGCTCGCGACCTGCAGTTCCAGAACCCGCTTTGGTGCAGCGGCAAGGCGATTGACACGTTCGCCCCTTGCGGGCCGGCACTGGTGACGCTCGATGAGATCGGCGACCTGCAGTCGCTGAGGCTGCGCACGCGGATCGACGGCGAGGTCGTGCAGCAGGGAACGACGGCGAACCAGATCTTCGGCGTGGCGGAGACGATCGCGTGGCTTTCACGCACGATGACCTTGAAGCCGGGCGACATCGTCGCGACTGGCACGCCAGCGGGGGTCGGCGCCTCGCAGGGTCGCTTCCTGCGCGAGGGACAGGTCGTGGAGGTCGAAGTAGAAGGACTGGGCGCCGTGTCCAACCACGTCCGTGGCGTCCTGACTTGATAGCAGCGCACTATCTCGTTTTCAAAGCGACGGACGGTGGTCTGATCGGCGTAAGCTGGCCGGTGAGATGAGCGCGACGGATCGGAGTCAAAGGGTGGTGCAACCGGGTTCGCGCGGACGCAACCCGTTCGACGAGACCGGGGTCGAGCGCGACGGTGAAGGACGCGCGCGCTACCGCGATCGTCCGCGCTCGCTGGTTCACATGCTGCGCGCGAGTGTGGAGAGAGATCGCTCGGCGAGCGCGATCGTCGAGCTGGGAGGGCGCTCGCTGAGCTACGGCGAGCTGTGGGACGGGGCGGCGCGCGTGGCGGGCGGCCTGCACGAGCAAGGCGTGCGCCGCGGCGATCGCGTCGCGATCCGCCTGGGCAACGGCGCCGATTGGGTGCTCGCGTTCTTCGGCGCGCAACTGCTCGGCGCGGTTGTCGTGCCGGTGAACACGCGCTTTACCGAGGACGAGGTCGCCTATGTGGTGCAGGACTCCGGTGCTGTGTACACGTTCCTGCCCGACGCGGCCCTGCCGGACGGCGAGCCCCAGGCCGTCGAGGACCTGACGCCCGAGGATCTCGCGGCGATCTTCTACACAAGCGGGACGACCGGCTTTCCGAAGGGCGCGATGACCTCGCACGAGAACTTCACGACGAACATCGAGAACTGCTTCCGCGTGCTGAACATCGAGCGCTCGGAGCTCGAGGGGATGTCGACGCTGGTCTCGGTCCCGCTGTTCCACGTGACGGGCTGCAACAGCCAGCTGCTGCCGGCGCTCGAGTGGGGGGCTCGCGTCGAGATCCTCGCGAGCCCGCTGGACATCGACGGCTTCTTTGCGGCGGTCGGCACGAACGGCGTAAACCAGCTGGTCTCGGTGCCGGCGATCTACCACGCGGTGATCCGCCACCCGCGATTCGCCGAGCTGGACGTGAGCAACGTCAGCTGGGTCTCCTACGGCGGCGCGCCGATCTCCGAGAGTCTTGTGCAGAGCATTCAGCAGGCCTTCCCGAACGCGCGCGTGGGCAATGGCTTCGGCTTGACTGAGACCTCCTCGCTGACCTCGTTCCTGCCGCACGAGGAGGCGGCCGAGCACGCGGACTCCGTGGGCTTCTCGATGCCGGTGGACGACCTCGCGATCGACGATCCGGACCCGGAGACGGGCGTGGGGGAGCTGCTGGTGCGCGGGCCGAACGTGGTACAGGGCTACTGGAACAAGCCCGAGGCTACGGCGGAGACGTTCGTGGATGGCTGGCTGCACACGGGTGACCTCGCGAGGATCGACGCCGACGGCCTGCTCTACATCGTGGATCGCAAGAAGGACATGATCAACCGCGGCGGCGAGAACGTGTACTCGATCGAGGTCGAGAACGCGCTCGCCTCGGCGCCGGGCGTCGGCGAGGCGGCCGCGGTTGGCGTTCCGGACGAGATGATGGGCGAGAAGGTCGGCGCGGCGATTGTCCCGGCGGCAGGTGTGACGCTTGACGTGGCGGCGGTGATCGCGCATTGCCGCGAGCGCCTGGCGGACTTCAAGGTGCCGCAATACGTGGCGGTGCTGGGCGAGCCACTACCGCGCAATCCGGGAGGCAAGGTGCTGAAGGCACAGCTGCGCGATCAGACCGACTGGGGCAAACCGCTGCGCTGAGCGCACGACACAAGGAGATCGGGAATGGCAGAGGTGCAGACCGTGCAGGGGCCGGTGGACGCGCAGGAGCTTGGGCTGACGCTCGCGCACGAGCACGTGTGCTTTCGCGACGAGGCGGTCGTGGCGCAGTGGCCGGATCGCTACGACGATCAGCTCGAGTTGGACGCAGCGCTGCTTCACGTGAACGCGGCGAAGGATCGGGGTGTGCGCACGATCATCGAGCCGACCGCGATGTTCGGCGGACGCGACGTCCGCTTCATGAAGCGCGTCGCGGATGAGACCGGCGTACAGATCGTGGCCTGCACGGGGATCTATAGCTACGACTATCTGCCGCACTACTTCCAGAACCGCGACGTCGACGTGATGGCCGATCATTTCGTAGAGGACATCGAAGTCGGCGCGCAGGGGACCGAGATCCGTGCCGCCTTCCTGAAGTGCGCGGCCGACGCGGCGGGCGTAACGGAGAACGTCGAGAAGATCCATCGCGCGTGCGCGCGCGCGAGCCTGAAGACGGGCGCGCCGATCATGGCGCACTCGATGCCCGCGGTGGGGACCGGCCCGCGCCAGGTCGAGATCTTCCGCGAAGAGGGGGTTGATCTCTCGAAGGTGCAGATCGCCCACTGCGGCGACACGGACGACCTCGCCTACATCGAGGACCTGATCGAGCAGGGCGTGTACGTGGGGCTCGACCGCTACGGCCTCGAGATGTTCCTGCCGATCGAGAAGCGCAACGCGACGGCGGCGGAGCTGCTGCGTCGGGGGCACGCCGAGCGGTTGATGATCTCCCAGGACTTCTGCGCGAGCATCGACTGGTTCCCGCCGGAGGCCGAGGAGGTGTTCGAGAGCCAGGGGGCGATCCGCAACTGGTCGATGACGCTGGTGTTCGACGAGGTCGTCCCGGCCCTGCGCGAGGATGGTGCGATGGATGACGACTCATTCCAAACAGTGTTCGTCGAGAACCCGAAGCGCTGGCTGACCGCGTGAGCGAGCGTTCGCGTCCGCGGGCGGTCAGCGCGCTGCCGGCGCAGTTCGACGAGTGGCAGATCGAGCTGCACGGGCGGCGAGTGATCTACCGTGTGGCCGGCAGCGGCCCGCCGATCGTATTGATCCACGGGATGCTCAATTCCTCAAGCCACTGGCGCGCGGTGGCGCTGAACCTCGCGAGCGAATACACGGTGATCGCCCCGGATCTGATCGGGCACGGCGACTCAGCGGCGCCGCGTGGGGACTACTCGCTGGGTGCGCACGCGGCGAGCATCCGCGATCTGCTGGCGGCGATCGGGATCGATCGCGCGAGCGTCGTGGGGCATTCGCTCGGCGGCGGCGTGGCGATGCAGTTCTTCTACCAGTTCCCCCAACGTGTGGAGCGGCTGGTGCTGGTCTCAAGCGGCGGTCTCGGCAGGGAGGTCAAGCCAACCCTGCGCACGGCGGCGCTGCCAGGCGTCTCGGCGCTGCTGGCGCTGACGATCCGCCCCCGGCTGATTGGCGGGTTGTATGGAGCGGGCGCGCGGATGCGTGAGCGCGGCGTCGGCGCGGGCGTCTACCTGCAGGCGGCCGCCCGCGCGCTGCGCCCACTGCAGAACGCGGCCTCACGCGGCGCGTTCCTGCACACGCTGCGCGCGGTGATCGACATCCATGGGCAGCGCGTGAGCGCGACCGATCGCTTGTATCTGCTGGAGAACATGCCGACGATGATCGTGTGGGGCGAACGCGACCAGACGATCCCCATGGCGCACGGACGCGAAGCGCACGAGGCAATCCCGCACAGTCGGTTTCGCACGCTTGCCGACGCGGCGCACTTCCCCCACCTGGATGACCCCGACGGCCTCTCGGGGTTGTTGCGGGAGTTCATGCGCTCGACCCGCCCCGGGATGATCGAGGACGGCGATTGGGGCGCGATCCTCTCTCGCCGCTCCCTACCGTCGCGGAGGATGGGGAATGTGGCGTAGGCCGGCTGCCTTGCTGGCTGCTGTGTTCGCGCTGGTGCTCGCGGCAGTCGCGCCGAACGTGGCAGCGGCTGCGGGTTGGTGGACGCCGCCGCAGCACCTGACTTGGTTCTGGCAGCTGCAGGGCAAGATCGACAACAGCCACGCGGTTGCCGCATACGACGTGGACGGCTTTGAAACCGAAGCGTCGGAGGTGGCGGCGCTGCACGCCGAAGGCAAGCGCGTGATCTGTTACATCGACGTGGGCACGGCGGAGAACTTCCGCCCGGACTACAAGGAATTCCCGAAGCCGGTGCTGGGCCGCTCGAACGGCTGGCCGGGGGAGAAGTGGCTCGACATCCGCCAGCTCGGCGTGATCGAGCCGATCATGGAAAAGCGCTTCCAGATGTGCCGCGAAAAGGGCTTCGATGCGGTCGAGCCGGACAACATCGAAGCGTTCTCGAACAAGTCGGGCTTCCCGATCACCGCGGCACAGCAGCTCGAATACGACCTGTGGATCGCAAACGAGGTGCACTCGCTGGGAATGGCGATCTTCCAGAAGAACGACGGCGAGCAGTCCGTGCAGCAGGAGCCCTACTTCGACGGGGCGCTGAACGAGCAGTGCAACCAGTACCGCGAGTGCGCGGACTACCTGCCCTATCTGCAAGCGGGCAAGCCGGTGCTCAACGCGGAGTACTCTCAGAAGAACGCGAAGTTCTGCCCGGCCGACGAAGCTGCGGGGATCATGGGCGCGCGCTTCGCCAAGAGCCTGAACGGCAAGAAGTTCATTCCCTGCCAGCCTTCTTAGGCGTACCTAAGTAGGGCGGCCTAAGTTTGCTAGCGTCTTGCGCGATGGCTACGGCCGTGCCCACGACGCGTGTCTCCCCGGCCGCTCCTCCTCGCAAGCGCGCGACCGAGCGAGTCAGCTTCTACGTCTGGACCCTGGTGGTACTGGCGATCGCGGTCACCGCGGTCGTGCTTGGCTGGCACGCCTCGGGCGGCACGGCGAACCCGACGGACCTTCCCCCCGGCCGCAGCCTCAGCCACACGACGGTCGTGATCAACAGCGCGATCCTCGTGTTCCGCGAGGGTCTTGAGACGATCCTTGTGCTGGCCGCGGTGCTCGCGAGCTTCCTCGGCGCGAACAAGCTCTACCGCCGCCCGGTCGTGACGGGTAGCGGGCTGGCGGTGCTGGCCTCGGTGGGCACGTGGTTCCTGGTCGTGTGGTTCATCGGCCAGTTCCACGGCGGCGAGTTCGACGTACAGGCGGCGACGGGTCTGCCCGCGCTGATCGTGCTGTTGATCGTGATGAACTGGTTCTTCCACAAGGTCTACTGGACCGGCTGGATCTCAAGCCACCACAAGCGCCGGCGCAGCCTGCTCTCGGCGGACCCGGAGACCAACCAGCGCCGCATGCTGCTGGGTCTCGCGCTGCTGGGCTTCACCTCCGTCTACCGCGAGGGATTCGAGATCGTGATCTTCCTGCAGAACCTGCGCGAGCTGTATGGCTCGAGCGTCGTACTGGAGGGCGTGGCGATTGGGCTTCTATTCACGGTTGCGGCGGGGGTGCTGACGTTCGCGCTGCACCAGCGCCTTCCCTACAAGCGTCTGCTGATCATCACGGGCGTGATGTTGCTGTTCGTGCTGATCGTCTCGGTCGGCGAGCAGGTCAACGAGATGCAGCTCGCGGGCTGGATTGGCACGACCGAAATCAGCTGGCTGCACATCCCCGCCTGGATGGGCACGTGGTTCTCGCTGTTTAACAACTGGGAGACCTTCATCGGCCAGTTCCTCGCGCTGCTGCTCGTCGTGGGGTCCTACGTGGCCGCGCAGTATCTGCGCGTGTGGCGCCCACGTAAACGAGGGCTCGCGACGGCGCGCATGCCGGAGGCGCCGCCAGAGCAGCCCGCCGAGCTGGCCTCGGCGCCGAGTGAAGTACTCGGCGTGACGGCTTAGCCTTACGGACGACTGCCGGCGGAAGTGCCGAAGGAGTGGGCGGACGCGCAACGGCGCCCGCCCTCACCTGTCTTTGAACTACGGCGTATGACCGAATTCGGTCGTGACTTTCACGCCTTTGCCGCCGAGGACCGCCGAGAACTTGCCACTCGCTTCGTCTTCCTTACCGCCGAAGACAGCGGCGTTTTCACCGCTGGCAACGCTGAGCGAGGAACCGAACACCGACGAGACGAGGGCCGATGCTTTGTTGTGGTTACCGCCGCCGACGAAGCTCCAGATTTCCAGCGCTTGGTTGCCGACGCCGCCAGCGACCGTGGCCTGATTCGTCGTCGCTTCGTTGGAGATGCCGCCCGCGACGAGCGACTCCTGCCCAGAGGCGGTGTTCTGCTCGCCACCGGTGACCGCTGCATATTTGCCCGAGGCGATGTTTTTCGCTCCGAACACGACGTTTTCCTGACTCGATGCGGTGTTGTCGTTGCCTGCCAGCAGCGCGCCGAAGCTCGTGTAGGAGTGCCCGCTGCCGACGAGGAGGTTGTTCGACCCGGTCTGGGTCCCGGCTGGAGAGTTGTAGCCCACGACGAGGTTGCCGACGCCGTTAAGGATGCCCTGGTTGCCGGCACCGCTTAGCACTTGAACGTTCGCCCCGGAGAACTGGATCGTCGGCTTGCCGCCTACACCCGCGGAGACGAATTTGATGAAGGGCAGGATCGCTTTCAGCGTCGCCTGTTCATCGGCGGTGAAAGGGACTTTGCCTTCGGGACCCTGTTTGCCCTGTTTACCTTCTTTGCCTTCTTTACCCGGAGGCCCTTCTTTGCCGGGCGGTCCTTCTTTACCGGGAGGGCCTTCTTTGCCTTCCGAGCCTTCGCCCGAGCCCCCGAATTCGCTCATCGTGTAGCCGGTCTTGCAGATGCCCGCTTTGGGCGTGATGATCGGCTTACCTTCTTTGGACGGGATGCAGACTTTGACGCCCGCCGCCGTCGCGCTGCTCGCCAGCGTTGCCATCGTCAGCAGCAGTGCCGCCGCAGCGAGCGACGCAGTAAGCAGCACCCGTCGGGTGTGCGTTCCAAGCATTTCGTTCCCCCACGTGGTCGCGTTTCAGGCGCGCCGATCCGCCGCCCCGTGGCGGAAGTCAATCATGCGGGTGACGCGGAGGACCGATGCGTCCCGCTTCGGTCTCGGGAGCCAGGCGCGGTTCTGCTACCTGGCGTTGGCCTTCGACCACTCGGCCTTGTGCGTCTTCTTGGCGGCCTGGTAGTCGGCGAGCGCCTGTATTGAGTCGACGTCGCCGAGCGTGGGGTGCCACGGCACTAGGTCCTTCGCAGCCTTCACGCCGTAGCGCTTCGCGAGAACCGCGCCGAGCGACTTGACCTTCATCTCGCCGAAGCCCGGCAGTGCCTCGATGTTTGCACGCAGAGCAGCAGCGTCCTTCGCGTCGGTCCACACTCGCGCCGCGTCGCCGTCGTATTCGTCGCGGACGTGCACAGCGAGCGCGTGCACGCGCTCAGCCATCGAGCCGGGGAAGCGGTGGATCGCGGGCTTCTCGCGGAAGGCCGGCTCAAGGTCCACGGCGGCGAGCTTCTTCGCGTCGAGGGAGCCAAGTCGCTCGCGCAGCACGAGCGGCCCGACGAATGCCTTTTCCACTTTGACCTGTAGCTGCGTACCAAAAGGGAGCCCAGAACTGGATACGTTGACCGCAGGCGAGCAAGGAGCCGAAGATGAAGACGTTTGACGGGTACGTGCGGGTGTCGCGCGTGATGGGTCGAGAGGGCGACTCGTACATGAGCCCCGCGATCCAAGAGGCGGACGTGCGCCGCTGGGCGCAGGCCAACGGGACGACGATTGCGAGGGTCGTCACCGACGAGGACGTGTCGGGCGGGAAGGCCGTGAAGGACCGTGGCCTTGAGGAACTCATCGACCGCATCGAGAAAGGCGCATCGGCGGGGATCGTCGTCCACCACATCGACCGCTTCGGTCGTGACGCCATCGATGCGGGGGTCGCCATCAAGCGCATCAGGGACGCGGGCGGTCGCTTCATCGCGACGGCCACGGGGACTGACAGCAATGACCCCGACAGCAAGATGACCATCGGCTTCTACTTGATGATGGCCGAGGCCTACCTCGACCGCACGAAGTCGAACTGGGACAGCGTGAAGCGTCGCAACGTCGAGGAGAGGGGACTCCACGTCTGCGCGATCCCTCCGTTCGGCTACCGCCGAGTGGACGAACTCGACTGGCCCGAGCGTCCCGAGGACGGTAGGCTCATCGCAGAGTCCGACGACCCCGACGTGCGCGAGCGCTGGAAACAGCGCGACACCAGGAACCGCGACGCGCGCCTCGTCGTGGAACCGCGAGAGGCCGAGGTCATCCGCACGGTGTTCGCCGAACGTGCGGTCGGCCAGCCGTGGGCGAACATCCACCGCAGGATGCAGGACGCCCTCGGCCGCAAGGTCAGCCGCAACTTCCCCTCGCGTCTCGTCGGCAACCGCGTCTACCTCGGCGAGGCGCACGCCGTCGTCAAAGAGTCGGCGGGGTCCACGAAGAAACAGAAGATCGTCAAGCACGACGCGCACGAGGCAATCGTCACCCCGGAGGTCTTCGCCGCAGCGAACAAGATCGCCAAGCGGTTCCACCCGCTCGACGGCAAACTCATCGATCAGACGCTGCTCGCGGGCATCGTGACCTGCGCGTCGTGCGGCAAGCCGATGGCCGTCAGGGGCAAGACCCGCAAGCGCAAGGGCGAAGACGAGCCGACGCGCATCGCGTTCTACGCCTGCTCGAACGACGAGTGCGAGTCGCGCGCCTCGTCCAACGTCGAGCTCGTGGACGGACACGTCCTCTGGCTGCTCTCGCAGGACGAATCGGGAGCGGCGTCGTCGGCGGGCACCAACGAGCAGCGCTGGCTCGACGCGCGCGATCTCGTGCAGCGCAGCGAAGCCGACCTCGAAGACCTCATCACAGACCGAGGCGACGTGAGCGTCGAGGCCTGGCGGAAGATGATCGTGCAGGCCGAGCAGGACCTCGAACGCGCACGCGCCGACCTCTACTCGCTGGACGACCCCGGCATCGAGGACTCGCCCACAGTGTTCCTCGGAGGGCGGCTGTGGGCGTACCAGCCCTGGGGCGAAGACCTCGAAGCCGACCGCCGCACCCTGCGCCGCTACGTCGGCTCGGTCAAGGTCAAGTCCTGCGGGATGCAGGGTCGTTGGGTGCCGATCTCCGAGCGCGTCGAGGTGACGTGGGCCGACGGGTCCGAGCCGAGGATCGCCGACGTGCCTGAGACGGTCGAGGTGCCCGCCTAGAGATCCCGCAATCTGTGGGATCGGCAGCCGCGTGAGCGTGCGGTCATCGGAGGGCGTCGCTCACGACAGGGCCATGCCCTCCTGAGTTCCCACGCGACCACGCAGGCACGTCCTAGTGTGCCGACGGCGCAGCGTGACTGCTGACATTGGCGGACACGTCCGAGGAGCAGAGGGACGCGCGACGGATCAGACCTGCGCGCGCCGCAGTAGCTTCCACGCCGACGTGTCGAGTCCGGCCGCAATCAACGCGAGGGTGTCGATGGTGATCGAGTGCTCGCCGCGCTCGATGGCTCCGTAGTGCGAGCGGTCCATCCCGACCTCCTGCGCGAACGATTCCTGCGTGAATCCGGCATCGACGCGGGCGGACCTGATGGCCGCTGCGACGGCGGTCGTGGTGTCGGCGGGCACGCGCAGGAGCCTGCACGAGCGCCGCTCGCACATCCACGGGACTTATCCCCACCGGGAATACCCGGTGCGCGCTCATCGTCGCCCCTCGCAGAGGGGGCCCGGCTCCTGCGGAGGGATGATGTGCAGGTGCCGCTTCTGCGTGCGGCGGCGCTTCGCCCCGGCCGATACGAGGAACAGCCGGAGTTCTGCCCGCTCGACAGAGAGGCGGGCGTCTTCGAGCTCCTGCAACGCCTCGCGCTCGGCGGGTTCGAGGTCGTCCATCGGCGACAGCATCAGACACCGATCAGGTCCAACTGCTGCAACTTCAAGAGGGCGGGGGAGGCCCTGACGACGGTGGGGTTCGTCGTCAGGACTCCCGCCCTCTCCAACGAGGTGATCGCGGCGTCGATCTCCTC
>Ga0335073_10005714_pt1 | contig 17468 bp, 13 predicted proteins | sample Lox_Sample_22_FD_207093 | JGI IMG/M metagenome (GOLD analysis project Ga0335073, IMG submission 207093) | Soil microbial communities from Loxahatchee National Wildlife Refuge, Florida, United States - Lox_Sample_2.2 | ecosystem: Environmental > Terrestrial > Soil > Wetlands | place: USA...
ATTCCCTTGTTCTTCGTCTCTCCGATGCAGGTGAATTTCCAGGTTCCGTTCATCACTACCGGGCCGCAGCAATTGACCATCATGCAGGGGACGCAATCGGTCACGATTCCGGTGAATCTGGTCAGCTACGCTCCGGCCTTGTTCTCCACCAACTCGCAGGGCAGCGGCCAGGCCGCCACCATCATCGCCAACACGGCGATCGTGGCCGCGCCAACGGGCATGTTCCCGGGATCGCGTCCGGCGAAGATTGGCGAATATGTGTCGATCTACTGCACGGGTCTGGGTGACGTCAGCAACCGGCCGACCCTGGGAAATCCATCGCCAGGCGGCCCGCTGGCACAAACATTGACAACGCCCACGGTGACCATCGGCGGAGTCAAATCCACTGTGATCTTCTCGGGGCTCGCGCCCGGCTATGTCGGCTTATACCAGGTGAACGCGCTGGTGCCGGCGGGAGTTGCGCCGGGCTCCGCGGTGTCGATCGTCTTGTCCATCGGCGGCGTGACGTCGAATACGGTGACGATCGCGGTGGATCCGGCGCAGGAATGACGCGGCGCCGCGCCGAGACTTCCTCATCCCGGCGATTGTGACTGCCTGGGGCTCCGGACAGCGCATCGACACGATGCGGGAGGCAAACGTGCCTGCGCCGCAGCTACCCGCGAATGCCGCGCTCGGCGAGCACCCGCTGCACGGTCTGCAATAGCGACTGGGCTTTGGGAAGACTCTCGACGCCCTTCTTCACTTCCGGATCCTCGGACCAGCGGGCGCGATCGGCCGTGGTCTTATCGAAGGCGCGCCAGTAAAGCTCGTATTTTAATTCGCGCTTGATGAAATCGAGGTTGGCGTTGAACTCTTCGTCCGTGAAGGGCACCTGGGTGGTCTTGAGGTAGGCGCGGAAGCGCTCCACCGTGTTGTTGTCCGGCTCCCAGTTCGGCGGCAGGGACGGCTTCACGCCGCCGCTCCAGTAGGTGCTGCCGAAATGGAAGAACGAGAGGTTGTATACCGAGAGCGTGCGCCGCTCGAAGATGTTGTAGACGTGCGATGGATATTTTTCGTCGGGCGTGATTCCGCCGCCGCCGTACACTTTGCGGCCGCTATCGGTGGCCTTGATATCCTCGGTCTGCTGATTGTCGCCGTGGTGGGTGTAGTAATCGTAAAACGAGGAGTGGGAATAGTCGCGCTGGATGAGGCGTCCGGAAGGCGTGTAGTAGTGGGCGATGGTCAACAGCAGGGCTGCTCCTTCGTGCAGCGGGAATTGCCCTTGCACCAGACCCTTGCCGAAGGTGGTGGCGCCCATCACCCAGGCGCGGTCATGATCCTGCTCGGCGCCGCTCACGATTTCGGCTGCCGAGGCGGAGTGCTCGTTAACCAGCATCACGATCGGATATTTCTGCGCCTCGGCAACCGATTTAGCCTTGAAAACCTGCTCCGGCTGCGCCCGTCCGTGATCCGAAACAACCACCTGGCCATCTTTCAGAAACCGACCGGCAACATTGGCGGCGACATTCACCAGCCCGCCGGGATTGTCGCGCAAGTCGAAAATCAGGCCCTTGATCTTGGTCTCACCTAAACGGCGCATGGCCGCTTCCACGTCGCGGTCGACGTTCTGTGCCTCGAAGCTGTCAATCTTGAGGAAGGCAATTCCTTTGGATTCGTCGAGCCAATAGGCGTCCACCAGGGTGGTTTCAATATCCCCGCGGGTGACCTCGACGGAAATGTAGTCCGGCGCGCCTTCCCGCTTCACGGTAATCCGAACGTTGGTGCCGCGGGTGCCGCGCAGCAGATTGGCGACATCGGCGGATTCCATTCCCTTGGTGTCCTTGCCGTCGACAGCCACGATCATATCGCCGCGTCGAAGGTCCGCGCGGTAAGCGGGCGAGCCCGCGAAGGGCCGTGTCACCACTACATAGTTACCGTCGCGGAAAATCTCCATGCCGACACCCGAGTAGCCGGCGCGCATCTTGCGCTGCATTTCGGCGTATTCCTGGGGATCGACGAAGTTCGAGTGGGGATCGAGGGTGCGGAGCATCCCGGGGATGGCGCCCTGGTAAAAGGCCTTCTCCGAACTCACCTGGTCGGCGTAGTTTTTTTCAACAAGCGCATATGCACTCATGACCGAATGCTGAATCGCATCCAGATCGTCGCCGGTCTGGGTCGCCGCCTGGGCGCTCACCGCTGGACCATATAAAGGAGCCAGGATCGCGGCACCCGCGACCAATCCCACAACCAAAACGGTTTGTCTGATTTTCATGATGAATTTCACCGGACCTTGGGAGGACAGCACTCTCCCCGCTTCATCGAGTCCCTACCATTCTGACGACGGCCAGCATGGAAAAGTGTACCGGAGAGTCAGGAATTCCCGAAACTCCTCCTTAGGAGACATGATAGCAGGACATTGGCTATAGGGTTGGGAGTCCGGCGGCCGGGATCGCGGGGCCGAGGTCGGAGTACGCGGGTTCACGGGGGTCCGGGGCGTGGCGTCCGGGGCGGTCATGGGCGTTCGGCGAGGCCAGGGACTGGGGCAGCCGGGGCAGAAAGATCCCCTTTGTTAATAAAGATCCTTCTTGCATCACGGGTGAATCCCTGGTACTATAACAGTACCTACCCAGGTACTTGTGGGACTATGCGTGTAAAGCCTTGAACGTCACGATGGTACTTTAGCGGGAACAGTTTATGGTTCGGGCGTTTTCACTTTTCGGTTTGGCAGCACTCTTCCTGATGATTTCGCCGACGCTGCGCGGCCATGTCATAGGTGGCATCGGGATGTTCGTCGACATGTTGCAGGCCCACAGCCCGTGGTCCTACGTCATCGGCGGAATCGGTCTGTTTGCCTTGTTCACGATTTCATTGAATCGGGGCGCGGCACCGCGGTAACCGCCGGGCGCCGGCACCACTGGCAAACCACGATCACAAAGAAACCCAACCGGACATCCGGGAGGCCGTCCGTCAGATTGCTCTGGCTCTCTTGACGGGAAGCGCAGCCGTTTCCGACTTCGGAGCCTTCCGTTCACTCTGCCCGTTCAAGCGCCGCAACTGATCGGTTACGCAGACCAGAAACATCGGCTGGCGCGCATTCTTCAGGATGTCGATGACGCGGGTATTGGCGTCTTCCAGGTAAATGGTCTTACCGTCCGTGAGAAGGTGCATGTCAGCCGAGCCCGACATGGCCTCGCCCAGTCTTTTGCCCATATCCTTTTGCAGAAAACGCAGGACGCGGCGGATTTTCTGCAAAGAGAAACCCTTGCGGCGCAATTCGGCGATCACCGAAATCTCGACAACTTCCTCCGGCATGTAGATGCGCTTATGGCCATCCTGCCGGGGTGAAACCACATTACGCTCGTCCCACCATTGCAGTTGACGGAGGCTGACCCCGCAGATCCGAGCCACCTCACTGCTGTTGTACCCCTCGGGTCCTTGTCCCTCGGGCGAAGACACGGGGCGGGTTTTCCTGGATTTGAGCATGTAACGTTTCCGTTCCGAAAATTTGGGTCCTTTTGGATTGTACATAGGCTACCGGCGGTGTCAATAGGCATCGCGGAATTGAATCAATTTATCCATTCAGGGGTGAAATTCCGCATTCCTTTGCGGGAGAAAACTCCGACTTTCTCAGGGTTCCAGGATCTGCGCCATTCCCCTCAAAAGACAGACGAACAAAACGTGATATGAGAGGACCTTTTTGCCGAAAACCACTAGTACAAATAGAACGGCGAACCGGCCGGTACATTCCTTGTACGGCTAAAACAGGAACGGTAGAATTTGGTTGCAAGCGAGAAGGCCGGCGATCGACGTGGACAGGCATGGTTTGGAATTTCCGAGCAATGAACCCATTGACGGGCAACGGCTCGCCGACCGGCTGTCGGAAGGCGCCTTGCCCGCGGAGATTGCGTTGCGCGTTGCGCTGGAGATCGGCACGGCGCTGCATCGCGCCCATGCGGCGGGAAAGATTCACGGACGCGTGTCGCCATCAGCCATCCTCCTGACCGGCCAAGGGGCGCGCCTGCTTCGGCCGGAAGCCGTGGAGGAGGAAGCCGCGGCGCCGTACCGCTCGCCGGAGCAGGTGCTCGGCGAACCGGTGGATTGGCGCAGCGACATTTTTTCCTACGGTTCGGTGCTGTATGCGATGGTCAGCGGCAGGCCTCCATTCGGCACCAACGGGTCCATGGAAGAAGCCATCGCGCGGCGGCCCGCGGCCGCGCTCAAGGCTGGCACGCCGCTGCACATCGCCATGGAAGGCGTCATTGCCGGATGCATGCAAAAGGACCCGGCGGCGCGCCTCCAACGGATGCAGAATGCCGTCATCGACCTCAAACTGTCGAGAGCCGTGGCGCGCAGCCATTCGACGGCCCGGGCACCCACGGGCGCGGCCCGTTCCGAAGGCGGGGGAACGGCACTGGCGCGGCCGGCTTCTGCGCCGCGGCGGGGCGGCCGCCGCATCCTGAGAATCGTGCTGATGACGCTGCTCGTGCTGGCCGTCGCCACGGCGGCGGCGCTGCTCACCTGGTTTCTGGTGCGCCGCAACGAATCTCCGCCGGTCCTGCAGTTTCAAGTGCCGGCTCCGCAGCCGGCCGGATATTGCGAGGCGCCGGCAATTTCGCCGGACGGCCGCATGCTGGCTTGTACGGCGCCGGATCGAAGCGGCAAGACCGTTTTGTGGTTGCGCGGCCTGGACGAAACCGCCTGGTCGGCGGTCGAGAACAGCGAAGGAGCGTTTGCTCCGTTCTGGGGGCCGGATAATCGCCAGATCGGGTTCTTCGCCAATGGATGGTTGAAACGCTTCCGGCTGGCGAATGAGGGTCTGAAAGCCGCTCCGGAAGCGCTATTCGAAACAAGGGGCAATGGCGGCGGCGCCACTTGGGATCGCACAGGCGGGATACTTTTTGCGCCCGGCTCCGAGGGCGGCCTGTGGCTGTCGACAGCGACCGGCGGTGAGCCGCGGATGATTCTGCAACCTCGCAAAGACCACAACGAAACGGCGTATCTGTGGCCGCAATTCCTTCCCGACGGCAAGCACTTTGTCTTCTTCGTGCAGACGGATCTGCCCGAAACCTCGGGCGTCGCCGCCGGCGCATTGGATTCGAGTTCGTGGACATTTCTGTTCGCTTCCGACACCAACGCAGTCTACTCCGCCGACAATTTCTGGGCGGGATCCGCCGGCGGATTCCTGTTGTACGTTCAGGACCGTAATCTGCGCGCCCGCGAATTCAACCCGGGAACGCTGGAAGCCGGCGAAAGCGTGAGCGTCCGCGATGGAATCGGCTCAATCCGCAGCCTGGCTCTGGCGCCCGCGTCGGCATCCGCCAACGGCGTACTGGTCTACCAGGAGATGGGTGAGCCGACGCGTCAATTGAAGTGGATGAATCGCGTCGGCGAATTGATCGGCACGTTGCCGGAAGCGGCGCAATGGCGCACGGCGCGGATTTCTCCCGATGGCCGCCAGACGGTTTTGAGCAAACAGCGACAGGACAGCCAGATCTCCGATTTGTGGCTGATCGGCGATGATGGGACGGCACGCCGCTGGCTGGCGGCAACCGGGGCCAGCGAAATCTCGCCGGTGTGGTCGCCCGACGGGTCTCGCATCGCATACGCCTGCAATCGGAATGGAGTCTACGACATCTACACCAAAGCGCTGGATGGGGGCCCGGAAGAACTGCTCTACCGGAGTCCGCAAGATAAGTTGCCGACCGATTGGGCAGGCGGCTACATCCTCTTCGGCTCGACTTCGGAGGGCACGGGTTCGGACATCTGGGCGCTGTCCGTCAAAGACCGCCGCGCCAGGCCGATCGTGCAGACGATTCATGCCGAAGGCCAGGCGGTGGGGTCACCCGACCAAGCCTGGCTGGCGTACGCATCCGATGAGAGCGGCATCACTCAAATCTACGTACAGCCATTCGATCCCGGATCGAGCGAAACCAAGTGGAGGTTTCCGGTTTCGCAAGCTGGCGGGGTGATGCCTTTCTGGACGCGCGGAGGGTCGCAACTGGTTTATATGACGCCGGCCGGCCACTTTATGGCGGCTTCGGTACGTTTGCGGAACGGCGCTTTCGAGAGTGAGGGGCCACAGACGCTTTTCGCGGTGCGGCCGCTGCCGCCGTTCACCAATCTCTACAGCGTCAGCCCCAATGGAGAACGCTTTCTGATCAACGCACCACTGGAGCGGCCCCGCATTTCCTCGACGGGCGAATCCGGCGGCATCACCGTAGTGTCGAATTGGACCCGGCTCAAGCCGAAGTAAGCTCGGACCCCCATAAAACCGGCGTTCTGCGTAAATTAGTATACTAGTAGTGTCCCTTCCGGCAGTTCTGGAGTATCACCATGAAACCAATGAAATTCTGGCCCTGGGCCGACGATTCCGAAGGCGAGATCTATGAAAACCCGTCTTGGGATCTCCCCGGGCATCGTCCCCGACATACGCCGTCCGGCAGTGGTCCGCGCAAAACAGCGCGGGACCGATGCGTTTCTTCATTGCGAAATGGAAGAAAACGCACAGTAGCGTAAACGTTACACGGGCTCACTCCGCAAAATCAACAAGATAGCTGTTTCAGACCCTGGCCCGCCAATTGCTTAGATGGCTACCGAGGTTATTGAACTATGAAAGCATTCCTTGCAACGACGATCATCGTAGCGGGTGCTTTGCTCGCCGGCGGGTGCGCTACCAAAAAGTACGTTCGCAATACGACGGCTCCGATCCAGGCGAAGGTTGACCAAGTCGGAGAGCAGACCACTCAGAACGGACAACAGATCCAGAGCACCAGAAACGATCTGAAGGCGCTGGACGATAAGACAGCGGCCGGCATCAACGCTGCCAAAGAGAGCGCCTCCGCCGCCGATGCTCATGCGGGTGAAGCCGACCGGCATGCCACGGACGCCATGAACAAAGCAACCCAGGCAGACCAGAAGGCCGATTCCAACGCGCAGGCGGTAAACGGACTGCGCGGCACTTTGGCCAATGCGGTCGCCAACATCGACGATTACAAGCTGCAAACGAATGCTACCGTGCCATTCCAGTTCGACCGGGCGACCCTGAGCGACAGCGCCCGGGAGGATCTGGATAAACTGGCGCAGAGCGCCCAAACCTGTAAGCGCTACTTCATCGCCGTGTCCGGCTTCACGGACAAGACCGGCTCGAAAGAGTACAATGAAGCGCTGAGCCGCCGGCGCGCCGAAGCCGTGGTCCAATACCTCGTTGCGAAAGACAACGTACCGTTCTACAAGATCCACATGATCGGACTGGGCGAAGACAAACCCGCTGACGACACCAACACTCGCGAAGCGCGCGCTAAGAACCGGCGCGTGGAAGTCGAGGTTTACAGTGCCGATGGCGTAGCCGCCGGACTCTCCTCCGACGCCGCCAATGCGGCCAACCGCGTGGGACAGTAACACCGCGAATAGCCAGTCTCGGATGATATTTGAAGTGGGCGGACCGCAAGGCGGTTCGCCCGCTTTGTTTTTGGAGCCGGCTTTTCCGGCCTTTAATCGATGCGCACCGACGCTGTGTGCGCGACCCGGACATCCGCCGGAGCAGGGCGGAAGGCGCGAGCCCAGAGGCCGATTCGCGTCAGTGTGGTGAGCACGACGATGGTGCCTCCAGCCAGAGCCGGCCAGGGAAATTTCCGGCTGGCCAGAAGGGTGAGCGCGTATCCGATGGCCGCTCCACTGAACTGAATACCCAAGGCGGCGGTCAGCAGGAAGAGGCGCCGGTCCTTCTCGCGCCGCGCCAGCAGGAGCATCCAGACAGCCAGCCCGAGGACCGTAGTACAGAGGCTCAGGTCACGGGTCCAGCGAGTCATCCAGGTCATCGTGAGAGCTCGGGGATCGTACTCCAACCAAAATGTCACCGCTCCGAAAAGTAGGGCCCCGACCATACAAACGGCGCGAATGAGATTGCGGGAATGAAGTTTGGAGGCCGCCTGGCCCATCAGGCTCAGGACCACGCAGAGAGTCAGAATCTGCGCGATCAGCTCAATTCGTTCCCAGTTGCTGGCGCGGAATCGAAGCGCGTCCGGCACATTACGGAACACGGCCAGGACGCCGGGGGCGTCAGCCACGCCCGTAAGAAAGTCGGTCACCACAAAGATGAAAAGGAGCGGGTAGCGCCGCCATTCCCCGCGCAGCAAGCGGGCAATGAGCAGGATCTGCAGCGGCAGCCAGAGGATCAGACCGGCAACGTTGAGAACGTTGGAGGCAGCCGTCATGTTGTCATTCTAAAGCAAGGCAAGTTAGACCGATGTCATTCCCGGTAAAGGGAGGATGGAGTTTACGATTAAGCCTTCACTCCGTCCCACGGATTCGGCGGCAGGAACGGGCCGTTCGCCATCTTCACTCCGTCCCACGGATTCGGCGGCAGGAACGGACCGTTCGCCATCTTCACTCCGTCCCACGGATTCGGCGGCAGGAACGGACCGTTCGCCATCTTCACTCCGTCCCACGGATTCGGCGGCAGAAACGGACCATTCGCCATCTTCACTCCGTCCCACGGATTCGGCGGCAGGAACGGACCATTCGCCATCTTCACTCCGTCCCACGGATTCGGCGGCAGGAACGGACCGTTCGCCACCTTCACTCCGTGCGAGGCATTGCATGGCGCGACCAGGCCGGCGGCGGCGGATGCACTCAGAGACAACAGGAGAACAGCGGCGACGGCGAAGCTCAAAGTTAGGTGCTTTTTCATCGAAAACTCCTTGATAAGTCGCTCTATTCCGTATACAAAAGAATGGAGCGCCGGGTTGTAATTCCGATTAAACCAGAGTGTACACAATCGCCCGCAGCCCATCGTGATGATCGTTGCGGCATACTTAGTACTTTAAGAGGGTAGGGTGTTTCCTGGGATCAGGTGAATACCGGAGACCGCTGCTATAAGGACAGTTATTTAACCAACCGCCGATAACCAAAGTTAGCTAACCAATAGCAGTCAACTTTAGTTAACTAAGCCAAGCTACCTAAGGAAGACGTCGGGATTCGCGAGAGATCGGTGTGGCGGCAAAGGGACGCGAGGCCTGATAGTCGAGCCGCATATCAGTAGTAACCTCGTCCAGCATTTGTATATTCACGGTCTTCTGCTCCATGGCGAACGCCGTGAGTAACAAGTTGTCGCAGATTGAGTTAATGAGACGGGGAATGCCCTGAGAGCGGAGATGAATTTCCTCAATGATCTCAGTGGGGATGATGCTTTGGTTGGGCAGACCGGCCCGGGTCATGCGGGAATTCACGTAGGCGGCCGACTCGCGCGGATCGAAACCCCGGAGTCCGCAGCGCAGGGCAATTCGTTGCTTCAACTGGCGGTATTCCGGCCGCTCCAGTTTGGCATCCAATTCCTGCTGACCGGCGAGCACAATTTGCAACAGTTTGCCGCGGCGGTTTTCGAGGTTGCCGAGCAGCCGAATCTCTTCCAGGACGTCCCACTCCAGGTTGTGAGCCTCATCCACGATCAGGACAGTGGTGCGGCCTGCACCGGCCCGCTCCAGGAGGAGGTGGTTCAGGGCCAGGAGAACTTCGGTTTTCGAGAGCTTATTGACGCGCAGATTGAAGTCGTAGGCGAGGAATTCAAAGAACTGTTCGACGCTCAGGCGGGAGTTAAAAAATGACGCGAACGCGATTTGCTGGTTGTTCAGAAAGTCGCGCAGGCACTCGAGTATCGTCGTTTTTCCGGTGCCTACTTCACCGGTCAGCACGATAAACCCCTTGCGGCTCTGGACTCCGTAAATCAGGTTGGCCAGGGCTTCCTCGTGCTGCACACTCCGGTACAGGAACGACGGGTCCGGGCTCATGTTGAACGGATTCAGCTTGAAGCCGAAGAAAGCGTTATACATAGCGCGGCCAAAGCGGCGGGGAGCAGGCTCGTAGCAATCTTAACACGCTATCCGAGTCGTCCGAGGCCTTCAGGTTCTTGCCCCTCTCGGGGTTTTTTCGCGCAAAAATCAGGCGACGGGGGGTGAACTCTCCGGCGCTCCGGAAGGCCTTTCGCCGCCGGACGGCTTTTCGCCGGCGGGCGATCGATCGCCACCGGCCGGTTTTTCCCCGCCGCTCTGCTTGCCGCCCGGAGGTTTGGTGCCGGCTTTCACGGGACTGATCAGGATGTGGGCGTTGCGGCCTTCCAGGCGAGGCTGGCCTTCCACCGCGCCGTAGGTGGTCAAATCACCGGCGAACCGCATGAGCAGCTTCTTGCCGAGATCCGCGTGCGCAATCTCGCGCCCGCGAAACTGGACGACGGCTTTGACGCGATTGCCTTCCTGCAGGAAGCGGATCGCGTGCTTCATCTTGAATTCGTAATCGTGGTCGTCGGTGTTGGGGCGGAATTTCAGCTCCTTCACCTGGACCACGTGCTGTTTCTTCTTGGCGTCGTGCTGCTTTTTCTTTTGGTCGTATTGGTAGTGGCCGAAATCCACGACTTTGGCCACCGGCGGCACGGCAGTCTGGTTCACCAGTACCAGGTCAAGGCCCAGTTCCTGGGCGCGGCGCAGCGCGGTTGATGTGGGCATCACCTCGGTGGTGCCGTCGGGAAACACAGCGCGTACTTCCCGTGCGCGGATGAACTCATTCACGTTCTCTCTGCGGTTTTGCCTGCGAGGAGGAAAATTTCGTCCAGGATACATGTGTCAGATTCGTTTGGATTTGAGCGGGTGGAACAGGGTAGAGCTTGCGCCGAGCGGGACGCTCGTATGACCGGCCGGAATGGCGTAAACAGAAAACAAGCGGGATCTATTCGTCTGTTTTAGTTTACACCAAAACCGTTCCCGCAACAGGCGGGAGGGATCGAAAAAATTGATTGTTTCCGCCCGGCGGGCCTGACCGGGACACAGACGTTGGCCGGCGGCGCGCGGGTCGAATACTGCCTGGAAGCCTGCCAAGGTTCATCGCGGTAAGATTGGAGGTCATGATTCGCTGTCCCTCCTGCAAGCGGGAACTGGCAACCATCGCGCCGTTTTGCGCGTGGTGCGCGGCGCCGCTCGCATCCGAGGCGCAGGAAACGTCGGTGATGGAAGCGGTCATGAAGGAAGACCCGGGACCGCGCCCCGAGTCCTCGCAGCGAGCGTCGAGCCCGATACCGGTATCCTCGGCATCCGTGCCCACCGCCGACGAAGGCCGGTTCGTGCCGGGAACCGTGGTCGCGGCCCGATATCGAATCATCTCGCTGTTGGGCCGCGGCGGAATGGGCGAAGTCTACCGTGCGACCGACCTGGCTTTGGGCCAGCAGGTGGCGTTGAAATTCCTGCCCGAATCGCTGGGCCGCGACGACCGGGCCATCGCCAGATTCTACAACGAGGTTCGGATGGCGCGCCAGGTGACGCATCCGAATGTCTGCCGGGTCTACGATATCGGCTCGACGGAGGGGGTCCACTACATCTCCATGGAGTTCGTGGACGGCGAGGATCTGGCGAGCCTGCTGCGCCGCATCGGGCGCCTGCCGGCGGACAAGGCGCTGGAAACCGCGCGGCGTTTGTGCGCGGGGCTGGCGGCGGCGCACGAAAAAGGCATGCTGCACCGCGACCTGAAGCCGGCCAACATCATGATCGACGGCCGCGGCCAGGTGATCATCATGGATTTCGGCCTGGCCGGCCTGGCGGAGCAACTGCAAAGCGACGTGCGCAGCGGCACGCCGATGTACATGTCGCCGGAACAACTGGCCGGCACCGAAGTGACGGTGAAGAGCGATATCTATGCGCTCGGACTGGTGCTCTACGAACTGTTCACCGGCAAGCGCGCCTTCAACGCCAACTCGCTGGTGGAGTTGATGCAGCAACAAGAGCGCGGGACGCCGGTGTCGCTCACCACACTGGTGCGCGATCTGGATCCCGCCATTGAGCGTGTGATCCTGCGCTGTCTGGATTTCCAAACGGCCAGGAGGCCGAATTCGCCGCAGGCTGTTGCCGCGGCCCTGCCGGGAGGCGATCCACTGGCGGCGGCGATGCTGGCCGGCGAAACACCATCGCCGGAGCTGATCGCGGCCGCGGGCGAGACCGAAGGGCTGCGTCCGGCTGTGGCTTGGATCTGGCTCGCCGTGGCTCTCATCGGCATCGTGGCGATCGGCATTCTGGCGGTGCCATACTTCCTGACGTCGAAAGTGCCCATGGATGTGCCGCCGGAAGCTCTGGCACGGGACGCGCGCCACATGCTGGAAAGTTTCGGGTACACCAGTCGTCCCGCCGATATCGCCTTCGGCATGGACAACAACGGCGCTTATCTGGAGTACCTGGGCCAACATCGGGAAGCAGCCGCGGCGCGATGGAGAAATCCTGCCGCGGGGCAACCGGCGCTCATCCTGTTTTGGTACCGGGAAAGCCCGCAGCCCATGGTGGCCACGCTCGGTTTGAATACCGCGATCAACTGGTCCGATCCACCGCCGAACGTGTCCGGGATGATCACGCTTATGACGGACAGTCAGGGCCGTCTGCTTCGTCTGGAAGTGGTGCCGCCGCAGCGGGAAGCTGCCGCGCCGCCGGGTCCTCCATTTGACTGGAACCTCCTGTACCGTGCCGCGGGACTGGATCAGAGCCGGTTTCAGAGCGCCGACGCGGAATGGACACCGCTCTCCAATTGGGATACCCGCGCCGCATGGACAAGCGCGGACAACGCCACGGGAGCGAAACTGCGCGTGGAGGCGGCGGCATGGCGTGGCCGCCCGGTGTTTTTCCGCATCATCGGTCCATGGACGCGTCCGGAGCGTATGATCGCCGGCACCAACAATCAGATTCTCACGCTGGTGGTGATTTACCTGGCCATCGCCGGGGCATCGGTTTTGGCTTGGCGAAATTACAGGCTGAGACGGACCGATTTAAAAAGCGCCTGGATCATCACCCTCATCTTTTTTTGCTGCCTGGCCGGCAACAACGCCCTTTTTGCGCACCATTCTGCCGTGCAGGGCGAGATCAACGTGATATGGGCCATCATTGCCAAGGCCGCCCTCAATGCGGGGGTTCTCTGGCTGTTTTACGTTGCGCTGGAACCATGGGTGCGGAAAAAGTGGCCGCACGTGCTGATCGGATGGACGAGGTTCACTACCAAAGGCATTCGCGATCCGCTGGTGGGGCGTGCGCTGCTGTATGGGGCCGTTTTCGCGTGCCTGGTGGATGCACTCACGCTGGTGCGTTTGAGGCTGCACGGACCTTCGGGCGAGCCGGTGATGGTCGCACTCGATCCGCTCCAAAGCGTGCGAATGCTGGCCGGGGGCGTCCTCTCGTCCTGGGCGGGGTCGTTGTTTGGACCGCTGCTGATCCTGTTCCTGCTATTTGTGTTGCGGGTCCTGCTGCGCAAGGAGTGGGCCGCGGCGGCGGTTTGCAGCATTCTGATCGGGATACTCAACACCGGAGCTCCGACCGTGTATTTTGTCCCGGATTTGATTGTGAATACGCTGCAGGGTGCGTTGTTTGTATTCGTGATCATCCGGTTCGGATTGCTGACCGCAATTGTCGCGAGCACCCTGGGGGATTTTCTGCTGGGGTTGCCGCGAACCCTGGACTTCTCGCTGTGGTACGCGTCGATGGGTATGCTGCCGCTGGTGCTGATGGGGCTGGTGGCGGTGTACGGATTCTATAGGTCGGTGGGCAGCAGGCCGATTTTCGGCGCGGAACTGGAGTGAAATGTGGGGGCAGGATTTTATCCTGCGGCCGATTCTGAATCGGCCCTGGACGCCAGGCGGCAGATGCCCACCGGCGCACGTGAAGGCGGGTTGGAAACCCGCCGCAGGTTGCAAACCTGCCCCACAAAAACAACACCTACGTCTCGGCGAAAAACTTCAAACGGGACAGAGCATCGTCCCATTGGCGCGAAATGCGGTCGAGATATTCGCGCGCGTGATCGAGATGCTTCTGGTCGAGCGACCAGAGCTGCTCGCGGCCACGGCGCGATGGCGAAGCCAGGCCGGCGTGCGCCAATACATGCAGATGCTTGGTGACCGCCTGGCGCGTCATCTCGGTCCCGCTGACCAACTGCGTGATGGAGAGCGGCTGGCGGCGCGCCATCCGCTCCACCAGCCGCAACCGGGTCGTATCGCCCAGCGCCGCAAAGACGGCCACCGGCGAGCGGGCGCTAGTTTGCGTCACGGGTGTATTGTTCCAGATTGACGAGCTGAATCTTCCAGCCGCCATCATTGTCCTGAAACGCACTGGCCTGACGATGGGCGAAGAGGCGGTCAAAGCCGGATTCGGTGACCGTCACGCGAGTCCCGCCATCGGCCTCCTCGAGGCGGAATTCGACCAGCGTCGGAGGTTCGGCGGAGAGATCCTCGCCGGCTACCGGCGCGCCGGGATGCCATCGCCACGAAAACAACGACTCGGGAACGACATCCACAACCTCCATGGCGAACCCGGCACCCTGGCAAGGGCCTTCATGGGTGGATATCAACCGCACGGTGACGCCCGGCTGAAACTGCGAGCCCGGGTCGATCTGCGCGGCACAAAACCACTGGCAGAACTGGCGGATATCGGTGAGCGCTTTCCAGACACGGGAGCGCGGCGAATGTACAAAAACATCTCGTTGAACCTGCGACTGCTGTAATTGCGGCGTTGTAGACATCGGCAACCTCTGAGTTGCATATTAGCGCGCCCGGCGGCAACATGCAACTGAAACGTTGCGTAAAAAGAACCCCGTCTCACGGATTTTTGCGAACTCACCCGCTGCGTCCTGCGTAGTCAGCAACATGGAGACACTTGCAGCCGACCTCCGATTCGCCGTTCGTATGCTGGTGAAGAACCGATGGTTCACCGCCGTCGCGGTGATTACGCTGGCGCTGGGAATCGGCGCCAATACCGCGATTTTCACCGTCGTGGACGCGGTGATGTTAAAGCCGTTGCCCTACGCCGAAGCGGATCGGATGGTGAGGCTGGAGCGCCAATATCCCAACGGATATGGCGACTCGAATTCGATTCCGAAATTCATGACGTGGCATGCCAACAATCACGTGTTTTCGGCGATGGCTCTGTATGACTTCAACGCGCCGGTGATGACGCTGGGCACGAGCGACCCGCCGCGCCAGGTCCACGGGCTGCAAGTGTCCAGCGAGTATTTTCGCGTCTTCGGTGTCGCTCCAATCCTGGGGCGGACATTTACCGCTGCGGAAGATCTGCCGGGCGGGACGAAGACGGCCGTTTTGAGCTACGGCTTGTGGCAAAGCGATTTTTCGGGCGACCGCGGCGTCCTGGGACGGTCGACTATACTGGACGGCGCGCCGTATACCATCATCGGCGTCCTGCCGCGTGGATTTCATTCCGAAAACGAAGCCGATCTCTGGACCGCCCTGCAGGCCGATCCGGACAGCACCAATCAAGGCCACTACCTGACGGCGTCCGCGCGGCTCAAACCCGGCGTTACTCTCTCGGCCGCGCGAGCCGACATGAAACTGGCCGGAGAGCGATTCCGCGAGCGCTATCCCAAATGGATGGATAAAACGGAAAGCGTCGGCGTGGTTCCGCTGCAGGACGCTACGGTCCGCGACGTCAAGCTCTCGCTGTGGGTGCTGACGGGCGCGGTCGGTTTCGTGCTGTTGATCGCGTGCGCCAACGTGGCTAACCTCCTGCTGGCGCGCGCCTCCTCCCGGCAGCGGGAAATGGCGGTGCGCGCGGCCATCGGCGCGAGCCGCACGCGGGTGTTGCGGCAACTGCTCACGGAGAGCGTGCTGCTGGCGTCTCTCGGCGGGATTCTCGGTTTCGGCCTGGGCGCCTGGGGAGTGCGGATGTTGCTGCATCTCGTGCCGGGCAACATCCCGCGGCTGATGTCGGCGGACGGATTGCAGGCGGTGGCGCCGCCCATCGATTGGCCGGTGGCTGTTTTTACCCTGGGCGTGGCGATGATCACCGGGGTCCTGTTCGGGCTGTTCCCAGCCTGGCACGCATCCAACCCCGATCTGGCATCGAGCCTGAAGGAGGCCAGCGGGCGTAGCGGAACCGGCAAGCGGCACAATGTCGCGCGATCCATCCTGGTGGTCTCGGAAGTTTCCCTCGCGCTGGTGCTGCTGGTGAGCGCGGCGTTGCTGATCCGCACCTTTGTCGGGCTGAGCACGGTAAACCCGGGCTTCGACTCCACGCATATCCTGACGGCCGAAACCGCGATGGGCGCGGGTGCGTACAATTCGACCGCCAAAGTGGATGATTTCGTGCGCCGTGTGACGGAGCAAATGCAGCGAACGCCGGGAGTCGAGGTAGCTGCCTCCGCCATTGTGCTCCCCGCCACTGCTGGAATCGACCTGCCGTTCAATATCATCGGCAAGGCGCCGGCGCGGGGCAATGAATACAACGGCGATGAGCAGTGGCGGTCGGTCTCCGAGCACTACTTCGACGTATTCCGCATCCCGCTGATCCGCGGCCGTGTGTTTCGCGCGACCGACACGGGAGGCTCGCCTCCCGTAGTCGTCATCAACGCCAACATGGCCCACACGTATTGGAAAAATGAAGACCCGGTCGGGCAGACCATTGTCATCGGCAAGGGGCTCGGGCCACAGTTCGACGACCGGCCGCGACAGATTGTAGGCGTGGTGGGCACGGTGCGCGAAGCCGGCATCAGCCGGGGCGAAACCGGCGTGATGTACGTACCGCAATCGCAGGTGCCGGAAGGGCTCACGTCGCTGGCCAATTCGGTGCTGCCGCTGAACTGGGCGGTCCGCACCGCCGGCGATCCGCTGCACATGCGGATGGCGCTCGAAAAGAGCTTCCGGGCGATCGACGCGACCATGGTTCCGACGCACGAACGCAGTATGGAGCAGGTGGTTTCCAAATCGGTCGCGAGGCAGAATTTCAACATGCTGCTGCTGGTGATTTTCGCGGGAGTGGCGCTGCTGCTGGCGGCCATCGGGATTTACGGCCTGATGGCGTATGCCGTCGAGCAGCGGACGCAGGAAATCGGCATCCGCATGGCGCTGGGAGCCGGATCGTCACAGATGCTGCGCATGATGCTGTCGCAGGGGATGAGACTGACGGGCATCGGCGTGGTGATCGGACTGGGGCTGGCCTGGGCGATGACCCGATTCCTGGGGAGCCTGCTGTTCGGCGTCAAGGCGACGGACCCGGTTGCTTTCGGCGGCGTGGCCCTGCTGCTGACGCTGGTTGCGTTTGGGGCGACTTTGATTCCAGCTCGACGGGCGGCGCAGACGGAACCGGACAAGGCGCTGCGGTATTAGGTGGGGCAGGTTTGTAACCAGGTTTGTAACCTGCGGCCGATTTTCACGCGGCCTGGGCGGTGCTCACTGAAACGCCCGGCACCATCTGCGTTCGAATCGCGGTGCGATTTTCAGGAGTAACTTGCGCTGGCGGCCAGGCGGGTTACAAAGCCGCCGCAGGTTGAAAACCTGCCCCACAATTCTGCGAATATATTCTGGATGCTGCTGTACGCCCTGACGATCTTTCTTTCGGCATTTCTGCTTTTTGCCGTCCAGCCGATCATCGCCAAGATGATTCTGCCGTGGTTCGGCGGCACGTCGGCGGTGTGGAGCACGTGCCTGCTGTTTTTCCAGGTGGTGCTGCTGCTGGGCTACGGGTATGCTC
>Ga0335073_10005715_pt1 | contig 17468 bp, 20 predicted proteins | sample Lox_Sample_22_FD_207093 | JGI IMG/M metagenome (GOLD analysis project Ga0335073, IMG submission 207093) | Soil microbial communities from Loxahatchee National Wildlife Refuge, Florida, United States - Lox_Sample_2.2 | ecosystem: Environmental > Terrestrial > Soil > Wetlands | place: USA...
CGTGTAAAAGACTTTCTCCAACATTGCTGTTCCTCCAGTGGTCGTGGTCACTACTGCCACGACACCCGGCAAGCACTAAACGTGACAGCCGGTAGCCCCACCGGTGTGCACCAGCTCGTCGACGATCCGCCACAGCTCCTGGCGTGAGCGGGGGCCAAGTCCGATAGTCGGCTCGTCGAGCAGGACGACCGGCGGCCGCCCGATCAGCCCGGCAGCGAGGTCGAGCCGACGCCGCATCCCGCCCGAGTAGGTCGAGACGCGACGGTCGGCGGCCTCGACGAGGTCGAAACGCTCGAGCAGGTCCGCCGTGCGGCGGCGGGCCTCGCCCCCGACAGCCGGTAGAGGCGCGCGATCATCTCGACGTTCTCGCGACCGGTGAGCTCCCCGTCGACCGCGGCGAACTGACCCGCCAGCCCGATCCGTCGCTGGACGGCGAGCGGCTCGCGGACGACCTCGTAACCGAGCACCGTCGCCCGCCCGCCGCTTGGCTCCAGCAGCGTCGCCAGGATCCTCACCAGGGTCGTCTTGCCGGCTCCGTTCGGGCCGAGCAGCCCGAACACGGTGCCCGCGGGGACGGTCAGGTCAAGCCCGCCCAGCGCGACAACCTCGCCGAACCGTTTGCCGAGCCCGCGGACCTCGATTGCGTCACTCATATTCCGCCCCTGCGGAAAGCAGCTCGGTGCCGCGCTCGGCCTCCCGGCGGATCGTGATGTCGCCGAACCCGGTCTTCGCCCGTACTTCGACCTGCTCGTCGGCTGAGCCGGGACCGTCGGCGGCGTCGAGGCCGTTATGAACGTGGCCGAAGCCCGTGCTTAGGTCAAGCCATGCGGCGACCCCGTCGGCGATCCCGACCTCGATCCCCCCGGTCCCGGTCTCCGCGACGAGCGAGCCGCGGTGGATGCTCCCGACGCGGATGTGACCGTTGGCGCTCTTGGCGCTGACCGACCCGCCCGAGCTCTCGACTTCGATGTCGCCGTTCGCTGCCCTGACCCGGAGATCGCCGCCGACCTCCCCGATCCGGGTGTCGCCGTTGGAGTTCTTGATCACCGCCGAGCCGTCGATCGTGCCGGCGCGCACGTCACCCGTGGCCGTCGAGAGCTCGGCGTCCCCGGTCACCCGTTCGAGCCTGATGTCGCCGGCCGTGGTCAGCTTCGCGCGCGCGACCTGATCGACGCTGATGCCCCCGGCGCCGCTCTTGAGCTCGCAGCGGCCGAGCGAGCCGGTGCAGCGAAAGCCCCCGGCCGCCGAGCGGCCGCTCAGATCTGAGCCGGCGGGAAGCTCGATCTCGACGTCGACCGAGCCGCCATCGCCGAACGGGCTGAACTCCCGCAGCCGGCGCGGCGCCTTGACCAGCAGCCGGCCGCCGGCGTACTCGACGCGCGTCTGCTCGGCAGCGGCGACGTCGTCGCGCTTGGACGAATCGCTCGGGCGTACCTGGACGATCGTGTCGGCGCGCTCGCCGGCGGCGACGCGGACGTCGGCGACGCGCAACTCGAGCTCGACCGAGATGGGTTGTGGTGTTTCAAAGTGAGACATGTCGTGGTCCTCTTGAGTCGTTGGTTCTTGGTTTCAGTCAGTTCGTCGTGGGATGGCGCCATCGGCGGTCAGCGGCCCCAGCCCGTGTAGCGCTGGCCCGAGCGGGGGGACCGTTGCTGACCCGGCCCCCGCCCCGGCCCCGGCTGGCCGCGGTCCACGGCCGCTGCGACCGCACGCACGAGCCAGGCGTTGGTCGACAAGCCCTGGCGGTCGGCGTTCTGCTCGACCTGGCTCTTGAGCTGGTCGGGCAGCCGCAAGTTGATCCGTGCGGTCCCCCCCTCTCCCGACGCGGCCGCGGCAGCTGCGGCACCGGTGACCCACTCACCGGCCGGCTCCGTGCTATCGGCCTGCCGGCCCGGCGTCTCGGCCTGCGGGATCGTGACGACGAACTCGGGCTCGCCCGCGCGCAGGCGCACCTCGACGGAGCCGGGCGCCAGCTCGCTCGTGATCTCGGCCGCCGCCGCCGAGAGCGCATCGAGCAGGGTCAGTCGAACGCTGGACTCCAGGGCGGCCGTCAGCCGCTGGGCGAGCGACAGCGCGTCCTCTCCACCGGCCGAGGCCGCCACCGCGAGTTGCTCGCGGAGGTTGTCTACATACGGTTCTAACTCCATGGCACCATGATGGCACCATAATGGCGCCACGTCAAGGTGTCGTGATGGTGTCGTGATGGCGCCGCGGTGGCGCCGCCTTAGCCGGCGGCCTCCGCGCCGTCCCGTGGGAGCCCGGAGAGCGAGCTCGTGCACGTGTCCTGGAGGGTGGCCCCCAATACGACGATCAGCTCCTCGCTCGAGGTGGAGGTGAGCGCGTCGAAACCGAGCACGTACCGGGACAACCCGAATCCGACGAGCTGGGAGGCGAGCAGCGCGGCACGGAGCTGGGGTCGGTCGGCCCCGACCCGCTCGACCACGGGCAGGGTGAAGTTGACCGTGATGAACTCGCGGAACATCGCGGCCGCGGCCGGGTCGGCCAGCGCGGCATGGATGAGCGAGACAATGGGGTTGCGGTGCTCGTCACGATCCCAGTGGCTGATGAACCTGCGTGCGGCGAACTCGCCGACCTGCTCTGCCGGGACGGCCTGAACTTCGGCGGCGATCTGACTCGCGTCGAAGGGCCACTCGACGACGGCCGCGAACAATCCCGCCTTCGATCCGAAGAGCTGGACGATCAGCGACGGGTCCACGCCGGCGTCCCGCGCGATCCCCCGCAGCGATGTCTCGGTATAGCCGTTGGCCGGAAAGGCAAGGCGGGCGATGTCGAGGATCTTCTGGCGCGAGCCGCTGCTGCCGGGTCGCCGGCCGCCACGCCGGCGAGCGCCGGGGCCGGGCGCGGTGGCACCGGGGTCGGTCATGCCATAAGTTTGACACATGTTTTCTCAACGTGTAGAGTTAACGCATAAAGCAAGCCATGTCCGACCCGGATGAACCCATGAACACGATCCAGGAATCACCCAAGAGTCCCAGCGCGGACGCTGCGCCGCCACCTTCCGAGGACCGGCTCCCGCCTTCCGACGCCAGCTCACTCCCGCCTTCCGACCCCAGCCCACTCCCGCCCGCCAACCCCAGCCCACCCCCGCCTTCTAAGCCCAGCCCACGCCGACTGTTCGCGATCGCGGTCTTCGCCGCGATCCTCGGGCTTGGGATCACGCTGTCCTTCGGCTACGCCGACCATTCCCCCAGGCCCCACGGGGTTCGAATCGCCGTCGCCGCCCCAGCGGGTGTGAGCGCGAAGGTCGCGGCCGGCCTCCAGCATGCCGAGCCCGGCGGCTTCGACGTCGTGCGCGCAGCCAGCAGCCAGGCCGCCGTCCAAGGGGTGCGCTCCCAGTCCACCCCGGCAGCGCTCATCGTGCCGCCGAGCGGTCCGGTGACGATCGTGACCGCCGGCGCGGAGGGCGTCCTTCAGCAGCAAGCGCTCACTACCGCGCTCACCGCCGCGTCCCGGTCGATGCATCGCGCCGCGAAGCCTCTGGACGTGGCCCCGCTGCCGAGCGGGGACCGCGCCGGCCTGTCCAGCTTCGTGTTCGGCCTGGGACTTCTCATCCCGAGCGTCCTCGGCGGCGTCGGCTTGTTCCTGCTCGGCTCGGGCCTGCGGCTCTGGTGGCGTGTCGCCGCCGCGACCCTCTTTGCCCTGCTGGTCGCCTGCGGCGGCGTCCTCGCCATCGACACTATCCTCGGCGCCCTGACCGGAGCGACCGCCGCTCTGATCGGAATCGGCTTTCTCGGCGCGCTCTCGTTCGTGCTGTTCGTCGCCGCCCTGCAGGCGGTCGTCGGACTGCCGGGCACCGCGCTGGCCGCAGTCGCGTTCATCTTCGTCGGCAACGCGATCTCCGGCGGATCCGTGCCGGTCGGCTTCCTCCCGGGCGGCTTCCGCCAGATCGCGCCCTGGCTTCCGAACAACGCGATCATCAGCGGCGTGCGCGACGTCGTCTACTTCGACGGGCACAACCTCGGCCACCCGCTGCTTGTCCTTCTCGTGTGGCCGGCCGTCGCAGTGATGGTCATCGCGGCCGTCGATCTGCTGCACCTCTCCGAACGCCGTCACCGGCCCCACCAGACTCAGGAGATCTATGGCACGCCGGCGGTCGTGCACGTGAGCCGGCGGCTCGGGACCCGGAGCCGCGTCGCCTGATAACCGCGGAGCCGTCAGGTGGCGCGAAGGAGCTGGTCGAGGCCGTCGAGGATGAGGTCGAGTCCCCACGCGAACTCGGTGGCGGGGTCGTATCCCGTCTCGGACAGCTTCGCCGCGATCTCGGCGAGATAGGGAAACTCCTCGTGCGCGCGGATCGTCTGTGCCCTCCTGCGCGCGGCATCTCCGGCGTCCCGCGGTGCTTGCAGGCCGAGCGTCTTCTCCTGCATTGCGAAGCCGTAGATGTAGGCGTCTTGAACCGAGTACGCGTGGATCGCGGTCTGGAACGAGAAGCCGGCCTCCCGTAGACAGCCCATCACTGCGTTGTGATTTCTCAGGTTGGCCGGTCCGGGCGACGCGGTTTCCATCAACCCGATCGCCCAGCTGTGGCGCTTGAGCACCTCGCGCGCCGACATCGCGCGGCGACGTAGGCCGGACCGCCAGTCGAGCCCACTGGAAGGGATCTCGATCTCGGAGAAGACGATGTCGATCATGGCGTTGACGAGCTCCTCCTTGTTCGCTACGTGCTTGTACAGCGCCATCGGGACGACGCCGAGTTCCTGGGCGAGCCGGCGCATCCCGAACTCCTCGAGCCCCCCGTGATCGGCGAGCGCGATGGCGGCCTCCAGGACGCGAGCCTTGCTCAGCCTTCTCCGGGGCGCGTCTGTCGTCGGGCTCATCGGGCTTGACAAGTGTACACCGTACGCCTAAGCTTCCGACCCGGAGTGTACGCCGTACACCAGTCGGAGGGGCAGACCATGGAATCACTCAGCTGCAGTCGGATCCTGGCGGAGCGGCAGTCGCCGCGGTTCGCGGTCGGACCGATGCCATCCGACGCGCGCAGGACGGCATTGATCGCAGGCGTGCTGTTTCTCAGCACGTTCCTGACCTCGATCCCAGCGGTCCTCCTCTACCACGGGGTTCTTCACAACCCGGACTACATCGTCGACGTCGGCGCAAACACCGGTGTGCTGCTTGGCGCGTTCCTCGAGCTCATGCTGATCGTCGCGAACATCGGTACGGCGGTCGTGCTGTTTCCCATCCTCAAGCGACAAAGCGAAAGCATCAGCGTCGGCTACGTCACCGCCCGCGTTATCGAATCCGCCTTCATCGCGGTCGGGATCCTGTGCCTGCTCGCCATCGTCACCCTGCGACGGGCCCTCGCGGGTGCAAGCGCGGACCCGGCCACGCTCGAGACGGCCCAAAGAACGCTCGTCGCGATCCACAACTGGACGTTTCTCCTCGGGCCCGGGTTCGTGGTCGGTATCGGGAACGGAATGCTGCTCGGCTACCTGATGTACCGCTCGGCTCTGGTGCCACGGCGTATGGCGATGCTCGGACTCGTGGGCGGTCCGCTGGTTTGCGCGTCGGGTCTCGCCGTGCTGTTCGACGTAATCCAGCCAGGCTCGGCAGGGCAAGCGATCGCGACGATTCCGGAGTTCGCCTGGGAGCTGTCGCTCGGCATCTACCTGACCGCCAACGGGTTCAGGCACTCGTGAGCCGAAGAGATCGCCGGGCGCAGCTCAGGAACCGGACCTGGGCAGGGCCGCGCGCGCCGAAAGCACCACGACAGGCCGCTCGGTGGCCATCGGAAGGTCGGCGGCGACCGAACCGAGCAGCGCGGCACGTAGTGCCCCCACTCCCCGGGCAGCGATCACGATCAACCGCGCACCCTCGCGATCGGCCACGGTTTCGAGAACCTTGGCCGGCGGGCCGGGCTCGACGACGGCCACAGCGCTGACACCGGCGGCGCCCTCAGCATCCTCGATGACCTTATCCACCAGTCCCTGGACCGCATCCTCCTGGCCGGTCACCGGCGGGGTCGTCTGTCTCGCTCCCGGATACGCCGCCACAGCCCTCAGGTTCTGCCTCGCGTGCACCAGGACGAGGCGACTGCGCAGGCGCGTCGCCAGCCGGCCGGCGAGCGCGGCCGCGGCCAGCGCCTGGTCCGAACCGTCAACTCCGCAGACCACGCTCGCATCAGCGCCTTCAACAGCACTCACTGCTTCTGCCCCGCGCTCGCCGGGTGGGACGATCACGACCGGACAGGGTGCGCTGGCCGCGAGCTCGCGTGAGACACTGCCCAGCACCGCCGAGCGAAGGGAACCACGGCCCCGCGTGCCGATCACGAGCAGCTCGGCGCCCTCGCGGTCGGCTGTTTCCATGATTCCCTGCGCCGGCGGGCCGTCGACGAGTCGGACGTCAGGAGTGACCCCGGTTCCGGACAGACGACCGCGGACCGACGTCACAACCTCATCCGCACCCCGATCCCGGCTCCCAACCGCGTGCACGACAACCAAGGCTCCGCCCAGCGCGTCGGCCAGCCACCGGGCGACGTCGTAGACGCGACCCGCAGCCTCAGAATCGTCGACCGCGCACAGGATCATGTCAGCCATTCCCGCTCCCCTCTTCGGTACTCGCGACACGTGTCCGTAGTACGCCAGATCTTACGACCGTGAGTGCCTCGGCCGGCCGATGAGCTACGGCTAGCCTTCATGCGATGGCAAGACGCAAGCCGGCTGGACTGGGCTGGGAGAGCTGGATCGACCGGCAGATCCGCGAGGCGACCGAACGTGGTGAGTTCGACAACCTACCCGGCGCCGGCGAGCCCATTCCGGACCTTGACAAGCCGTTCGACGAGCTGTGGTGGGTCAAGCGCAAACTGCACGACGAGGGTCTGACTTACCAGCCTCCATCGGTCGCGTTGCGCAAGGACGCGGACGACGCACTGCAAGCCGTTGCACGCGCCCGCTCCGAGTCTGAGGTACGACACATCGTCGCGAGCATCAACGGCCGAATCCGCGAGGCGAACAGCAAAGGGATCGCTGGGCCGTCGCTGTTGCTCTGGCCCTTCGACGTCGAGCACGTCGTCCGGGGATGGCGAGAGCAGCACGAACCGCACGGAGGACGGTCAGACCCACCGGAGTAGAGGACCAATTCCCAGCCGCCTTCCAGGAGCTGCTCGCGTTCGTGCGCAATAACGGCGCATCCGTGCCGGAGGACCGGCTGGGGCCCTCCGACCTGATCCTCCCCTCCGCCCGACGTCTCGTTCCAAGAGGCGAAGGCCGAGTTCACCGGCGAGGGCCTGATCCCGGGCTAGCCGGTCGGCGCTCCCCCGGGCTTCTCGCCGTCGGTCGAGTGGCAGGTTATGCATGTTCGTACGCAAACACTTTGCGTACGGCGCGCCGGGTGGCTAGCGTACTGCGCGCCGGGGGTGCCTGGCGAGCGAACGGGCGCCTAGCTGGCGGCGAGGAGCTGCCGTCGTCGCTGCATCGCTGCGAACCCTGGGGCGGCGAGGATGATCCGCGGGCGCGAACAGCTGGGTCGCAACCTTAGTCGGACCAGCCTGGTCGCACGAGGCCTGACTCGTAAGCGATCACCACGAGCTGGGCGCGGTCCCGGGCACCGAGCTTGATCATGGCCCGGCTCACGTGCGTCTTGGCCGTGGCTGAGCTCACGACGAGGCGCTCGGCGATCTGCTCGTTCGACAACCCGCCGGCGGCAAGCGCCATCACCTCGCGCTCGCGGTCGGTCAGCTCCTCGAGCGCGGCCGAGCGGGGCGGGGCCTTGGCCCGCGCGGCGAACTCGCCGATCAGCCTGCGGGTGACCGACGGCGACAGCAGCCCCTCTCCGGCGGCCACCACCCGCACCGCCTCGATCAGGTCGGCCGGCTTGGTGTCCTTGACCAGGAAGCCGGCGGCCCCGGCCCGGATGGCATCGAACACGTACTCATCGAGCTCGAACGTGGTCAGGATCACGATCCGGACGTCGGCGAGCTTCGGGTCCGCGGCGATCTCGCGTGTGGCGGCGATCCCGTCGAGCGTCGGCATGCGGATGTCCATCAACACGACGTCGGGCGTGAGCGCGCGCGTCTTCTCGACCGCCTCGCGACCGTCCGCCGCCTCGCCGACGACCTCGATCCCGTCCTGCGCGTCCAGGAGCGCACGAAACCCGGCGCGCACCAGCGCTTGGTCGTCGGCCAGTAGCACGCGAGTCACGTCGGTCACTTGCCCGGCAGCGGAATCCGCGCGCGAACGCGGAACCCTCCACTCGATCTGGGACCGGCGTCGAACGTGCCGCCGAGGGCGACGGCGCGCTCGCGCATGCCCGGGATACCGTTGCCACCGCCCTCGCCGTCCGGCGTCGGTCCCTCGCGGCGATCGGCGAGGTCGCCCGAGTCATGCCCGTCGTCATCCACCTGCACGGTCAGCTCATCGGCGCCATAGGTCAGCTCGACGTTAGCCGCATCGGCCCCGGCGTGGCGGACGATGTTGGTTAGCGCCTCCTGCACAATCCGGAACGCTGCCAGATCGATGCTCGCAGGCAGCGGCCGGCGCTCGCCGTGCACCTCGAGGGTGACCTCGACGCCAGCCGCGGTGGTGCGGGTCACCAGGTCATCAAGGCGGTCCAGGCCCGCCGTCGGCGCTCGCGGCGCCTGCTCGCCGGTGCCGCGCAGCACGCCGAGCACCGCGCGGACCTCGCGCAACGCGTCGGCGCTCGCCTCGTTGATCGCCGTCAGCGCGATCCGCGCCTGCTCGGGCTTCTCGTCCATCAGGTGCAGCGCGACACCCGACTGGACGTTGATCAGCGAGATGTTGTGCGCAAGCACGTCGTGGAGCTCCTGGGCGATGCGCAGCCGCTCCTCGTCGGCCTGGCGGCGGGCCTGGAGCTCGCGCGCCCGCCTGACCTCTGCGAAGCGCTCGCGGCGGCTGCGCATCCCTTCGGCGCCGGCCAGCGCCACCAGCAGCCAGGCGGCGATCGCCAACGCCGCCAGCACCTTTGGTTCGCCAGAGTGCCCGAGCGCCCACGGGAGCCCGAGAAACAGAACCCAGCCGCCTGCCACCGCGGCCCACGCGAGCGCCCGTTCGCCAGCGAACAGCGCCGAGACGATCGCGAACCCGAGGGATAGGAAGTTCGGGCCGAGCGGGTAGCCGCGCGCGACGTATACCGCGGTGACAGCGAATACGAACACGAGCACCGCACGCACGTAGCGCCGCCGTAGGACGAGCGCAAGCGGGCCGAGCGCGAGCAGCGCGTAGGCGCCGGCATCGAGCCCCGTCGCAGGGTGACACGCGGACGCCCACCAGCAGCTGTGGGCGCGCGACACGTGATGCGCCGCCCCCGCCGTGGCGGCGATCTGGATCAGGCCGCACATCGCGGCGAGGCGCACGTCGCTGCGGCGGATCCAGCTTGGCCGGGTCACAGCCGCACGATAACCCGGCCCGCGTGGATCGTCATCGGCTCCGGGGCGCAGCCGCGACTACTCCGGCGGGAGTAGGCGGTGCTGCTTCGGTCAGGCGACGGGAGCAGCACAGATGCCGCCCCTCGCCCGACGACAAATCGCCCCGCGGAGAGCAAGCTTCTCCGTGCAGCACGCGACCGAATCACACAGAACGAAGGAGCAGCAATGTACGGGTACGACAGGATCAGCCAGATGATGCGGGACCCCAACCTGCGCGCGAGCGACGCCGACCGCGAGGCAACCGCCGACCGGCTGCGCCAGCACCACACCGACGGCCGACTCGACCAGGATGAATTCCAGGAGCGCCTGGACAAGTGCTTCGCCGCGAAGACCGTGGGCGAGCTGGCCGAGCTCACGCGCGACCTGCCCGGCGATCCGGCGCAGCGCTCCAGCGGCCGCAGCGGCTTCCGCCTGCTTGGCTGCCTGCGGATGATCCCGATCGTCCCGATCATCCTGGCCATCATCGCCATTCACCTGATCGTCGGGGCCGTGAGCGGGCTCTGGATCCTCATCCCGCTTTTGTTCCTGGCCCGCTTCATGTTCTTCCGCCGCGGATTCCGTCACTGGAGCGGTCGCCGCGGATCCGCGCTCTAGCGGCGCGGTTGATCGGACGGGGCGGGATGGCCGCGGTGACAGTACCCGCGCCGCGCCACGGAGCCCCGACCGCCCCCACCACGCCCGGGAGCCGGCGACGGCCTAGCCGCCGGCCCCGGGCGTGCTCTGGAGATTGACCAGGTTGAGACGCGGCGGGCTTGTGGCCACGCCGGGTCTTTACCGCTCAGCTGGCGCCGGGCTCGTACGTGAGCGCGACGACACCGCTCGGTGACGGGGTCGCTCCGAGGAAGTTGAGCGCAAGCGCCCGTCCGTGGCCGCCGCCCACCGCTGCGCCGCTGGCGAGTACCGGGTGAACGGAGAATCGGATTTCGTCGACCAGGTCGTTCTCGATCAGCGTCCGGTTGAGCCGGCCGTATCCGTACATCATGAGATCCCGGCCGTCCTGTTCTTTGAGCTCCCTCACGGCGGTGAGCACGTCAGCGCGGATGATCGTCGAGTTGTTCCACTCGGCGCTCTCCAGGGTCGAGGAGAACACGTACTTGCGGATCGCGTTTATCGCGTCTGCATACGGCCCGGTGGCCGCCGGCATCACGCCCGCGAAGTACTCGTAGGTGGCCCGTCCCATCAGCATGCCGTCGAGCGCTTCTAGCGCCTGAGCGGCTGCCCCTCCGGCGTCCTGGTCGAAGATCGCCCAGGCTCGCGGGTCTTCGGTGACGCCGTCGAGCGAGACGAACGCCGAATTGATGATCTTGCGCATGGTTTTTCTCCAATCGCTGGTTTGGTGCTCGGGTCTCAGGCCCGAGTCCTGTGGCTGGCTAGCCCGTTGTGCCGGCTTCACAGGGGACGTCGCAGCACCGCGCCCGATTTGGACAGCCGCGCGAGAGATCAGGAACGGTCCGGTTGCCCGGCCGCGGGTCAGTCTGGGCCGAGCGTCGACAGGCGCCGCTGTAGCTCGGCCCGCTCAACATCGTTGGCGCTGAGCTCGATCGCGCGCTCGTACGCGCCCGCGGCCGCCAATTGGTCGCCGGCTCTCCGCAGAAGGTCGGCGTGTGCTGCGTGCAGCGGCTGATAGCGCTCGAGTGCGGGGTCGGCCAGAAGCGGCTCGAGGAGCTCGAGCCCGGCCTGCGGTCCTACAGCGAACCCGACCGCGGCCGCACGGTTAAGCTCGACGACCGGCGAGGGCGCGATCTCGCCGAGCGCCCCATACAGCTCGGCGATCTGTTCCCAATTGGTTGCGCCCGTGTCCGCCCCGCGGATGTGCACGGCGGTGATCGCAGCTTGCAGCTGGTACTGGCCCGGGTTCCGGAACCGCAGCGCGCGGTCGAGCGCCTCGAGCCCTTCGCCGAGCCGTTCGCGGTCCCAGCGCGAGCGGTCCTGCTGCTCCAGCGCGAGGTAGCGCCCGTCAGGCGCCACGCGCGCGCCGCGACGGGCGTCGTGCAAGAGCATCAGGGCGAGCAGGCCCCAAACCTCGGGTTCGTCGGGCATGAGCTCGCCCAGCAGCCGCGCGAGACGGATCGCCTCACCACACAGCTCTTCCCGCACCAGCCGCTCCCCCTCGGTCGCCGAGTAACCCTCGTTGAAGATCAGATACAGCACGCGGAGAACGCCCCGCAGCCGCTCGGGCAGCTCCTCGTCGTCGGGCACCCGATACGGGATATGCGCGTCTGCGATCTTGCGCTTGGCGCGGACAATCCGCTTGCCCATCGTCGGCTCGGCCACCAGGAACGCACGTCCAATTTCGCCGGTCGTCAGCCCGCCGAGAGCGCGCAGCGTCAACGCCACCCGCGCCGGCAGGTCGAGCGCCGGATGGCAGCAGGTGAAGATCAGTCGTAGGCGATCATCGACGATCGCGCCGTCCTCGTCCTCGTCCTCGTCGGGGTGCTCCTGGCGATCGAGACGCATCAGCTCCGCCAGCCGATCGGCTCGATCCGCCACCGACCGGTTGCGCCGCATCCGATCGATCGCCCGTCGGCGCGCGGCGACCGTGAGCCACGCGCCCGGCTGGGACGGGATGCCGTCGCGCCGCCACCCGTTGACCGCGTCGGCGAACGCGTCCTGTACGGCGTCCTCCGCCAGCTGAAAATCGCCCACATGTCGGATCAGCGTCGCCAGCACCGCCGCGCGCTCCCCCCGGAAGGCCGCCACGATGGCGGCGTCGACCGGATCTGAGCTCGCGCGGCTTGGCGGCTCACGAGAGCTCAAGACGCGCTGGAGCTCCGATCAGGCCGCGGGATCTCGTCGCCGGCCAGGACCGGCCGGACCTCGACCGACCCGTAGCGGGCCACGGGCAGAGTCGAGGCATGCTCGACCGCCCGGTCGACGTCCGCGCATTCGAGGAGGTAATAACCGACGAGCACCTCCTTGGTGACGGCGAACGGACCATCGGTCAGCTCCGCCTCCTCACCGCGGACTCGGACCGTTCTCGCGGCCGCAACTCCGTGCAGCGCTCCGTGCTTGACAAGCACCCCCGCCTCCCGCAGGGCCGCGTTCACCTCATCCCACAGCGGCATCTCGGCCCATCGCTCAGCCCGTTCCGCCTCATCGACCTCGGGCGCGTACAGCAACACCATGTATTCCGGCATGGTCGCCTCCTATCGGTACGGCCGCACGATACGCGGCACTACCCCTACGTCGCCGCACGCCAGTCGATTTGGACAACGCCGGTCGACGGGCGCTCCACTGACGACGGCTTAACTATTCTCGGGGTCGTATGGGGCCCGAGCGCTCGAGGTGGCATGAAGGGGGTTGATATGGCGGGAAGTGCTTCTGAGGAAATCGACGCCATCATCGGAAAATCAGGTGACTGGCACGGCGAGACGCTGGCACGACTACGAGGAATAGTTCTGGCCGCTGGCCCAGCCATCGTCGAGGAAGTCAAGTGGAAGAAGCCCTCCAGACCGGAGGGAGTGCCGGTCTGGTCGCTCGACGGCATCGTATGCATCGGCGAAATGCTCAAGAACGCCGTGCGGTTGACGTTCCCCAAGGGCGCCAAGATCAAGGACCCGAAGAACCTCTTCAACGCCCGCATGGACAGCAAAAGCGTCCGGGCCATCGATTTCCGTGAAGGCGAGAAGGTACCCGAGGCAGCTTTGAAGGCGCTCATTCTCGAGGCCGTCGCACTGAACGCGTGAAGCCTGCGAGCGGGTCCGCTACGCCCCCAGCCGCGGGAACACCTCCGCCGCAATGCTCCGTAGGGCCGCGATGGTCTGCTCGACGGTTGGGTGCGCGTTGGGGTCGGTGAGCTCGGGCGGGATCGTGAGCCCAGACTCCTTTGCGTGATCGAGAATCCCGGCGCCGGCGGTCTTGCCTAGGACGCTGAGCGCTCTTCCCATCTGCACCATGTCCATGTGGAACTGCGGGACGGGCAGCGCTTCGACGTCCGGCCAGCTTCCCGGGTCGCGAGGGGTATTGCGTGAGAGCAGGTGGTCGAACGGGGCGGCTGCGGCGTCGCGACCGGTGAACGGGTCGCCGAGACCCCATACCTCGCGCAGGGTGGCGATCATCGACGTGTGCCGGTGCTCGTCGTTGATCACGATCCCCTCGTCCACCCACGGGGAGACGATGATCGCCGGTACCCGATAGCCCGAGCGGTCGAACTTGAAGTCGAGCTGGCCTGATGGTGCGCTCGGGTTCGGTGGGGGCACGGGGCCTGGGGGGACGTGGTCGTAGGTGCCGCCCGGCTCATCCCAGCCGATGAAGAAAAGAGTGTTGTAGACGTTCGAGCCGTCCGGGGAAGCCGCCGATCGGATCGCTTTGTAGATGCCGGCCAGGAACGCCTCGCCGCCTCGGATCGATGACGGCGGGTCCATCGGGATGTTCATGTCGCCTGGGATCAGCGAGCGGCCAAAGGCGGGGTGGTAGTCGCTGTGCCCCGACAGCATGTTCGGCTCGATCAGGCTGAAGTCGGGCAGCGCGCCGTTTGCCGCGTCGCTTTCGAACTCCGAGTAGGGCACGAAGTTCGTCGCCAGCCGGTCCTTGAGACGCGGCAGGTGGATCAGGCCCGTGAACGACAGCGGCATCGGCTCCTGCACGTACACCTTCCACGTCCTCCCATGCGCCTCGAGGCGGTCAAACAGCGTCTCCGCGGTGTTGTGCTGGGTGAAGTTCGACACAGGGCTGTTGATCACGAACCCCGACGAGGACGCGGCGGTCCAGAACGAGCGGTTCATGAACGTCTGCGAGGGCACCTCACAGAACCAATGGTCAAACACGCCGAACCCTTTCGCGATCGCGCTCAGCACCGGCAGCTGCTCGGGCGTGTAGCCGGTCATGATCTGCGCGTACTCCTCGTAGGTGGGCTGGCGTCCGATCTCCGCGGTGAACGTGCTGATGTAGTCGGCTACGAAACCGTCCATGGTCGGCACCGCCCCGGGCTCGGGCGCGTTCCACGGAGCGCTGACCGCCTCCCCGATCTTGAACCGATTGCGCCCGTCGAGGATGCCGAACAGCTGAGTGTTGGTGTGGAAATACTCCTCCCCTGAGTCCGGGTTCGGAGCATCCATATCCGTCGCGACCGCGTACGGGACCGTCTTTCGCTCGGCGCCGTGCTCGGCCCACTCCGGGATCGGGTTGCTCAAATCCTTCCCGACCACGCCCTCGAACGCCTTGCCATCGTCGGGGCCGTAAAGGTGGCCCAATACGTTGTCGAAGGACCGATTCTCAAACAGCGCGAGCACGACATGATCCATTGCACCCGAACGACGAGGACTCGGCACAGGTCTCCCTTGGCTTACGGATTCGTGCGAAGGATGGACCTGACGCGTAGATCGCATCAGGCCGCCCCAGGGTGAGCGTTCCAGAGGCCTGCGGGGCCGCCATCACCCCGATCGGATGAGATCCGCGCTGTCCCAGGATCGCAGCGCGGAAGCGAACGCCCCCAGTCCCGGGGCACCTTCCGCGCAACCAGGCGCCCCCTTGCTGCACAGGGTCACGCGTAGTAGAACGAAGCGATGAGAAGGCAGTCCGCCGTCGTGCTTTACGTACTCACGCTGGTAGCCGTCGTGGTCGCCGTGGACATCCTGTTCTTCAGGCACCGCTTCTGGGAGCGGCTGATAGCGAACGTCGGAATTGTCCTGGTGTTCGGGGCGGTCTATTTCAGGTTCCTAAAGCGTCGCTGGGCGCGGCCATCGCGAGATGCGGCCACCGGACCGAGATGACCGTGCGGCAGCCATCATCTCAATCGGGTGATGACCCGGTGGTTCCTGGTTGCAATTACGTGGTTGCGCCGTGGCAAGAGCCGTGGACTGAATGAGTCGGGGGCCACAAGGAGCCCGGCCTTACATGTACCGACCATGAACCGGAGAGGAGAAGTGAGATGCCGATTGACACGCTGATGGTGTACGTGGGGGTGTATGAGGACGTCGCGGACGCGAAGGCTGACTACGAGTTCGTGAAGGACCTCCACAGCGAAGCCGGGCTGATCGACGCCTACGACGCCGCCGTCATCGAACGGCGCGATGACGGAAAGACGAAGATCGTGGCCAAGCACGAGACCCCCACTCGCGCCGGCGGTGTGCTCGGGGGCGGAGTCGGCCTCGCGACCGGCCTCGTGGTGGCTCTGTTCCCGTTTGCCGCAATTGGGGGTGGTCTGCTCGCAGCGACGACCGGGGGCGGAGCGATCCTGGGCGCGGTCGCCGGTCACGCCGCGGCAGGGATGAGCCGGCACGACCTCAAGGAGCTCGGCGAGGCGCTCGACGCCGGTGAGGCCGGTCTGGTGGTCGTCGCGGTCTCCGACATGGGTGCGAAGGTCGAGCAGGCGATGAAGCGCGCAGCCAAGGTGCAGGAGAAGGAGCTGAAGGCCGACACCACCGAGATCGAGCGCGACGCCACAGCCGCGCAGAGCAGCTAACTGAAGGCGCCGACCGAGCGGTCTGCGTACGCCAGCCGTGGCTGGCCGTCGGAGGGATCGACGGCCAGCCCGTAGTTCGTCAGTCCGAGCCGCTCTGCAACCCTGCGAGAGGGCAGATTGTGCTCGGCGATCCAAGCGATGAACGGGACCGACGCATCAAGTGCCGAGGCGGCCGCGTAGGCCGCGCGGCCGAGCTCCGTGGCGAATCCCTTTCCTTGGTGAGCGGTCGCGATTCGATAGTTCAGGTTCCAGGCCCCAGTCCTCTGACGCTGCGCGCCGCCGACTCCGATGATCGTGCCACCCTCGCGCAAGCGAACCGTCCAGTAACTGAGCCCATCGCTCTCAAAGCGCGCAGCCGCGCGGCTCAGCCAACCCCTCGTCTGCTCCCGTTCGACGTGGCGACCCGCCGGGTCATACCACCAGCTGTCGGGATCGCTGAAGATCACAAACAAGTCATCCAAGTCGTGGCGCGGATCGGGACGGCGAAGGTCAAGTCGTTCGGTGAGAACGGGCTGGAGGCGGGACATCACCCATCAGACTAGGTACATGTCCTCCCTCGGTCGCCGAACCGCCGGCAAGTCGTGGAAGTGTCGAGCGCGTCCGATGACCAACGCCGTGCGAACAGTCCAGGCTTGGCGGGCGGCCTGGTGTGCCGTATCCTTGGCGGCGTGATTCGGGTTGTGCGCATGTGCTGGTGGTGGTCGCTCGAGTAAGGGCGGACCTTGTTGTGTGTGCGCAACGGACCGCCTCTGGGCGGTCCGTCTCGTTTCAGGAGGGTGCGTCGTCGCCCAGAGGCCTGATTCCAGGAGGTCTCTCATGTTCAATGTTTCCCTTGCCCCGCCGGGCGCCGAGCCGCCCGACGCTGCTCAGCTCAGAAGCCATCAGCTCGAGGCCGAGCTGCGGCAGGACGCCGGGCGGTTTCGCGTTCTGACCGGCGATCGCCCCACCGGCCCGCTGCATGTTGGCCATCTGTTCGGAACGCTCGCCAACCGGGTTCGCCTGCAGGACCTCGGCGTCGATGTCTTGGTACTGATCGCCGACTATCAGACGATCTTCGATCGCGAGTCACCGGCGGGCTTACCGGCCGACGTCCTTGGCCAGGTCGCCGACTACATCGCCGCGGGTATCGACCCTGAGCGATCGACGATCTTTGCTCACAGCCAGGTGGAAGAGCTCAATCAGCTGATGATGCCGTTCCTCAGTCTGGTGAGCGTCGCCGAGGTCGCGCGCAACCCCACCGTCAAAGACGAGTTCGCGTCGGTGGGTGGGTCGGCGATGAGCGCGCTCATGTTCACCTACCCCGTGCACCAGGCAGCCGACATCCTGTTCTGTCGCGCCAACCTGGTTCCGGTGGGCTCCGACCAGCTTCCCCATATCGAGCTGACCAGGACGATCGCCCGCCGCTTCAACGGCTGCTACTCGCCGCGGCGCCCCTACTTCCCCGAGCCCGAGGGCCTGCTCACCCAGGCGCCGCTGATTCTCGGCGTGGACGGGACCAAGATGAGCAAAAGCCGCGCCAACGCGATCGCGATGGCGGCGAGTGAGGACGAGACGGCCCGGCTGATCCGAAGAGCCAAGACCGATGCCGAGCGCGAAATCACCTACGAGCCGGAGCGGCGTCCGGAGGTCTCGAACCTCGTGCTGCTCGCCGCCCTCTGCCTTGAG
>Ga0335073_10005716_pt1 | contig 17466 bp, 22 predicted proteins | sample Lox_Sample_22_FD_207093 | JGI IMG/M metagenome (GOLD analysis project Ga0335073, IMG submission 207093) | Soil microbial communities from Loxahatchee National Wildlife Refuge, Florida, United States - Lox_Sample_2.2 | ecosystem: Environmental > Terrestrial > Soil > Wetlands | place: USA...
AGCCCCTTACTTTCATTCAGCCAAAACCGTCTACATCGCCAAATAATCTCGACATATCCAAAAAACACCACGTGGGAAGGTGGAAATGTACAATTTGTGTCAAATTGTCTAAGAGACTTGAAGTACCGCTTTTGGTTCTGCGATCGCCGGGGAAACCGTTTTAAGGTTTACGCACAGGTACAATTGTGATGAGGTGCGTGCGTGCTTGCATGCCAAGTAATTTTGCCACTTTTTCCATTTTTCGTTGGCGCTGATCGTTCATGCAGTTATATTAATTTGAATACGAAAGAGGTTGGTGCGTCTGGTATAATTTCAGGGGTCCCCACTCTCGGAAATCTTCCGGCTGATTTATTTCATGCACCTTGCTGCACACACTTGCGTCACAGTGAGAAAGATTTTCTAAAATCGGATCCAGCGGGTCCAAGCGTCTATGATATCCGAACGCTGATAACTTCGTGACGCTTGGGCCTCTTTTCATTATAGCACCACAGCGCGCGTCGATTAGATTGGCGTTGACAACCCAGTCGACAGCTTAGTCAGCATAACAAAACTTTAAAATATTTTCGGCCAAGTCCATCTCAGGAATGCGAAGAATATGCACGTGGCTATAACAAACAAGATTCGAGCGTCAAACGGCGTAATTCCACCGGCCAAGGCAAGGGAGAAGCTAGTCGACCCAATCGGTCTCACCCCGGATTTGCGTACAAGGTCAATGCGTCAGCTTTGAGTTTCTCTAAGCTAGATCTCAAATTTCCTGAACACAATAGAGCTAATATTCACGAATATACAGTTATGATTATAGAAGAAGTTGACTATCCCGACCAGCAATTGCTACTAATCAAGGCAGGCGAAATAAACTTTACGACGTTCGTCGAGATATGTATCCGTCTACAGACGCCGATCCACTTTAAAGCATGAAAGCAGCAACAGCGACAATACCGACGAGACCACCGTAGGCGACGTGTGCGCGGTTAGCACCCGAGTACCAGACTGGCATGGTGGGGGAAACGACGGGGGTGGTCGTCGTGCAGATCGAGGATGAGGGGTACACTGGAACAGGTGCGACACTGCTGGTGGTGCAAGGAGTCGTGGGGACTGCGGGGCTCGTGGTGCACTCGCTGGAGGTAAGGCAAGTGTTGCAGGCAGTGACAGTAACAGTGACGTCCGGGTAGCAAGTAGACGTGGTGTATCCGCCTTCACACGAGCTGCATTCGACGACGGTGACGGTGAGAGTGGGTGCAGCCTTATTCTCGCATTCCGTGCAGATTTCGCAGCTATCTCCCCAGCAGGTGTAGACGGGGCAAGTGGTGCTGCATGCGCCGTTGGAGCAAGTCGTGATGGTCGATGTGACGGTGGTGTGCTTGGTGACCGTGGACTTGAAGCTCATGGGGGCAACAGACTTAGAGGCCGGAGGAGGAGGAGGCAAGCTGGAAGCAGCGGCCTTGACGCAGATGTTATGGACGCAGCTTTCTCCCCAGGAGCAGTCCTGGTCGGTCATGCAACCAACTTTGATGGCGGACGAAGGCGCGGGAGCCGAGCCAGCAAGAGCTGGAACAGCGAGAGCGAGGATCGCGAGAGCGGCGTTGAAGATCATTTCGACTGGTTTGATTGTGGGTTTGTTTTTTTCCTTCAAAAAAAAAAGAGACAAGCGTCGAGCGGTATGAGAGTTCAAGGAGTGACTCGGGTGAGGATTAGAAATTGAATTGATGCCGGGACTGTGATGTGGGAGTGGGCCTATTTATCTTCTTGTACATCGCGTCGGGCGCTCTGTGTGTTTACGTAGAGAATCTGGGTAATGCGATGGATTGTGGATGGTTGGAACGTTGGCGCCACACCAGCCGGTAAACGATACCGGTCCTCCGTTGGCCCATGCATATTCCTGCATGTCAATTCGTTAGAGACGGTTTGCATCAGAGGAATGCGACACAGGCGTCGATGGAATGCAAACAGAAAATAACCCTAATTTGCGATCGTCGCGTGTTAATTTCCCGACCGTCCAATCAGCTGCCCCCAACGAAAAAAACCACCGACAGCCGACAACAATCATCGACCTTCTCACGTGTTGGCCGAAAGGCATGAGCAGTCTCAGTTGATTTCCATCTTTGTTCTTCTAATACACGTCTGCGATTGTTATGTAACACCCCACTACTATCCTCTGTAATAGGAGCTCCGAACTCCAAGTATCCTCCTTGCTCTTCCAGCATTCCACCCCAACATTCCCTACATATCAACCTTCCAATTGTTGGCCAAGCTGAGGGTGGCACAGTCATCCTCACCAATACCACTTCGCCATATCCGCCACAACGCCTAAAGCAATTTCCCGAACCCCACAATATCCTAACGATTCCCGAATAATGACATCAATTATGAAAAATGGTCAACCGACGTCTCGATCGTTCTTCCCCCGCCAACGACACCCATATGTCCTCTTAGATCTCTAGGATTCTTCGATTGCGTCGGCTACTGGAAATTAAGCTCCCGCCCCAATCTCCACAAAGTTCAAAATTGGAACCTTCCGGCCAACAATGTCACATCGCTTTGTTCGCTATATTCCCCCTCGCCAGTTCAACTGTTGAGCAGAGTCGCAAAGATGCAAAAGCTTGGCAAACGCCTCGTTCACTCCTTTTCGGCTCGGCCGGGAAGGAGAACGTGTCACACAACTTATAACAATGAGGCACAGCATCATAAAACCTCCGGTAAATCAATTTCCGCGCGACACAACCGGAATCGCAGATGTTTCCCGGAGTTCTCTGAGTCGAGACCGGCCAGAGCATTCGTTGGGAATGAGGAATGGGTATAATTCGTGAGCATCATTGAGATGGCTATGTTGAGTGTACTCAATTCATCTCAAACTGCTCGAATTATATCGCAGACTGCTGCGAGTCGAGCACGGTATTGTCCCTGAAGACCCGAAACGACGGAATCACGCGGCCAGGAAATAGTGGTGTGCGAGATATCTTCAATACTAAGTTACTGTCCAGACATATGAATGAACGGATTCTTCTCCAGAACACGTCGCCAATTATCGGTCACCTCGCTGGAGACAACTTGAGGCAACAGCCTTTCACGTGTGTCCTCAGTGTCGACATAATGATCACCAATGCAAATAATTGCTTTCCCTACTCAATTGAGCCACGTCTTTAGGAGACTGTACCATTCAAACTCTCATCCACGGCCAGTGTCGCCATTGCTTTCGCAATATCAATCGCATTGTTTACAGGTTGATCAGGATAGAGTTGCTTTTTGGACGCCGCCTGACCCCTCAACCCGGTAGCTGAATATTAGGGATCGAACAGAAGAGAATGTGACCTGTGAGATACGGGCAGACGAGATGGAGTCGTGAATTGAATTTGGGAAAGGCAGATCTCATTGTCCTGAGTAGTCCTAGGAGCTTCCAATTAGCATCGAATGAATTTGTTCTCACCGCATACTTGGATGATGCATAGACATATGCACCTTCATGAGCTGGAACAAAAGATGTAATCGAGCCTGTCAGGATGACAACCCCTCCAACAGGGTTATTCTTCCGGAAGTGGAACGCAGCTGCCTTGACCGCTGATATTAATTAAGTATGAAGCGAGAGTGTACTCATCATGGCGCCTTTCAAAGTTACGTCCAATACGTCCCACCTGGGCTCAACGTCGTCATTCCGAAGCAGATCTTCTTTGTCGTTGTTGCCGGCATTAGCGCAGACAATGTCAACTTTTCCATGGAGTTTCCTGGTCTCCTCAAAACCTTTTCGGATATCCTCCCAGACGGCTACATTGCATTTGATGTATGTGGCTCCTTTCGGCAGTGGGTCTACACTGTCACTGATATCGAGAACGACAGCTTTGGCACCATTGGCACAAAAATACTCTACTGCAGCTCGACCGATTCCACTTGAGCCGGCTTTTAAAGGTTAGTCAATTTTGAAAACGGAGGCGTAGAGAAGTTTATTATTACCTGTAACCACGGCCACTTTGCCCTTCAATGCTGATAGATCGTCAGTAACTTTGAACGTCGTCATATTCGTAGATGGTATTCTGCGGATGCAAGAGATTTGCAGCGGAATTTAAGTGCCCCGCAGACGCGATGAACACGCATATAGCCTATAATGGAAACTGGCGGCCAGGGGCCGACTATCCGGATCGCCAGTTCAGCACCACAACTAAATTCAAGGGACAAGTCAAATTGAATAGCGGATGACAGTCGTTTCGAATTACAAGGCTGAAGTGAATTATATAGAATACGAACTTCCAAAAGCGAACTCCTATACACCTTTTCCCCCACCAGCGCCCCCTAACTAAATACAATTTCGTATCCGATCCTACCAACAATTTCATTTCAGTTTTATTTACCCCATTCCGGCTTCAGCTTTCTCCTTCTTTTTCGCTTTCATGCCCATGTTCTGCGCTCCACCCCTAGAAGTCAGCATATGAAGCAAAGATCACACATACCTTCCGTAAATCCTAATCTCAGATTTGGCGTTGATTTTGTTGGCTTTGGCTATTGAGCCAGTTGGACGACGAGGAGCATTACTAGCAAAGGGGTTGAAATGATCAACGGGAGAGGACGACGATCCACCCGGACGTAGAGTGGCGATGGTACTCGAGCTGATGCTTTCTACCATCGGGATAGATTGAGTCGGAAGACCAGAAGGAGCACCGGATTCCGCCATCGTTTCGGGTCGAGAAGAAGATGCATTGGTCGTGGCATATGATTCAGGCGATATCCTCCCCGAATCTTGCAGATTATCAGACTCCCATCTCGTTCTCACCCGACGAGAATCAATGGAAAGTGTATCCTCGAGTAACGTCGATGGAGCTTGTGAAGATGCATTGAATAACCGTTCTCGTTCGCGGAATTCCTCCTCTTGCTGTCGTTTCGCCCTTTGCAATAAACGAAATGAGTCCTCCAGGGAGCGATATTCCATTTCCTTGTTATGAAGCTTTTCCTTCACAGCGGTAATCTCCGTCGCACGGGCCTCCATTAACGTTCGAACCCCCTCAGGTTGAGGAACCGCCTCTCTCGCCAAAAGTCTCCTCTCGAAATCGTTTGCAACGCGAGCCAGTTTTCGATTATCTTCGCTGCATCGTTTGAGTTCCTGCGAGAGTTGCGCCCGTTGCTCTTGCGCTCGCTTTTTCTCTTCCTCCAAATCCAATTGCTTTATGGCGACGAGGTTTTGCAGCTCTTCGACTTCCTTACGTAACTCTTGATCTCGGGGCGAGGGACTGGCGGTCATGGAAACATTTTCGTTTGTCAATTGAATTACTCGTTTCTTGAGATTTTCGTTTGCGCGCTCAGAGGCTTCGAGTGCGTCTTTGAGGTCCTTGGCTTTCTCCTTCCAGAACTGTCGGTCGTCGTTTGCAAAAGTGATCTTCTCGTACAGTCTCTCCTCGATTGCAGCACGTTGTTGTTTGTATTGCGCCACGGCTTGATCTTTTTGATGGAGTTTGCGATCCTTTTGCGCGAGCTGTTGCTTCAGCTCTGTGATCTCCGTGTTCTGTTGTCAGCACAACTCTGTAAGGAGGAATACGTAAACTTCGCGCTCAATCTCGTTGTTGGCATACTGGATCTTCTTCGCCTGGAGCCGAGAAACTTGCTGCAAATACCGACGCTTCAACAATCTCTCAAACTCAATCTGAGCTTGTAACAGTTTGAGTTCGCTATATGTTAGCTAGAGCAGTGTCACGACTGATACGTTTCAAGTGCAGAGACGAGTTCGGGAGTATCCGCCAAATCCTGAGAATGCTTGCTTTCGTCGACATTGCTACTGGCCTCGGACTGAGTTTGACTCGTTCGTACATTAAAAGGTATATTTTCCGCAGAATCTCGAGACGGTTTTCCAGCCTCCTCCTCAGGGAAAAATCCAATCGTCTCAGTCCCGTTGGCTTGCACACTTCCATTTCGTCGAAATCGAGAGGCACCAATAGGACTGTAGATACTGTGCGGCCCGTCGTCATGGGCAATGGCTGCACCATTTCCTATTCGAGGACGACCGGGCATCCATGATGGCGGTTGGGCGGAGGGATAGTCGGAAGCCGGATTGGCAATGCCCATGCGTTGAGCGACAATGTCGAGCGACTTTGATAGCGCGGATTGAGGAGGCTTGGGAAGTGGACCTGAGGGGGGTTCTGATTTACGTTCGGTCGGTTTGGCGAAGGCTTTGTGCGCGGAGTCGAGACTTGAACATTTGGTGGCGATCTCCTCTGGGGACAGCTGGCTCCAACACGGGGATTTTATTTCAGAGTCATTGCTTCCATTAGTCGGACCACAAGCAGGGATTATACGTTACTCTCAGAATATCGGGGTTGAAAGTATGTCGGGCTAGAATTGACTTTTAAGTTAGCAATATTTTAACCCTGGCGTAGTACCTCCGCTTGTGATTTGAAATACTCTTCGTCCCGCGAGGTCATCAAGATATGTCGCTGTTCCAAATACTCCACTGGACCTTTGAGAAACTCGAGCAAATTCACTATACGTAAGCATATGAATCTCCTATGGCATGCCTGGAAATCTAGAGACGTGAGCACAAATTTTGAGGGATAATACAATCCATAGAGGTAGGTGAACAACTGGTCTATTCGAGGAGGCACCGCGCGAAACGTGTCCTCAGAGGCATCTAGCATTAGATTTTGCCTCATGCATACATGTACCAGCAGCATCCCACGATTCCCGGCGACGTCCCAACGGCCAAGGGGGTTCTTCAGGGCTCAGTGGAGTGTCCTCCGATTCGTCTTGTGGCTTGGTAAAGCATATCAAGCGATGGAGGATGAAGAGCAATTGCGGAAGTTGTTGACCAATCTTGGAGCAGACATTTGGTAAAAGCATGACCAGAAAAGTCAGGGACATGGTGACGACCGACGTTGACGTGTCGATCTGTTGTTAGCACTCGATTTTGGACAGAGAAGGCACCTCAAGACACTGCAGGACATGGTCAAATAGATCCGCGTCAAACCCTCCGTCCTTGTCGAAAAGTTTGCTGAAGTGATGGTCATGCGCAGCGCAGAATCGGCAGAGGAGTCCGGTGGCCACAAGGCGGTAACTAATGACATCAGAACGCGAAGGAAAGGATTAGGAACTCTTTGACGAGATAATATTTGTCAACAGCCCTCAGAAATTCCTACGCGTCAAAAGATGAACGACAAATGATGATGATACCTGCGGACACTTGTTTCCGAAATCTAACAACACTTTTTCGATCGTCGTGATACTGAATTTCATCGCCTGGGCAGCTTGAATTGGTGCCGTTCCTTGTAGAACTTCTTTGGACTTTTGTATATATATGTCGAATAAACGAAAATGGAGCGCGTGCATACGATAATCTTCGGTATCCTCGGTACCGGGAAGCAAACAAAATAATAAGACTTCTCTTGCGTCGGCGAGTGTCGCTCGATTCTGGCCGAATGGATTCAGAATAGGGTGAATGATTGTGTCTTCGAAAATGTCGACTACATCCTCAGGTTCCAACATATTTCGCAACTCCTTGAGACATTTGAGCAGAATAGCCAACTTGGAATTGCCGCCAGCGGCATGCTTTGAGGCGACATCTCTCAATTCCTCCAGTATCTTGCGCGATTCGTGGTGTTGATCCCCTTTTTCATGGGCTTTGACATATTCTTCGATGCAAGTCGTCAAATCTTGTTGGAACTCGGCAGAAGCGACCTCCGATGCGAAGAAGACGTCAAGGTCCTGTATCAAGTCCTTCAATGAACTAGAACGGGCAAACTTTAGTTCCGTCATAATCGCTCTGAAACGCAAAGCACGGGGCAAGAGTGGGGAGGGGAGGGGATGAAATGGGGGATTTACCTTGAAGACATGCCTCGAAAAGGAGTCGAACACCAGTACGTGGCATTAAGAAGATAGGGAAGATAAGCCGGCCTTGTAACGACTGGGAAGAGTCGGGCGATTTCAAATTTGTCCAAATTCTCCGGTGCTTTTCCTAGCGGAAGGGAGCGCGGGATGCAGCGAAAATCGGACTCCCCTTCCCCCTTTTTGTGATTTGTGAAATTTTGTCCGCAAGTAAAAGGCGATAATAACCCACGCACTGACGCGGATACCCCCCCACGCACAACTTCGTGGGATTCGGAAGAAGAAGATCCCCTGTTTTTTCGTTCATTATCCACGTCCATGGAGCACACAAACACCGGAATAAACATGGCTCCTGTCATCGATCAGCAACCCCCCTCTTCCTCCCACGTGGAGGCTGCAGCCCACGAAAAGGCGATCGCCGCATTGAATTCTGAGCGGAGTCAACTGACTAAACAACTTGAAGCTTTGCGGTCCGAGCGCCAGGTGTTGGAAGCCGTCGCTAGAAAGGTCGCTAATAGTCGCCGGTCGAGCGGGGGTGCACAGCAGCAAGCGTGAAATCGCCGTCGGTCTCGTTCCTTGTCCAATGACCCAACGCTTCTCTCGCCGAATGTTTGACGTGCTCGGATCGCTTTCCCAACTGACGTTTTAATAGCGCATAAGTGGTGCAATTCGCCAACTGGTCCGAATCGGGAAATTTGAGCTTTTCGTCGCTTATCAGGTCAGACATATCTTGCGCCATCCGAACTCGGCAAAGATAGCTGGTACCCCGCATATTCGGAGGGAATGCACTTCCCATCCTGATCCCATTCAGTAATACCTCACTTTGCCGACCGTCAACGTACACGATCGATGCAGGAGCTGTCGTCGAGGTTTTGAGGTTGCTAGGTTTGGGTGGAGTCAGGGTTTGGGGAAGCAGTTGAGAGGTTGTTAGGACCGTAGGTGGTTGAACTCGATATTGCGGCGGCCAGTCAGTGGTCCTCACAGATTTTAGACGCTCGGAAAATGCTCGATGAAATCCAGCTTCGTGATAAGCTTGTTGAGGAACGATTAAGGCGTCGAGGTAACAGGAAGACGGATCGATGATGTTCGAAAGGAAATCATTCAATAGTGAGGTACATGATTTCAGTGCCAATTTGTCTGAACACGATTTTGAAAAAGTTTGTGGTGAATCTACGCGGCCTGCTCAAAATTATAAAAATAAGCAGCGAGGCAAACTACCTGGTTTGAATCGAACTCTTCCACGCTCCCAAATGTATTCGTGTCCGTGTAGGGCGTTTGGGATTGTCCCCTCAGGTCGAGTCCAGGGTGTTGCATTTTCCGGGTCTTCTGCAAGCAAATCCAAACTCGCGTCACCACATGGTGTGCCTGAAATGAAGAGAAAAATGGCGGTCGCATTGAAACTGAAAAGAAATTTGCTTTCCGTGTCTTGGCATGATACCAACCAGGGAGATTGATAGGAGTCGTTGCTTCGCACTCTACTTAGTTCATCAAGGAGGAATCTGCGGTTAGGTTATTTATAGAAATACGAATAAGAAAACCTGTTGAAACCACGAAGTGCGAGAATTTCGCCGTGACAGTCGTGCAGGGCCAGGCCCTGCGCTTGGATCACTTTGTTGCTTGGCAAACATTTTACGCCCGTAGCCAAACTTAGACAACGTAAAGAGTTATCTTGCCGGGTAAGCCTTAAGTTTGTCCGCAATAAGTTTTGCGTGGTGTGTACCTTTCCGTTGCGCTATCAATCCCGCCAAAATCGACCATTCGGGGATACCATTTGGCCGTACGGAAGGCTTGCCGGAACTTGCCAACCTCTGATATGTATCCAATACGAGAAGCGCCACATTATTTGCAAGGCTTGTTGACTCGGTCATGGCTGAAATCTGGGCCGTCAGAAAAAAACGTCTTTCATTCCAACATCCGCGCTTTGACCATAAAATGAAATGTCGTCATGTGATCTTCCGCGGTCTTGGATCGCGGCTTAGGCTTTTTGACTTTTTCGGCGGATGGGGGAGAGGCCTTGTTGATATCAACCTTCCATCCGCATCATATGATTGATCGAAAAAAGTGGTGTCGTCCAAGCCACCTCGTTTAGCGTTCAAAGAGCGAGAAGGTGAACAAGAAAAGTGCGTTTCGGAGAAAATTCTCTTAAACTTGGGATTGCATCCGCCAGTAAAAAGGAGAATATGATATATCGGTGGTCCAGGGCTTGGCGATCTCGATAAGGTGGAAGGCTGAGCAGCTCTTATTTTCCGGCGATCCCGCTGTTTGGGGACTTTGTGCTATATTTGGGTGGCCGACGATGATCCCTACACACGGAGCTCTCCCCTGTAACCTGTTTGTTGGCCATGGGGTGACGGTAATTGGATCTAAATCAAAGGGAGCATCGGCGATCCTGTGGCGCTTAATCGAGTAATTCCGTCATGGTTTGTGGTGGAAAAATACCTCCTCGGGGCTTTTCTTTTACGGTGGCTCCCTGTCATTTGAAATCCCCCGCACCACATGCAACTCGTGAGGATCATTTCCCACGTGTCCCGTACGGAATTTAAGTGGAGCCGTACAAGCGAAGTTCGCCAAGATAGGTAGTGGCACGCGTGTGATTCTCCACATGTTTTGTAATGGCCGCCCGGTGTGATGGCCGTCCTGGGGTGGGAGGAAGGGTGGAACCCAGGCTGTGGCTTGTAGGAGGAATGGTATTGCCGAGTCAGCCAATGAAACATGTAAGTAACCGCAAAAGGTTTTCATAATCATCCGACCCGAGCATACGGGCGCATCTGGGGCGTTGCGGAATCGATGGCCTCTTAGCACACACCCCACTTTTTTCCAGATTTAATTCAGACGGAGAATATTTAGACTATCGACTTGCATAATTAGACACGCAAATATTAAAATATACTGCGCCGCGCCAGCACCGACCACTTTGATATATATATTAAAGTATGAGCACTAATCCGGAATCCCGCCATACCTCCATCGAGGCCTCGTCCTGAGCGGTTTGTCCGGAATCCTTTCTCTAAGTCCAATTCGTCTTTCTGCTTTCAATCTCCATGCCTTCGCCTGGAACCGAGCCTACTTCCATTGCTCTTTACCCGACCGCCGCTGATCGATCGACGTTGACAAACGCGCATCAGCAGTACTATCTGAGTCCTCCCTTGACACCCTATCCTCAATTCCCGACATATCACGAATCACTGGAGCAAACCTCGCCTCACCTACACCCCTTTCGCCCCTCGCTTCCGGCGTTGGAGGAAATGCTTCCTCATGAAACTCGAGAAGCAAGATCACCGCCAGAACCCCAACGTCATCGCCAACACCCTTCGGCGGTAAAGCAATCACCGGAGCAGGGGCTCAAAGACATCATGGAGCACAATTCATCATCCACATACCGCGGCGAACAACACCTAACTGATCCGGCTCGGATATTACCTCTCTACTCTAGTCAGTCGCACACCGTACTTCCTCAACAGACCTCGATCGTATCACCTCTAATACGACGAAACAAGGCACATGTAGCCAGCGCATGTGTAAACTGCAAAAAGGCTCATCTTGCATGTGACGGTACTACCTCCCTCACCCCCTTGTTCTGTCTATCTATGGATGCTTTTTTTTTGTTTCAAATTTCCTTCTCCACACCTCCTATCATGCCTACAGTCGGCCGCTTTTTCGACGAATGCTTCATGCATGTCAAGCGGCGGCTGCGCGCAGGCGCCCCATATTTTCGGATTTTTATTCGAAAATTCCTATTACCGCTTTTCCTTGTGTTTTTACCTATTATTCGTTTTTCCCGGTGTGGGTCCCTAATTGGGGAGGTACGGCGGCTCGGGGGGGAGAGGTCCGGTATCGGGAACGGGGTAATTTTTTCGATTGCATTGCGCCCCTATTTTTAAAGTTTTGGGCTAGGTCATGCTTTCAAAAAATGTCCTATGCCGCGCCGATCTCTCCAATGGCGAGGACGATCTTTGTCCGTCGCTTACCCTGGGCCAATTAGCCGTCGATCCCACTTGAAATGTGTTTTGCGCGGCGTTAATATTTTCCGTCGACCCGAGCGCTGATCCCTTTGTGTAGCGACCCGCCCGTGTCGGAGGTGTGTGTCCCTGGACAAGCAAGACTCGTGCGTCGATGTGCAGCACAAGCGCCGAGGCCGTCCTCGTCTCAAGGATTCGACGCCGTCTACCGGCTCATTACAATCGGAGCACCGGCGTCCGTCTTATCTAAATCGGCACATTTCTGACGATTCATGGAAACTGCAGTCTTCGTCATCCTATGTCCGGGAATCTTTTCGCCGAGATCACGTTCACCATAACCGAAGTTTCAGTCAAGGTTCGCAAACCCATCGGCACCATCCATATGCCCATCCCACCTCACCCGCACCGGCATATGCTATGGGAACGAACCGAAATACCTCGAGTTATTTCGATATTCCGTCACCTTCAAGTACAGCAGCAACCAGTTACGGCGCGTACCCGGCTCCAAATTCTCCGAACTATTACCCGTATTCTAACTCTCAATTACCGGGCCCCCACACATACGAGCCAATCCCGGCGCCGCGCTCGCCTTACCAATCCACCCGTGCGGAGCAGCAGTTTTCCGGACCTCCGACACGTTCTCAGCCACTCCTTCCGCACCCTGACTCGTCGCATCCGAACTTGTTGCGAAGAGGCTCTTTTCCTTCCGGTCTTCACCAATCGGAACCCGGCCAATATCCGCAGAGACCTACTCTGCCTCGAACAGGGTCTAGCTCAGCGATTGAGCGGCATCGTGAACAAGCCGGCGATTCGGACATGGTCAAACTCCCTTCTCTCAAAGATCTTGGCGTTCCCTTTCGTTAAATTGGACGTAAATATTATAAATAGCTATTATATCCATAAATTCATTAATTAGGAATTTTTTGTATTATAATCGGGGATCTCAAGTTGTGGTAATAGGTCAAAGCGCAGGAAGGCTAAAATTTGAGTTAACTTATTAATCTTCTATTGCCGATCAAATTCAGACAATGGCTCCTTTGTTCTCGCGAACAACAAAGGAAAATCTCTGTCTGGTTGCACGAAAGCCACAAAGCATAAAATTAAGTTTGCTACGATGATATCCATAATCTGCCCTGACTTGCTACACTAGAGTCTAGACTCCACACCAACATCATCCTTGAGATAATTGGGCCAAATTTCCCTCAACACATCCCACATTGTAGAGACGAACCGGAGTCGCAATCCCTCTTTCACATCCGCCGGAATATCTTTTAAATCCTTTTCATTGCGCTTAGGCAATAAAACTGTTTCAATTCCTGCACGATGTGCAGCTAGAAGTTTATGTTTCAATCCGCCGATAGGAAAAACGTGCCCTCGCAGTAAGATTTCCCCCGTCATGGCGATTTTTGGATCCACCGCACGATGTGAGAGTAATGAGACGAGGCTAGTGGCAAGCGCGATTCCAGCAGAAGGTCCATCCTTGGGAACGCCGCCGACAGGGAAGTGGATATGAATGTCGCGATCTTTGAGAAGTATAGTCGACGAGGAATCAGTAAGTCCGAGGGCGAACGCATTGCTCTTCACCCACGAAAGGGCGATCGATGCGGATTCTTTCATGACCTCGCCGAGTTGACCGGTGAGTTGCAATTTTCCAGATCCTGCCATGTCGGTACACTCGACGAACATTATATCTCCGATCGCTCCTCCAACCACGACTAGTCCAGTGACAACACCTGGAATAGCGGTCGCTTGAGCGACTTCATCTTCATAATAATTGTTCTGGTATTAGCTTCGCCTACAAAGTAAACATTACCCCCAAGATAGATTCAAGATCGTCGATAGCAACGCGCGGATCGTACTCAGAATCCTTGCCCTGTTCTTTCTTCTCTGCGTATTGAACTGCCTTGGCACGACACACCGCACCAAGCCTTCTCTCTAGACCACGCACGCCCGCCTCCCTCGTATAGCCGGAAATAATCCTCAGAATCGTATTGTCCTCAATCTCCAGTTGCCCCATCGTCAACGCATTCGTCTCGAGTTGCTTGGGAATAAGATGTTCCCTTGCAATATGTTTCTTCTCCTCAAACGTGTATCCCGGCAACTCGATCGTCTCCATACGATCCAACAACGCCCGATGAATATAATCCAACGAATTTGCCGTCGCGATAAACAAGATCTTACTCAAGTCGACCGGCGATCCAACATAGTGATCATTGAACGTATGATTCTGTTCCGGATCCAACACTTCGAGCATCGCCGCCGATGGATCGCCGTGGTAATTGCTCATTCCGATCTTGTCGATTTCATCGAGGAGGAACACTGGATTGTTGACGCCGACCTTGCGAAGACCTTGGACGATGAGACCGGGAAGGGCGGCTACATAGGTACGACGGTGGCCACGGATTTCGGCTTCGTCGCGAACACCGCCCAACGAAATGCGATGGAATTTACGGCCAAGTGCCTTGGCGACGGATTGAGCGATACTCGTCTTTCCGGTTCCTGGAGGTCCGACAAGGAGTAAAATTGGGGAGTGGTCGCGGCGGACGAGCTCCTCGGGGACGACATCTTGGGTTGCAATGCCGGCTGGAGGTGCGGTAGATGAACTTTCGGAGGTGGGAGGAGCGGTGAGTTTTTTGGCTGAGTGGAGAGAGCGTTTGAGTTTTAACACGGCGAGGTAGGCTAGCAATCGTTTCTTGACTTCTTCCAGCCCGTAATGATCGAGATCAAACTGTTTCCTCGCTCGACCAATGTCAAGATGATCTTGAGTTTCGACCGACCACGGTATATCTGCCAATACCTCCACATATGTCCGAATGACGTTGTGCTCTGTCGACGCTTGGGGAACCCGCTTCAATCGTTGCAGTTCTCGCTTGGCGATGCTCATGATCTCTGGAGGAGGTTTCGCTATCTCGATCTTCTTCTGTAAGTCGGCAATATCATCCTCCTCATTTCCACCACCTTCATTGTCCTTAGTCCCAAGTTCCTCCTTGATCGCATTCAACTGTTGACGCAAGTAGAACCTACAATAAGCCTGGAAGGCGAGGAGAAATACTCTCGTTGTTGTTTTGTCAGTTTATTGGTGACATTTTGATTCACCTTCTTGCTGACTTGAAGTACTCCAAGTTGGCGCGTCAAAATCTCCAATACCTTTTCAACACGAGCTTTGACATCTGTCAAAGCCAAAATCGTCATCTTCTCATCCCATCGTCCTTCAAATGCCACTAAACACAGATCCGCGAGCTGTCCCGCATCACCCCTGTCGGCACGAGAGATGTATCCCTCGAGTCGTATGATGGGAGATGTTTTTGGTGAAGACATCCCGACAGGGCTGAGCTGTCGGACAAGATCACTGGCTGTGTTCTTGAGTTGTGTAAGGAGTGGAGTTGCAGCAATCGGAAGCGGTTCATCGGAGAAATGTGTCACAAGCGCCTCGATATAGGGATACTTTTGCGTGATCTTGTCGACTCGGAAACGAGATATCCCTATTAGCATCAAAACCTCGCTGCAAAAAACAGGGAAGAAATACCTTCGACAACTAGCACGTATCCCGTGGTGCCATATGATCGATCAAGTCGGGATAGACTCTTGATTCGAGCGGAACATCCATACTCCGCATCCGGAGGTGGCGTTTTTGTCTCTTCGCCATTTTCCTGAGACTTTGTTGATTCCGGAGCAGGGAGAGCAGGTCGAACATTCCCGCCTTCGCCAATAAGTGTTGCAATACCCGTTCCGCGTCGGACGGGAATGCAGCCGAGAACGAGGTTAATAAGCGTTGACTGATCAGAGCGGAGAACGTGGGCGAGCAAGGCGGTGGAAGTCGGGTCGGTAATGCGCACACGAAGAAGAAGACCGGGGAACAGAACGGCTTGGTCAAAGAGAGGGAGGATGGGGATTTGAGTGGGAAGAGTGGTGTTGCGAGACATGATGCTGAGACTCTGGAGAATAGGCAGCACCGAAGCGAAACGAGGCGTACGTCGCTCAAGATATATCCACTCACACACTGAACGGACCGAGGGAGACAAGTGGATCCAGACGTGCGGCGACAATTTCTATGCGCGATTACGTACTGGTTCTCTAAACCTGGGAGCGATCTGTGATAAAGCCACAAAGCTTAAATTGAACTCCCCGGATATGCGACCGTGGGACCGCATCCCGAAACTTCTGTACGTCGAAAATTGGTTTTCTTTTGTAGAGTTTGAAACGCCGCTTGCGCTTGGACTATATTGAGGTTTAAGGCTCCGTTGGATTAAATTTATTTGACAGTTAAACAAAGCAAGGCGGGATATCCTGAGATTATCACAAGGAGCCGGAGGCTCGACGGGTTCAGATTAATTAATTTGACCCCCACGATCACCAAGTTGCCACATGCAACTAATTTTTCCGCTATGATTCGGCGCAACTTCTCGATCTAGAACGTATTTTGGGTTCATCGTATGACATCTGCTAAATAGTTTCAAGATAGGTAAGCCCGAAAGCCACCACTTTCAAACATATCAGATGCGAATGTTGTGGTTCAGATATAGCCTTCACTTTCAATTGCGGGTCTACCTCTAAAGAGTCTACGATTCTATATCATTATCTAAATTCAAGGTCTCTGGAACTGAAAAAGATCCCACTTCCCATCCTCGATCTCTTTTAAAAACTTGCTCTTCATCTCGGGCGCACCATTTCTCACTTTCACCTTGTCCACGGTCCACTGCCACGGTTTCATCCTCTTCTCCCACCCCTCCGATTTATCTTCTCCAGCCCACAATCTCCACTCCTCCGCCAACTCCACGTCCTCAGGGTACTTGAACGAATGGTATTTTGGCCCTTCAAAGCCCTTCTTTTCGAGCCTTGCGAATTCATCTTTCTCCATCACTTGTCGAGATGGCAGAGTCAACTTTCCGGCCCAAACTTTGGCGACTATGATGGCTTGATTTTGAAATGTGGGGAAGGGAATGACTTGTTTGGGTAGACCCATGATCACTAACGTCGGGTCGTCGGCGTAAAATGTCTGGCGGTAGAGATGGTGGACGTACGAACCATCGGAGGTGATGAACCCCGCTTCCGGCGGAAACATGGGGAGAGTGTAGAGATAGCCAGTACAGAATATGACAACATCGATATCTCGGAGAATAGTGCCATCTACTAGTTCAATAGTATCTTTCGTAAATCGCTCTATTGGTGCAAGATCTTTGATTTTCGGGTTTGCGACTGCAAGAGGATTCGGCGGAGACCGGACTGATCGCACCACTGAATGGGCATGGTAAAGAAGTTGATTTGCCAAGTCTGCACCCGACGGTCCATTCCCTACAAGTAGGACATTTCTGTTTCGATAAGTCGAAGGGTGGCGGAAGTATTTCGCATGTGTGATCTTAGTCGGAGGGAATGTCTCGATCCCCGAGATTTCCGGTATGTTCGGAATATCGTAGTGTCCTATCTTTTAGACTGACCACCCATGATGTTCGATACCTGTTGCAACAGCTACAGAATCAAACACTTCCACTGTCTCCTTTTTTGATGAGGACAACAAGTCTCGGATGGTCAAACACCACTTGCCATTCTTCTCTACTCTACCAACCTCTTTGTTGAATTCGACCAGATGTTTGACGTCGCTTCCATATTCCTTCAGGTACTCTAGTATCTGCTTTCTGAAAGGGAAGTATGGTGTTCCCTCGGGAAATTCTTTCTCGGCAAACGTCATGGCATCTCGGGGCGTATTTGCCCACAA
>Ga0335073_10005718_pt1 | contig 17461 bp, 14 predicted proteins | sample Lox_Sample_22_FD_207093 | JGI IMG/M metagenome (GOLD analysis project Ga0335073, IMG submission 207093) | Soil microbial communities from Loxahatchee National Wildlife Refuge, Florida, United States - Lox_Sample_2.2 | ecosystem: Environmental > Terrestrial > Soil > Wetlands | place: USA...
GCAAGTTTGTGCACAACTCTCATTGAAGCATGAGACAAGCCTTCCGTAAATGAAGCCCTCTGTTCCTCTAACGGCTTCGTTCTTTTCCAGTACCGTTGGGTCAGCTATCTTCGCACCGAGCTCGTCCCAAGATTGCTTCTGCTCTCTCGCAGCGCGACTGAATTCGGAATGTAGACTCCAAAGTTTCGCCGCGCGGTGTCACGGCGACAGGAGTATCTGAGTCCAGAAACCAAGCCCCGTACCTCCATTCTGATTGCAGGCACGAGTACCCTTTCGTGTACGCATGAGTGTACGCATTCGGGCTTAGAAAGTTACATTCTTCCTCGAATTACGACCGGGCTGCTGCCGTCGCAAAGCAGTTACCTCGGGTGAAGATCAATGCACAGTTCGACGATGACTCTGAGCCTCCACTTCCCGCCCTCTTTGGAGAAGATGATCTCTACCTGCAATCCGCAGCTGGAGGTCATTATGCAAAATGGAAGCGTCATACGACAGCATCGCAAGAAGCACTCCGATGTTTGGCATTTTCGCTGGTGGAGAGAACATCAGACGGAAGAAAAATCTACAGACGGAGGGAGATCGGAACAGTCGATCAAATCCCCGATTTGGAAACCGCGCGTAGAGTGCTCAGCTACTTGTTCCTGGCCTGAATACAAAGAAGCCAGGATCACAAACGGCATTGATGACAATCGTTCAGCTTTGCAGCCATTTCGAGCAAAACGAGTTATGCGCCGCTAACACTTGGCGAAGCTATTCAACCAAACACATCTACAAGGTTTATTTGCGGCGATGGATCATTCCCAAATGGGGCGAACACCGACTCAATGAGATAAGGACAATCGAAGTCGAGACGTGGCTTCGAGGCTTGTCGATCGCACGAAGTACCTGCGCAAAGATCCGCAATGTCATGTCAGTGCTGTTCAATCATGCCTGCAGGTATGAGTTCTTTGATCACAATCCCATTCATCGTGTTCGTCAAAGTGCTAAGCGAAAGGCCGCGCCGGTTGTCCTCAAACCACTGGAGATTAAAACCCTTCTAGACGGATTGAATATTCGCGAGAGAACGTTGGTCCTGATCGCTGTCTCAACTGACGTTCGGCAAAGCGAGCTTTTCGCTGTGAAGTGGGGCGACATCGATTTCTCAGCTGGAACAATCAACATAGTTCGTTCAATCGTTCACGGGCATGTAGGACCATGCAAAACTGAGTCTTCTCAGAAGCCTGTACCGATCCATCCAGCCGTTGGCGAAGCGCTCGTCAATTGGAGGGACCACTCGGCGTATCACAAGCCGGAAGACTGGGTCTTTGCTAGTCGGCACAGCGCGGGAGTGCGGCCCTATTGGGGACAAGCGATTCTGCGGAAGTATCTGAGGCCAGCAGCTCGGAAGCTCGGAATTGAAACGCGATTTGGTTGGCACACATTCCGGCACACTTACTCGACGCTCTTGAGAACCGTTGGCACCGAGTTCAAGGTGATGCAGGAACTTCTCCGGCACTCCACCATGCGATCAACCCTGGACGTCTACACACAAGCCGTTACACCTGCTAAACAGAATGCACAAGCTGCGGTGATGTCCTTGGTCCTCTCTTCTGAATAAACATCGATGTCCTGACATCTTGATAGGCGGTATCTCAGGAGACGCGATTCAGGGTGCAAATAAGGTGCAAAACCTCACCCAAATTGCACCCTATTTTTGTCGAAATTTTAGTGCCGATAGATCCGTTAACCTACTTAGAATCTATGGCGGGGACGACGGGGCTCGAACCCGCGACCTCTGCCGTGACAGTAACTGATTGAAACCAGGCGTAACGGATGGCTACCTGAGCGCCCTGAAACCCTCATGGCAACGGTTATTGGACCCTTATCGGACCCGTGACCTTTGCCCTCTAAACCTTTGCCCTGACCTTTGCTTTTGGGCAGAGGTCGTGGGTCTGACCGATATTTGGATTATGTTTCGTTCCTATGATCGGTATGTCGTTCTATCTTGCTCACCACTTTTGTGGCTTGCGGATGCCCATCAGGATGTCGCAGACGTGGTTGTCGTAGTTCTCGTGACGGAGCCGGTATGTCTTTGTGCCCATATCGAACGCGCCGCCGTTCTCCTGCACGATCGCGTCCAGGTGGGCGAACTCGGCGTTGCAGAAGCAATGCTCAAACGCATAGCCCGCCTGTCCCCAGTTGATCTCCCGCGTGGTCGGCATCTGCGCTGGTCTGCGGTTCGCAACCGCAGGAAGCAGGTGCAAGCAGGCGGTCGGCGACATAGGCAGCGCAACCTCAACGTTCGGTTCGTGGAAACCCATGCCGTACTCCAGCTTTCCGTCGAAGGCGCGTGCGAACGTGGTGACCGGCGAGTCGCCGAGCAGGAACGGGTCGTCCGGCGTGGTACGGACCCAGCACCATTCACTAGCCAGAAGCAATGGGTCAACATGGGCCATCTGGTTCTTTATGCCCTCAACGTAGCTACGCTGGAGAGCGTCGGGCGTGTCGTGCACACGCATCATGCGCTTCACTCCCTCAGCCACATGCTCCGGCGTAATTGGTCCGTCGCTGAATCTACGCCCTTGGGCCATCGCTTCCATGTTCCAGTGCGCCGCAACCGTAGCGAGTTGTGTAGGGTTATTTAGAAATGCGGTAAAAGCGTGAGTACCCACTGCCATCATCGGCCCTTGGCCGGAGCGCCGAGCCTGCGAGCGCTGGAACAGCATGAAAATGTAGCGGGTGAGTGCCAGCTTCCGCTCGTCGGTCAGTGCGAATGCTGGATCGCAAACATCATCCATGAAGTCATTGACCGGCTGCTCGATCTCCTGAGCCAGTCGCGTCTCGACCTCGATTTCGATTGCTGAGTCATTTGGGTCGGCGTAGAAGCCATCGATGCGCGTAGCCGACGTAGGTGACTTTCTGCCGTTGGGCTTTTTCCCCTTGCTGTACTGCCAGAGCCAATCGGACTGCTCAACGGGGTGCTTATAAGAGAACTGCTTCAGCAGCCTCTTTGGAGTGGTGTGGGACTTCATGATGATCTCCTGCGTGGGTGCCGGGACCTCCCTCCCATTCCCACCCATCTTCGTATAATCTTCGCCTATTCAGGCGGCGACCGTCAATCCGATCCTCAGGCTGTTGGGTGGCGCAATCTGCTGTTCGTGCAAGATCTACGTTGCAGCCTTATCCTCCGCATACACAACTACTCCCGGTTTTCGGGGCCCATTGTCCTCGGCAGCTGCGGTCTAGAACTCTTCTTGATCGCCGAACTTGGACCGTTCCTTTTTCAGGAAGATTTCAATTCGATCTGAAGTCCAAACCGCGACTCCGGTCCCAAAGAAATCTGTATCCTCCGTCCAGATTGCACACGACAAGGAAAGAGCTGCTGCCAGAACTGGCCAGTCTTTCTCATCCCGACCTCGCAGACGCTGCCGCGCATCTGCTTCGAAGAGACCGTATGCCTCCTCGCCGATAAGCTCGATCAGGGATTGCAGATAGGCGAGCGTGGCGGGAACATCGTTATTTGACTTTCCGCGTTTTGTCAGCAGCGGGGGCAAATATTTCGCTGCGTCAGCATACGCAACTTCCGGTGCGAAAAACCGGATGCCGTGTGCTGCATAGGTCTCTAGGAGGTTCCGGACGCGCTTCCCTAGGACGGCACGAATCAGGATGTTGGCGTCCAGAACGATCATCTCAGCGAGCAGCCGCCTTTCTTCCACGACGCATTTGTTTGAACTCTGCGACGATCTCTTCCTCGTCTACATCTGACAAGGCGGCGGCGAGGCGGTCTGCCGCTGCTCGTAGTTCGGCCATGTCGGCGGACTTGACGGACTTGCGTGGGGTCGGCACATAGACTCCAAGAGTCTCGCCGCGCCGCGTCACGGCGACAGGTGTGTCGGACTCCAGAAACCGGGCAATCTGTTCGCGAAACTCCCGTACCCCCACCTTGATTGCAGGCATAGGCACCTCCATGTGTACACTTGAGTGTACACCTTCGGCGTTTACGAAATCAATTCCCATGACATTCGCTCTTCATTAAGGTCGAACTCCAATTCACCCTTTCGTCCTAAAGGGCAGGTGCTCGTTGCTCCATTCCTTCAACATGCTGATGAGACGCAGCGCCGCGTAACCGCCCGATTCCGACAGGGAATACTCGACATGAAGGACGCGTCCACTGAAATTCATACGCACAACAAGGCCGTCTCGCTCCATTTCACGAAGGTGTTGCGTTAGCATCTTCTTTGATGCTTGGGGAAACAGCCGACGCAGTTCGCCCAGGCGCACCGGTCCATGCTGAAGCCGTGAGAGAATCCGAGTCTTCCATTTCCCCTGAATGAGATTGACGGCGATTTGCGCGGAACATACTTCCGGACTTCTAGAGTTTCTGCGAACTCCTGACCGTGTTCGCCTTCCGGCTTCAGGATCTTCCAAACGTGCTTTGCTCTCACGTATCTTGGTCGACAGCTGCCAGTTTCGATCCAAGGCTGATTCGGGCTGAACCTGTTCACGCAAATTCACCAACATGCTTCACCGCCGATTAACGTTCAGGTCTGTCCTTCAACTACTAAAGGCACTTTCATGCACTGTTTGGGGCACGGACGCGAAAGTTTTTTTCGCAGGTCGGGTTCATCCGATCATGGTCTATACTTAAGTCGTTGAATTAGTTAACTCATTCGAAACGACCGCTCGTTAATGCCGCCACAAGGTCGCATCTGGCAAGAGCTGACGTGGAGTTGGGCCTATTCGACCGGGCACCCTGCTTCTGATCAGAAATTGGAGGCCGCTGCGAAGACAGCTTGGTCATACGCGGTTTTGTGTGCCTCTACCTATCTGTACGACCGTGAAGCCGCGCACGATCTGATGGACCATGCGGTCGAGAATGCGTCTCACTACGTTGCGCGTCATCCGGACCGACCTGCTGACAAGCTGATCTCCCGAATCAAGAGCATGATTCGACGCCGCGCTAAGCAATTGGCCGCCAAGCAACGGCATGAGCTCCCACTTGGCTCGTTGATTGATCTGGAACAGATATACACCGGCGAAACAGAAGCGGAACAGAGGGTATATGCCAAAGAGTTGCTTGAGCGGCTCTCTCCGTTCGCCCAATCCATCGTCAACCGGCGATGGCTTGGATATTCGTGGCGAGAGATTGCGCGAGAACTCGAAATGGACCACACCGCTGTGCGCCGTGCATATTACGTGGAGTTAAACTCAGTGCTCCATAGTGTCTCCCGACCTGGAGCTTGCGCTTCATGCGATTGAATTGGCTTCGATCCTCGCGCGTTGAGGATCGCTTTGAAACCTGGATTGCGAAACGTCACCAAGAACGGGTTCTTGCTGGAGAGACAGCTCCTTCTGGTCCCCACCCTGACGAAGCCTTCCTCCGCGACCTTGCACGCAAGTCCAAGCGGATCTCACTCTCGGACCCGCGAGTAGACCACGCAGCGAGTTGCCCAAACTGCATGAGTCGATTGCTCGCTCTTCGCCAAGAGTATCGGTTACATCACCAAAGGCTCGTGTTCGCTACGGCTATCGCGGCCTGCGCGTTGGTCATCGTGGGTGCTCTGATCACTTATTGGGTTGTACTAAAGAGCCCCGCAACAGCGAATACCGCAGTTGTTTCACAGACAGTAAACCTCTGGGACGCCGGAACGGTGCGCGGAGAGCAGCCAGGTGAGTTGCAATCGGTGTTGCTGTCGGCGGCATCTGTGAGGCTTAAGATTATTCTTCCTCGCTTTAGTCCTGCGGGCAAATACGTCGTCGCTGTAACGCGGGATCAGACGGGAACTGGCGTATTGGCACAGGCCACGGCAGACACAATTGCCGAAGGCCAGAGAGAAACACTCTCAGTCAGCCTTGATCTACGTAGAACCGTGGCTGGAACATACTTCCTCGCAACCACCCATGAGCAGGATCAGGCTGCCTACTACTATCCATTGCAAATCAAACAATGACGACACAGCGTGCTTGCGCGCTCAAACGACGCCAGTAGGTGTTAAGCCTAGTTCTTGCCCTTCGAGCTCAAGTGCTGATCGTTAAACAGAATCCGACGGTAGCTCGCAATCATCTTCGATGAAAGAACTGGCGATTTTGGGGTCGTTGAGAACTGCGATCTCACAAGATTCGACCCACAACAAGACTTGCGCACCTGCTATCTACCATCGTACACTCGTCGCCGATCTTCCCCCCACTAACTCAAAACCCTATAAAGTTTTTTGACTTCTTTCGCAAGGAGAATCCTTACATGAAGCGCTCCGGTATTTTGATCTTATCAGTGATGCTCTCCGCATCATCCATCGCTCAGGATTCGTCTCCGAGGCTCGTGATGACGTCGGTCAGCGGAGGCACAGCGCTTGTGGCAGCCACTGCCGCCGCTGCGGCGTCGGGGCCTTGGTCACTGCTGATAACGCTGGTTGGTCAGTTCCTATCAGCATTTAAGGGGGGAAAGTCCGACAACAAAGTCGCTCAGAATGCCGTCAAGAACGCAAGTGGATTAGATCAGCAAGTGGCCTATTTACAGGCATGGCCAAATCTATTGTCAGATTCCGATGATTTTCGTAGGACTGCGATCGAATTAGCGCAGGAGTGTAACTTCCTTTACTATTCGCCTAGTGATATCTCGGAAGATCAGTGGTCAGATGTTACGACGGGAATTAGCTCAGCTCAGCAGAAGTACAACGGCATTTACAACAACCAAACGTATATCGCGATTCTGCGCAACGCGACTGAGTACAACAGAACATCGACCAACGTCCAATATGCGTGGAACGTCGCGAGCGGCGTGATGAAGCATCAAAACAAGACATCTGCCCAAAGGAAGGCGACGCTGCAACAGCTCCTTCCGCAGATGGATGCGATTACGCAATCGGCCATGCTGCCTGAATATTGGGCGATCGAAGAGGCTAAGAGCCTCGCATCCCAATATCAGAACGTCGCGAATCAAGCAAAAACGGCACAGGGAAAAAATACATCCCAGGAGAACGCGAAGCAACAACCCGCTAAAGGAGTAAGTGAAAAAAGGAGATCATCAGCTATAACGCCTCAACTCCTTTCGATTGCCTTTTCTTCCACGACACCGCGAGTGCTTCAGGTCCAGGCGATACCTGGGAACCAGAGGAAGAGTGAAGATGCGAACGGAGCGGATCTAGCAGAAGCGGCGCGTGCCAATAACATGCCACCTAAGTGGATGACCACGTCCTTAAATGAAACGCGCCGCGAGTACAGAGCGAATTGGTACGAGACTCTTGGAGGCGGTCTAGTTGGTGCACTTGCGGGTTTCGTTTGCATGCTCCTCTTGCCCGCCATCTTCCGTGCCACGGTAACGCCGCGTTACGCAAGAGAGATGAACCTTCTCCAGCAGAGCCTTTCATACCGCTCCGACGAGAGAAACATTCTTGCAGAGCAATTGGGCAGCCTTCATTTGGATGTGCTGAATTATGTCTGGAAAGGCCCCGACGAGAAGATTTCCCCTCAAGTTTCCAAACCCTCCATGACGAGTGAGCAGAAAGTTCCTAAACCCCTAACGCCTAACGAGCAGCGCCTTCAACGGATCCAGCGATTGCGCGATATGTTGAAGGGCTGAACTGCTATCGCGGTTTTTGAATGTGTTGCTCTTGACGGTGCCTCGGGCGCGCGTCGAGCATAATCGTGAATCGCCGCTTAGAAATCCGAAGGTCTGATCGTCCGCCAGCGAAGGGGTAAGGCTGCATTCATCTAGCTCTCAAGTCCATCATGTAGCGAAGGGACTTGATTGCGTTGTCGAGTTGCAAATCACGACCAAGGCTTCTCTCAAGCCAATCAAACTCAACCAACTCGTCGGGTTCGATAGGAGTGCCCTCAAGTACCGAGCCCTTCCACGTGTAATAGGCACCAGTCGGCAAAGCTAATCGGAATCCCTGCCCGACCTTAACGGATGTTGCGGAAAGCAGCCTGCCAGCTGTCTTCTCTCCAACAATTGCGGCCAAATTGTTTTCTCGTGCGAAAGCCACAATCATTTCGGCGGCACTTGCCGTATGGCGGTTCACCAGAAGCGCTATGTTTCCGTGAAACGGCTTCACGCCTAACCCCTCGGTCTCTGGGACAATTGGTTTCTTCGTCATCATGGCTGGCGCAAATTTCAACGCGAGTGGCCATAGTGCTTTCTTAGAGACCGGAATCCGCGAGAAGCGTGGAAAATGCTGCTTCTCAGCATCCAGATTTGCCGTGACGCGTCTTTTGTCGAGAGCAAATCCAACTGGAATCTTATCCGGCGTCAGCAGGCTCATCACACGCAACGCTCCGATGCCTCCGCCAGTGTTGCCTCGGAGGTCGATAATCAGCCTATCGATCCCGTCCAGGTTCTTAACCCCGCGGGAGATTTCGTTCGCAACTTCAACTCCAACCATGCCGGGAAACATCGCAATTTTTAGATACCCGAGTCCATCTTCAAGCCGACGAGACTCGACCAATGTGGGCTCTACAAAGTGAAGCTTCTTTCCCTTGGGCCTGCCTACGTCAACAAACACTGTCCGCTGGATATTGTCATTTCCCACAATTTGAACCTTCGTTTGAGTCCCCATCGGGAATACCGGATGTTCGGGTGGCACAATATCCCGGTCATCAACACGCAGGAGGAAATTGCCTGGCTCAATCCCAGCGTTGCTTGCGGCGCCGCCGGTGTGGACATCCTGAAATATCCAGCGCCTTCCATAAGGAGTGTCATCGGCGAGGTAAGTCGCGCTGAGGGCCGCTCGGCTCGAGGCTCTGCGTGCGCTGCTGTGAAAGAAGCCCAAGTGAGATGTCTTTAGCTCTGCCAATAGATCGCTCATGGACTGTTCGAAGGAATCCGCTGTAGCGGATTCTTCAATCATCGGGCGGTGGCGATTGACAGCGGCCTGCCAGTCTCCGTTTAGTTTTTCAGGTGAGTAGAATCGCTTTTGCAAAGCACCAAGAACATTTTCGAGTACTTTGCGGCGGTCCTGGCGGGAAAGCTGCGCAGGCATCTCGGCTCGCGTCGCGGAACTCATGGTCATCGGGGACTCCTGGAATCTGTGCTTGTCTGTTTGATGAGGCTGCCACTAGGCTCGCCGGCGAGTTCAAAGGCGGCCCAATAGTATGGCGGTGCGCCTGAACTGACCATCTCTAGTTGTGCCTGTCTCAGTGCCTCTGCCTTCTTCTCATGCTTGCTCAGATGCTCATAGAAGGTGGTCATGAGCTGAGCGGTTGCATGGTCTTCAAGCTCCCATAGTGTTGAGACCACACTCTGGCCTCCCGCTTCGATGAAGGCATTCACGATATTGGCAACGCCTTCCTCACCCACGGGCCCAATTCCGGTATTACAGGCAGACAGAGTCACCAGGCTGGCGCTGAGACGTAGCCTTCGAATTTCACGTACCTGGAGAAGTCCATCATTGGTTCCGGAAGCTTCAGGCGCGAATATGAGAGCAGAACGATCCGGAAATTCTGGATCAGCGTATCCATGAAGGGCAAGGTGAATTACGTTGTACCGGTCTAGCGGAAGCCGCTTAAAGTTTGTCTCGGTGGCTTGGGAGCCCAAGAGAACGGTGTTGGGCTTCGTCATGTGAGCTGCAGCCGTTTCGACCTCGTGTTCGCTCTCTGGAAGCGCAACCAACTCGCGTCGTTCGGGTCCGGAGGCAACTCTGCGTATGCTGGCTAGGAGTGTGGTGGGCGGTGGTTTCGAAGTCCATGCGGCCACTCCGACAAACGGAAAATTTCCATGATCCACGGCCTGGGAACGGTGCCTAAGCATATAGAGCACAGTTCCTGACGGAACAACTGTCACCACGTGAGATGTCAGAAGGTATTGACCTGAATTCACCAAAGCAGAGAACGGCAGAAGATGCAGCTTTCCATCAGGCACCACGATCAGAGCGGCCTTCTCTTTGAGTTCCGATATTCCACCCAACAGATTGTTAAAGATCTGCTGTCCCAAAAGTGCATCCGTCTTCTCATGCATAAGTTCTGAGCGATACAGTGTGGTTTCTTGCTCCAACATGCTTTTCGAAGGGAGCGTATACCGATGCACAGATTCTCGCGTCACAGCAAGGGCATAAGAGTGCGGATCGGCTAACACGAATTCAACAAGAAGCTCGGAAGGATGCAGCGTCGCTTGCAATTCGGCAAGAGAAACGGAGGCAGGCCGAATGTTCTCTAAAGTGGAATCCGTGTCGAGTTGAAGCTCGGTGCTGTAGACCGCATCGAGGACACGCGCCCTGGCTGTCGAATCATCTGTATCGAGCAACTGCAGATTTAGCTTTGTCAGATGTTGCTCAGTCGGGTCCGCTTCGCGTGGTGCGAGAATCTCGTGATGAGAGAGAGCTTGGGCCTCGACTCGGCCGCGTGCCCGTTCGATCACGCGGAAGGCGTCGGCCATCTTCCCTTGGTCGCACAAGGAAGAAAAATATCCAGCGTAAACTGAGCTTAGATCGCTCAGCAGTTGCCGCTCGATTGTGGGTGTCGGAACCTTACTGAGCAGCGCGTCGAGAAGATCGGCACTCTTTCCATAAAGGTCATTGGACGCTTTGGTCTGCCCCATCCGCGCCAGGATTTGCGCCTTGATTCCAAGATTTCGCGGAACAAAGTACAACTCATCGGGGATATTCTTGTTGGATTCGATCCCTCCATTGATTGCCGCAAGTGCGTGTTCAAGTGCTCCCTGGTGCAAGTAAGCCTCAGCAAGCGAACCGTCCGACTGAGTCAATCCGCGCCAATACGAGAGCTGTTTTGCGTAATTTGTCGCCTGCACATAATCGGATATTGCTTGATCCCACTGCCCCATTCGTTCATAGACGCCCGCTCGCGTCTGGTAAAGCTCATATAGATGGCCCGCGAGATGGCGCGCAGAGACTTTCTGCATTTCCTCTGCGGCAAGCGTCAGCGCTTCCTTGTTTTGACCGAGCCCGCTCAGCGCTTCGATCTTCGCGGTAATAGCAATCGTCGGATATGCTGCTCCGCGTGTTTCGGAAGCTACATGGATTGCTTCGTCAAGTGGACTCAGAGCCTCTTTATACTTGTGCAGCTCGACAAGACCCGTGCCATACATGCTGGCATATCTGATATGAGCTGCGGGGTCGGCGACTTTGGCGACAAACCACGCTTTCAATACATCCTTCTTCGCAGTGGCGAGGTCGCCCAATAAGAAGGCCGCAATGCCTTGCTCGCCGATGGCCCGCGATGCCAGCAGGTAATGATTTTGCCGCAGGGCCAGCGACTCAACCTCTGCCCAGGTCTTCCGGGCCATTTCCGAGTCGTAGTTCACTTCCAGCATCCCCAAGATCGTTAAGATGCGAAGCCGAGTTTCGGGTTCTTTAGCTTCTGGAAGATCGAGATCATACCGCAACTGGGCGATTTGACTCGGATAACTTGTTGAGGATTCGCTACGAGCGGGAATCTGGCTCACATGAGCATATAGCGCTTTAGAGGGCTGACCGTTTTCAACGAACTGACGTTCGGCTTGCCGATACAGCGGTTCGGCGCCGATCCAGTTATTCAGCCACGACATCCCGTCGGCTCGCTTCAGCAGCGCATCAGATGAGCGAGAACTCGAACGCCGGAAAACTTGATACCCGACAATGCTCAGCAGGGCAGCCAAAAGCAAACCGGTAGCGATGCGAAGGTTGGGGGAAAGAGCGATTCGCATAGCGGCCTGTTTACTTAGAAACAATGTTGCCAGAATCATGTGGACCAAGCAAATTGGGGACTCATTGAAGGACGCCAGGGTAGTGGGAGCGGTATTTTAGGGATCCAGCAGGGCTGGCCAAGGCGGGATGAGGGTGCAGGGAGAAACCAAAGCGGGTTCTCCCTGCGCGATTTTTGGACAAAAAAGGGGCGGCCAGGTGCCACCCCTCTGGATCGGTTCTGCTACGCTGCTTTTTTTGCGGTCTTCGTTCTTGGCGGCAGGGTCTTCTTGGCCTTCTCCTTGACGGCGAACGCTTGTTTCACCTTGGCGGCGATGGCCTCCGTATCAATTTTGTAAGCGCTGGCCGCATCGCGGAGAACGTTGGTAGAATTTCCGCGCGAAGCTGCCAACAGGATCGATGATTCCACGAGCAGCCGAGAGAGTGTACCTTCGTCAGCGCGGCGAACGAAGGCCGCAACTGTCTTGGCGATGCCTCCATCATCGCGCTTGATCCGAATGCCGTGCTGCCGCGCCAGCATCTCCATGCGATTTTCTTCCATCGTGCTTACGAGCCTTTCGATGACGAAGAGCAGGTCACGCTTCATCAGGCGAACCGGGACCGCGGACCCGATGGCAGCGAGGACGCGGAGCCCAGTCGCTTTGGCGATGGCCTGTTCCTTGCGTTGCTTTTCCTGCTCGGCTTTCCACTTCTCATCGTTACGGCTACCGGTCTGCGTCGGATGATGCACTGAGCACGAGGGATTAGCACACACTTTATGAATAGTGCCGACGTCGCTACCCTCGGTGATGATTGCTTCGGTAGTGAATTTGCACACCTTGAACTCGGGCCGTTTGGCTTCTTCTTTCGACTTCGGTTTCTCGTCCCGAATCGCGGTGTACTTGTTGCGTGGCAGTATCAGGCTACCTTCCTTCTGTCCGCCGTAGGCGGTGCTGACCTGCACCAGTTCCGGTTTGGCTGCGATGGTCTGAGCGACGTGCGCCTGTACTTTCGCCTGATAGCAGGTGGGGTCTGTGCAACGGTCGCCTTGCCTGCCGAGATCATCGCTGAAGAGCAGCTTGTTGTGACCTGTCCGCTTTGGGCAATCGGCACAACTGCCAGCCGCCGACACAAGCTGAGGATCACGCTTGTTGAAGGGTGCATCTTTCAGAACGAGCAGGATATTCGAGTCAATCCAGAATTGGAGATTGCGGATAGGCAGCAAGATTCGCGCAGGTTTCGACGCACCGTTATAAACCTCCATGAAACAGGCTGTGAGCGCCTGTTCCTGCTGGTCGACGGGCAACTTGGCCAATAGCAGCGCATGGCCAACGCCGATTTCATCAGCATAGAACGCCTCAACAGCAGCGGGAACAAGGTCGGTCAGCTTCAAGCGCTGCGCTACGAATGCAGGAGTCTTACCCACCTTCGCGGCGATCTGCTCGATGCTGTACTTTGGCTCGTCCAATTGGAGCAAGGCATGGAAACCCTGCGCTTCTTCCATCGGGTGAATCTCAGCGCGAATCAGGTTCTCGACGAGTTGCGCTTCCAATGCTTCGGCATCACTCATCTGCTTGATACGAACAGGCACGGTCTCCTGTTCGGCCAGTTGCGCTGCGCGGAAACGCCGTTCTCCGAAGACAATCTCGAAGCCGCTCTCCGTCAGAGGTCGGACAAGCAAGGGCGACAGGATACCCTGAGCACGGATGCTTCCGGCCAACTCTTTCAAGGCAATTTCATCAAAGGTGCGGCGCGGGTTTGTCTTCGACACGTTCAGAAGTGAAAGAGGTACATCGCGGTACTCAGTGGCGTTGATAATTTGCGTTTCCATGATGCTGTGCTCCTTTCGAGCGGTTGAGAGTGAACGACTGCGAAGCGGAGACATGGTGGCTGCTCCGCTCCGAATGAGTGGACTTAGTCACGAATGCACTTGTCCGTGAAGGCTTCCACGAATCGCTGCGCAATGAGGTTCTTGTCCCACAGTGCGGCGAATCGTTCCTGTTCGCGGTAGAGCATGGTGTCAACGGCGTACTGCCCCTCGCGGATAAAGCGCGACCATTGCTCGATTCCTGCAAAGTCGTTGCGGTAGTAGAACGCCGACAGACGCGGTGCTCCGGCCATGTCGAGTTCAAAGCACATCTCCGGGTCGCGCATGGCGTCGCCGTTCAGTTCGCTGTAGTGGGCGACGGAGATCGCCGGAAGGCCGCAGGGGCCGGACTCGTCCAATGCCTCGATGACAAGCTCCAGGTATGGCGGGTTGTTGATCTTGAGATACAGGCCGGGATGCCATCCTCCGGCCCATTTGATAAGTTCGAGAACGGTCTTCATGCCGCCACCTCCGTGAGTTCGGTGGTGGCGGTCATGGCTTCCTCAATGGAGGGCTGCAAGGCGGCAAGTATCAGGGCCGAGGTCTGCTGGATGACTTCGAGGGATTCCGCCAACAGTGATGCATTGCCGTGGTAAAGCTGGATGTAATCAGCTGACTTGGTTCCGGTCTCCAGACCCACTGCTTTGCCAATCACAAAGGCGATCGCCTCAGCCTCCGTCTCCCGTACGGTCTTCGTGGTTGCTGTGCGACGCTCGGCCTTGTGCAACATCTCGTGGGCCAACTCATGCACTAGGGTGCTGAATTCCTCGGCCTTCGATTGACCGGGCAGGATGGCGATGCGTCCGCCATAACTCATGCCAAGCGCAGGCGCGATGCGCTCACTAAAGACAAGCTCGATGCCCTGATGCTCAATGAAGGCAATCAGTCGGTCGCGGTTCTCGCCTACATCGCCGCTGATCTCCCGCAGTTCGGGAAGATCCACGCCTTCTGTCTGCGAAACATCGAATACGTAAGTCGAGCGAAAGCCTACCAATACTGCTGTGTTCTGCTTTGTAATATCCTGCTCGGCTTCGTCGTCCCTTTTGCGCCGAACGCCGATGATGGGGGCAAGGATGCGAATGCCTTTCTCTCCCTTCTTGACGGAGCGGCCAAGCTCTTTCCACTTCCAGAATCCGGCCACGCGGGTTGCATCGGGCCGTTGCCGGGCAATCTCAAGAATGTTGCCGAAGCTGTAATTGTGAAAGCGGCTCATCGCGTTGAGGTAGGCGGTGAGTGCTTCGGAGTGCCCTGCCTCTAGCTGCTCGATGAGGGCTTGTACGTTGGCTGCGATGACTTCTCTCGCGGTCTTGGGCTGGTTGCTGGTGGTGGCTGCACTGCTCATGGTGTTGTCTCCTTTGCGGTTGCTGTTGCTTTTCATGCCGTGCGCGGCATGTACCTACATGCCGAACGCCTCCTGGCGAAGGCGGGGGAAGCAAGTGCAAGGAGAGGGGGATCACCCACCCTGGGAGCGAAGCGGACAGGGCGAAGGGCTGCACAAGCGGAGCGCGGAAGCCTGGGGAGACTCCTTGCGCGCGCGAGGGGCAGAGCCCCTGAGCGTACTTAGCATTTCCGTTACAAAACAGACCGGAGACATGGTTTACAGCGGAGCGCGAGGGCGACAATTCCTCAGCATTGGGCAACACACGACGATGTTGTATGCCCTGGAAAGTGAGTCGGATCATGGATCAACGTCTTCAGTTTTTGGCGAGTTATCAAAAAAAGGAGATGTCCGTGGCGGACCTGTGCCGTGAGTATGGAATCTCGCGTCCTACAGGGTACCGATGGATCAATCGCTACAACGAGACGGGGCCTGAAGGACTCGTGGATCGCAGCATCGCCCGCGCAGTTGCTCGCCTGCAACGCTCGAACCGATCGAGAACACCATTCTCGTGCTTCGTGCCAAACATCCGTCCTGGGGCCCTCGGAAGCTTAAGGCAAGGCTGGAGATGCTACAGCCGGAAGTGGAGTGGCCTGCGTCCAGCACATTCGGTAACATCTTGAGCCGTGCGGGCCTGACCAGTCCGCAGAAAAAGAGAAAACGCAATACGCCATGCTCAGAGCAGTTTTCGGTCGTCGCGGGCCCGAATCAACTATGGTGCATGCGATCCATTCACCATCACCGATGCGTATAGCCGCTATTTGATTCGTTGCCATATTGTCTTGCGAATGGATCTATGCCGAAGTCTGGCTTGTCTTGATCGGCACACTGATGAGTCTGGTTACAGGATTCGCCAGTCTGCTTGGCAATGCCTTGGGGGCCTGCGAGGGCCGAAGGATTTGGCGCTCCTTGCGGCGCGGCGAGAGCACGGACAAATCCAAAGGTGATGCCTACGAGCCAGCGCAAAGAGGACCCCGATTTGCACTCGGATATGTTATTTGCGATCAAAGATGAATCAGAATTTATCTTAGCTTCTCAATGTCAACAGGTGTCGACGCGTCTTAGCTATCCGAATCGCGGCGAAAGGCAGGTAAGGCTGCAGCCTTTTTACAGTTCGGTTTGAACTGATAGAGATGCGAACATAGAGCTCTCCGTGCAATCTCTTATTTCGCCAACCTACGGCCTAAAGTTTGACTTGGCATCTCGCCAAACAGTTCGCGATAATATCGTGAGAACCGTCCAAGGTGAAAGAATCCCCAACGGGTCGCAGCGCGAGTAACTGTGTCGGTATTTTGTCTCCAGATTAGATCCTCGCGCACTTGGTGAAGTCGTTCAACTTTCAGCCACTCCTGAGGGCAGAGACCATACTCAGCCCGGAAAGCGCGCTGGAGAGTACGGGGACTTAGTCCGGTAGCTTTGGACATCGATTGCAAATCGAACATTTCGCCAGGACTGCCTTCAATCAACTTTACAGTATCTCGTAGGACCTCACCGCAGAAGTGAAGTCGTCTATGAGCACCGATTGTGTTCACTCTTGATCTCCGCCTAAAGAAGGTAGCGATCCTTGCCAAGAGGTCATCTTCGAGAGCCTGTCCCAATCGCGCTGGGTTCTCAGCAGATTCTAGAGAGCGTAGCGAACGATCTAGATCTCTGAAGCTATCCACAAATTGGTAACCGCCCTCTTTAGACTGTGGCTCGATGGAAATGATTCCGGAGCGTGGCAGATCAGGTTCCTCATCAATATGGTCGATTACGAATTCAAGTAGCAACTCTCGCGAAATGACAAACGCTAGCCAAGTGGCGTTGGGCCATGCGCGGTAGCACATCTCCGACCCCTCAGCGTAAAACTGCATTGTGCCCATCCTCACCTCAGAGCCATTGATGATAGTGGCCTCTTTTTGACGAAGCATTGTTCCCAAGGTGATGGCGTCGGAGGCAAAAGTCCCATTAACCAGAACAGAAGGGGAGTAAATACCTCTGTTTATAACGGAGTGAGGCAGACTACATTGCAGCAATTTGATCTTTGAATCACCACCCGGTAGACGGCGATGCTCGAACTCTGCGCCGGTCACCACGTGAGCGAGGGCGCCGGGATCGAAATTTGACAAACCGACGGTTTCTGTAGAAATCTCTGGTTCGCCGCGAACTGAGGGTCTCCGGCTTCTAGGCATCGGCCCCCTTTGGGGTCAGTTTACGGGCTTATGCAATCTGTCGCAATTCGGATAGTGCAGGGAGGCAACTTGAGGTAGATTGTCTGCGTCGAGTTTTAGCTCCGCGTAGACCGTCCCTTTAGTCGATCATGCAAAAGGAGGTCGCATTACCAGAGAAAGATCCAAAAAGACACCAGACACATGCGAATCATTGAGTACCTCGTCGAACGTCCCCAATTCCTGAAGGAGGATCGAAAATGGTTTATCGCAAATTCTTAAGGCTGTCTTCTGCAGCTTTCGTGTTGATCGCTTTTGTTGGCCAACAAATTCTTAGTGTGACAGCAGCAGCTCAGGCTCCGGTCAGCGGTGCCGGTAGTAAGCCAAATATCATCCTTATTGTTGGTGATGACGTGGGTTGGGGCGATCTCGGCGCATACATGGGCGGCGAAGGCCGGGGACAGGCTACGCCGAATCT
>Ga0335073_10005719_pt1 | contig 17460 bp, 16 predicted proteins | sample Lox_Sample_22_FD_207093 | JGI IMG/M metagenome (GOLD analysis project Ga0335073, IMG submission 207093) | Soil microbial communities from Loxahatchee National Wildlife Refuge, Florida, United States - Lox_Sample_2.2 | ecosystem: Environmental > Terrestrial > Soil > Wetlands | place: USA...
CAGCGGGAGCGTCGGCGCTGGCGAGCTCCCCGTCGGCCAGCACGTCGGCGAGCAGTTCTTCGAGCACGTCGGCGAGCGCGTCAAGCAGCACTTCACCGGGCACGTCACCGAGTGCGTCCCCTACCGCGTCCGCCAGCCCGAGTACCTCGCCAAGCCCCAGCCCGACCCCGCAGCCGGGGTCCGGAAAGACGAAGCCGCCCGTCGCCCCGCGGGGCGGCGTGGTGGTCGAGGGACCGCGGATGTGGGACCCGGCGCGCCACAAGTTGTTCGGGTCCCGCAGCTACGTCACGGTGAGCCAGGCCAGGAACCTGACCAATCAGGTTGTCGAGGTGCGCTGGCAGGGCTTCACGCCGAGCAGCGAGGAGCTTTACTCACCGGACAGCACCGACTACCCGGTCATGGTCGCGGAGTGCCAGGGTACGCATCCGACCAGGTGGAGTCAGTGCTTCGGTGCCGACAACGGCGGCGTGGCCGGCACGTTCAGCGCCTACGGCCCGATGAACACCGCCTATGCGACGACCAGCCGCAACGGCACCGGCCAGGCGCCGATCCAGCTGCTCACCGCCGAGGAGGACGAGCAACTCGGGTGCAAGGCCAGCAAGCCGTGCTCGCTCGTCATCGTCCCGTCGCAGGGCGGCAACATCTTCGACACGCCGGTCAGGTGCAGCGACCACAGCCAGGACACCGATCAGACGGACATCGGCTCGATCGCGTTCAGCAGCCAGTACGGGCAGTGCTCATGGCGAGACCGCATCATCGTGCCGCTGTACTTCTCGCCGACGCCGACTGACTGCCCGGTGCGCAGCCCCGACTTCAGCGTGATCGGATCGCCGATGGCGGAGCGAGCCATGGTCGGCTGGCAGTCCGCGCTGTGCGCGAGCAGCGACCCGCTTTACATCCAGTACGACTCGGCTCAGAGCGAGCCGCTGGCCAGGGAAGACTTCCTGAGCGGGCTTGACGACGTGGCGCTGACGACGCTGCCCGCCTCAGGCAAGGGAAAGCACCCTTATACCTATGCGCCGATCGCGATCTCGTCCGTCGCCATCGCCTACTGGGTCGACAATCCGCGGACCGGCCAGCCGCTCGACAATCTCCGGCTTGACCCGAGGCTCGTGCTCAAGCTGCTGACTCAGTCCTTCGACTTCGACAACGAAGGCTGCGGCAGCGGCAGGCGGGTCAAGGGCATCGGCTGTGACAATGCCGTCGACAAGGACCCGATCAGCTTGTTCGCCGATCCGGAGTTCAGGAAGCTCAATCCGCACGTGGCCAGTGTCGGTGACGGGTACCAGATACCGACCGTGCTTGGCGGGGAGAGCGACATGACCTACGAGCTGACCCGGTGGATCGCCGCTGACAGCGCGGCCAGGGCATTCGCCGACGGCACCTTCGACCCGTGGGGAGAGCACGTCAACACCGATTACCTGAATATGCAACTGCCGACGAACTCGCTCAACTCCATGGACGCCTATCCGCCTATCGCGCACCGGTACAGTCCGCAGTACCCGCTCAGCGCGGTGGCCTCGTACCAGGTCGACAACTGGTATCCGGCGACCAACTGGGTCGCGGACGCGCAAGGCAACTACGACAAGCTCAGCCCGGAGACGCCAGGCGACCGGGCCTTGTTCGCGATCCTCGACGAAGCGGACGCGGCGGCATTCCAGCTGCCGGTGGCTGCAGTGCAGAATGCGGCAGGACAGTACGTCAAGCCGACGGATGCCACCATGGCTGCCGCGCTGAGCGAGCTGCGCGGCACCGGCCGGAACCACATCACCCAGCAGGTGAACGACCACGGCAAGGTCAAGAACGCCTACCCGCTGACGATGGTGATCTACGCAGTCGTGCCGACCGGCGGGATCTCCAAGAGGAAGGCCGAGAAAATCGCGCAATTCCTCGACTTCGTGGCTTCCAGCGGGCAGCAGCCGGGGGAACTGCCCGGCCAGCTGGCACCCGGCTACCTGCCGCTCACCGCCAGCATGCGCGCACAGACGATGAAAGCCGCGCAAGAGGTCCTCGACCAGAGCGGGGACAGTAAGCACCGGGCCGCGACGCCGGGCTCCAGTGCGACCGCCGCTGCCGGCCCTGCCGCGGCCAGCCAGGCCCGCCACCAGATCGGGCTGGGGCTGGTCAGTGACCCGGCTACCGCCGGGATGGCCAGGTACGCACTGCCGGTCCTGCTGATCGGCGGCCTGCTGATGGTAGTGGCCGGCTCGTCGGCGCTGATTGCCGGGCGGGGCAGCGCTGCGGCCCTGGCGCGGCTGCGCGGCTCGACGCTGGCCCGCCGGCTGCCGGCGCTGCGGAAGAAGAAGCCATGAGTACAGCGATGCGACGGAGACTGGCGGTCGCCGCGGCAGCGGCGATCGCGTCTCTGGCGTCGCTCTCGCCTGCCCTGGCGAGCAGCGGCCAGCAGTACGTCGCGATCAGCGGCTCTGGCTCATCCTGGAGTTCGGTGGCATTGATGCAATGGGCGCAGACTCTGCGGGCCGACGGCATCGTGGTGAACTTCAACCCGGACGGCTCAGCGGCCGGGCGCGCGGACTACATGGACCAGCAGGTGGACTTCGCCGCCTCCGACCCGCCGTTCCGCAACGGCAGCGACCCGTTCGACTCCAGCGGTGCCGAGCACCCGCAGGTTGGTTATTCCTACGTCCCGGACACCGCTGGCGGCACCGCCTTCATGTATCACCTGGACGTGGGCGGCAAGCTGATCACCAACCTGAGGCTGTCTGGTGAAACGATCATGAAGATCTTCACCGGGCAGATTTCGAACTGGGACAACCCGGAGATCACGAAGGACTATGGCGCGCAGCTGCCGAACCTGCGGATCATCCCGGTGATCCGGGCCGACGGATCGGGCGCGACCTACTTCTTCACCCGCTGGATGGCCCACGAGTTCCCGGCCCAGTGGGACGCGTTCTGCCTGAAGGTCAGCCACGGCCGGGTCAAACCGCCCTGCGGGCAGACGGAGTTCTACCCGCAGTTCCCCGGCTCGGTAGCGCAGAACGGCTCGAACAACGTCGCAACGTACGTCACCGCCAGCTACGGCCAGGGCGCGATCGGCTACGACGAGTACGCCTATGCGCTCAACTCGCACTATCCGGTCGTCGAGATGCTCAACCCGGCCGGCTACTACGTGCTGCCCACCGCTTCCAACGTGGCGGTCGCGCTGACCCAGGCGCAGATCAACGAGGATCCGAGCAGCGTCAACTACCTGCAGCAGAACCTGGACAACGTCTATACCTTCAAGGACCCGCGGTCTTATCCGCTGTCCAGCTACAGCTACCTGATCGTGCCGCGGACCGGGACGAAGATCCCGGCTAACTTCTCTCCGGCCGACGGCACGACGCTCAGCACGTATATCAACTACTTCCTCTGCGCCGGCCAGCAGTACTCCGCCGAGCTTGGCTACTCACCCCTTCCGCTCAACCTGGTGGAAGGCGGGCTGGCTCAGTCCGGCATGATCCCCGGCCACGTGCCCACGCCGAGCCTGGCGAGTGGCTGCGACAACCCGACGCTCAAGGACGGCAAGCTGGTGGTGCTGGAGGACGCGCCGCAGCCGTCACCGTGCGCCAAAGTCGGGGAGCCGCTGGACTGCACCGTCGTGCACGGCAAGGCGGTGTCCGGCACGGGCGGCGCGCAGGTAACCGTCAGCCCGTCGGCCGGCGCGACTGCCGCCGCAAGCGCGCCCGCGCAGGCCGCCGGAACGGCAGGCAACTCCGGCGCCGGCCCGCCCGACGGACCGGTCACCGGCGAGGTGGTCAACGTGGCCTCGACCAGCGGCAACAGCACCGTGCTCGGAACCCTGACGGCGGTGGAGATCCTCGTCGTGGTGGCGGTGCCGCCCGCGCTTTATGCGCTGCTCCGCCGGCGACGCCGGGTGCCCAGGTGACCGTGCTCGCCGCGCAGTCGGTGCCAGGCACGGGCGAGGGGACAGGCCCGTCGCGCGGCGCACTCGCTGCCCGGTGTGCCGGCTCGAGCCTTTTGCTGCTGGCCGTGTTCATCGGCGGGCTGCTGGGTTACCTGTTCGGGGCCTCGCGCGTCCAGGAGGCGGCGGTCCAGAGCAGGCTGTACTCGACATTCGCCGCCGAGCTCGGACAGGATCTCGGCCCGCTCGGCCCGACTTCCCCCGGACGTCCGGTAGCGATCCTCGACATACCAGGCATCGGCGTGCGCAACGTCATCATCGTGGAGGGAACGGCGGCTGCCCAGCTCGACCTTGGCCCCGGCCATCTCCGCAATACGCCACTGCCGGGCCAGCTCGGGATGTCGGTGGTGTACGGCAGGCGCGCTACGTTCGGCGCACCGTTCGCCCGGCTCGGCGACCTGCGGCCAGGTACGCAGATCGTGACGTACACCCAGCAGGGCCGCGCGGTGTACAAGGTGGCGGCGATCGGGGACAGCCAGCACCCTGTCACCGACACCAGCCTGAACCGTCTGGTGCTGCTGACGTCAAGCTCGGCAGCCGTTCCGGCCTACTACCTGGAGGTCGACGCGGACCTGACAACGTCCGCGCACAACGGTCCGGTGCAGATGCCCGCTATCGGCCCGGCCGAGCAAGCGATGGCCTCCGACAGCGGAGCCCTTGTGCTGACCATGCTGTGGGGCCTCGCGCTGGTGCTGACCAGCATCGGCGGCGCGCTCGCCGCCGCCCGCTGGTCCGGCTGGCCGGTGTACCTGATCATCGCGCCAGCCGTGCTCGCGATTCTGTGGAACCTGTATGAGAACCTGGCCGGCTTGCTGCCGAACCTCTACTAACGACCGAACCGCTACTAACAGGCCGGGAGAGCTTCCGTGACTGATACCGCCATAACGACGCAGATCCGCGCCGATGACGTGGACGCTGGCTTGGTCGGGCTCGACGCGCGCAAGGTGTCGGCCTGGTTCAGCGGCCACAAGGTACTCGACCGGGTGTCGCTGCGGATGGAGGCCGGCCGGGTAACCGCGCTGATCGGGCCGTCCGGATGTGGCAAGTCCACGTTTCTCCGAATACTTAACCGGATGCACGAGATGGTGAAAGGAGCGCAGCTGGCCGGCCAGGTCGTCCTTGGTGACCAGGACATCTATGACCCGGCGGTCAGGCCGGCCGAGGTGCGCCGGCGGATCGGGATGGTGTTCCAGAAGCCCAATCCGTTCCCGGCCATGTCCATCTACGACAACGTCGCCAGCGGGCTGAAGCTGTCGGGCATCAAGGTGCCCGATACCGACAGCCTGGTCGAGACGAGCCTGCGCCGGGCTGGCTTGTGGAACGAGGTGTACCGGCGGCTCAGGGCGCCGGGCGGCGCGCTGTCCGGTGGCCAGCAGCAGCGCCTGTGCATCGCCAGGGCGCTGGCCGTCTCACCGGATGTGCTGCTGATGGACGAGCCGTGCTCGGCGCTCGACCCGACGTCCACCAGGCGGATCGAGGAGACGATCGGTGAGCTCGAGAACCAGGTGACGATCGTGATCGTGACCCACAACATGCAGCAGGCTCAGCGCGTGTCCGATAACTGCGCGTTCTTTCTGGCAGCGGAGAACACGCCAGGCGCCATCGTGGAATCCGGGCCGACACGACAGCTGTTCGACAGCCCGGTCGATCCGCGGACCGCCGACTACGTCCATGGGCGGTTCGGCTAGCCGGAGATTGCCGGGACGGCGGGAGATACCGTCAGCCCGAATACGGCCTGCGGTGTCTCGCCTGCCGGTCGTCGCCGGGGTCAGTGTTCCAGGCGGGTACCCCGTTGCCGTCGCTGCCCGGCATCGGCAGCACCACTCCGGATGAATCCGGGGCAAGCGGATCGAGCGTCCCGGCGAAGCCGCCGTACTGGCCGTCAGAGTCATACTCGCGAAACTCGCGGTACTGGTCACTCGGCTCGTACTCGCGGTGCTGGTCCTGCGGGCTGTACTGGCCATCCTGGCGGTACTCGCCTGCATCCAGCTGGCCGGTGCGGGCCTGCGTAGCGACGAGTGCCGCCAAGGTCGCCGGGAACTTGCGCAACGGGCCGGTTCTCCGGGCTCCCTTGACCGCGAACGCGAACGCCGGCGTCAGGGCCCGGTCGAAATGAGCCGTCGCGTAGCGCAGGAAGGGCTCGGGTTCGCCCCCGCTGACGTCGGCGATGTTTGCCGCCAGCAGTCCGGTGCACCCGTCGGCGATCCGCGCGGCCGAGGTCCTCGTCCACTGGAAAACCGGGCTGCGTTGCAGGCTGCCGTCCGGGTGGACGTGCCTCATCAGTGCGAACGCATAGGACCGGGAGAACAAATGCGACAGCGGGACGTAGTACGAGTGGTAGAGCGTGGCTGCCTGCACTAGCTCCTGCTCCCGCTCCAGCCAGAGAGCCAGGTCCCTGACATTCAGGTCCGGGCCGAGCTCGCCGAGGGCTGCCACGGCACCGTCGATGGCCGAGCGCGATCGGAGGCTGGCGTCGCTGAGATAGGAGCCGTCCCGGCCCGCCGGCCGGTAGCTGGCGGCAGAGAGGTCCGCGATCGCGTCGCCGGAGTGAAGGCAGTACAGCCCGACGATGGCCGTCTCGATCGATCCCCGCGCCAGCAGTGCCGCGTCCTCGGCGCGCCGCTCACTCACGGCGGTCCTGGTGACCTGTTGCAAGTACAGCAGGCGGAGCAGCGCTAGCTGCGCCCCGTCCATCCCGGTCGCGTTCTCGCCTTGCCACAGCTTGCAGGTGATCAGCCTGGCCGCTGCGCGCCGCGTGCGGCCGCGTCGGAGCAGGTCGGGGTACGGCAGCGCGCCCCGGACGTACTTCCGTATGACGTCGCGCGCACTGTCCATGTCACCCAGGATGCCTGGCGGATCCGAATGCTTCATCACTCACTCACGTCTGCGCCACCGCAGCCCTTAACGAGCCGGAGCGATCCAATCTATCGACCGGCCCGCCGCATGCAGTCCGCCTACACTCCCGGAAGAACCGCGGCGGTGGCTCGCCGGACGCGTTCGCGATCGGCGATCGAGTCGATCTCGACGATCTTGCCATCGGCCACCGTAAAGCCGATCACCGTGACCGGACGATCACGCCGGGTGATAATAACCCCTGCTGCTCCGTTCACCACAGCCGGGATCAACCGGACGGCAGCCAGGCCACTCGTCAGGCCGCTGAGCGCTTGCCGGGCAACGACGTCAGCGCCTTGGAGTTCCCTGGTGCCCCCGCCCCGCGCGCCGATGTCGATACGCAATACGACGCCAGGGTCGAGCACTCTGACCAGGGCATCGAAGTCGCCGCCGCGGGCAGCGGCGAAAAACGCGTCGACCACCTCACGCTGGCGGCCGATATCAGGCTCGGGCGCCGGCCGGTCGGCACCGGAGACACGGCGCCGCGCCCTGCTGGCGAGTTGCCTGGCAGCAACCGGAGTCCGGCCGACGAGCGGGGCAATCTCCTCGAACGGCAGCCCGAACATGTCGTGCAGGACGAACGCCAGCCGCTCGGCTGGCGTCAGCGCATCGAGCACGACAAGCAGCGCGAGGCCGACCGAGTCGGCCAGCACCGCCTCATCCTCCGGCCCGGAATCTGTCACCAGGCTGACGACCGGGTCGGGAAGGCGCACCTCGAGCGAGTCCTCGCGCCTGACAGTGCGGGAGCGCAGCATGTTCAGGCAAACCCTGGCGAGGATCGTGGTCAGCCAGCCGCCGAGGTTTGCAACCTCATCCGCGCCCGCCCGGCTCAGCCGCACCCAGGTGTCCTGAACGGCATCGTCGGCGTCGTCGAGCGAGCCGAGCATCCGGTAGGCGACGGCCCGCAAGCGGGCCCGGTGCTCCTCGAACCGGTCCGCCAGCCAGTCACGCTCGGGAGCAGCCGGCACCCCGCTGCCCGGCAGTTGCCCGTTGTCGCTCATCTGGTCACGTCCCTCACTTCCCGGGCCTCATCAAGCCTGACACCCGGCGCGCGGCGAGTGTGACAAGACGGGGACAAAGCTCAGCGCGCAGCCAGGCGCCGGCTCCCGCCGGGAGTGAACTACCGCCAGGACGGGCAGTTGAACTGCGGGGGAACCGCCGGAGCCAGGCGGACCGACGATCGCGCCTGCCGCCGGGGGAGAACGCAGCTGAGCACGCCCGCCGAAGCTATCGCCCTGCTGCGCAGCCGTGCCTACCTGCGGCTCCTGCTGGTGGCCGCAGGCATCGGCCTGCCTGTGTCCGCCCTGGCCTGGGGGTTCCTTGCTCTGGTCGGCAAGCTGCAACGCTGGCTGTTCACTAGCCTGCCGGCCAGCGTCGGACTGCGCCAGGTGCCCTTCTGGTGGCCGTTCCCGCTCTTGCTGGCGGGCGGCCTCGCCGTCGCCGCGGCGATCACATTCTTGCCGGGAACGGGCGGGCACGAGCCGGCCGAAGGCTTCAAAGCGCGCGGTGCCGTGGCGCCCAGGGAGGTTCCGGGCGTTTTCCTGGCTGCCCTGGCCACGCTGAGTTTCGGCGCCGTTCTCGGTCCCGAGGCACCGCTGCTGGCGCTGGGCAGCGGGGTGGCAGCCTGGGCGATCAGCCGGGCCCGCGGCGAAGGGTCGGACCGGGCGAAAGCCGTCATCGCCACGGCCGGCAGCTTCGCGGCCATCAGCACGCTGCTCGGTTCGCCGTTGTCCGGGGCGTTCCTGCTGATGGAAGCCGCCGGGATCGGCGGCGCGGCGATGGAGCTCGTGCTCGTCCCCGGTCTGCTGGCGGCGGGCGTTGGCGCGCTGGTATTCACCGGCCTGGGCCACTGGAGCGGGCTCGGCACGTTCTCGCTCGCGATCGGCAGGCTGCCGCCATTCACCAGGCCCAGCCTGGAAGAGATCGGTCTCGCGCTGCCAGTCGGGCTGGCGGCCGCGGTGGCGGCGCTGACAATCCGGCGGGTCGCGCTGTGCCTTCGGGACATCACGGCACGGCGGCGGCTCATCCTGACGCCAGTCGCCGGGTTGCTGGTGGCCGGATTCGCCGTTCTCTTCAGTCAGCTGACCGGCAAGTCGGTGGCTAACGTTTTGTTCTCCGGCCAGACGCAGATCGGGCCGTTCGTGGCGGATCGTGCCAGCTTCGGGCTCGGCGTACTGGTCTTGCTACTGCTCTGCAAGGCGGCCGCGTACGCCATCTCGCTAAGTAGCTTCCGCGGCGGGCCGATCTTCCCGGCGGTCTTCATCGGCGCGGCCGGCGGAGTCATGCTCTCCCATCTGCCGGGCGTGCCAGTTGTGGCCGGCATCGCCATGGGCATGGGCGCGATGATCGCGGCAATGTTGCGGCTGCCGATGACCGCCGTGCTGGTGGCCGCCTTGTTGCTGTCCCGGCGGGACATCGCCGTCGTGCCGCTCATCATCGTCGCGGCGGTGACTGCTTACATTGCGGTCGGCTGGCTTGACCGCTCAGCCGGCTGATCGGCTCTCGCGTGCTGCCGCACCGCGGCACGGCGCCAGGACACCTCGAACAGCGCTCCGCCCAGCCCAGAATCCTCGATCTGCCACTGGCCGTCGGTCGAGGAGACGATCGAGTTGGCTATTGCGAGGCCTAGGCCGGCGCTGCCGCCTTGCTCCGTTGACCGGTGAAACCGGTCGAAGAGCCGGGTCCGCAGCTCCGGGGAGATGCCCTGCCCGCTGTCCTCGACAGTCATCGTCACCCTGCTGCCACGGTGGCCGACGCTGATCCTGACGGTTCCGCCCGCACCGGCGTGCCGACACGCGTTGTCGAGCAGCACGCCGGTCAGCCGGTCAATCCACTCGGGCGGCGCGCTGATCCAGGCGGGCGCCGAGTTGCTCGTCACCACCTCGATCCGCAGCTCCCTGGTGGCGCCGAGAGCGCCGAATCGCTCAGCGCACTGGCCTGCGATGGTCGCGAGATCGACCGGCTCGTCGCCGGGCGGCGGCGGCGCGGAGTCAAACCGGGCCAGCCAGAGGAGATCTTCGACGATCTTCCTGAGGCGAGCGCTTTCGCTCTCGATTCGGGTGAGCGCGGCGCGATACTCGGCCGGCTGCCGGGGCGAGCTGAGCGCGATGGCAGTTTCCGCGCTGATCACGCTGAGCGGCGTCCGCAATTCGTGCGACGCGTCCGCGGTGAACTCGAGCTGGCGCCGGCGTGATAGCTCCACCGGGCGAAGTGCTCGCAGCCCGATGGTGAGCGCCCCGGCGAACATGGCCAGCAGCAGGACCGGGGCAACGAGGGCCTCGCCATCCCGCAGCAGTGTGGTCAGGTGGTCGACGCTCTGCAGGCTCTGGCCAGCGATCAGGTGGACGCCGTTCTCCGACCCGCCGATGAGCCGGAACGGACCGCCGGCCAGCTCGACGCTTTCCTCCTGGCCCGGCTGCAGGCGCAGGCCGGCCGGCAGCGAGGGCGCGCCAGAGCCTGCGTGCGCTACCGGGCCGGATCGCCGCACTCGCCACAGATAGACCGGGCTGGCGTCGATGTCGTCTTCGTCGTCGTCGGCCGCCTGAAGGCCGACCTCGCTGACGTCGGACAAGCGCTCAGCCAGCCTGGCGTCGACGGACTCGGTCAGCCGGGCCATGACCGCCTTATCCAGTACCGTGACGCAGCCGGCGTAGACAACGCCGACGAGCAGGCTGGCCGCCAGCGCGACCTTCGCCGCGTGGGTCACTTCCGGCGGCACAGCGCCGCGCAGTCGCATCGGCTACCGCTCCACGAGGCGGTATCCGACGCCGCGAACGGTTTCGATCCTGACCATCCCGCCGGCCAGCTTGGCCCGCAGGCGGGCCAGGTGCACGTCGATGGTGTTCGACCCCATGGCGTCCGCCTCGTCGTCCCAGACATTGAGCGCGATGGACCGGCGCGGCACGACCGCAGGCGACTTGCGGACGAGCAGCTCGAGGATGCCGAACTCGGTAGCCGTGAGCACCGGCTGAAGGTCCCCGACCCGGACTTGCCGGGTGGCAGGGTCGAAGCGCAGGTCGCCGACGGCAAGCTCAGGTTGCTGAACGGTCCGCGCGCGGCGAAGCAGGGCACGCATGCGCGCGAGCAGTTCGGTGAAGTCGAACGGCTTTACCAGGTAGTCGTCGGCGCCCTCGTCCAGCCCGGTAACCCGGTCGGAGTGCGCATCACGCGCCGTCAGCATCAGCACCGGGGCCGGCTGGTTGTTCCGCCGCATCCAGCGCACCACGTCCAGCCCGGACATGACTGGCATCCGCCAGTCGAGTATCACCAGCTCGTAGCTGTAGCTGCGCAGGTACCTCACCGCGTCCTGGCCGTCGCGCACCGCGTCGACGACGTACTCGTGTTCTCGCAAGCCGCGAGCCAGCACGTCGCACAGCCCGTTGTCGTCCTCGGCGACCAGTACCCGCATATGTTCCTCCCAGCCGGCCTCTGCCTACCTGCGCAGCCGCCGCCACCATCGCCGCGGCATCAGCCGCATGGCTGCGGCTACCGGGCCGAGCGAGGCCGGCACCCAGATGAGGCTGGCCCGCCCGGCAAGCCCGGCCGCGACGGCGGCACCGACCTGCTCAGGGGTCGTGGCCAGCGGCGCCGGCTCCATCCCCGCGGTCATCCGGCCGATGACGAACCCCGGCCTGACCAACAGCACGCGCACGCCGGAACCGTGCAGCGAGTCGGCCAGTCCCCGGGCGAACGCGTCGAGGCCAGCCTTGGCCGCGCCGTAGACGAAATTCGCCTTCCGCGGCCTGACCGCCGCCACCGACGAGAGGATCACGACGGTTCCGTGCCCGGCCGCGCGCATCCGGGCGGTGAGCGCCAGCAGCGCGGTCACGTGGCTGGTGAGGTTGGTCTCGATCAGCAGGCCGGCTTCGTCGGGCGCCTCGTCCAGGAGGTTCTGGGGCGTGAGCACTCCGGCTGCCGAGATCACCAGGTCGACGGGGCCATCCCGGAACGCGGCCGTGGCCAGGGCTGGCCCGCTGCCGCGCTGAGTGGCGTCATAGCGGAGAACTGTCGCCGGGCAGGGCAGGGCGGCGGCGGCAGCTTCGAGCCGGCCGGTATCCCGGCCCGCGAGTAGCACTTCTGCCGCCGGGCTGAGCCGCAGCGCGATGAGTATCGCGAGCCCGATCTCGCTGGTACCGCCGATCAGCAGCACGCGGCCGGTCCATCCGCCGGGTTCGTCGGCCCGGTCCGGCTGGCGGCGGTCGTCAGGCCGGGTTCTCAGCACAGGCCGAGCCTACGGCCACGATCTGAGCTGAGGAGCCCGCGGGGGTCGAGCGCCATTACAGCCCAACTGTGAACGTCGTCAGCCACGTCAGTTCGCAGCAGATCATCATTGCGTCCCGGGCGACGAGGTCCTCAACCGGCCGGCCGTCGGCAAGGCCGGTCAGCAGGTCGAACCGGAACAGCGCGGCAGCCAGCGGCACCGCGCTGGCCAGGTGCCAGCCGCGCATCCAGGCATCGGGCTCCGACAGCGCCCAGAGCACGTAGCTGGCGAGCATCACGAGCGCGGCGGCTCGCTGGCCGGCGCGCAGCATCCAGGATCGGTACCAGCGCATCACCGGCCGGTGCGCGGTTGCCGCCGCCCCGAGCACGGACAGTTCGGTGTACCGCTTGCCGATTGCCACCATCAGTGCGCCAAGACTGCACACGGTCAGGAACCACGCGGACGGCGGCACGTGCGTGGCCACGGCCCCGCCGATGGCGCGAAGCACGAAGCCGAGTGCGACCACCAGAAGTTCCGCCCCCGGCACGTGCTTCAGGCCGAGGCTATAGAGCAGCGACATCGTGAGGTAAGCGCCGACGACGCCCGCGAGGCGCGGCTCGCCGATAGCCAGGCTGGCTAGCAGGGCGGCGGTCAGCAGGGACAACGCGAATGCCACGGCCATCGGCCGGGGCAGCCGGCCGGATGCGATGGGCCGCAGCCGTTTCGCGGGATGCAACCGGTCGCGTTCGGCGTCGACGACGTCGTTGACGAGATAGACGGCAGACGACGCGGCCGTGAACGCCGCGAACGCCACCAGCGCGTAACCGAAGCCGTCTGCCCGGCCGAGAGTGGCGCCGGCCAGCGGCGCGGCGAACACCAGCAGGTTCTTCGGCCACTGCCGCGGCCGGGTCGCCTGGATCGCGGCCACGATCAGTCCGGCGAGCGCCAGCGGCCAGCCAGCCGCGCGGGGCGGGGCTTCCGGAGACCGGCTGCTGCCGGTCTCCGGGGTGCGGGTGGTCACTTGGCGTAGACCGCGGTGAAGTCGCGGCTGGCCGGGGTGTAATACCGGTCCGGCGGCTGGACCTGGTCGGGCAGCAAGTTGACCGGCCTCGGGTTCGCCGATTCGTCGCGGAGGTAATACATGAAGGACATCCAGTCCGGGTTGATGTCCAGTTGCATGGCCGTGACCGCGCCAGCATGCTGCAGCAACTCGGCTAGCTCCCGCACGTCGAGAGCCGGGCCGTAGACGAAAATCACCCGGCCGTCGCTGGTGATTCCGATGCCCGATCGCCAGACGTAATAGCCGCCGCCCAGGGTCGCGCCCCAGCTCGTCTCGACGTTGTAATCGACTGAGGACGGCACGCGGCCGTTCGACACGATCAAGTGCAGGTTCTGCCGGACGCCCACCACGTCCGGGGTCATGCGGACTGTCCGGCCCCAGATCCCGATCGCGATGTGCCCGTCGCGGTAGTAAACGACGGCCGCTACCCCTCGAGTGAGCGTTCCCGCCCTCGTTCCGTTCAGGTAGAAGCCGCCTCCAGACGAAGCGATCTTGAAGCCGCTGTTGAAGGTGGCGAGCAAGCCTCGACGCGAGCCGGGCGGGATGTAATCAGTCGAGTGCCAGTCGCCCGGGCCAGGGTCCTCGGCGCCTGGGTGCAGCGAGAACCGCAGCAGGCTCTGGTTCATCGATACGATGCCGGCTACGTAGGACGAGTAGACCCTGCTCGCACGCAGATAGGTGCCGTAGATGGCCGGCTCGCCGTTGACGGTGCCGAGCACCCTCCAGTGCCCTTCGCCCGGCAGCGGCCGTCCGGCCAGCGAGGACAACGTGGCCGGGGGCGGGTCGGCCGCTGGCAGCGAGTGGCCGCCGGGCCTGCCCTTCGGGGTCTTCGCGACTGCTGCGCTCGGCCCGGTCAGCGCGAAGGACGGCTTGCCGCCGACCTTGGGTGGCTGGTAGGTGAGCCACTCGCCGAACGTGACGACCGCCCCGAGATCGTGGTCACGGGCCCACTCGGCTATTCGCTCAGAGAAGGTTCCGCCGCCTGGCATCGTCAGCGCGTGCCCGACAGAGACGCTGATCGGAATCAGTACCACGATGATCGCCACGGAAAGCGCGCGCGACCACAGGCGCCGCGGCCAGTGCGGTGCCCAGTTCCGGCGCCGCGATCCTTCCCGGCCGCGCTTGCGACCGGGCCGCCCGCCCGGCGGGGAGCTAGCGGAGGCAGGCATGGCGCGGTGCGATCCGGTCGTGGTCGATCTCGGCACCCGGCGACCCCCATCGCGGTTCGTGCCGCCGGGGCGCTTGTGCCGCCGGGGCGTGTCCGGCGACAGGTCTACCCCCGGAACATGAAGACCTCATGACGCCGTCCCGGCTTGGCAGTGCACCGGGTCTCCGCCCGGCCCCTGTAGCGTGCCTTATCCTGCGCTAGTTTAGGCCGCTTGCACGAACATGATTGCGGTTAAGCCGCTTCCGCGTCGACTTCAGCCAGGATCTCCCGCTGCCTGGCGCGCACTGCCGCACGTTCCGCGGGCTCCTCGACCAGACGCAGTTGCGCTCTCCTTCGGCGCCGGCTCAGGACCGAGTCAGCCTCTGCGGGACTGACCAGGCCGGCCGCCGCCCTGGCGGCCAGCACCGTCCGGGCGCGGCGCACGAACGCGCTGCTGAGTAGCAGGTAGAGCACGGCGACGATGGTGAAGTTCACGCCGACCTTGAGCTCGATGGGCGGCCCTGGTGCGTCGAAGAGCAGGTGCATGCCGAGCCCGGCGATGAGGCAGGCCGTCGCGGGCAGCAGGCCGGCCTCATCACGCTCGCCGCCCTGGCCGGCCGATCGGCTACGGCGAAGGTAGCGGATCAGGTACCCGAGGCCGGCGCCGGCCACTGCCGTCATTGTCCAGTGTGAGCCGACGCCGGTCGTGGCCACCCGCAGGAGCGCGGAGCCCAGTACGGCGCTGTCCGGGCTGGTCCCGCCGGACAGCACGATCGCGTTGAGCCCGTAGGTGACGTTTTCCGCCGCCTGAAAGCCGAGGCCGGTGATCGCCCCGAAGATCAGCCCGTCAAGCGGTCCGTTGATCATCAGCGGCGCGGCAAGCGCCACGAGCGCGACGCCGCAGAGCTTGAGTGCTTCCTCGTTCAGCGGCGCGGACAGCGAGGCCGACCAGTTGGACGCGAACTTGACCCCTGCTCCCTTTGCCCATAGGCCGGTAAGCCCCTCGTTGGCCAGCAACGCGCACCCCGCGGCGGCCGTAGCGCCCCAGACCAGTGCGGCGGCCGACCATCTCCAGGCAGGCGCGTGGACAGGCCGCAACCGCCGGAGGATGACGAAGCCGACCAGGACGACGGGTAGCTCCAGTACCGCGGCGAGCACTGCAGCACTCGGGAATACCGCAATGAACCGGACGAATTCCCAGATCAGCACACCGGCGCCGAACACGCAAAGCAGCACGGCGCAGACGTGCACCATCGCTATGCTGCCGCGGATAGTCACCGCCTCAACCCCGCAGCTGCCGGCTCCGCCGGGAACCGGAGGGTGGTGATGAACTGCCTGGTCGCTTGTGCGGCAACCAGGCTCGCGCCGCGAGGGCCGAGCACGACCATCTGGATCGCGTAGGTGCGCGATGGCCCGACGAACACGGTGACAGCGCCGACGCTCAGCACGCTAGTCACGGACGCAGTGCGTCCGGCCTGGCCCTGGCCGCTGGTGACAGCCACCGGCGGCCCGATAGTGATGCCGGGGTGGCTGATGCGCAAGATCTGCCGCAGCCCGCTCCAGATCCCGGCCACCAGCGACGGGCGGATCAGTGACAGGTAGCTGATCGACACGATGACGTCGCCCCGGGCTAGCACAAGGCCCTGGCGCGGATCGGACAGCGCTGGCCGCATGGTCCAGTGCGGCCCGACCCTCACGCTGGCCGAGTCCGGACCGCTCGGCCCGACCCTGAGCGCAGTGCCGGCCGGGACCTTCAGCTCATCGGCGACGAGCGCGTTGAGCAGTGGCCACCCGGCGGTCAGCGCTACGACAATGGTGATCACGATCAGCAGCGCGCGGAGTCTGGTTCGCGGCGAGGCAGTGCCCGGCGGATGGCCGGGCCGCTCAGCGGCCATGCAGCAGCTCCGCCAGGGTTGCCGGGCCGGGGCTGAGGAACGCGGCTGCCAGCGCAGCGGCCGCCACCACCACGACCGTCAGCGTGACCAGGCGCAGCCTGCGGGCAGAGGAGATGACGCTGGTGGCGTGGCCAGCCGCCCAGATCGGCATGGTCAGAGCTATCACGACCACGCCGACGACCGGGTTCAGCTTGAGCATGGCCGCGCCGATCGCGGTGAAGGCGATCGCCGTCCGGCTCCAGGCAAGCCTGGTGCGGTCGGCGGGATCGGCGATGCCAGGGTCGTCTGGCTCGGTCTTCACTGGGCTACCTAATCACCGTGTTGTGACCACTCTGCTTCTTGACCACTGGGCTACCGGGTTACCGAGAGCAGCACGACAACTGCTGCCAGCGCCGCCACGCCGGCGATCGTGGCGGACAGCAGACGGGGCACGAGTGACCGTGGCAGCGGCTCGCCGCGCCGCATGGCGGTCTGGTTGCGCTTCATTTCCCAGTGCGCAGCGATCGCGATCACGGCTCCGAGCAAGATCAGCGGCACGCCGACGATGTGGCGGCCGTACCGCACGCCAGGGAATGGCGGCAGCAACTGGACGATGCCCAGCCCGGCCGCGATCAATGCCAGCGCGGTCCTGTTCCAGGCCAGAAACGTCCGTTCGTTCGCCAGCGTGAAACGCGGGTCCGGCTCTGATTCGGCCGGCGGACCGGCTGACGCCGGCTCGGGCAGGCGCCCGGCATTCGTCATATCGGCAGCCCTTCGACCCGGCAGCCTAGGCGAGCGGGTTGTGCCAGGCTTCGCCGCCTGGAACGAGCGCGTCCGCCTGCGCCGGCCCCCAGCTCGCGCGGGCGTACGGCTGCACCGGGACGACGTCGCCCAGGACGGGCTGGACCACTCGCCAGGCGGCTTCGACGGTGTCCTGCCGGGCGAACAGGTACCGGTCACCGCTCAGCGCCGCGCCGATCAGCCGGTCGTACGGCCGCATCATCTGTTCCACGCCTTGACCTGAATAGGCGAGTTCACGAAGCTGGGGGGCCAGGTCAGGACCGGGCCGCTTGCCCACGACCGTCACGCTGACCTGGTCGTCGGGGTAGATCCGCACCCGCAACTGGTTGGCGCCCGCATCGGCGCCAAGGCCGAACACGTCGTGCGGCGGCCGACGGAACCGGAACACCACCTCGGTGGCAGTTACCGGCAGGCACTTGCCGGCCCGGATCAGGATCGGGACGTCGGCCCAGCGCCAGGACTGTGCGGTCAGCCTGATGGCAGCGTAGGTCTCGGTCGTACTGCCCGGCGCGACGCCGGATACGTCCAAGTAGCCCTGGTACTGCCCGCGGACCGTGGTCTGCG
>Ga0335073_10005720_pt1 | contig 17460 bp, 18 predicted proteins | sample Lox_Sample_22_FD_207093 | JGI IMG/M metagenome (GOLD analysis project Ga0335073, IMG submission 207093) | Soil microbial communities from Loxahatchee National Wildlife Refuge, Florida, United States - Lox_Sample_2.2 | ecosystem: Environmental > Terrestrial > Soil > Wetlands | place: USA...
AGTCACGTAACGTTAATCCTAAGGAGAGATATTTTCTAGTCAAGCCTACTTGGATCCGTTATACCGACCTTAAAACCAAACCTTGGAATATCCAGGAATTAAAATTCTAGAATTATTTTGCTGAACAGGGCTGAGGGTTGCCTTTACTCTTTAATTATGTTTAAATATGCACATATATGGAGGCCTCATAGTGTCAGTGGAAATAATGGCATGGAACATTGCCGACGGCTTTAGCGATAAAGATAGGTACGAGGGTATTGTTGAGGTGGTTACGGAACGCATGCCGGATGCCATTATCTTTTCTGAGGCTTGGCACCAAGACCAAGTAGCTTGGCTAGGAGAGGCTGCCCGACATTTTATGAGCGCTGGCTACAATTTAAGACATACAAAGTACGAAGATGATGAAGACAGAGACGATAGACACGGCCTTCTTGCCATGGTGCACAGGAGAGCATGGGGTGGCCACTCGAGTGTAGTTAGGATCTCAGGTCGGAATGCCCTTATGATGGGGATGAAGGACCCGGCAACAGGCGCTAGGTTTAATTTTTATGGTGCACATTTAAATGACAGGAGCGAAGCCAGTCGCTTAAGTCAAGTAGCAGCCATGATACGAGCATTAAATATAGTTGGAGGAGATAACCCCGTGGTCGTTGCTGGCGATTTAAATGCTTCTTATAGGAAAGGGTTAGTTCCTGGCGCCTTCCGTTTAGTGGGGCCTCTATTTAAAGACGTGCCGGTTGTTAACTATGCGCCTGGATACAAGCCAGACAGATTAACCTTCGCAGCCGATTCGCTCAGACGAGCCGGGGAGATGGCCATTGGCTCCACTATGCAAGCGTTTCGTGACGAAGGTTTTAAAGATGCTCATCCTGGGCATCGTCCAACCATAAGTCTTCTTAACTTGGACCATATACTTGTAAGAGGTCCTAGGGTAATTGATAGTGAGGTTTTGCCTAAAACGCCTCTGAGTGATCACCGAGCTATTACCGCAACTCTTGAAGTTGAAGCCTAAATCTTAGTCAAATCATATATAATACCCTTAGACATAAGCGAGTTGAGGCTTAATGGAAAAGGTGGCTATAACAAAAAGAAAGATTCAGTATGCTCTTGGCGTGCTGTGGCTACTAGATGGACTGTTGCAGCTGCAGCATCAGATGTTTAGTGCGGCTTTTGCTAATAACGTAATTCTTCCGGCTTCAATGGGGCAGCCGCCACTGGTATCTGGTCCAGCACAGTTCGGGGCAAAAGTTATTCTCACTCATCCAGCCGTATTTGATGCTTTCTTTGCAACTATCCAGATATTAATTGGGCTACTTATTCTAAACAAGAAATACGTTAGACGAGGGTTAATACTTTCTTGCTTTTGGGGACTAGGCGTATGGCTATTTGGTGAGAGCCTGGGCGGAATTTTAAGCGGTAATACCAATTTACTGATGGGCGCTCCCGGAGCAGTTATTCTCTACGTTATTTTAGCTCTAGCGGTTATGCCCAGGCTTAAGCATGAGCCTGAGGACAATCGTCCGGCCTTTTGGTTGCCGCTTGTTTGGTCTTTTCTTTGGATAGCTGGCGGAATTTACCAGCTGCTGCCAGGACAAAACACTACTCAGGATTTGTCTTCCATGATAAACACTATTGCACAAGGGGCGCCGGGCTGGATGGCAAGCACGGATACCTGGTTTGCGAACCAAATAGCCCATGCCAGTTTTTGGCTTATAGCTGTGATTGCAGCGGTTGAAATACTTATTGGACTAATGGTGCTTATTCCTGGAGTTTATAGGGGGATATCTCTTGTGCTGGGGAGCAGTTTGGCGCTTGTTTTCTGGGTGATCGGGCAGAGTATGGGTAGCTACTTCTCTGGGCTTATGACTGATCCTAATTCTGGGCCACTATTTGTACTTTTGGCTATTGCAATACTCGGCTGTCCAGCCTACTCATTCCATAAACTTAGAAAAGATGGCTGGAAGACGCTAGAAAACTTTATGACCTGATGATGTCACCCGCTTTGCAAGCATAAGTATGATATATTACTAAGGTAAAAGGTGAATATTTAAAAGGGAGAGCTTGCTTCTTTTTTAGGCTTTTAGGAGCATAGCTAACGGATGAAAAGAAAATACACACTTATATTCGTGGCGGTAGTAGTTATAGCGTTTTTAACTGTAGCCGGTATTTATCTTGCCCACAGTAATATCCAGGTCTTAAATCCTAAAGGGCCAATTGCCGAAAAAGAACGAAATCTAATATATATTGCTCTAGGTTTATCCTTAATTGTTGTCTTGCCGGTTTATGGACTGACTATAGCTTTTGTAATTAGGTACAGGGAAGGCAACAAAAAGGCTAAATATTCGCCTCACTTGCAAGGTAACTGGATACTAGAGACTATTTGGTGGCTAATTCCGACCGCCATCATCAGTGTTCTAGCAGTTATTGCCTGGAATAGTTCACATACTTTAGACCCTTACGTGCCGATAGCCTCCAAGAATAAGGCAATGGTTATCCAAGTTATTGCTCTGGATTGGAAGTGGCTGTTTGTTTACCCTAAGCTCGGCATAGCTAGTGTTAACTATCTGCAAATACCTAAAGATGTGCCCATAGACTTTAACGTAACGGCCGATGCCCCTATGAATTCTTTTTGGATACCTCAGTTAGGTGGTCAGATTTATGCTATGCCTGGGATGAGCACACAGTTAAATTTGATGGCAACTTCTTACGGTGAGTTTTACGGTTCGTCAGCTAATATTAGCGGCAATGGCTTTTCTGGGATGAACTTTATGACTAGATCATCTTCAATGGGTGGTTTTAACTCTTGGGTTAAAAGTGTCGAATCCAAGGAAAACCGCTTAACGCTGAGTGCTTACGCTCAGCTGGCACGACCATCCATGTACAATCCAGTAAGCTATTACTCCAAAGTTAAGAATGGCCTATATCTGGACGTTATTAATAAATATATGATGCCGATTGAGAAAAGTAGCTCTGGGCTAAATAGTAGCTACTCTACAAACATGGGTATGGGGATGAGCATGTGATGATGAACTATGCCTACATATTGGGTAAGCTCCGCGGCGATGTTTTTCCTCACGATATAGTTACTATTGGTGGTGCTTCAACTATGGCCATTGTTGGGCTGGGCGTACTGCTTTATCTGACCTTTTCTCATCGCTGGACGTGGTTGTGGCGCGAATGGCTGACTAGTGTTGACCATAAAAAGATTGGCATTATGTACATTGTTGTCGCCATGATAATGCTGCTCAGGGGAGGCTTTGATGCATTGCTGCTAAGAACGCAGCAGGCCACGTCGGTTGGGTCTTCTCACGGTATAGTCTCACCTAATACCTTCCAGCAGATATTCTCGGCACATGGCACCATCATGATCTTCTTTGTCGCTATGGGTCTAATGTTTGGCCTTATTAACCTAGCTTTGCCGTTGCTTATTGGTTCGCGGGATGTGGCATTCCCCTTTCTGAACCTGACTGCTTTTTGGCTGTTTGCCGGAGGTATGATCCTAATTAACCTAAGCCTTGGTATAGGTGAGTTCTCGGCGGCCGGCTGGTTGGCTTATCCGCCTCTGTCTGAGATCAACTATAGCCCAGGGGTTGGCGTAGATTACTGGATATGGAGTTTGCAGATTGCTGGTATTGGTAGTCTGCTTTCCGGGATTAACTTTCTTTCAACCATCGTTAAGATGCGTTGCCGGGGCATGAATCTTATGAAGATGCCAATGTTTGTTTGGAGTGTTATGGGCTCTATGTTATTAGTTCTATTCGCCTTCCCAATCCTGACAGCTACCTTATCTATGCTGTTTTTAGATAGAACAATTGGGACACACTTCTTTACTGCTAGTGGTGGGGGAAATTTAATGATGTACGTTAACCTTATTTGGGCTTGGGGACATCCAGAAGTATATATTCTCATCTTGCCAGCCTTTGGGGTGTTTTCTGAAGTTGTGGCAACCTTTTCGCGTAAAAGACTGTTTGGTTATACCACCATGGTTTGGGCAATTGCCGTCATTACCATCCTGTCCTTCAGTGTCTGGCTGCACCACTTCTTTACTATGGGTGCTGGAGCTGATGTGAATGGTTTCTTCGGTATCATGACAATGGTTATTGCTATTCCGACTGGAGTAAAGCTGTTTAACTGGATAGCGACTATGTATAGGGGTCGGATTAGTCTGAGACTGCCAATGTATTGGTTCCTGGGCTTTGTTGCTCTATTCACTGTTGGGGGAGTGGCAGGGGTTGTTATGGCAGTGCCGCCGGCAGATTTTCAGTTGCATAACTCTCTGTTCTTAGTAGCCCACTTCCACACCATGATAGTTGGTGGTGTTTTGTTTGGATATTTTGCTGGCATTAACTATTGGTTTCCTAAGTTTATTGGCTTTAAGCTCAATGAAACGCTCGGTAAATGTGCTTTTTGGTGCTGGGTTGTTGGGTTCCTATTAGCCTTTATCCCGCTATATATCCTGGGCTTTATGGGTGCTACAAGGAGGATTGATCACTACTCTACTTCCCTGGGCTGGCACCCGTTGTTTATTGTCGCTGGTGTGGGCGCCGGCATTATTGCCCTGGGTGTAATATTTACTTTGTTGCAGCTAATTGTTAGCTTCATTCAGCGAAAAGACAACTTGGATTTGAGCGGCGATCCTTGGAATGGACGAACACTGGAGTGGTCGACCCCCTCGCCAGTACCTGTATATAACTACGCAATTGAGCCGGTAGTTTATGACCGAGATGCTTTTTGGGACATTAAGGAGGCGGCTCGATCAGGCAAGAAGCTGCCCGCACCTGAATATGAGGATATTGTTATGCCTAAGAATGCTCCAGCTAGCGTAATTATTGGGCTTTTGGCTATTGGGCTTGGCTTTGGCATGGTCTGGCACATTTGGATTTTGGTAGGTCTATGCTTTGCCGGCATCATTATTACCCTGCTAATTAGAACTACTGGCGAGGATCCACATGAGTATGTTCTCAGAGCCGCTAAGGTTGAGGAAATTGAAAAGGCAACCCGTGCCAGAGGAGTAGCCCATGTCTGATACTGCTGAGGCTGTAATTACCTTCGTGCCTGACACGGACAAAGAGAGTAAGGCTATCTTTGGCTTTTGGATTTACATAATGACGGACTGTGTGCTGTTTGCTAGTTTGTTTGCCACCTATGCAGTGCTTCGAAACAATACCTTTGGTGGGCCAGACGGGGCTCAGATATTTAATCTGCCCTATGTTCTGGCAGAAACAATAGTTCTTCTGACTAGCAGCTTTACTTGTGGGTTAGGTATTCTCTCAGCGAGGCGGCGACATAAGAATAAGGTGCTAATGTGGTTTAGCATTTCCTTTTTCTTAGGGCTGACCTTCTTAGCTCTAGAGCTAAGCGACTTTAGGCATTTAGCGGCGATGGGTGACAGTTGGCGACGGAGTGGTTTTCTGTCCGCCTTCTTTACTCTAGTTGGTACACACGGAGCACACATTACCGTTGGTCTATTTTGGATGGCAACTATGCTGTTTAGAATTTGGCAGGTTGGTCTGACTAAGGCTAATGTTAGGCGGCTGACGCTACTAAGCATCTTCTGGCATTTCCTTGATCTAATTTGGATATTTATCTTCACCATAGTTTATTTATTTGGAGTAATGCAGGTATGAGTAAAGAAAAACCAGTTGCAGTTGTATCCAAGCACAGTACTGAGTACGGCACCCTTAGGACGTACTTTACTGGCTACATACTGTCTATTATTCTGACGCTGGGCGCTTATCTTTTGGTAGTTAACAGGCATACGATTGAGCGCAGCGTAGTACTGATTCTAATTGTTGCTTTTGCTCTTATTCAATTCCTGGTGCAGCTATATTACTTCTTGCATCTCGGTAAAGAAACTAAGCCGCGTTGGAAGCTGTTCGTTTTTGGATTTATGGTAAGCGTAGTACTAATATTAGTCTTTGGCTCAATTTGGATAATGAATCACTTGAATACCCGTATGACACCGGCGCAGGTTAATACCTATCTGTCTAACCAAGGTGGTGGCTTTTAGGCGAACCGTGATAAAGAATTACTACTACTTAACTAAACCCGGCATTATATATGGCAATGCACTGACTACCATTGCCGGCTTTTTACTGGCATGTGGATTCCATGTTGATATTAAGCTATTTCTAGCAACCATATTTGGTTCCTCGTTTATTATTGCCTCGGCCTGCGTTATTAATAACTACGTCGATAGAGACATTGATAGGGTTATGGAGCGGACTAAGGGTAGAGCCCTGGTTGTTGGGGCCATAGATATTAGAAAAGCATTAGTTTACAGCGGGGTTTTACTGATTCTTGGTTGTCTTCTTTTGATTTTGTTTGTAAATCTACTGGTTCTAGCAATTGGTCTTATAGCCTTCTTTATTTACTTAGTTCCTTACGCTTACTACAAAAGACATTCGGTTCATGGAACGATTGTCGGTAGTTTGGCTGGTGCTGCCCCGATACTTGCTGGATACTGCGCAGTCAGCGGCAAGTTGGATTTAACGGCTACTATTTTGTTCGTAATTATGCTCTTATGGCAAATGCCACACTTTTACTCGATTGCTATTTATAGGATTAAAGAATATAGAGCGGCGGGGCTACCAGTCTTACCCGTTAAAAAAGGTATTCCCGAGACTAAGAGGCAAATCTTAATCTACATTGGCCTCTTTATTGCCGCCAATATTGCTCTTAGTATTTTTGGTCCGACTGGATTAATTTATGCCGCCGTTATGAGTCTAGTCGGGCTTTATTGGCTGAGGCTAGGTCTTAGGCAAACAACGGATAATAAAAAGTGGGCTAGAAAAATGTTTTTAACTTCCCTAGAAGTAGTTTTAGTTCTGTCCGTCATGCTTTCTATAGGGTCTATTATTTAAGCCTATCTGGTAGTATATTGAAGACATGCAGGAGGATCGTCCAGACGTAGATAGGCTTATTGAACTGCAGAAGTTTTTGCTGGATTTTAGGTCCATTGAGCGCGGTATTCACTTGCCAATAAAAGGCAAGATGGTCAGGGAGAATGATGTTGAGCACAGTTATTTTTTGGCTATGATGGCTTGGTTCTTATCTCCTCATTTTCCGGAACTTGACAGAGATTTGCTTATCCGGACTGCTCTTGTTCACGACCTTGTAGAAGTCTACGCCGGCGATACCTATATCTTTGCCGACAAGGCCAGACTTGGCTCAAAGGAGAAAAGAGAGCAACAAGCTTACGATAGGATTCGGGCTGAGTGGCCAGACTTTCCACAGATGAATAAGATAATTGAGGATTATGAAGCGAAAATTAGCGATGAGACCAAGTTCATCTACGCGCTAGACAAGCTTATCCCGGAAATTGTTAATTTAATTAACGGTGGCTATACTTGGAAAACCGAGAATATTAGCCTGGATAAGCTACTTGAGACGAAAAGGGATAAGTTAAAACTGTCTGAGGGTATTGATAGGTACTACGAAGAGATATGTAAGATACTAAAACGTAACGAGGCAAGTCTCTTCCCGAGTTAACGGTGCGCTAGGTGAATCCGATCAAGCAGGCTACGTCGTCTTGATAACCCGCTCGGGCTTGGTTCAACCTCCACCAGCTTTCGTTCATCATTTTGGGTTTTTACTACTGCGCTCTCGCCAATAGCCTCCAGTGCCCTCACTACCTTTACTGCCTCAGTGCCCATAGAGACTTGGGTTACCCCTGGCGCGTCATACTCATAGGTATGACTAACGGGCTGGCCATCTCTGTCAAATCCGTCCTTAATCCCTCGTACACCGTTTAGTCCTGCGTTGTGTAAACAAGCTTCCGCCCGCTCATCAGGCTCAGGGACGATTGTTAAGTCGCCCAGGCCCTCTGCGGGGCAGCGAGGTGTAATTACGTATGTCATTTTTTTCTTTTACTAACCACCTAAGCCCTTGTTATATGCTGGAAGCATGGGTTTGTCAAGGAGTCTTCTTAGGAAGTTTCCTGGGCGAAGACTATTACCCTTTTATTAAAAGTACTGGTGCCTTTAATAACTTGGCCAGTGCAGCTTATTAAATTAAGCCCTGAGACATTTGGTGTGACTGGAGTTAGAGCAGCCTGCATGTCAACACTATTGGAGTTATATATAACGGTTTTAACGACTTGGTAATTAACTAGTGTATTGTCGCCTTTTTGGATTTGGATAGAATCGCCTGGGACAAGTTTTTTTAAGTTATAGAACACACCCTCACTAGTCCAGCTAGAGATATGTCCATCTATTAGGGTAGCTCCGGGTTGGCCTGGTTTGGCGCTGCCGGTGTACCAGGCGCTATCGTATATGTCTGGAGGTGTAGCTAGGACACCCGATGGTGTTACGCCGACTTGAAGGACTCTAGCAAAGACTCCAATGGCTGGTATGCGGATGTATCTTGGTAGACCGGCGGCAACGGCGTAGTTGGCTATAGCACTACTTGAGGGCTTGGAGGTACTAGGCACGGCACTAGAGCCCGAGTTCTGGCTATCCACCTGCTTAGATAGCTTATTAATCTGAGCTACGGCATTTTTGTTGGTTATGAATGTTTGTATACTGACGGCCATACCGATTAGAAGGACCAGACAAGCGAGCGATAACAGCACCAGCTGAGTTTTAGAGTAGCGAGGCTTCTTAAGGGATTTATGGTGCACGTGTGGTCCTATTTGGGCAGTTGGCACGAAGGATACTTGAGGCACCTGGATAACCTTGGGGCTTGGGGTCAGCTTAGCGGCTGCTTGTTCAGTGCGAGCGGGCCTAGTCAGTGGTCTTCTTTTGTATGATGGGCTGGATCTTGGCAGAGCGTGAGAAAAGTCAGGCCTCTTTAGCCTGCCGTAAAAAGCTGGATTATCCAGTCCTATCTTAGCTGTGTCTGACATTTTTTATTTTGTTTTTTTTATTACCACTAACTGAGGTTATTATATCCTCTGTTATGGGCTAAAGTCAAAGGGGTGAATCGCTAGCTACAATGAGATAGACATTTAGGCCGACCAGTACAATTATTAATCCTGAGAGGATCAGTAGGGCCTGTTCAATAGTGTGGGTTTTACCACTACTGAGTGCCAGGTAGCCAAAAGCTAGGCCACAGACCAGCCATAAGGCAAAGATAATCTGGGTTAGGTTGTGTATCCAGGTTGGAAGTTTATGGTGTAGAGATAAATAGCGCATGGAGATCGCAGCCATAAGCAGACCTAAGGCCGCCAGAGTGCTGGTTATGGCGTCTATACCAAGGCCTTGTCCGGCGATTGAGCGGCAACGTAGTATCGGGGTTATGCTGCATTCACTTGGCAATAGGGCGGCCGTAGCTGTAAAGAAGCCGAACATAACTAGGCCGAGATTGAGGAAGTCTAGAGCCCGAGGTTGAAGGCTTTTTCGAAATTTGAAGTGATAAATTATACCTGTAGCAATAAGCATCAAGGAGGAGATGACGTCGCCGATGATAAATAGCCAAAAGTAAGGGTGATTAACTTTCTCTAGATCAGAAGCCAAACCATGGTAGAAGGTTGAGCGGTCTAGCCAGTACCCCAGGGGCCAGGAGTTATATATTAGGCCTGCCAAAACACAAAGTATTAGACCAATTAGAGCTGCGTTTTTGTTTGAAAGACTTAGTTTCATCTGACTACAGTTTACTAGAAATATTTTATTGAAGCTTAAAAGAAACTTGAAAAATATCTTAAATTAGTCTAATAATATATTAGCTACGAAGATAAAATAAAAAGTACATGTTTAAATTTAAACCTCACAAAGCTAGTGGTTTTAACCAAAAGGGCAGTGGTCACACTTCCCTGTTTTATGTTTTAGCCCTTTTAACCATCTTTGCTATTATTGGCATCTTTAAGAATGTTGCCTCTCATGCTGATAGCAATATTATTCAGATTAAGTCAGGTTACGCTGGCTATTGTCTGGATGATAAAAACTCTCTTGTTGCTAACGGTGCCCCCTTGGATCTGTATAAATGTAACGGCAGCGATGCACAAGGCTGGCAAATAATTGATGCCCAGATTGTCCATAGCGGGCTTTGTTTAAGCGTTAAAGATAACTCAGTCACAGTTGGTGCAGCAGTGGTACTTGATAGCTGCAGCAATAACGACCCTGGGCAAGTTTGGCTGGTTGACGATCAAGGACTATATAACCCTAACTCTAGTTTGTGCCTAAGCACCTCTTCGGACGATCCCGGTAGCCGTGTCGTAATTTCTAACTGTTCAGATTTAGGTCAAAACGAAGAGATCTGGCAAACCAATTGGACAAGCGCCGACTGTCCAGCATCCGGTGAAGGTCAAAAGGTGGCTTGCAGCGCTATTAATGAATGGGTGTCCTGGCATGAACCTGGTGCGAATCATATGGCCCTGCTGACTAGCTACACCGATGGTGCACCTAACGAGGAGTGGTGTGCAGATTTTGTTTCTTATGTGTATAAGGAAGCAGGTTTTCCGTTTAAGGGCGGCGAAACTAACGGTTGGGACGAGAATAATGCTAATAACATTGTTAACCGGGGTTTTAACGCCCATGGACTTAAGTACCAACCGGTTGTCGGAGACGTCGCTTACTTTAACTACGCCGGTGGGCACGTCGAAATAGTTATCTCTAGCGGCAAGACGCCGACTTTTCTTTATGGTAATTCTGCTACCATCGACCCAACCACTGGCAATGGCGATATGGAGTCTAACACCATCACTTCAGTTCAAGGTTTAGGCAGTCTCGTCTATTATATGTCGCCAAAGGCTAGTTAACGTTTGAGCCGCTAGTTTGACTGCCAGAGCTAGTATTGCTGCCACTGCTTATGGGGCCACCGCCAAAGCTAGGGTTAAGTAGAATAGTTGATGCCTCAGAAGTGTTTGAGGTGTTTTCAATTATGAAGACCGTGTCGCCGGTCTTAATGTCGCTTGCAGAAACGCTTTGACCATTATCTGTAATCTGTGTTGAAGAGGTAATAGCTAAAGTCGTGTTAGAGTTGTTGAACCGGCTGGTTACTGTAATGGAGTTTGAGGTAATAGCTTCAACCGTACCAATAACCCTATCCTGGAAATGTCCTCTACCAGGGCCACCAAAACCACTGGAAGCAAATCTGCTGGAGGCTAAGTTGGTATGGTTTTTGCCGTACTGGGTACCGCCGTAAAAGCTTATGCCTAGAGCAACTATCGCAACAATTACCCAAATAATGGTTTTAGAATTATTTTTCTTAGTTGGTTTTGTGGACATTTTTGTGTGTTGCTCTCCTGAAATATATTGTTCCATAGTCTCTCCTACTTCTTTACTAACTTGCCGTCTTGAAGGCGAAATACTTTGTCGGTCTTACCAGCTATGGCTAGATCGTGAGTAACAACAATAACTGTAGTCTTCTCGCTCTTAGATAAACTGTGCAGTAAATCGAAGATGAGTTCGCCGGTCTGTGAGTCGAGATTACCAGTTGGCTCATCGGCCAGGATCAACTTTGGTTTGTTAGCTAAAGCCCTGGCAATAGCTACTCGCTGCTGCTCACCACCGGATAGTCTGGTTGGTTTTCTTAAGTGCTTCTCAGCCGTTAAGCCAACCTGCTCAAGTAGCTTCTCAGCTCTTTCTTGCCTTTGCCTTTTGCTAATGCCAACAAATTCCATAGGCAGCATAACGTTTTCTTTGGCAGTTAAGTTTGGTACTAGATTGTAGCTTTGGAAAACAAAGCCTATTTTCTCGGCACGGTATTTTATTAGACCACTGTCGTGAAGCTTAGTTATGTCCACTTTGTCGACGTCTATTGTTCCACTGGTTGGTTTATCTAGAGCACCAAGTAAACTGAGTAGGGTTGTCTTACCACTGCCACTCCTGCCGACAATTGAAGCGAACTCGCCGTCCTTTATCGTAAAGCTAACGTCATTCACGGCCATTACGACCATGTCGCCTGAACGGAAGTTTTTCTTAAGATTAGTTACTTTCAACATTATTCGCTCCTTAGTACTTCCGCCGGTCTTACCTTAGCTATTAGAAATGATACGGCACCGCTGCCAGCAATGGCGATAACAAGCGCAGCCGCTATTCCGTAAAAGATAATACTGTAGCCAACCGCTGAGTGTATGTTAGTAAAGTTGTCTCTGGCAAAACCGAATACACCTCTTCCGCCACTAACAAAGTGTGAGCCACCACCCCCTCCGCCGCCAAAGCCGCCTGGCCTAAAGCTAGTCGAAGTTGAAGTAGAAGTATTGTTAACAAGTAGCTTTGTAATTGGGTTGCCACCTAAAGCGCCTAGTAAAATACCGATGACCGCACCCATGAGTGTTAGGGTAACGGCTTCAGTCATGAACTGGCCAACAATTTTAGAGTTGCTACCGCCTATGGCTTTTAGTACGCCAATCTCTCTGGTTCTTTCCCTGGCAATCATGACCATGGTGAGAAGGATTATTACGCTGCCGGCAATTAGGGCACCAATTAAGCTATAGATTGAAATACTCTTAACTGAGTTGAGAGGTTGGACAGTGTTATTAGCTTCAGCGACTGAGCTGACAACGTCGGCTGAGGATCCGAGGGTGTTCTTTATTTCGTTTGTAGCCGTCGATAGGTTATCTAGGCTGTCGACAGTTGCCGTAGCACTAGTTACGTCACCAGTCTGGCCACTCAAGCGCTGCTCGGTTGGCAATGATACTAACACAGCATTGGCGCTTTGCTGAGTAGAGGAGGAAGACGTAAATATACCTGCAACAGTTAGCGTCTGGTCGTAGGCAGTAAAGGTGGAGCCAACTTTAAGATTATTTTTATTGGCCATCTTTTGCGACACCAGAGCATTGTTAGCGTCCTCACTGCCGTTAATGTTATTGCCGCTAACTATATTTAGGCTTTCACCATTAATGCTTGATGTGTCATTTGTGCCAATAATGCTAATAGGCAAGGAAAAGTTCGTGGGTAAACTGCCGCCACCGGCTATAAATAAGTGTGGTCCCCCACCACCATTACCGTTAAGGTTAAGTGTGACAGGTGAAGTTAGGCTGGTCTGGTTATTTGTTGAAGAAGATTGGCCGCCGAAGCTAGGAGTGGATGAACCAATAGTGGTTAGGCGATCAGTTAGGTTTTCTTGTACGCCTGTAACATGAGGTAGACTTGATACTTTATTTAGCTCGCTGGTCGTCAGTGAGTTATTGACTGAACTAAAGCCGCTAAAACCGGCCGGCGAAATTGTTACTGTATTACCGACATTAGCTTTAACGTTATTTATTTTATCTGTGACGGCTTTATTAGCGACAAGCATAGCTAAAGCCAGACCCATGCTGAGACCTAGTATCACGACGATGGACAGAGTTCTGACTTTGTTTCTGAAAGCGTTTCTGACGCCCCGGCTGACTGGATTCACTTAAGCTTCCTTAGTGTTATGTTACTAACGAGGAAGATACTCGTTGTTGCTTAGTTAAAGCTGAAAAGTTCTTATCTTATGCTTTTACTCTCCCGCTAGGTCGCGGGAATTAAAGCGGATAAGACCAATTACAAATAGAGCTAATCCTATTAAGGCCAGAGTGTAGTCGGTTCTCCAGTTGGCAGCAACAGCCGGTGCTAAAGCTACGTTATGGATGATCGAGGTATCAAGTATCCAGTGACTTATATTCAGTCCTGAGCTGACCATCTCTATTAGAAATGACCAACCTATGACTGCATAGGCGACTACGCTAGTTAGCCTGGGCACAAAGCCAAAAGCAAATACGCCTATACCAAAAGTAAGAATGGCTGGAGCTAGAATGTTAAGGCCGCTCTTCATAGTAGTACCAAAAGCTATGTGAGCACCTTGAGAGGTAGCGCTTAGGTAGGTAACTAGAGCGGCTACCAATCCGGCAGTAGCTATTACTACTAAAACTATACAGGCGCGGTAGCTGAGCCAGGCGTAACGGCGTTGAGGCCTCGTTAAAATATTGTCTAAGTATCCGTCGGCTTCATCTTGACGCATGCGACCAACGGCGCTAGCAGCATATGCCATAAGGACCAGGATATATATTAAGAACGCAATGCTTAAGAAAGTGTAGTCCAGATTAACGGAGCTAACGTTAGCTAGTTTATGAAAATATTTGGTAGTGGACGCGGAAGATTGAAGAGCCTGCGAGGCGGTTTTGGTAAGTAATCCATAAAAAACACTCAGTACGGCTGCGGCAGTTATCCAAACTAGGGCGTTTTGGTAAGTTAGTCTGATGGAAGCTGGCAAAAGACCGCCGAGCAGCTTTAGCTTGGGTTTGGCATAGGTCTTTTCTTTAATGATGCTGTCGCCAAGGTCTCGTTTGCCGGCAAAATATATTGCAAGAGCGCATATTGCTAGCGAAAAGACAGCAATTGGCGCTAACCAAATTAGCTTATTGCCAGTTAGAGACTGGATGTTTTCAATCCACCCTAGGGGCGTTAAGTACCTTAGCCAAGTTATGTTGCTTAGATCGGCCATAGCCCTCATTAGAAAAAAGACTCCAAAGATACCACTTGCTAGGCCTAGAGCCTTAGCTCTGGTAGCCATGAGTTGACTGGTTAGTGCGCCAATACTAGCGAAAATAACGGCAGCACTTAGGCAGGTTAACGACAGGGATGCGGCATCAGACGTAGAGAAGTTAACCATTTTGTTGTTGCCTAGGATAGTAAAGCCTAGTGTCATGATCACATACAGCACAATGAGGCTGTAGCCTATGCCAATTAGAGTAGAGCGAGCAGCCCGTTTGGCAGTAGTTTGTCCAGCCAGCATAATTTCGCTTCGTCCGTAGTCCTCATTGCCACGAAAAGCTTTGGTCGAAACAAAGGCTGCCCAAATGGATAGGACAATAACTACCACACCAATAACGTTCCAGGCGGTGTAGCCAGGGATACTTTGAAGATTGTGCGGCTGTCCAAGTAAAGCGCTAAGGCCGTTGTTAGAGCCAAAAGTAGCAGCAATCTTTTGCCTGGCTGCTTCGGTGTTATATAACTTGGCGTAGCCTAGTGTCTTACTAGCAGCATATATGCAGATCACTAATGCCCAAGCTGAGGCCGACTTGTAGGACTGTTTGAAAACAAAACGGGTTATCTGGCTCTTGGCATGAGCGTAAGTTTTGATCATACTTCTTCGTTTTTTATTTCTTTGTCCCCATAAAGATTTAGAAAAAGCTCTTCCAGGCTTGGTTCGCGGCTAATTAGAGTTTTTGGTTTGGCTTTAGCTAGCACACTCAGTAGTTCATCGATTGGTCCGCTGACTTGGCAGGATAGCTCATGACCAATTACCTTTACGTTAGATACTCCTTTAACGTGGGCCACACTGGGTGGTTTTTTGTCGAAGGTAGCTTGGACACTTAGTGCTGAGAGGTGCTTCATTTCACTCAACGTTCCTAGTTCAACTAGCTTGCCTTGTCTTAGGATACCCACACGGTCACAGAGAGCTTCAACCTCTTCTAAAATATGCGAGGACAGGAAAACGGTTTGGTGGTTGGCTTTAGCTTCGTCAACACTCAAGCGGAAGGCTTGCTCCATAATTGGGTCTAGTCCGGTGGTTGGTTCGTCCATAATTAACAGATCGGCTCTGGTCATAAAAGAAGCTATAATATTAATCTTCTGGCGATTACCTTTGGAGTAGGTTCTGACTTTTTTGTTTGGCTCAAATTTGAAGCGCTCTATTAATACTTTCTGATACTTTTCGTCAATTTGTCCTTGTAGCTTACCTAGAAGGTAGAGAGTTTCTTTGCCGGTTAGATTGGGCCAGAGGCTGGCTTCCCCAGGGATGTAGGAGACTAGTTTGTGAGCCTGCACTTTGTCTTTTTCACTGTCTAGTCCAAATATCTTGCAAGTTCCGCTGGTTGGTTTTATTAGTCCTAGCATTGCTCTAATGGTAGTAGTCTTACCCGAACCATTTGGCCCTAAGTAGCCAAATATTTCACCCTTTTTGACGATTAGGTCTAAGTTGTCTAGAGCCTTAACCGAGCCGTAGTGTTTAGTTAGACCATTTGTAGCAATCGCGCTGTCCATTATTTTGCCTTCCTCTTAAGTCATATTCTAGCATAAGCACAGGGTTGTATACGGAGATAGGCCGGGTAAAATTTTGTATAGTTGACTACTAGTAGCCTAATATATATTGAGACGGTTAATAACTTTAGGAGGATATATGTTTACTTTGCCAGACCTAGACTACCCTTATGACGGACTTGAGGGATACATTTCTAAAAAAATTATGCAGTTGCATCACGATAAGCACCATCAAACTTATGTAGATAATTTAAATAAAGCGGTGGACGCAGCGCCTCAGCTTAATGGCAAAACTATTGAAGAATTACTAGTTAACCTCGATGCTGCTCCAGAAGAGGTCCGCATGGCTATTAGGAATCACGGTGGTGGGCATTATAACCACTCGATGTTTTGGAAGATTATGGCCCCTAAGGCTGGTGGTGAACCAAGCGGTAAGCTTGCAGAAGATTTGAAGGCTAAATATTCATCCTACGAAAGTTTTGTTGAACAGTTCTCTGAGAAGGCAGTCAAGATCTTTGGGAGTGGTTGGGCTTGGCTAATGCCAGATCTATCGATCGAAACTAGGCCTAACCAAGATAATCCAATTATGGACGGTAAGCCTGCGCCAATTTTGGGACTTGACGTTTGGGAACACGCTTACTACCTAGATTACACCTTTAAAAGGCCGGATTATGTTAAGGCCTGGTGGAACGTTGTGAACTGGGACGAGGTTGGGAAGCGCTACTCAGCCTGAGAAGTTAAATTTTATCTGTACTTTTATTTATTGACATCTTTGAGCTCATATAATATATTCGCACTCAAATAAATACAGTTTTTTAATAACTTTTTAATATTTAGTGCGCTAATATCTATTAGTGGAGCGCTATGTCGGTTTTATCTAGGGTACTACTGGTTGAAAACGACCAAAAAACTGCCAACATACTGGCAATCGCTCTTAAGTCTTCTTTTGAAACAGATATAGCCGTAAGCGCTAAGCAAGCAATATATAAGTGTGACATCTATAGTTTTGATGTCTTAGTGTTTGATCTCAATATGCCGGATATTTCTGGCATCGACTTTTGCCAGGTCGTTAAACAGCGGGGCGTTAAAGCCCCGCTTTTATTTTTAGCTAAAGATATTAATGTTCTGGGCAAAATTAAGCTACTAGATAGTGGCGCCAGCGATATCCTAATTAAGCCTTTTAGTTTGGGTGAGCTTAAGGCCAGACTGCGCGCTGTCTTAAGGCACAGGGATGAATCCCCACGTATTCCGCACCGGGTTAAGGTTGGTGGGCTTGAGATAGATAAGAATGATCATACCTTTAAGCGCGAAGGTAAGCTAGTGAGACTAAGAAAGAAAGAGTTTGCTTTGCTTGAGTATCTATTATTCAACGCCAATAAGGTTGTATCTAGGAATGAGCTGCTTAGTGCTGTCTGGCAAGACAAGGACGAGCTTTGGACTAACACGCTTGATGTGCATATTAAGTATCTTCGAGATAAGCTTGATCGACCATTTAAGTTTGGCATCTTAGAAACCGTTCATGGCAGAGGGTATAAGCTTAATCTAAGTAAGCTACGCACAAACAATAAAAAAG